>Ga0187833_10002004_pt1 | contig 22495 bp, 22 predicted proteins | sample ETNtaG_37_FD_167968 | JGI IMG/M metagenome (GOLD analysis project Ga0187833, IMG submission 167968) | Marine microbial and viral communities from oxygen minimum zone, Eastern Pacific Ocean - ETNP2014_SV_400_PacBio MetaG (Illumina Assembly) | ecosystem: Environmental > Aquatic > Marine > Hypoxic...
AAAGTAAAAGGTGAATTGGAAAAAGGGAAAAATTCAGATATAGATTTTAAAAAAATTGAAAATTTTGTAAAAGATAAGGGAGCTTATTTTATGTTGAAAAATACTCATGATTTAAAGACAAAAGAAGTGGATTTGGAATTTGAAATTGAAAAAACAGAAAATATTGAAGATGAAGCAATAAAACTATATTCAGAGCAAAATCCTTCTGATTTTAATAGCTTAATTCCTCAATTAGTAAATTCACTTTCAATTGAAAAACAAGAGGGTGAAAATTCTGAGAATTTTACAAAAAGAATTCTTGAAGAGTCAAAGAAAATTTTGAAGTTTTAAAATGAAACTAAAAAAAATAATTTTAAACAATATAAGAAGCTATGAAAATCAGGAAATTTTATTTTCAGAAGGTTCTACATTGCTTTCAGGAGATATTGGTTCTGGAAAAACTTCTATTCTTTTAGGAATAGAGTTTGCCTTGTTTGGATTACAACCGGGACAAAGGGGTTCTTCTTTATTGAGAAATGGAAAAGATTCAGGAAGTGTGATAATGGAATTTGAAATTGATGGAAAAGAAATTGTGATTGAGAGAACATTAAAGAGGAAAAAAACAGTTTCCCAAGATTATTGTTCAATAATAATCAATGAAGAAAAAAAAGAAATTTCTGTTATGGAACTTAAATATATTGTTCTTGAACTTTTAAACTATCCAAAAGAATTTTCAAAAAAACAAAATTTACTATACAAATTTACAGTTTATACACCTCAAGAAGAAATGAAGCAGATTATTTTGCAGGATTCTGAAACAAGAATAAATACTTTAAGACATATTTTTGGAATAGAGAAATACAAGAAAATTCTTGAAAATGCTTCATTATTGACATCAAAAATTAGAGAAGAAAAAAGAGTAAAAGAAGGGGTTATTTTAAATCTTGATGAAGATAAAATAAATCTTTTAACAAAAGAAAATGAACTCAAAGAAAAAAATTATAATTTAGATTCTCTTGAAAAAGAATTTTTTATTAGAACAGAAAAAAGAAAAAAAGTTCAAGAAGAAAAAGAAAAAATTTCTGGGAAAATTGAAGAGAAAACAAAAATTCAGCAGGAAATTGAAAAAACAAAATTAATTGTCTCAAATAAGAAAGAATTTATTTCAAGTAATTCAAAGGCAATTGAATTATTAGAAATTCAAATAAAAGAATTGCATGATTTAAAATTTGATGAATCAGAAGTTTTAAAATTTGAAAATGAACTTATTTTAAGGAAAAAAGAAAAAGAAAAAATTAATGAAAATGTTTTTGAAATTTCTGCAAAAATGAATTCTTTAAATATAAAAAATGATGAGAATGAAAGTATAAAAAACAGAATAAATCATATTGAAACTTGCCCAACTTGTCTTCAGGAAGTCGATCCTTCTTATAAAAATAATATTTTTATAAAAATTGAATCAGAAACTTCTGAAAATCTAAAAAAAATCCAATCCTTGAATTCAGAAAAACAAAATTCTTTGGAAAATCTAAAAAAATTTGAAAATGAAATCCATCTAATTGAAAAAAGAATTCAGGAATTAAATATTCTAAAAATTAAATTTCAGGGAGTTAAAGAAAAACAGACACAAAAACAAGTAATTGAAAATTCAAATTTATCTTTAACAAAAGAAATTGAAACTTTTAATTTATTAATTGAAACTTTGAATAATTCTCTTATTGAATTAAGCAAATTTGATGAAATTTTTGAAAAAATGCAAAAATCTTTGGAAGAATCTTTGAAACAAGAAAAACTTGTAGAAATAAAAGTTATTGAATTAAAAAAAGAAATCCAGGTTTTTTTCAGACAAATTGAAGAGTTAAAAGAAAAAATAAAAAAAATAGAAGAAGTAAAAAAACAGCTTTTTTATTTAATAGAGCTTGAAAACTGGCTTTCTCAGAAATTTATGACATTAATTTCATTTATTGAAAAAAATATTATGCTTAAGCTTAAGTCAGAGTTTTCAAAATTATTTGTAGAATGGTTTTCAATGCTTGTTTCTGATTCTTTTGAGGTTACAATTAGCGAAGATTTTACTCCAATACTTAAACAACAAGATTATGAAATTAATTATTCTTATCTTTCAGGTGGGGAAAGGACAGCTGTTGCACTTGCCTACAGACTTGCTTTAAATCAAGTAATTAATTCTTTATTGAGCAATATAAAAACAAAAGATATTGTTGTTTTAGATGAACCGACAGATGGTTTTTCAGAACAGCAACTCGATAAAATGTTGGATGTTTTGCTTCAATTAAATGTTAACCAATTAATAATTGTAAGCCATGAACAAAAAATAGAAGGTTTTGTTGAAAACGTTATAAAATTTAAAAAAGAAAATGGAATTTCAGTTGTTGAATAGAAAATGGCAAATTTAAACCAAAAGATTTATAAAAAGCAAATTCTCTTTAGTTTTAATTGATATGAATTTATTCTGGTTAATTATTAACTTAAAATAAAAATGGATGCTGAATTAAAAAATTCAATTTTGAAAACAGGAACAAGTTTAGTTGTAATTGCTTGTAAAAATGGAGTTGTAATGGCTTCTGATAGGCAAGCTACTATGGGAAATTTAGTTTCAAATAAAGATATGCAAAAAACAAATCCTGTAAATGATTATTTATTGGTTTCATGGGCAGGATTAGTTTCTGGAGCACAAAGATTATCAAAGATAGTTGCTGCAGAATTAAAATTGAAGGAATTAAAATCACGTTCAAGACCTAGTATTAAACAAGCCGCAAATCTTATTTCTACAATATCTTATTCAGTAATAAGACAAATGTCTATGGTGCCTGATATAGTCGATACTTTTGTTGGAGGATTTGATGAAGATGGAACGATTGAACTTTTCCATATTGGTGTAGATGGTTCTTTAATGAAAATTAATGATTATGATGCATCTGGTTCTGGGAGAACATTTATATTAGGTTTATTAGAAAGACAATACGATGAAAATATGAGTATTAATGAAGGTATAGAACTTGTAAAAGAAGCTTTGAAAGCCTCAACACAAAGAGATGTTGGAAGTGGATATGGAATTGATGTTTTTACTATAACAAAAGACGGAATTAAAAAAGTTGTTGATCAAGAGATTAAGCCAGAATATAAAGATAAATAATTTTTGTTTAATATTAATAAATAAATTTTAAAAAAGAGTTCTAAAAAAATGAATTCCTTGAAACTCAAAAAATTAAAAATTTTTAGCGCATTCCGAATACACTGAAACTTTCGAAACACAATGGATATTTTAAAAAATATAACAAGTAAACTTGAAGGTAAAATAACAGAAGCTGGATTTGAAGGGGCTAACATAGTTCTTTATACAGACAATGAGAAATTTTTCAAAGAAGGGGAAGGAAAAATAAAAGAAATTGTAAATGAAATAAAAAAAAGAATCGAACTTAGGGCAGATTCAAAGATTTTATCTGATACAGAAAAAACCGAAGAAAAAATAAAAGAAATAGTTCCAAAAGAAGCAGAAATAACAAGTATAATATTTGATAATCATAGAAGTATTGTAATAATTGAAGCAAAAAAACCAGGAATGGTAATCGGAAAGCAAGGATTTATTCTTAATGAAATTAAAAAAACAACTTTATGGACTCCTCAAGTTCAAAGATCTCCTGCAATAAAAAGCCAGATTGTTGAAAATATCAGAGAAGTTCTTTATGCAAATAATAATTACAGGCGAAAATTTTTAAATTCAATTGGGAAAAAAATTTACACAGATTGGAATCCTGAAAAAATGAATGAATGGGTAAGATTAACATTTTTAGGGGCTGCAAGACAAGTAGGTAGAAGTTGTTTTCTTTTGCAAACACCAAATTCAAAAATTCTTCTTGATTGTGGAATTGATGTTTCTTCCCAGGGAGAAGAGAGGTTTCCTTATTTTAATATTCCTGAATTTGATGTTGCTCAATTAGATGCAGTAATTATAAGTCATGCCCATATTGACCATTCAGGTTTAATTCCTTATTTGTATAAAATGGGTTATAAAGGTCCTGTGTATATGACTGCTCCAACAAGAGATATATCTTCTTTACTTGCCTTGGATTTTATTGGTGTTGCGTATAAACAAGCATCACAGCCTTTGTTCAATTCATCTGATATAAAAGAAATGGTAAAACATAGTATTTGTTTGAATTACAATGAAGTTACAGATGTTACCTCCGATATAAGGATTACTCTTTACAATGCAGGACATGTTCTTGGAAGTGCAATGATTCATATTAATATTGGGAATGGAGCACATAATTTACTTTATACTGGAGACTATAAATATTCAAGAACACGACTTTTAGAGCCTGCAGTAACAAATTTTCCCAGATTAGAATCAGTAATTACAGAATCAACTTATGGAGCAAGAGAAGATGTTTTACCTCCGAGAATGGAAGTAGAAAAGAATGTAATAGAATTAATAAATAAAACAATTGAAAGAGGGGGAAAAGTTTTAATTCCAGAGCTTGGACTTGGACGTGCACAGGAGACAATGTTGATTATTGAAGATGCAATTAAAACAGGAAAAATGAAAAAAATTCCAGTTTATATTGATGGAATGATTTGGGATATTAATTCAATTCACACAGCTTACCCTGATTTTTTGAACAACAGACTCAAATTATTAACATTTCAAGATAAAAATCCTTTCACTTCAGAGATTTTTTCTCATGTTGGAAGCCATGAAGAAAGAAAACAAGTTGTTGAAGGAGGTCCTTGTGTTGTTCTTGCAACAAGTGGAATGCTTGTTGGCGGAGCATCTGTAGAATATTTAAGAGAATTTTCATCAAATGAAAAAAATTCATTAATTTTTGTTTGTTATCAAGGCGCAGGAACTTTAGGAAGACAAGTTCAAGAAGGTTTAAAGGATACAAAAATGGTTGTTGATGGAAAAGAAGAAATAGTGAAAATAAATATGGAAATTCATACAGCAAAAGGAATGACTTCACATGCAGGAAGAAATGAATTAATATCTTTTTTCAGAAATGTAAGTCCAAAACCAAAAAGAGTAATTATTGTTCATGGTGAAGTTTCAAAGTCACTTGATCTTGCTTCTTCTCTTTACAAACTTAGCAGGATTGAAACAAATGTTCCAAGAATTTTAGAAACAATTAAGTTGAAATAAACTTAAAAACTATTTTTTCTTTTATCAGGCATGACTCAAATTAAAGGGAAGCGTCGTAAGAGAAACCGCAGGTGTCTTTTACAATGAAACATAACCTAAAAATTACATTTATTCTTTTGTCAATGTTCATTTTAACCCAATTTATTGGAATTTATATTGTGGATTATTATTCTTCTGTGAAAGTTGTTCAGGGAAATATTTTTGAAGTAGATTCTCCTGATTTGCCTTTTGGACTTGAAACACCTGAATTAAAAGAAAATACAGAATTTAATTATGCTTTTGGTTCAATTGTTTTTGCTTTCATAATTGCAATTTCTTTGCTGCTTTTACTCAGTAAATTCAACATAGAATTTTTCATAAGACTTTGGTTTTTTGCTGTTGTCTTGATTGCCTTAGGAATTTCTTTTAATGTTTTTTTGATGGGAATATTTTCTCCTGAAATTTCATGGATTATTGCATTAGTTGTAGCATTACCTCTTGGATTTATAAAAATTTATAAAAGAAATTTTATTGTTCATAATTCTACAGAGCTTTTTATTTATCCTGGAATTGCAGCTGTTTTTGTTCCAATACTTAATATTTATACAATTGTAGGACTTTTAATTTTAATTTCAATTTATGATATGTGGGCTGTTTGGCATTCTGGAATTATGCAGAAAATGGCTAAATATCAAATTAATAAATTAAATATTTTTTCAGGATTTTTTGTGCCGTATGTCTCAAAGAAAGTCAGACAAAAATTAAAGAAGATGAAAAAATCAGAATTAAAGAAAAAGAAAATTAGGGTTAATATGGCAATTTTAGGTGGTGGTGATGTTGTTTTCCCAATAATTGCTGCAGGAGTTATGCTAAAAACTCTTGGATTATTATCTTCAATTTTTGTTATTATAGGGGCAACCTTAGGATTAAGTTATTTAATGTTCTTTGCAGAGAAAAAGAAATTTTATCCTGCAATGCCATTTATTACAGCAGGTATTTTTGCAGGAATTATTTTGAGTTATTTGATTTTGTAATTTAGTTAATGTGTTTTTACTTTAAAAAAGTAACATAATGGAAAGATTTATAAAAGAATATTTCTACTCTTTAATAGTAATAAATACTATTTAAAGAAATTATAAAATGTTAGTAAAAAACGATCTTATAAAAAAAGTTAGAGACTATTTTAGCCTTAATATTTACGAGGCAAAAGTTTGGCTAGCTTTGCTTAGAAAAGGTATTGCTTCTGCAGGTGAAATTGCATCAGTTTCAGGAGTTCCAAGAAGTAGAACTTATGATGTTTTAGAAGGTTTAGAGAAAAGAGGATTTGCAATTGTACAGCTTGGAAAACCTATGAAATATATAGGTGTTAAACCAAAAATGATTATTGACAAATTAAAGAATAATGTTAGAAAAAATGCAGAAGAAAAAATGCTTGAACTTTCAAAAATAAAAACTACTAATGAATTTGATACACTTGAATCTTTGTATAATGTAGGAATAGAACCTGTAAAAAAAGAAGATATTTCTGTTGCATTAAAAGGAAAATCAAATATTTCAAATCATATAAGAGATATTATAAAAAATGCAAAGGAAGAAGTCATAATTTGCACAGATGTTGAGGAAGTAGTTTCAAAATCAAAACTTTTCCAGCAAACTTTTAATACCCTTAAGACTTCTGATGTAAAAGTAAAAATTGCATTGTCAGGAAATGAGAAATTAATAAAACAAGCTTCAGAAAAATTCGAAATAAAATTCAAAAAAATACATGTTAATGCAAAATTCTTTATCATAGACAGAAAAGAAATTTTGTTTTATTTGTCCAAGAATCAAGAAAAAGAGGATGTTGCAATCTGGCTTAACTCTGAATTTTTCGCACAAGCTTTTGCTTCTCTTTTTGACAAAGCTGTTGGGAGTTTGAAATGAGTGAAATAGTGGAAGATTATAATGATGGAAAAATTAGTTCTGCTTATGTTAGAGATTTTTTTGGTGTTGGAAAAACAAAATTAGAAGAACATGGTTATCGGCTTATTTCTTTAGAAGAAAATGCAGCATTAAGAATGCTTGAAGGATATGAATCTGATATTACAAGAAAAGGAAATATTGTAAGAGAAGGTTTAGTGTTTATTCCTAGTGTTTTAGGAGGATTCTTAACAAAAACACCTTCATTTATAGAACATCCCTTGGAATTAAAGAAATATATTACTACTAGAGGTAGTAATTTAACTGATGAAGAACTTGATAAATCTTTAGTAGATTCAGTTAAATTTTCAAGCGAATCAATTCCAACAGATAGATTTGGTGAAGATCCTCTAACAAATTTTATTTTTGGAAAGTTTTCTGGAGATTATGGGAAATTCTTAAAAGAAAGAGGAATAAGGGAACTAATACTCCCTTCACAAGGTAGATTAAGTAGTAAAAGAAAACCTTCTATAAGATATTTATTTTTTGGAGGGGTTGATTACTATACTGGAATTGATAAATGGCGTGGTGGAAATAATAATGTAGAAGGTGGTGAAAGATCTAGTCTTATTGGTAGGAATGATTTACCTTTAACAGCTAGTCGTAAATTATCTGCTAGATTAAGAGGAATAAAAGGACTAAAATAAAATTAAATAATTTCCAATTCACTTATTGACATTTCATTTATTGTTCTTTTGTTTTTCTTTTTCCAGTTTTCTAAAAATTTTTTAATATCAAATCTTATTTTTTCTTTTGAATAAATTCTTCCTGATTTAATAAAAGTTTTTTTATGTTTTTTCTTAAATGCTTTTATATTTTTTTTGTCTCGTTCTCCTTTTTTAGAGGACGAAGCCTGAACTTGTTTAGAGCTTTTTATCTTAGGACCTTTGAATAAAATTTCTTTTTTATTTTTAACAATAAAAAATTGCATTGCAGATTTATCATCATTATACTCAAAACCATTATTTTTTATGTAAAAAGAATTCCCAATTCCTCTTGTTAAATATTTATGAAACTTTAACAATTTACTTCCTGCAATATCTCCTTTTTGTTTATTTGTTTTAGTTTCAATTAAAATAAAATCAAGTTTTCTTTTCTTTGAATTTTCTTTTATTTTTTCAAAATCTATTTTTTTTAACTCAAATAATTCTAAATTAGGATTTTTCAAGAATTTTTTGCATGTTTTTTGAAATTTTTCAAAAGTTTCTTCAGATAATGCAGCAAGAACATTTCTATGTTTGTGTGTTGGATCAATTAAGATAATTGGTGATTGCAATTTTGAACCATTAATATTCATTAAAATTTCTTGTTTATTTTTAAATTCTTTTTCAATATCTATAATAATTTTATCTTTATTTGCTTTTTCAATTGCTTTTACAAATTTTAAAAAACTTTTATAATGATAAATTAATAATTCAAGTCCATAACCAGAAAATCCTTTTATGTATGATTCAGCACCATAACAATTATTCGCATGACAAAATGATTTTGCTAGCATTACTTCATTTAAAACTTTTTTTGGCAATTTTCTTTTTATATAATTAACATGAAAGTAAGATAAATCAGTTATATTTTCAGATTCTTTTGAATTTTTTATTTTTACTACAGGAATTATTTCTAAAATAATTTTTGGATTTACTTTTATTTGAAAGTAATTTCTTGAGCCATGTATTTTTGTTTTTTTAAATCCTGTTAAAATTTTTTCTGTTAATTGTGAAATATTTTTGTGTTTTTTGTTAAACCTTAAGAAGATGTCAACATCATATTTATTTCTGTTTATCATAGTTCCCCTTGCAAAACTTCCACCAATAAAAATCTCAATATCTAATTTTGATTTTTTAATATTTTTATTCAAATCTTTTAAAAATTTCTTCAGAAAAAACTCAATATTTTCAATTTCTTCTTTAGAAGGTTTTATTTTTTTTAATACTTCATTTAAAATAGAATTAATCTTTTTGTTCATATTTTCCATCCCCCATAAAACTCAAGTCAATTATATATTTTCCTTCTTCAAGTTTGTAAACTAAAGGCTTTTCTTTATTAAATAAATTTACAACATCAAGTTCAAATTTTCCATCACTAAGAACTCTTACAGATTCTATATCAAGAATTACAGGCGCATTTTCATCAGTAATCCCAGCCATTTCTCTAATGTCTTTTTCTATTTTCTTTTTTTCTTCTTTTGGAATTTCAATTGGTTTTTCTTTTAAGTTTTCTAATTGTTCTTCCCTAATATAAAAGAAAAAATGACCTTTGCAATCATTGCATCCTTCTATAATTTCCTTACTTCCAATAGGAATAATTTTCGAACATTTGACGCATTGATGTGGCATCTTTTAAGAAAATGTTTGCAATTAATAAATTTAACTACTTATTCAATAACAATTCTATTTTTTTAGGATTTCTCTTTATTTCCTTAACAATTGTTGCAGGGCCTATAATTGTTATTGCCCCTAAATCTCCCCCAGATACAATATTTACAATATTTCTTTTAAACTTATCAAAAAATCCTTTATTTCTATTCCCAGAAACAACAGCAAGTTCTATTCCTTTAAACTTTTTAATATGCTTAATCATAGCCATAGTATCACCGATAAGGCGCGCTTCTTCTTCTGGTTCTAATCTTCCTTGCAAAATTAATATATTATTTCCAAGAACAATTCCAAGTATTTTTTTAATTCTTTGATCGCTATCTAAATCTCTGATTTCAGAATAGGGCATAAATTGTATTGTAAACCCTTTTATTTTTTTCACGCTTTTTTTATTCATTTTTCTATATTTACTAAACCTTGTGTTATTAATAATATTGAGATTATTAATGTTAAAAATAATGCTAAACCTATATTAATTGAATTAGTAATTGTAAATGTTTTTAAATCTGAATATATCTCAAATTCAGTTTCCCATATTATTAATTTTGTTTCATTTGAATATTTATTTGTTTGATTGTTAAATTCCTCAGCCAGATATATAAGATTACTATTAAGTTCTTCTTCATATTCATTTAGCCTGTTATTTGTTATTTGATAATCAACAATTCCTCCAATTATGCTCCATATTAATAAAATTAATCCTATGCTAAATTGGATTTTTCCTATTGTACTCTTTTTCATTTTAAGCTTTTTTAGATATTTTAAAAACTTCCTCATAAAATTTGTCAAGATTTTTTCCATATCTTGCACTTATCCCAACAACTTTATATTCGGGAAATGCTGATTCAATTTTCTTTATATTAGATTTTTTTAAATCTATTTTGTTTGCAACTATCAGCACAGGAATTTTTCTCGCTGCTAAATTTCCTATGATTGTGATATTAACCTGGTCATAAGGATTTTGAGTTCCATCTAAGACAACCACAACAACATCCATGTCATCAAGCCATTTTATTGATTCAATAACTCCTTGAGTTGCTTCTTTTGCCCTCTTTTTTGCCACTTTCTTTTTTACTTTATATTTTAAGAAATCTTCATAATCTATTCTTGTTGAAATTCCAGGTGTATCAACCATTTTGAAAATCATTTTTTTCTTTTTGTAACTTATTTCAACTTTTTCTTTGAATTGTACATTTCGTGTTTCATGGGGAATCTTACTAACTTTTCCTATTTCTTCTCCTGTGAAATCTTTACAGATCCTATTTGCAAGACTTGTTTTTCCAGCATTTGGGGGACCATAAAAACCAAGCTTTACAGTTTTTCCAACCCCAAAAATTCTGAAAATTCTTTTAAATAAATTTTTTAGATTCATTTTTATTTCATTATAAATCTATTATCAAAGTTTATAAATTTTTATTTAGTTTTTTTAGGTTGTTTAGTATTTGTCTTTTGTTTTATTTGACTTACAGATGAACCTAAAGGTGCTTTCATTTTGTTTTTCTTGAAAAGATCTAGAACTTTATTAACAGGAATTTCAAACATTCCTGTTCTTTTTCCAGAATATTTTTTCATTACATAAGTAATTTGTTCAGAATTCCAACCTGATTTTTTTAATTCTCTTGAAATATCTTCATTTTTCATTCCTTTCTTTTTCATACTTTCTATATATGAAATTAAATTATAAAGATTATTTTTATTTTTGAATAAATAATCTTCATATTTTCTTTTATACCATTCCTGTAAAACGATATATACAATAAATCCTATAAAAATAATTAGTAAAATAATTAAAATTAACATACTCCAACTTGGCAGTTTTTCGTCAATAAAAAGTCCTGTTTTTACTATCGATAATCTTTTGATTTCTGGAGAAATAAAAACAGGTAAATTCTCAAAACTAAAATCTTCTGTTGTTGAAAATTCAATTATTGTTTCTTCGTTACCTAATTTTATATAAGTATATTCTGGTCTTTCTCTTTGTCCATAATTTTCATCAAATTCGAGATTTTCGAGATTTTCAATAATAAAATAAGAATCATCTCTTGCTTGATTCTCATTTATTGTTAATTCAAAAATATTAAGAATTCTATCTGTAAAATCTTTATATTCAACTGAAAATTCTTTGAAAGTAATCTTTGCATCTATATTTTCAAGATTCCATGCAATAATTGATTTAACATATAAATCTTTTTCGCTTTCATCATAATCTCCTCTCCCTATTTCTTTCAAATTTTCAAGGTTTACATTGTTTTCATCAAATGAATATTTAATTAAGTTAGCTCTTTCACTTTCAAAAATTGATTTTGGAACATCTAATTTTACTAAATCATCCATTATCTTTACATAATCTTCATTAGTTCGTGCAGTTGTATTTCTTTTCTGTAGGCTTGTTAGTTCACCTTCAATATTTTTTAAATCTAAAATATTATTTAATGAATTTTGATAAAATTCAGGTAAGTTTTGAATTTTTATTGTAACATTATTTAGATTATCAAATCTCTTTTTTAGAACAGAATTTATCGCTTCTTTTGGCGTTTTAACATTTATATCAAATGTTTTCGATGAACTAAAATTGTTTGAATCTGTTATTGTGATTTTTAATTCAAATTCCCCTAAAGAATCATAAGTATGAATTACATTATTTTCTGTTGTTGTTTTTTTAGTTCCATTACCAAAATCCCATTTAAAACTTAGTATGCTTATATTAAAATTTTCAATTTTAATATTAAATTCTATAGGATATGCAGCTATAACTGTTTTTGGATTTAATGAAATTATTTGAGGTGCTTTTTCAAATGAAATATTTTCTGAGAAAATTTCATCATCGTTTAAATTTAAAGAATATGTTGTTTCTTCATTAAATTCTCCTGAGACAAAAAAGTTTGCATAGTCTAAATCTAATTTCTGGAATTCAGAATTTATTTGTGCAGGAATTTCTGTTAAATCATAAATTTCATTTAATTCTCTTGGAGTCCCACTTGTAGTATAGAAAATACTTACATTTGAAATTGTTATTTGCTGGCCATCTTCTTCTGAAATAAATTTTATAGGAACAATACATCCTTGCGAGCAGTCATTGCCATATCTTTCAATATAATCCTCCATACTATGTTCTATACCCATATTTCCTCCAGAGTCTTGCACTTCATCACTATTTAAAACAAAATCTCCAATAGCAGCATATTTTCCAGGTTTTGCAAAAATATCAAAATCTCTTGGATTATCTTCAGTTATGGCATAACCACAAGGAGCATTTGTTTCAGAATTAATTTTATATTTATTGTTATCATTATTAGATCTTGTTTTTATACACACAAAGAAATCTTGTTTTTTGTTTATTTCGATGTTAGGGACACATGCAATTCTTCCACTTGAAGTTGTAGATATTTCACATGAAGCACTATTCCCTTCACCATTTAAACTTAAAACAAAAACAACATCTTCTCCTGTTACATTTTTTTCAGTAACATGAGCCCCAATTTCTACATTCGGAGAAATGGGAATATTAATTTTTTCACAATATTCTTGATTATGAATTAATACTTCTTCACTTGGCGATTCATAACAACCTTTACTTCCGCTATAAAAATTGTTTGAAGCCTTATATGCTTGCCATTCTATTTCATCATTATTTAAAATATCTATAAATAACTGCTTTGATGTAGAGAAAAAAACATTACTTGATATATCTACAGAAAAAGAAGAAACTTCTGAAAAATTCCCTCCAATAAATTTAAATCCGAGAATTTTTTGTTGGTTTTTATTTAAAGTAAATGTTTTTGTTGTTTCTTGATTACTTATGGAATAATCATTTTCACAATCAGAAGGCAAACAATCATAATCTGAATTATTATTTAATTTTAACAATTCAATAACTTTAATTGAATTGTTAAAAGAATCTTCAAATAAAGAATCTGTAGGTTCATTTTCTAAACTAATATTTATCCATCCTTCGATAGAATCGTTTTGAGTATATTGTTTTTCTATTGAATGATTTAAATCTCCAATCTCAAGACTTGCATAAATAAAACTGGAAATTAATACCGAGAATATTAAAAAAGTAATTATCACATATCTTTTCATTAGAATTAATAGGATTTTTGTTTTATAAATTTTCTTAATATTTTTTTATAGAATTTAGTAAAACTTTTTTAGAAATTTTTTAAGTTTTAACATTTTATTTTTTCTTAGAATAATTATTAAATAAATTATTATAATAAGTAGTATTGCGGCAATTAAATTATAAACTCCAAAAAATGGAAGTTGAATTTGTGCAGGGCATTCGATAACTCTACTTCCATCGCTACATTCTGCTGGTTGAGTTTCTAATACATCATTCCAAGTAGCAATCCATGAATAACTCAAAAACCCATCTGAACAATCATCATTAGTACTTTCAACAAAAGTACAAGTTCCTATTGTTACATTTCCTTCTTCAAGTTCAAATTCAAAATCACATTGAGTATTCCATGAGCAATAACAGCTTATTGTAGGATCATTACAATCTACATCAGAAGGGGCACCGGTTTCAGCGATTTGACAGTTATTATTTATACATAAATTTTCATTTTCATAATCACTACAAAGAATTATATTTTGACATTCTGAAATTTCTAGAAGATTTAATGTTAAGTAATCACTTACTTCATTATTAGCTTCAAAAAATAACTCATCATAATCATTTAATGTTTTTTCCAAGTCTTCTAAGGTAATTGTCCATTCTGCAGTTGCTTCCCCATCGATACCAATTACTGCAGTTATTGTTTTAATATAATCATCTAAAAACATATCATCTTCATAAATATTAAAACTAACTATTGTGCCTTGTGTTAACCCTGAATTTTTTAAAACCATTTTAACACTTGTAGTTCCTGTAATTACATCTAAATTTGAAATTTTATTAACTCCATCATCTGACCAATAAATATTTAATGATGAAGCTCCAAAACTTTCGGAGGTGCAACAAATTTTTATATCATAATCATCTATTTCTCCAATGTGGGCATTTGTAAAATTTGATAAAGAGAAAAGAGATATATAATTTTTTTCTGTTATACTTTCACAATTAAAGGAAGTGCTTATACATTCTAAATCAGAATAACATAATTCGGTAAAACTAGCATCAACAACAGTAACTTTCCCTTTCATAGGCATCATACCTGGCATCGGCATTAGATGATAATCACAATAATATTGAAACTCACCAACTTCATTAAAAGTAAACTCATATACATCTCCCGTATCCATATTACCAGAACTAAACAATTCACCATCACCCATATCCATCATTCCATCGCTATTATCATCAGAAGTAACAGTATGCGCCATCATATCTGTTTGAACCCATCTTACAGTATCTCCTACATTAATGGTAATATCATCTGAACCATATCCACTACCAAATTCATCCATATTTACTTCAACAATATGGGTTTTAGAACTACCTTGAGTTGGAATTTCTCCATGAGCATTAGTACTTGAAGATAATCCGATAATTTTATTTTGTGTATCACAAGTTGAACTTCCAGCAAAGTTGCAACACAAAACATCATCGTAATTATTTTGATTTGCTAATTCTGCATGAGCATTTGACGTACTAGATATTCCCATTATAACATGTCCATTTGATTCACATGAATTTCTATCTGTAATAAAACAATCTTCTCCAATTGCAAAAATTCCAGATGATAAAAAAATCGTTAATGAAAGTATTAATAATCCAACAAGCTCTTTTTTCATATTTTCTTTAACAAAATCTATTTTATAAATATTGTTCTTTTTAAGAATTTATTAGTTTTAACCTTTCCAATTAATTATTGGTTTTATATGTTTCACAAATTTCACAGAATCTTTTTGTGATTTCATAATTCTAAAAATATCTTTATACGCCATAGGTAATTCATCAAGTGTTTCTTTAGATATGTTTCCCATTATTCCCTTCATAGACTTTTCAAATTGATCTATTGTATATTTTTTCTTTGCTACTTTTCTACTCATACTTCTACCAGCTCCATGAGATGAACTGTTCAGGAATTTTGAATTTCCTTTTCCTTTTACGAGAAAAGAACCGTCTCTCATATTTCCAGGAATAATGCCTTTTTCATCTTTTTTTGCAGGTGTTGCACCCTTCCTATGGATAAAATAACCTTTTTCATAGACTGCGTGGTTATGATTTTTGTTCACCCATAATTCATATTTCAAGTTTTCTGCGAAGATTTCATTAAGTGCTTCAATTGATTTGTATGCTATTTCAAGTCTATTAAGGAGTGCGTATTCAAGTCCGAATTCAAGAATATTTAGATATTCTTTTCCAACTTCAGAGTTTACATTAAGTGGGAATGTTTTTTCATATTCATTTTTTTCTTTGCTTTTTCCTAAATTTCGTCTGGAAACGTCCGAGCTTGTGAAGGACTTTGAAGCTTTTATCATATATTTTTTAGCAACACTATGACCTATTCCTCTGCTCCCTGAGTGAATTATCAACCATAATTCTTTTTCTGTTTTAGAATCATATCCCAGTTCAATAAAGTGGTTCCCTGCTCCAAGGGTGCCTAGATGTTTTATTGCTGCTGTTTTTAGATAATTTAAAATTTCTTTGTTGTATGATTTTTTTTGAAAATTTTCTAGAAGAGATTTGAATTCCTTTTTAGTTTTTTCAGTAATATTATTTTCTTTGTTGTATTTTCCTACACCCATTGGAATTTTTTTCATAACTTTCTTGTAAATTTCTTTTCTTTTATCCTTAACTTTTTCAACTAAATCATCACCTTTTATTTTAAGGGCTATAAGTCCACACCCAATATCAAAACCAACCCATGCTGGAACAACAAAATCTTTTGTTTTTAGCACAGCTCCTATTGGTGCAGCATATCCTACATGAGCATCAGGCATCAACGCTGCTGCAACTACAAAATTTTCAGAATAACAATTTTCAAATTGTTCTAAAGTTTTTTTATCAACATCTATACCATAATTATATATTTTTTTCTCCATCTATTTCCTCCAGCAAAATAATTTTAATTGTCTTGGATTATTTTTTTCTAAAGTTGCAGTTATTATTGTTTTTTGAACATAAATATCTTTATTAGAAATTTCATTTAAAACACAAATTTCATTTACACTACATATTTTCGCTTCGCAATTTAAATAAGAAGGGGTTTCAAAAATTATTTTATTCTTGACATTTTCAGATAAATTATTCCATTCAACAGGAAGAACCCCTATATTTAAAATTTCTTGTCTTAAAGAATTATTTAGTTGAATTTCTCTTAAAATTACTTGTTCATCTTCATAAATTTTTTCAGAATTATCATTTTTTGAAATATATCCTTTGTTTAAAACTATTAGTAAAATTCCAGTTATTAATAATATTGTAACAAATGCTTCAATAATTCTTATCCATGCTTTTTTCTGTTTCATTTTTTTTCTGTTTTCATGTGTGATTTTCTTTCAGTGCTTCGTGATGTGTATGCGTAATCGCGGTTGATAAGGGAAACCGCCTAGGTTGTTTAACAGCTGTGCGATTTCCTCAGAGGCAATTATACCCTAAAGGGCATAAAGAAATCGCTTTTCCACGTCGAAAGGGAAAATCGAAAAAAACCGTAGGTTGTCTTTATTACCATATTCTTATATTTATAGATCCTAATAAAATATTTGATTCTTTATCAACATATTGAACAGGAATTTCCACAGCATAAATATTTGTCGATATATTTTTTTCTATTGTTATTAATGTTTTATTGCTATAGGTAAAACCAAAATTAAATTCACTTCCAAGCGGAATTTTTAATTCTTCTTTAAGTGTTTCATAATTATTTTCATATTCATTCATTAAATCAATTATTTTTGTTTCAAAAACATATTTGCTTGTTCTTATTAAGCCCTTTTCATAATTTTTTAAATCACAAGGATTTTCTCCGACATTACTTACTTCTTCAAATTCATTTGAGTGATATATTTTAAAAAAAGTCTCATTATTATTTCTTGATATCTCTAAATCATTATTTAAAACATATGAAATCTGATCATTCCCTAATTTATCTTTAACAATAATTTTTGAATTTATTCCAGAATCATTAATTAAATTTTGTAATCTAATGCAGTTTTTAGGAGCGGATTCTATATTTATACTAGAAACTGTTAGTTCTTCTGAAATATTTTCTATTAATTTTATTCTTAAATTTTCTAAAAGATACTCTTTATCATTCTGAGTTATTATTGGTTTTATGAGAATTGAATAAAGAAAGACTAAAAAAACTACAAATATTACAAATGAAAGCACAACTCCAACATGAGTACTACCTCTTTTTTTCATAATATAAATAATAAAAACAGGTTTTTATATTTTAATAATCATTAACTTAAAAGTATATTTATCCTAAGAAAAAATTTGCTCCTGAAGAAACTAAAAATCCGAGAATCACTAAAATAAATGAATGTTTTATTCCTGCCTTAAAATTTTTTTCTGCAAGTTTTCCAATTGTTAAACCGCTAAAAAATCCTTGTATTAAAAGCAAATAAAAAAATGAACTTGACACTTCTGTGCTACTAACATCTAAAACTGTTTTTGCTGTTCCTGCTAATCCTGTTTCCAAACCACTAATTCCTGAGATCATTGGTATTATCTTGAATTGCAAGACTAAAATTATTATCATAAATATAAAGAAAATTATATAGCCTTGAACAACTAATGTAGACATAATTGCTTTTCTTTCTTTTTTGAGTTTGTCAGAAGTGTTTACAGCTCCTGCAACAGATTCTAGAATTTGTCCAATATCACCTCCTGATTTTTCAGCTTGCCCTATTAATGTTATTGCTCTGGAAATTGTTTTGTTATTTACATCTTTTGAAAATACTTTCAGTGCAGTTCCTAATGGAATTCCCAAATAAATTTGATTTGCTAATTTTCCTATGTATTCACTTAAAACTCCGTAAGGCTTATCCCTCATATTAATTATACTTTTACTTATTGGGGTTCCTGTTTTCCCACTTTCTGCTAAGTTTCTTGCAAATTCTAAAAACATTTCCTCTTTTTCGTTTTCAACTTTTGTTTCACGAATTGTTGAAAATACAAATGGAAAAATTCCTAATGTAATTCCTACCCCAATCAAGAAGAAAAACCATTTTGTTCCTATTAAAAATAAAGACGAAATTATAACTATTACTGCTAAGAGAATTCCAACCAAGTGAGCTTTTTTTATTTCCATTTCAAAACAACCTACGGTTTTTTTCTCCACAGGAGACCCCTTTATCTTTGGGGCGGATTTTCCCTCTCGACGCGGAAAAGCGATTTCCAAACACCTCGATGAAATCACACAGTTTAATTTTATTTATTTCCATTTGATTATTCGTTTGTTTGTCTTAAATGTAAGTATGTTAAAAATATAATGTTTATTATTGAGACTCCTGAAACCATCATTAGTGTAATCATTGAAGTGCTTAGTGAAATTCCTAAACCGCTGATTTGCATCATGATTAATAAAAGCATTAAAATCATAGGAGTTGCAATAACAACACTAATATAAATATCCATAAATGTTTCAGCAGCTCTTGTGCTTTTTTCTTTTTCTAGATTATATTCGAAAAGCAAGCTTTTAGCTCTTTCATCAAAAAATTTGGATAAATTCCCTCCTGACTTTATCGTGGTTGCAATTCCATTAAATAAATCAGCAAGTTTTTTACTTGGACTGTTAAAGGCTCTATTTTTTAGAGTAGTAATTAAATCATAACCTAAAACATTCACACCATTTATTACTTTTATGAATTCTTTTTCAAGATGAAGATATTCTTTTGTTGAAGAAATTATGCTGAATATTGTTGTTGGATTAACCATTGAACTAGAAATAGCAGCCATATTTATTGTTGCAAAAGGAAGTTCTTGATTAATTTTTCTTTCAAGAGATGTTTTTTCTAATGAAGGATAAAGATACATAAATAAAAAACTTGCAATTGGAATTACAAACAAAATCCAAAACACTTTCAAAAATCTTATTCCCAATGGTTCGTTAACTATTGTTATAAAAGGTAAAATAGTTTTAACATTAAAAAATAAAAGAAATGAGAAAATAAAGATACCTGCAATTAAAGAAAGTAATGTTGTAAAGAAGATTACTGAAATATAGCTTTTAGGAAGAAGTCCCAGGTTGGTTCTTGTTAAATTTTCGCTTAAATTTTTGAACATTCCTTTGTTAATTAAAAAAACTGAAAAATTAGAAAATATTTTGGTTGCTGTACCAACATATTTACTTGGTTTTTGTTTTTTTCCCCTAACAATTTCTTTTCCTTTTTTCCCAATTCTTTTAAGGGTCTTTTTTTCAAATTTTTTCAAAGCAAATTTTTTGTTCAAATCTCTTTTTTGAAGTATTTTTTCAAAGAAATTTTTCTTTTTTTTAAAAGGTAAAGGATAATCTTTGTCAGGAATTTTTTGTTTATTTTTTATTTCAGAATAAAGTGGTTTTATAAGAGATATTTTATCTAATATTTTTGGAATATTATCATTTTCTTTTTTTAACAAATTTTTTAATGAATTTGTATGTGAAAAAACCCTTTCTTTTTCTTCTGGTTCATGTTCCTTCAAATTATTAAAAAAAGAATTCATTTCTATAATTATTTTTTCTTGTTTTGAAATGTTATTCTTTAATTCTTGAAAGTAATTTATTTTAGGAATCATTTTATTATTTCAGAAATCTTTTTTTGTATCCCTAACATAAATTTTTTTATGTTGTTGAAATTTTTAACATCTTTTTTTATATGGTATTCTTTCAGTTTTAACTCTGCTTCTTTAAGGGATTTTATAAGATGATTAAGAAAAGAAATTTCATCTTTTGTTAAGGGTTTTACCTTTTTAGATTTCATATTTTTCCTCTTTTTTATAATATAATTATTATAAGAATATTTATTAATGTTTTGAAAGAAATTTCTTAAAGATTATTTTAATTCTCAACAATATTTAAAAACTTCTTTTCATTATTCTCTTTATGAAAAAGAGGATTTCATTTAACATTAATTTTACTAAAAGAGCACTTTATACAATTATATCTTTCTTAGTTATTCTTCTAGTAGGGGTTGTTGTTTATGCTTTTGGAACCTCAAACCCTGAAACATTTGGACATTCTGCTGGTGAATTAGATTTAAGTGAGGGTGTTCAAGGTAATGCAGTATTTAATGGGGATATTGAAGTTATAGGAAATGGAAATTTTAACAGTTCAGTAAAAATAGGTTCTAGCAATTCTTCATGTACTTCGGAAATTGAGGGGACATTAAATTATAATTTTAACTCAAAATGTATGGAAATTTGTAATGCAACAAGTTGGGAAGAACTTGGATGTTAATTATTAAAAGATCTTTAAAATGAAAAATATTGAATTAAAATTAATAAATAGAAATTTTTATAATTTTATTTTTTTAATATGTTTGATTTTTTTCATAGCAAGTGTTTATGCATTCGGAACTTCTACACCTTCAACTTTCGGACATTCTGCTGGTGAATTAGATTTATCTTCAGGGGTAAATGGAAATGCATTATTTAATGGAAATTTAAATGTTATAGGTGAAGTTATTTTTGGTGGTTGGTTAAAAGTTGGAGATACTGAAATAAATTGTGATTCTAATTCTGAAGGTAGTTTAAAATATAACTCAGTTAATAAAACAGCAGAATATTGTAATGGCACTAGTTGGAAAGAAATAGGAATATCTCAGGGTACTTTTTATTTTCCTAATCCTAATAATCCTTCAACATGGACTGAAATAGAACCAACTTGGGGAGGATGGTCAAAAGCAAATGATGGATGGAATACTGAAGAATTAAGTTATTCACATGGGGTATATAGTTTTGGGAGAAATAATGTCCCTAATCCAAGTACAATAGATATAACTTATGCAAGCTTTATTTATACTGGAGATAGTGGCACTAAAGGTATTATGAAAACTGCTGCCGATAAGATGTTAGACATGGATACTGGGTGGGATCCTCTTCCTTGGGCAAAGTTGCAGTTTTATCAAGATGATAATGTAGTTTGGGAAGCTAATACTAATAATGGTATAGGTATATATCGGGGCAGAGGATGGATGATACCCAGTACACCCATAGACCTCTCAGCAGCAGGAGTAGATTTTTCTGGAACACACACATATTATTTTAGATATTCCACTGGTAGCGCTAAATGGTGGAAAACTAACTTTTATATGGAAATTACATCTTAGGTATATTAAATTATTTTAATTCTCAACAATATTTAAAAACTCTTTATCTTATTATAAACTATGAAAAAAAGTTTGAATATTCAAATTAATTTTACTAAAAGAGCACTTTATACAATTATATCTTTCTTAGTTATTCTTCTAGTAGGAGTTGCTGTTTATGCATTTGGAACTTCAGATCCTCCAACTTTTGGACATAGTGCAGGAGAGTTGGATTTAAGTGAGGGTGTTCAAGGTGATACAGTATTTCTTGGAAATGTAGATGTTGCTGGAAGAGTTAAGGTAGGAACTTCTGTAATATGTAATACAACTGTAGAAGGAAGCTTAAGATATAATTCTACAAGTAAAATAATGGAAATTTGTAATACAACAAGTTGGCAAAATTTATGTGGCTAAAATCTCTTAAAATGAAAAAAATTAAGTCAAAAAATATTAATTTGAATTTCACAAATAGATTTACTTATATTTTTATTTCTTTCATAATTATTCTACTTATTGGAATAAGTGTTTTTGCATTCGGAACTTCAGATCCTCCAACTTTTGGACATAGTGCAGGAGAGTTGGATTTAAGTGAAGGTGTTGAAGGTGATGCAGTATTTCTAGGAAATTTAGATGTTGCTGGAAGAGTTAAGATGGGGACTTCTGTAATATGTGATGCAAATGAAGAAGGAAGCTTAAGATATAATTCTGTTGATAAAAAAATTGAATATTGTAATAGTACTGATTGGAATTTAATTAATGATCCTGAATATGGATGGGTATATATTGGGCAAGAGAGTAAATTAACGGGCTTTGGTAGTTGTTACCAAAATGTTCATCACACAATAACATGCGATGCTGTTTGGGATGG
>Ga0187833_10002006_pt1 | contig 22490 bp, 16 predicted proteins | sample ETNtaG_37_FD_167968 | JGI IMG/M metagenome (GOLD analysis project Ga0187833, IMG submission 167968) | Marine microbial and viral communities from oxygen minimum zone, Eastern Pacific Ocean - ETNP2014_SV_400_PacBio MetaG (Illumina Assembly) | ecosystem: Environmental > Aquatic > Marine > Hypoxic...
GTTTCAGCGCCTCAAGCAACCGGTGGTGCTAGGCTACATCGCCGCCGGCATTCTCATCGGCCCGCACGCGTTCGGACTGGTAGCCAAGGACGAGACGATCCGCTCTCTGGCTGAGCTTGGAATGGTGTTCCTGATGTTCTCGCTTGGGCTCGAGTTTAATTTGCGCAAGCTCCGCCGCGTGGCCGCCACCGCGCTGGTCGCCGCGCCGCTGGCGATCATGCTGATGGTGTTCGCCGGCTACCAGGTCGGCCAACTGATGGGCTGGACATCGGTGAGCAGCCTGTTCCTCGGCGCGATCATTTCCATCGCCTCGACGTCGGTTATCGTGAAGGTGTTGCGCGAAATGAAGCGCGACCGCGAGCCGTTCGCCGGGCTGATCTACGGCATCCTGATCGTGGAGGACCTGCTCGGCGTAGTGATGATCGTGCTGCTCACCGGCATCGCGTCCACCGGCGACCTTGGTTTGCCCTCGATGGCTGTCTCCGCCGGTAAGCTACTGGTGTTCCTTGTGACTGTGCTGGTTGCCGGGCTCCTTGTGGTGCCGCGACTACTCAATTTTGTTGCCCGTTTCGAGAGCAACGAACGTCTGTTGGTTGCTGTGCTGGGGCTGTGCTTTGGCACGTCGCTGGTCGCCGCCAAGCTGGGCTTCAGCGTGGCGCTGGGGGCGTTTCTCGTCGGGGCGGTGATGGCCGAGTCAAAGCAGAGCCGCCGCATCGAGTCGCTGGTCGAGCCGGTGCGCGACCTGTTCACGGCGGTGTTTTTCGTGGCGATTGGCCTGTTGGTGGACCCAGAGCTGTTGTGGCAGCACATCGTGCCCATTGTCGGCATTTCGCTGGTAGTGATGATCGGCCAGATCGTCGGCAACTCGTTCGGTACGGTGGTGGCCGGACACGACTTTCGCACGGCCGTGCGGGTTGGCACCGGCTTGTCGCAGATCGGTGAGTTCTCATTTGTTATTGCAACGCTTGGCCTGACGATGGGGGTCACCGACCCGAGCCTGTACCCGATTGTCGTCGGGGTAGCGTTGGTCACGACGCTGTTCACTCCGCTCTGGATTCATAACGCCGACCGCCTGGCCGATGTGCTGCTGCGAGTCGCGCCCAAACCTTTGGCCGGCTACCTCTCGCTTTACAAGGACTGGGTCGAGCGCTTCAAGGGCGGCCAGTGGAACAGCCTAGCATGGAAGCTCTCCCGCAAATGGCTGCTGCAAATGGCAATCAACCTGGCGCTGGTCGCCGGGCTGTTGATCGGCGCCGCAACCCTCGCCCGACTCGAACCGGCCTGGCTGGCAAAGTTGAAACTGCCGTCGGACACACTGCGAACTGTGTTGTGGGTGGCCGCGCTGGTGCTGTCGCTGCCGATGCTCATCGCCAACCTGCGCAAGCTGCAGGCGCTCGGCATGCTGATTTCGGAGGCGACCATCCGGCGCGAGTCGGCCGGCCAGCGCACGCAGTTGCTCCGCGCGGTGGTGGCGAATGTCTGCCTCGTCGCCGGCACGGCCGGGATGATCCTGTGCGTGCTGCTGCTCAGCTCCGCGCTGCTGCCGCCGCTTGGGATAATGCTCGCGCTGGCGGTGGTGCTGGCGGGGGTCGCCTGGCTGCAATGGAGGTTTCTCGTGCGCGTTTACGCCCGGGCGCAGATCGCCCTCAAGGAAACATTCGAGGCCAGTGAGCTTGGCCAAGCGGAGGCAGAAATCGGCGAACTACCAGCTGGCTTGCTGGAAGCCGCGCACCTCGACAGCATGCGCTTGGTCAAAGGCAGCCCCGCAGCGGGGCAATGCATCGGCGAACTGGAGCTGCGCACAAACACCGGCGTGAGCATTGTTGGGATCGAGCGCGACGCCGAACGCATCGTCAACCCCGGTCCGGAGGAAACGCTGCTCGAAGGGGACCTGCTGCTGCTGCTCGGCGAGAACACCCAACTCCCCAAGGCCAAGGCCGAGCTGTGCGGCTGATTTCCGCCCTACTCGGTGGCGGCCGTTTTTGGCTTGAGCTGAGGGAAGAGCAGGACGTCGCGGATGCTTTCCTGGCCCAGCAGCATCATGATCAGCCGATCGATGCCGATGCCAATCCCGCCCGCCGGCGGCATGCCGTGCTCAAGCGCGGTCAGAAAGTCCTCGTCGAGTTTCTGCTGCTCCCCGCCCGCCTGGTTTTGCAGCGCCTCGCGCTGGGCCACCGGATCATTCTGCTCGGTGTACGCCGGGGCGATTTCCTGCCCGTTGATGCAGCACTCGAACACCTCGATCGTTGAGGGGTCGTCCGGCGAGAGCTTGGCCAACGGGATGAGTTCCTTCGGCAAATGCGTGACGAACGTCGGCTGGATCAGCGTCGGCTCGATGAGTTTTTCGAACAGGCCGTTGGTCACCTCGAAATCCTCGTAGTCTTCCCCGATCTCCGCACCGAGGTCGGTCGCACGTTTGCGGCGCTCGTCCGGCGTGACGTCGAACCAATCGTCGCCGCCCTTCTCGCGGATCAACTCCCTGTACTTGACGCGCCGCCACGGGCTGGTGAGGTCGATCGTGCGGGTGACGTTGCCCTCGGTGTCCCGGTGCTCGATGACCAGCGTGCCGACGACCTTTTGCGCCACGCAGGTGATCATCGACTCAAGCAGTTCCATCATCGTTTCGTAGTCGCCGAACGCCTGATACGCCTCGAGCATGGTGAACTCCGGGTTGTGCCTCGGCGAAATGCCCTCGTTGCGGTAGTTGCGGCCGATCTCGAACACGCGGTCCATCCCGCCGACGAGCAGCCTCTTGAGGTACAGCTCCAGCGCGATGCGCAGGTAAAACTCGCAGCCCAGCGCGTTGTGGCGAGTGACGAACGGCTGCGCCACCGCGCCGCCGGGGATCGCCTGCATCGTCGGCGTCTCCACCTCGATGAAACCGCGCTCGTGCATGAAGTCGCGAATCTCGCGGATAATCGCGCTTCGCTTGTAAAAGACCTGCTTGACGTCGTCGTTGGCGATGAGGTCGAGGTAGCGTTGGCGGTAGCGAGTCTCGATGTTCGACAGCCCGTGCCACTTGGCCGGCAGCGGCCGCAGCGCCTTGCTGACGATGGTGAAGGCCGCCGCCTTGAGCGTGATCTCCTCCGTGCGCGTCGTGAACATCGTCCCCTTCACACCGATGAAATCGCCAAGGTCGAGCTTTTTCAGCACTTCAAACGCCTCCTCGCCAAGCGCGTTTTTCTGCGCATAAACCTGCATCCGGTCGGAGCCGTCCTTGATATCAAAGAAGATACTCTTTCCCATCGTGCGGAATGCCGTCATGCGCCCGGCCAGCGCGACCTCGCGGCCTTCCTCGTAATTCTCGCGCGCCCCGGCGCAGGTCTCGTTCGGGGTGAACTTGTTGGCAAACGGCTCGATGCCCTTTTCCCGCAACGCAGCGAGGTTGGCTTTCCGCTGTTCGATCAGTGAATTTTCCTCTTCCATGAAACTCCCAAAAAGGGCGCACAGTTAATCACCCCGCCGCCCGCTTGGCCAATGAAAGTTTTGCGCTTGGCCAGGCGGTTGACGCCAGTCGGACGGCCGCTAAGCTCGGTTGCCAGGCAATTCATGAACACGCGTCATTCCACCATCCTCCTGCTTGGCTTGCTCGTCGCGCTGGGTGCCAGCGGCTGCGCCACGCCCAAGCTCGCCCAGCAGAAACAGGTCGTTTACGGCGAACGAAACGAACACGAACTGGCCTACGAAATCCTTCAACCGAGGAAAACCAACGGCCTCGGCGTCGTGGTGATGGTGAGCGGCAGTTGGCGCTCGAACCCCGACGACTTCAAGCCAAAGATCGGCAGGGCGTTCCTGCGCCGCGGCTACACGCTGTTCGCCGTGTCGCACCTATCCCAGCCCGAGGCAACCATCCCGGAAATTTACGAGGACGTCACCCGCGCGGTGCGGCACATCCGCGAACACGCCGAAGAGTACGGCGTCGATCCCGGCCAACTCGGTGTCACCGGGGCCAGCGCCGGCGGGCACTTGAGCCTGATGGTCGCCACCCGCGGCAAGGAGGCCACCGGTAAACCGGACGGCCTTGTCCGGGCGGTGGCGATCTTTTTCCCAGTCACCGACATGCTCAACCCGGGCAAACCCTCCAAAAAGGAGAAAGACGGCGGGCCATCGAAAAAATTCCGCAAGTTGTTCGGCATCGACCCGGACGACATTGACGCATGGAACCGGGTCGGCCGCGAGTTGTCACCGATCCACCATGTCGATGCCGACACGCCGCCGGTGCTGATTATTCACGGTGACGACGACGAGGTGGTGTCGATCCGGCAATCCGAGTGGTACATCGAGGCCGCCGAAAAGCACGGGGCCAAGGCCAAGCTCATCCGCAAGCGGGGCAAGGGTCACGGCTGGGCAACCATCCTGTGGGACATACAAAAGTTCGCAAAGTGGTTCGACGAACACCTCGAACCACCCACCGACAACTGACGCCCGCCCCGATTGGCCAAAGCTGAACTTGCAACGGGACAGGGTTTGCGGTAATTCACCCGGCCGCGTTTTCGCGTGGCCGGCGGCCGGGCCGGCCTCCCCGCTTCAGCCCCAGCCGGGGTGATTGCCAATGGCATTGATCGTGCAGAAATTCGGCGGATCGTCGGTGGCCGACATCGACCGCATCCGCAATGTCGCCAACCGCGTGGTCGAGTACCGCCACCGCGGCGACCAGGTCGTCGTGGTCGTCTCGGCGATGAAGGGCGTCACCGACAACCTCATCGACATGGCCAAGTCGCTCATGCCGGTGCCCAGCGAACGCGAGATGGACATGCTGCTCGCCACCGGCGAGCAGACCACCATCGCGCTGCTGGCCATCGCGCTGCAGTCGATGGACATCCCGGCCGCGTCGCTTACCGGCGCGCAGGCCGGCATCGTGACAGACGGCGTCCACTCGAAGGCGAAGATCCGCAACATCACGCCAAAAAAAATCCACGCGCTGCTCGATGCCGGCAACGTGACCATCGTCGCCGGATTTCAGGGCGAGACCAGCGAGGGCCACATCACCACGCTGGGCCGCGGCGGCTCCGACCTCACAGCGATCGCGCTGGCGTCGGCGCTCAAGGCCGACCTCTGCCAGATTTTCACGGACGTCGACGGCGTGTACACCTGCGATCCGCGACTCGTGCCCACGGCGAAAAAACTTGAGGAAGTTTCGTATGACGAAATGCTCGAGCTGGCCAGCCTCGGCGCGAGGGTGATGCAGTCGCGCTCGGTGGAATTTGCCAAGAAGTTTGGTGTCATTTTCGAAGTTCGCTCCAGCCTCAACGACAACCCCGGAACCCTTGTGAAGGAAGAAACCCAAAGCATGGAAGACGTCGTGATTCGCGGCGTGTCGCTCGACAAGAACCAGGCCAAGGTCACCCTCATTGGTGTGCCGGACGAGCCAGGGATGGCCGCCCGCGTGTTTCAGCAGCTGGCCGGCTCAGCGATCAATGTGGACATGATCGTGCAAAACGTCAGCCACGGCACCGACACCCCGTCGACTGATCTCTCGTTCACCCTCGACAAGCCGGACATGGCCAAGGCGCAGAATGTGCTCGAAGGCATGCGAGGCGAAATCGGTTTTGCCGACGTGCTCGCCGACGAAAACATCGGCAAGCTCTCCATTGTCGGCGTCGGCATGCGCAGCCATTCCGGCATCGCGGCCAAGGTGTTCGAGGTGCTCGCCGCTGCCGGCGTAAACATTCAGATGATCTCCACCAGTGAAATCAAAATCTCCGTCGTCATCGCCATCGAAAAGGCGGAGGAAGCCACCCGCGCCGTTCACGACGCCTTCCTCAGCTGACGCACTTGGCGGGCGAGCCGCCGCAATGTAACCTCTGCACAGGCAAACGCGAATTTTAGGCTGGGTATTTTAGGATGAATCGCCAACGAAACATAGGCCTCATCGCCGCGCTGCTGGCGCTGGCTTGCGCTTGGCCAGGCGCGTCAGCCAAGGATAACAAAGAAGCGCTGCGGATCACCGATATCGACGGCAAGACCCACGAGCCGTTAGCATCGGGTAAGAGCAAGGCGGTGGTGCTGGTATTCGTGCTGCGCGACTGCCCGGTGTCCAACGTCTACGCACCGGAAATGACCCGCATCCACAAGGAGTACTCAAAGAAGGGTATTGCGATTTTCCTCGTGCATCCGGATCGCGACACCGACACCAAAGCTGCCCGCGCCCATGCCAAGGAGTACAAGCTCTCTGCACCGCTTGTGCTTGATCATGATCACAAGCTCGTCCGTCGCGCCGGGGCGGTGATCACTCCGGAAGCAGCCGTGTTCAATGCCAAGGGCCACCTCGTGTACCGGGGGCGAATCGATAATCTCTATGCTGATTATGGCAAGAAACGCTTCAACACAACCCGCCGCGACCTGCGTGAAACGCTCGACGCACTGCTCGCCAGCAAGCCCTTGGCCAAGCGCACCACCAAGGCGGTAGGCTGCTACATCGATTTTTCCAATGACAAAAAAGACAACAAATAAATTCATCCGCGTGGGACTGGCACTGGCCAGTTTCGCCGCACTGCAATCCGGCGCAACCGCTGCGACCAAGGCCAGGCCGACGTTTACCGAGGACGTCGCGCCGATCATTTTCAACAAATGCACCGAGTGCCACCGTGACGGCCAGGCCGCGCCATTTACGTTTAACAATTACAGCGACGTGAAGAAACGTGCCCGTCTCATCGCCAAGGTTACGCAGATGCGTTTCATGCCGCCTTGGCTTCCGGTCGAGGGCCACGGGAAACTTCTCGATGAGCGACGATTGAGCGACGACGAGCTGGCCACACTCAAGAATTGGCACGCCACCGGCATGGCCGAGGGCCCGGCCGACAAGCTCCCCAAGCCGCCCGAGTTCGCGGGCGGCTGGTTGCTCGGCGAGCCGGACATGATCGTAAAGATGCCCAAGGCCTTCACCGTGCCGGCCGACGGGCCCGACATCTACCGCAGCTTCTGCATTCCGCTGGAGATCGAGGAGGACAAGTGGGTCGCCGGCTTCGAGGTGCGCCCCTCCGCTCGCGCGGTGCTCCATCACGTTATCATCCGCATCGACGAAAGCGGCGAGGCCCGCAAGGCCGATGGCGCCCGGGGAACACCTGGATTCAGTGGCATGCGCAGCATCGGCCGGCGGTCCGGTTCCCGGAGAGGGAGTGGCGACAACGAAGTGTTTTCCGGCAGTCTTGGCGGGCTGGGGGGCTGGGCTGTCGGCGGCACGCCGCGCATTCTGCCGCTGGGTCTCGCCCGCAAACTCCCCGCCGGAGCCGACATTGTGTTCAACTCCCACTTCCATCCCTCTGGCAAGGAGGAGCAGGAGCAGACCGCCATCGGTCTGTACTTGGCAGACAAAAAACCGGAGCGCACCCTGATCGGATTCCAGGTGCCTCCCATCTTCGGCAGTCTGTCCGGAATCGATATACCGGCTGGCGAGAGCAACTACGAAGTCAACAGCAAGTTCACGACGCCGGTGGATATCGATCTCGTGGGCGTCAGTGCACACATGCACTACATCGGCCGCACAGCCAAGGCCAACGCCACGCTGCCGGATGGCTCGGTCAAGCCGCTGTTCTTTATCGATGACTGGAACTTCAACTGGCAGGGCGACTACATTTACGAGAAATCAATTCGTCTGCCGGCTGGCACCACCGTCGATGGCACCGTCACCTACGACAATACTGCCGAAAACCCTTTCAATCCCTTCAGTCCTCCGCGCCGAATCCGGTGGGGGCTCGAGTCCACCGACGAGATGGGCAGCGTTATTTTCACAGCCGTGCCGGCAAGCGAGGCGGATCTCGGCGAATTTAACGCTGCCGTCCGCGACCAAGTCGTCGACGAGGCCCGCCTGATGGCCGAACGCCGGTTCGGTGAACGAGCCGGGAGCAGTCGCAGCGGCAGCGGCCGCCGTGGCAACATCGCCGATCGACTGGAGCAATTCCGCAGCGGCCGCGCCGGAGGGAACAGCGGCAACCGGCTCGGCAGCGACTGGCGCGGTCGCCTGGGCGCACGCCTCAAGGAACTGGACAAAAACAACAATGGCGAAATCGAGCCGGACGAAGTCGACGACCGCTCCCGCCGCTACATCCGCTTCATCGACACCAACAAGGATGGCCGAGTCAGCAAGGAAGAACTCAGGCAAATCTCTGGCCGCTGAGCGGAGACAGGAATCTACCACTCAAAAGCCGCCGAATTCCACGGCGGTTTTTTTTATCTGCTCAATGTAATGATCAATCGTTCAAGTTGTTCGCGAGTGTGCTCACTGGAGAGGGCAAAGCGGTAAAAGGCCCCTTCGCTACCCGTTGGGTAACGAATGCATGAGGGATAAATGTCGTTTGCCAACAACCGATAGCACAGTGCGGCGGCATTTTTCCCAGGGCAATCAAGGCTGAACACCGGGAACGCCGGGTCGCCGGCCGGCAGCCCGGCGGCGAGCAACCTATCCTTCACAAACGCGGTGTTGCGGCGCAGCCGCTTGGCCAAGCCGGGGCGGGTGCGCAGCAACTCGAGCGATGCCAGTGCGGCCCTGGCCAAGCCGGCCGGCAACGAACTGCTGCCGGTGACGACCGGGTTGCCATCGAGCAGCGCCGCCCGCAGCCAGCGCGGCCCAAGAATCGCCCCGCCGAAGCTCCCGAGTGCCTTGCTAAAAACGATCGACTGGATCACGCGTCGACCGGCCAAGCCGCACTGCTCGGCGGTGCCGCGCAGCCGCCCACCCAGCACGCCCGCGCCATGGGCGTCGTCGATCCACAGCGTGGCCAATCGCGGGAGTCGCTTGGCCAAGCCGGCCAGCGGCGCGATGCGGCCCGATGCACTGAACACGCCATCGCTCATCAGCAGCACCCGCTTGGCCGCTCGGCGGCGGCTCAGCCGCTTGGCCAGGTCGTCGGCATCGCAGTGACGATAGCGCACCACCGGGCAGCCGATAAACTGCGCCGCATCGCGCAGGCTCATGTGCGCTTTCTCGTCGATGAACGCTGCGTCGAACCGGCCTTTGGCCGCCTGGCCAAGCGCGATGTTGGCTAGGTAGCCGTCGCCAACGACAGTGGCGGTTTCACTGCCAAAAAAATGCATCAACGCCGTTTCGAGTGCTTCGTGTGCCGGGTGATTGCCGGTAGTCATCCGAGACGCGCCAGTGCCGAGCCCGTCGCGGGCGGCGGTCCGCGTGTGGGCCTTTAGCAGCTTGGGATGATGCGCAAGCCGGTAGTAATCGCACCCGCCGAAGTACACCAGCCGCCTGCCGCGATAGCGCACGTGTGTGGCACCGTCCGGCTGGATGGCTTCGGGCAGACTCACGGCTTGGCCGGCGGCGGATCAAGCTTCCGCAGGATCTCCGCCTTCAGTTCAGCGAACTGCGTTTCGTGCACCTTGGCCAACAGCGCGCGCGTGGCATCCGCTTGGCCAAGGTGCGCGTGAATGCGGGCGAGGTGAATCCGCACGCCCTCCCTCTCGACGGGCGACGGCGCGAGCGCGAGGGCGTCGTTCCACGCGGCGAGTGCGGTCTTGGCATCGAACGGCTGCATGCCCAGTTGCGCCATCGCGGCATCGGCGGCGAGGGTAAAGTTTTTCGGGTCGAGCGAGCGCGCTTTTTTGAACAACTCGAGCGACTTGGGCACGACCTGGCTGCGGTCAATGAGGTAGTGGCGCGCCGCCTTGTCGGGGTAGGAGAAAATCAGCGTGGCAAGATTGCGATGATACAGCGCCTCCCTGGGCGCAAGTTCGCCGGCCCTGGCGAAGTGTCGAAATGCCTCGGTGATCCGGCCCTGCTTGCCGTACGCCTTGCCGAGGTTGTTCCACGCAACCGGGTTTTTCGGCGCGAGTTCGAGCGCCTTTTTCCACTGTGCCATAGCTTTGTCGATCTCGTTGATGTCGCTGAAAAAACTGCCGTATGCCAGCCGCGCACGGACATGGCCGGAGTGGCGGTTGAGAAACGCCTCGTAAGCCTCGTCGACCTTACTGAGCCGCTGGCGCACCTGCAGGTCGAGCGACGCCGGATCGATGCCGACCTGTTTCGCGGTCAGCTTCGCATTGTTGCGAATCCATTCGTCGACTTCATCGTGAACCTTGTCATCCAACTCGAGCAGTTGGCGGAACTCGCGCTCGATCACCGCATCGGACGTGTCCGCCGGCTTGATCTCCTGAGCCATTGCTTGGCCTGACACGATCAGCAGCGCTGCAAAAAAAATATTCCAGATAGATAACACCGGCGGGAAGCGTTTCGCGGATGGTTTCAAGTTTCAAGTTTTCAGTTTCGAGTAATGCGCTTGAAACTGTGAACGCCAAACTCGAAGCTCTCTCCCGCATCGTGACTTATCCTGAGGCTATCCAACATCTGCTCGAGTTGAACCTGTTCGGCACAAAACTGGGGCTGGACAACCCGCGACGCCTTGCCGCGACGGCCGGTTCGCCGCACGAGCGTCTGCGCTTCATCCATGTCGCGGGTACCAACGGCAAGGGCTCAGTCTGCGTGATGCTTGAGTCGATTTACCGCGAGGCCGGCCTGCGCACAGGCCTGTTCACCTCGCCACACCTGGTATCATTCCGCGAACGCATTCAGGTAAACCGCGAGTTGATCCCGGAGGAAACCGTCGCCAGCCTGGCTACGCAGCTTCGCGACTTCGCGGCGAAATTTCCCGAGGGCCAGTCACCGACGTTTTTTGAGGTGTTGGTAGTGATGGCGCTGTGTCATTTCGCCGAGCAGGCGTGCGACATTGTGCTATGGGAAACCGGCATGGGTGGACGACTCGACGCGACGAACATCGCCACTCCGCTGGCCAGCGTAATCACCAACATTGGGCTCGACCACACGCTCTGGCTCGGCAAAACCCACGCCGCCATCGCCGCCGAGAAGGCCGGCATCATCAAGCCCCGCATCCCGGTGCTGACAACGGCCGGGCAGCCGGAGGTTTTGGCGGTGATCCGCGCCGAGGCGGCGAAGCATAGTGCGCAACTGATCGAACTTGGCCAAACGGAAGAAATCGTCAAGCTACCGCTGAATGGGCAGCATCAGCAAACCAACGCGCACCTGGCCAGAGCGGTCGTTGAGCGGCTTCAGGCCGACTTGCCCGTCCCGCCCGAGGCGGTGCGCGACGGCTTGGCCAAGGTGCATTGGCCGGGACGGCTGCAGGTGGTCCGGCGCGGCGCGCAGACAGTGCTGCTCGACGGCGCGCACAACGCCGAGGGCGCGGTGATGCTGCGGCAGGCTTTGACGAAAGACTTTGCCGCCAAGACTCCAGTGCTCATCCTCGGCATGGTGAACGAAAAGGACGGCACGGGTTTTTGTGCGGAGCTGGCGCCCTTGGCCAAGCGAATCGTTCTGTCGCCGGTAAGTAGCGCCCGCTCGGCCAAGCCGGAGGGATTCTTGGCGGCGTGCCGAGCCGCCAACCCGACGGCGGCGGTCGAGATCGCCGAGTCGCTTGGCCAGTCGCTGGAGTGGTGCGCGGTCGAACCGTTCGTGGTGGTCACCGGGTCGTTTTACCTTGTGGGCGAGGCGATGGAACGGCTCGGGCTGGCACCGGCACCGACCGGCGCAGAGCGGCGGCTCAACGACTGGGGCGCGCCGGGAGGCGGGGTGAAGCGTCTTTCGGATTGACTCGGCGGGGTGAGGTTCGGCATAAATCGCCGGCCACGGCGAGGCGCGTTGGTCTATCGGTTAGGACGCCGCCCTCTCAAGGCGGAAAGACGAGTTCAATTCTCGTACGCGCTACCATCTCGCTGACTCTGCGGCCGGCAAACCAAATGACTCCCTTTCAAATAATTTTCACTCCCACCGCCGCCGCCGAGCTGGGCACGCTGCCGAAGGAGCTGCAGTTGGAGATCCTCGGGGACTTTCGCGGCCTGCCCAACGACGTCCGCAGCGATGAGATGGACAGCTTCGGCCGGCTCAACCGCGACGGGCGGCATCTCTTCCGTTTCCGGCTCGGCAACTACCGGGTGTACTTCGAGCGGCACGACCTGGGCGTGTTGATTCACCGCATCCTGCACGCGAAAAAACAGCTCCGGGATTTTCTCTACCGCAACAAGCTGCCGGGCAGGGAGGATCGTGTGCTCGAGGAGACACCGGAATTCTGGAAGCTGATCGAGTCAGCCAGGTCGGCCGGCTGCTAGGCTACTGCGGATCCTCGCCCAGTTCCACGTTCCAGTAGGCCATGTCGAGGAAGTGCCGCCAGCTCTCGTGGTAGTGCAGGCTGAAGCGCACCTGCATGAACGGATGCCATCGCGGCTTGCGGGGCTGCCGGATCAGGTGCATCCCGGCCTGCTCGGGTGTGCGGTTGGACTTGCGAGAATTACACGGGACACAAGAGCAGACGATGTTCTCCCACGAGGTCGGACCGTTCTGCTGCCGCGGCACGACATGATCCAGATTCAGGTCGCGCGTGTCATGTTTTTTGCCGCAGTATTGGCAGGTGTTTTTGTCGCGCTGGAAAATATTGTGCCGCGTGAACTTGACCTCCTTGCGCGGCATGCGGTCGTACACCATCAGCAGAATAACGCGCGGCAGGCGCAGCTTGATGCTCACGCCATGGATGCTCTCGGGATCCGGTTCCTCCTCGGAAAAATCGGCCCACTGGTGAAAACCGAACGTGTTGAAATCGCCATCCTCGCTGTGCACGACCTGCGCGTTGCCCTCGAACAGCATCGTCAATGCCCTGCGGGCGGAACAGATGTTTACCGCCTGCCAAAGCCGGTTCAATACCAGAACCGGCTGATGTAACAGCGCTTCCATGGCCGGAATAAGTTGCCAGAAAGCTATCACGGCCATTTTGATGAAGTCAAACATCAACGAGAACAACGAGTTTAACCTTCAAACCGGACCGAGGCGGTGGTAGTTGGACGGCTGCATTCACATGAAAAACGCGACAACACTCCTCGCCTGTTGGCTGCTCGCGCTTGGCCAGACGCCCGCCGAGGCGGCCAAGCGACCGAACATCCTGTTCATGATGTCGGACGACCACGCCTCCGAGGCCATCAGCGCCTACGGTTCTTGGCTGAAGGATTACTGCCATACACCGACCATCGACCGGCTCGCCGCGGAGGGCATGCGCTTCACCAATGTCTGCTGCAACAACTCCATCTGCTCGCCGAGCCGCGCCAGCATCATCAGCGGCCAATACTCACACGTCACCGGCGCGCTCAACCTCGGCTGCAAACTCAAGCCGAACGCCCCGAGCTACATCCGTGATTTGACCAACAACGGCTACGAGACCTGCGTCGTCGGCAAATGGCACATGAAACAGTTTCCCCGCGGCGCCAGCGACTACGCGGTCACCGTTGGCCAGGGCAGCTACTTCAACCCCACCCTCCACCGTCCGGACGGCAAGCGAGAAAAATACCAGGGCTACTACGCCGATCGTTACACCGATTGGGCGCTCAAGTGGCTCAAACAGCGCGACACCAAAAAACCGTTTTACCTGAGTCTGCACTTCAAGGGGCCGCACGAATATTTCGAGTACCCCGAGCGCTGGGCCAAGCTGCACGAGGGCGTCAAGATTCCCGAGCCGCCCAGCCTGCACGAAGACATCACCAAGACCAGCCCGCTGCTCAAGGGTAAACATTACTCTGTCATGTACGACGACGAGGGGCCAAAAAGTTTTTACCTCGTTTACCAGGACTTCATGGCCAAGCGCTCCGCCGATCCCGCCGAGCGCCGCTCGCTCGCCTACCAGCACCTCATCCACAAATACCTCCGATGCGTCGCCGCGATCGACGACAACGTAAAGCGTGTGCTCGACCACCTCCGGGCCGAGGGCACCCTCGACGACACGCTCATCATCTACACCAGCGACCAAGGCTACTGGCTGGGCCAGCATAACATGCACGATAAACGGCTCATCCTCGAGGAGTCACTCAAGATGCCGTTCATCGTCCGGTATCCAAAAGAAATCAAAGCCGGCAGCGTAAGCCCCAGGCTGGGCATGAACATCGACTTCGGCCCGACCATGCTCGACTACGCTGGCGTCACCATCCCCAGCGTCATGCAGGGCGTGAGCCTCCGGCCACTGCTGCGGGGCGTCGAATCGGCCGACTGGCGCGAGTCGATTTTTTACGCCTACTACAATCGCTCGCCCAAGCACTGGGGTATTCGCACCGAGCGATACAAGCTGATCCGCTTCCCCGACACCGAGGCGGTCGAGTTTTACGACCTGCAGGAAGATCCCACCGAGATGTACAACCGAGCTGCCACGCCCGGCTACAAAAAGCAGATCGCCTCCACTCAAAAACAGCTCGACACGCTGATGACCAACGTCGGTGTCACCCGAGAATTCCTCCTCAATAAAATGGGCGACAACACCAAACTCCCGCCGCGCCTACATAAAAGACGCAATAAGAGAAAAGAGAAGTGAGTTGGGCGCCTGACCAAGCGCCGTGAATGAACTCAACGAAATGACGGCGACTACAAGCCAAAGGCAAATTGGACGGGATGTTCAAACCGTATCGCTGAATAAAGCTATTACTTGTCAATAACAGGAACCGACCCCTTATGGCCAAGCGCTGCATCGGGACAATGTTATTTTCTCGTTTCCATCACCCATGCGAGGTTGAAGCGGGCGAGCCAGTCCTTGCCTGACAACAGGTAGATCTGGCCTTCACTGGGCGTCCCTTTTCGGCCGGCGGCGAGCCATGTGTAGTTGCCTGGACCTAGCCGAACCAAGCGCTTGGCCGGCCAGGTTTTGCCGCCATTAAAACTCACCCGCACGGTGATGTTTTCGCGGTTGGGCCCCGGGCCGGGCGCGCTGTAAAGGAGGATGTCCCGACCCTCGTAGGGTAGTCGCAGCAGGCCGGCCTTGCAGCCGTAGACGTCCGGCGGGCCGTCGAACAATTCGTCGTCTTCGTGTTCGTTGATCCATGTTTCGCCGTGATCATAACTGTGCGCGATCCGACGGTTGCCCGGTCGACTATGCGTCCGGGAGTTGTAGTAGATGCTGCCATCGGACAGTTCAACCAAGCCCGCCTCGCCGGTGCCACCCAACGGAAACGGGGCACTCGGAATCCACGTCTTCCCGCCGTCATCACTGTAAATTGAGTTACTGTAGTGATCGTTAAAATGCTTCTTCCCTTTTCCCTTGTTGAGGTAGCCGACAAACACGCGCGTAGGCAGCAGCAATCGGCCTTTCTTTTTGCCGTAGCGCAGCGTCACACCGGGATCGCACGAGAGCAGCGTTGCGCTGAGCCATCCGTTCTTGTCGGGCTGAATGGTGATCTTTTCTGTTCGCCACGTTTTGCCATGATCTTTGCTGCGATACAGAATCGGGGCCGGCATGAGACTTGAGGCGAAGATCATGATGTCACCATTGGTTTCGTCGACGAGCACGTTGCCGGCCTCGCTCCAGCCAATAGTCGGCCCGCGGTAACGCCCATCGTCCGACATGTCGTGACCGATCTTCACCGTCTTGCCCGCGACGATTTTCGACCCCCAGGTTTTGCCGCCATCCGTGCTGCGCTTGACGAGCACCTCCCGCTTCTCGCCATCGTCCTTGACCAACAACACCGTGCCGTCCATTGCCACCGCCAGCGTGCCCACGCGAACCTCCTCGTCACGAATATCGATGAATGATTTCAGCCTGCTCTTGGGTTCATTCGGGTTGGTACCCTCGAGCAATTCATAGCCGTCCGGCAATCCATCACCGTCCGTGTCGGCCAGGCGGGGATTCGTCCTGGTCTGTTGAATTTCCTCGGCGTCTTTCAACCCATCACCGTCGGTGTCCCGCTTGAGGGGGCTTGTCTTGAATTGGTTCACCTCGGCTCCATCGAGGAGGCCATCGCCGTCCGAGTCAGCCTTATCGAGTGAAGTCTTTAACGCATACTCCTGCCCGTTGGTGAGTCCGTCACCGTCAAAATCCCGCGCAGCATCTTCCGGGCGATTGGGGTTTAAAAAAGCGTAACGCTTCTCGATGCCATCCGTCAGCCCATCGCCGTCCGAGTCCACCGGCAGGATGGGTTCCTTGAACCCACCGTTCAGCCCGTATTTGTTATCCAGATACCAGCCGACGGCGTTGAATTCATTGTCCTCAAACTCATCGCTGCCGTCGCTTGTGAGCATTCGATTGAACACCAGAATCTCCGCGATCTCCCCGCCAAAGAACCACTCCGCGCCCGGTTCCCCAGGAGCATCCAATAGCCCGTGACCGCCGACCTGAACAAAGCGCACCGGATCCAGTGGCAGCGTTGAGGAAGCGTTCGCCTGTACCCTCTGATCCTTGCCATCCAAATACATCCTGATGATCCCCTTCCTCTTGTCGAACACCGCCGTGAACAAATGCGGCTTGTCGTCCGCCAATGGCTCGGAGGTCTGCAGCTTTTCGGCGCTCCCATTACCTCCGTTATGAACAGCGAACCAGCCCTTACCATCACCGCCACGCCGAATGCCCACACCGCCACGCCCATTCTTGAAACCAGCGTTGGGCCCAAGCGTCAACGGCGAGATGGCGGTTACATGATTCCATCGACCCACGAGAAAAATAGTTCCCTCGTTCAAATCAAATGCGGGGTTCACCTGTCCGATCAACCCCTGCGTCACTGAAAAATTCGAGCTACCTTTGCCTCCGAATTTCAGCACCGGCCGACCACCAAAACCGGAGGCATCCCCGAGCCATTCCGGCCAGGTTGCGGGGTTCGCGTAGGCACGGGCCAAGTGGTTGTTCTGCCCGGACTGATCCGCCCATGCCTTTACCACGTTTGATGGGCCACCCTTGGCCGAATGATCCTCGGTTGTCACCCCTTCATCCGCCTTGAGGAACAATTTCAGTCCGTCCACCTTTCGAATGAACGATTCCACATTCGATTGGCCAAACGCCTGCGAATAGCCAACCACCCAAAAAACCAAGCCAAGCGAAACCCCTGCCCAACGGCGGAAAAACAAATCAAACATCATGTCAGAAAACTTACAGCTTGGTCAAGGGCTTGACCAACGGCAAGTGATGGGTCGTGTTCGCCGCCATACTCGTCGCGCAGGGCGTTGCAGCGTTTGCGCAGGCACTTGAGGTTTTTAGCATGCGCTGAATCGTCGCTGAGGGTCATTGTGTAGGCAATGTTTCTAGGTTCTACCTGTGCGCAAAGAACTGGAATAGCGCGTCCATCCATACCATTTCTTCCTTTATTCTGAACAGCATTACAAATTCGATAGTGGATCGGAGATTCTGATTTTCACATCGAATTCATCAGAGTAGCTCTGGGATCCAACTAATGGCACTAATTCACGACAGTAACTACTGATCTTTCTGGTATTTTGACGCTGCTTAGAGACTGCAGTGACAGCCCCAAATTCTCTTGCTTGTTAGTCGTATAAGTCTTGACTTGCTTGTCGGCGCCAACCTTGACGTGCCTTTCCTGCTTGGACAGATTGGTGAACACGTAAACCACCTGCCCTTTCTTTGCATCCTTATATGCGGACACCAGCACTCCGTCTTCTATGGACTGTTCCTTCGAGAGTTCACATTTTATGCGCACCATGCCAGGACGAATGAAGCGGGAATAGTTACCTAGCACCCATAGCAGTTTACTGTCACGCACCACCCCGTCATATTGCAGACTTTCTACGTGCCCCATTTTTCCACTCTCTCCTTGTGAACCATCGTCCAGGTACACCAGCCCGTCCTTGAAGTCAACCTGTGTGACTGCTGTCCACCATTGCCACGATTTTGCCTTACAAAGGGTAAGGTCGTTGTGGATAATTCGCGCCACATACAGGGCGGTTTTCATGGTCAGGTCCCTGCCCCCTCCGCTTCCAATCTCATCGTTCCTTTGGAGGATGCAGTATTCGCTCATCCAATAGCCCAGGTCGGGATTGACCTCCTTGAGCATGGAATTGACTCGTCTCCTGTTACCCACCTGCCGATTCAATGGCCAGACCGAATGGTAACTATGGGCAGAAATTGTTTTTTCCACATTGGGAAGGTCCCCGATATAAAAAGGAGAGGCCTCATTAAAGAAGAAGCGGGCCTGATCATCACGGCCATCGCTTGGCTTCCCAAGGGTATCCATGCGTATGCATGCATGACCAATGGTGCCTGCTTCCGTGATGACAATCCGGGTTTTTAACCCTCTTGAAGAGAGCTCGTGCGACAGATAGCGAACCAAAGAATGAATCTCTTCATTCATTGCGGGCGTGCCTTCCTGGCCGTTACCGTCCCAGTTCCATTGGGGCTCGTTTATGGGGCTCAGGTAATCGAAGACGATCCCCTCATTATTGAAATGCTCCATCACATCTGCCATATACTTGGCATAGTCATCCATGCATCCGGGTTTTAGGTTCAAATGGATAACACCCTTTGGAGCAAAGCCCTTCCCGTTACGCGTATAATGCACCGGGGGGGAATTGGGAAATGCTAGGAGTTTTTCCACGCCCCGTTCCTTGGCCGCCTGCAAGAACCAGCGCTGACCTTCATGCTTGCTCCAGTCATAGGTACCATCCGCATTGAGAAAACATTCTCCCCTGCGCCACACGTTGCCGATATCAGAACCATCCCCCTGTTCAGCGGTGCCTGCAGAGAGATAGAACCGCCAGATGGAAAGGCCGATGCCTTTGGGGTTGCCTTTTTTGTCAACTTCCTGGCTGAACAGCAGGTCGGCAACTTTGTTCCTCTTTGCCATGGGCCAGTTCTTTCCGACAAACTGACATCGCCATGCGTCGGATGCACCAAACCCATCAATAACCTGTCTCTCTGTTCCTAATTTTATAGTGAGGGTGTCAGCATTGACCAAACAAGGAGACAGGAAAAACAAGGCCAATTGTAGAATAAATATGTCTCGTAAATCTCTTTTCATTGATAAGGAGTGAACCCCCGCATGATGAGTAAAGCTATTACTTGTCAAAAACAAGAACTGACCCCTCTACATTCGCGCTAAATGCGGACGAAACGCCGGTGTGTGCTATTCATCACAAATGTTACGAATGAATAACTTTTACGTGTTATAACGACGCTGCATCTCGGTCTCAAAATGGCCGAAACTACCAACCAAAGGCGAATGGATCGCGATGTTCTCAAGCCGTATTGCTGAGTAAAGCTATTACTTGTCAATAACAAGAACTGACCCCTTTACAGCACATTCCCCAAGCAGGCCAATCACAAGAGGAGTCGAAGTCACAAGGTTTCAAAACGATCGGTCTATGGGGAGTAGTAATTCCAGGACATTTTATTGCGGCGATAATGCGACTGCGTCCAGAGTCGCGGGTGATGCGGACGAGGATTGGATTCGGAATTTTCAAAAAAGCGGATCTGGTTACCTTCGACAATGATGATCTCTTCCCGCCAGTCGCCGGTAATATCCGCCACATAGAGGCGATCGGTCCTGGCTTTGATGTGAACCACGAACCGGCCGGTCATGGGCTCAAAGAGACATACGTCCCCGCTTTCATGCCGCTCCTTGGCCGCTGCCAACTGCACCTTCGCACCGGTCCAATGAATCGGCACGATCTCCTCGACTCCACTTAGGGTCCAATCCTCCGGAGCCACATCCGTCATGGCATAATGGAAGATCACCTCTCCCTGGGCATTGAGCACCCAAGGTTTCTGGCGGGTGTTGTAACGGCTCCGGCACCAGGTCTCGAGCCCTTCGCGTTCTAGAGAAAATTCACCCACGGCCCCGTTCTGCGGTTCCTGGCGTCGGTTAGTGGTCCACCAGAGCAATCCTTGCTCAAAACTAACCAAGGCCGAGTAGTTTCTCCCCTCCTCCAGCAGGACCACCTCAAGACCGGGAATGTCCGGCCTCACATCATAAATAAACAGTGAATCAATATGAAAAGAAGCGCCGTTGGCATATTGTTGATCAATCGGGGGGTAGCTCCAATCCGTCTTTTTCCCATCAGGTCCCAGAATAGTAAACCCGCAAATCTCGTCGCGACCATCCTGATTGAGGTCCGCCGCTCGAAAAGGCCCATGAGCCAGCGCGCCAAAGTGATCCGTTTTCCAGAGCAGCCGGGCTTTTTGGTTTTCAACAGCATAAGCCGCGAGATAGTGCCCGACTCGATACCCCTTGTGGTTGGTCGCCTGCAAGACCAGATCCTGATCTCCTTTACCGCGCAGATTGACCCCTGCCAGGTGCTCCCAACGTTCTGATCCCAAGGGATTGGGAATTCGCATCGAGAACTCCTCCCGCCCCGAGCTTCCGTTGAGAACATGGACAGTGTTTTTTTGATCCAGATAAAGAACTTCAGTCGCGTCGTCCCCATTGATATCCACTGCCTGCACTCCCGGCGCATCGTGTCCTGGGAGACCATGCCGTTCACTCGATCCACTTGAGACACGGATGTCATCTTTGCGGTGCCACAAAAGGCGGGCATCGGTCCGATACGCGCTGATATGCCCCGGCGAAGTAACCAGAAGATCCATTGCCCCGTCACCATCGAGGTCGGCCGCAGTAATCCCCCCCTTCCCTTCCAACCCCATGGTAATATTCAAAGGGATTGTATGCGTTCTGAAAGCATCCGCTTGAGATTTGATTGCCAGCGCCAAACCGCAGACCAAAAACCAGCTTAGCCCGCACCGCATGAAGTTGAACCGAATCAGACTATCGGTTCGAAACGTGAAGGAGTCAGTTCTTGTTATTGACAAGTAGTTTGTTTTCAGCCGCTGCAAGATGTCCTGTTCCGAAAGCATCACTGTCAATAGGAACGTTTGGCGGAGACGAATCCTGACATTGCCTTTTTCGCCTGTTGGTTGACTTGGAGGACTTCAGCAAGTTTACTCCGCGTTTTCGGTTTTTGCTCCTTGTTGTAGTTGGCGCAGCATCAGCAGCGAATAGAAACTAGCACAGAGCAATAAGGAAAAGAAATCCGCGTTTATTTCTGGGCGCGACCGCTGCTGGTGTCCTTCCGGAAATTGAGTTTGGTCAATTTGTCCTTCACCGGGTTCAAGTGTCGTCCTTTCAAGCGATCCACATCCTTGGCCAGGCGAAACCATTCCTTGGCCATCGCTTCGACTCGTTTTGGATTCTTCGCTGCCAAATCTTGCGTTTCCGTGCGGTCCTCCCCGAGGTTGTACAACTCCCAACGGCCGAGCTTGGCCGAGACCAACTTCCACGGACCCTGCCGAAGGGCGCGGTCGGTCCCGAAGTGGAAATATAGATTCTCATGCGGTTCACGCTCATTACCCTCGAGGATCGGCAGTAACGACTTACCCATCAGGGGATCAATCTTGCGATCGCCGATTTGTTTGGGGTATTTCGCACCGGCCACATCGATGAACGTGCCCATGAAATCTATGAGATGGCCCGGTTGCCTCGTGATACTGCCGGGTTCGGTCTCCAATCCCTTCGGCCAATGCACAATGAGAGGCGAACTAATACCGCCTTCGTGCTGGTTTTGTTTGTAGAACCGAAACGGCGTGTTGCCCGCGTGCGCCCAACTGGCATCATAAGTCCAGTACGACTTGGGATCCCACGGCTTGAGGTAGCGACCGCGCGTGCGCTCAAAGGGACAAGCGCCGTTGTCCGAGCAGAAAAGAAATAGCGTGTTATCCCAAACACCCTTCTCCTTCAGCTTGGCCACGATACGGCCTACGTTTTGGTCCAGCACATCCACCATCGCGGCAAACACCTCCATGCGGTCCGCCTCCCACTCGCGCTCCTTCACGCTGAGGCCGTCCCACGCCGGAACGTGCGTCGGCCGCGGACTGAGCTTGAATTTTTTCGGGATGAGTCCGCTCTTCAACTGCTTCGCATAACGCGTATTGCGCAACTTGTCCCAGCCACCGTCATACATGCCATCGTACTTCTTTACGTCCGCCTCCGGCGCATGCAGCGGATAATGCGGCGCGTTGAACGCCACATAGAGCAGGAACGGATTCTTTTGCTGCGTCGCTTCGTCGAGAAACTTCAGCGCGAAGTCGCCATTGGCATGGGTGGTGTAAAACGGTCGGCCATTGAGCGTTTCCGGCACCTCATACTTTTCCCCGTTGAAACGAAACGTGTTGTCTCCCTTAAAGAAACTCGTTGCCCCGGACAGGTGCCCCCAATAACGCTGAAAACCAAAGTCAGTCGGTTCCTTGCTCAGATGCCACTTGCCGACCATTGCAGTGAAGTAGTCCGCTTGGCCAAGCACCTCGGCGATTGTCGCCCCACGATCGAGCATCGCCCCACCCGCCTGGTCACAGTAAAGGCCGGTCAACAGTGACACACGAGACGAGTGGCACTTGGCCGTATTGTAAAATTGCGAAAACCGCAGTCCCTCCCCTGCCAAGGTGTCGAGATTGGGTGTTTGAATTTCTGACCCGTAGCAACCGAGATCGGCAAAACCCAAATCATCAGCCATGATTAAGACAATGTTCGGTCGCTTGGCGGCATCAACAGACGAAAAGCAAGCCAGTGCCAAAACAAAAACTTTAATCCAGTTCCTCATAAGTATCGGCTGGAAATCGTACGAAAGAACCACGCCATCCAGACTAACGAAAGCTCTGGCCCAGTTTGGGTAACTCGATCAATGTTACCAAGCGAAGCGAGAGATTCAGCCAATTTTCGCTAGAGGTCATTTGTTGGTTCGCTGGTAAATCCCCCACGTGGGCGCAAGTGGTGGGCAAAGAATCCGACAATTCGTT
>Ga0187833_10002012_pt1 | contig 22458 bp, 23 predicted proteins | sample ETNtaG_37_FD_167968 | JGI IMG/M metagenome (GOLD analysis project Ga0187833, IMG submission 167968) | Marine microbial and viral communities from oxygen minimum zone, Eastern Pacific Ocean - ETNP2014_SV_400_PacBio MetaG (Illumina Assembly) | ecosystem: Environmental > Aquatic > Marine > Hypoxic...
TCATTACACCATACATTCCATAGATATGTCCCGTTTGTTAGATTAAGATTGAATGTGCCCTGCACACCAGTGTCTACACTTGTATCAGTATAGTTAGCCCTCCACAATGAGCCGTTAAAGTCTCCGTATAATGTACAGAAGTCTATGCCTCTGGCATCAGTTGCTGTATACTTAAACGTTACATTGCCTTGTTTTTGCCATGTATTGTTAAATGGAAGGTCCAGGTTTATGGCAGGGCTGCTTGTGTCTACTGCAAATGCCCATGTTTGACTTGTGTTGGTATTAGTTGAATTATCCACGCATGTCACATTCCAGAGGTATGTGCCTTCATTAATGCCGCTGACAGTATAATTAGTCCTGGTTCCGTTATTAGCTATTATATCAGATGCATTTATCTCATTATTTATCGTCAGGTTGCATGTCATGTTTGTATCTATGTTGTCTGTTACAGTCCAGTTAAAGATTATACTGCTTGAAGTTGTATTAAAATCATTAATTGGAGCATCTAGACTGACATTTGGCTCGGTTGCATCAACAGTCATATTAACGCTTAAAGCTGCATAAATCCCGCTGTATGTAAGGTTCACAACTATCTCAAAACTGCCGTCATCACCCGGAGATTTGAATGTGTAATTGTAGTCTCCGTAAGAATCTGTTTCCGGAGATGTTGATGATCCTGTAGCTACTAATAATCTTGCATCGCTGTCATAGAAGAGTTTTGTTCCGTTTACATAAATAGAGATATCATTATTAGTTGCATTTGAGCTGTCGCTTAGATTAATATGGCCGTATATAGTTACATTAGTTCCGTTTGTTGTGACATTTGTGCCTAAATTTATGCTGAGGTTAGCCCATCCAACCTGGTAGCTGTCAACAAGGCTTAGATTATTATATCCTCCTGTTTTATCTATACAGCTCATATTAAAGTATGACACATTAACTCTTGCGAATGATTTGTTGTAGACATACGCTTCTATGGTGTTGTTGAATGTTATATTTATTGGCGTAGTCCATGAGCCTGTTGAATTCTCGCTGAATGTACAATTAAAGTCGCTTCCGTTTAAAGTGTTTCCTGAGGTGGTGTTTGTATAGTTGGCATAGAATGTTATTGGAGCGTCATAATTGATCAGTTCAGAATCTGTTGAGTCCCAAATCGTAAGGTTAGCTTTGCTTCCATTTATTGATGCAAGGTTATTTGCATAGGCAATTATGCCTGCAAAATCAAACTCCTGGATATGCACGCCTTCAGTCAATACCTTCACAGTATGATAACCAAGTGATGGGCAGTTGTAGTTTTCAATGAATACTTCATTATTAACCCAGCTGTAATCTAGAATCTCTTCACCGCATTTGATATCTAAGAATTTCAAATCATTATCTTCATTAGTGTTGCTCCATGCTGTTCCATTTGATGCTTTTATGCTTAAATCACCTGTTCCCGTTGTGTTGAACATCACAGTCCATTCTCCTCCGACAATAGGATAGCTCTGGACATTTAATATAGTGATTTCAAGCTCGTATGTCTGGCTGCTTAAAGAAGGAACTTTCCATTCAATATAATCAATTAATCCATTGTCATTATTATCATAGGCATCAAACTCAACTATCTGCTTTGAATTGCCAATAACCCAGTAAAGCTTGATGGATTCTTTATTTACTTCAGTGGGTAGGTTTGTATTAGCTAAAATATCAGTATAATGTATATCAGAGCTTATTGTTATCCTCTTCTTATGCTTATTAATATCTTCTTCTACTGCCTCTGGACCTGGAGTTTCATACTCTACCTCAACCTCTTCAACATCCTCCTCAATGATTATCTCTTTTGTTGGCTTTTCTTGTGCTATTGCAAATCCAGCAGCTTTCTTTTCCTTAACACTAGCTAACCTTTCTTTAACTCCATCTTTGACCTTATTTACGTTTAGATTATACGCTTTTTCAGGAACATCTACAGTCAGCTTTCCACTCTTGCTTAATTTTACATTCTTTGTCCATCGTACTGGTTTTCCAACAACAACCATATCTTTTCTTTCAACAACCTCTTCTCCTACTATGCCTTCACCGATTGTTTCTTCTGCAATAACCTCATATCTTATTGTGTTCATGCTTAGTGTTCCTTTGCTTACTTCTATGATTAGTTTGTAATCATCTGAATCAAACCCAGATAACAAGCAGGTGTCTAAACAGATGTTTTCAAACTCTTTGTCAACAGATGAGAACTCAGCAGTTAAACTTTCGTAATCTGAATATACAATATCAGAGTATGGGTTTTCTGGGTCTAAGCTGTAATCAGCATAGATTATCTGTGCAGCAACTATGTTATTGTTTGTAGCCCCATACCTTCCATAGTTTAAGTAAAATATCTCATCCCATACTGTTTTTTCAGGAGCTAGATCTAATAAACTACAACATTCCGAACTTCCATAGCACACAATAGTTGATTCCTCATTCTCAACACTATAAACATCCCATTTAGTGCACAATTTATCGTAGTTCACATCCCAGTCAAACTCAGCATCAACACTAAAGTCAACAACCCCAGCCAAAGTCTCAACTCCATCGTTATCATCGTCGTAGTTAGAATTTTCTTCATAATTCAAATTTAATATTATTGATTTTTCATTTATTTTATTATTATTAGTTATTGATAAATTTTCTAATGGTTCGTTTATTACTGAGTCTATTTTATTGATAGTCTCTTCTTGCATATCTAATATTACTAAACCAGTTAAATCACTTAACCCATCATCTTCTAACCTTAAACTATCAAATACCAAATACCTATCATCACCATTCTCAATATAAACCTTAGCTATAGCATCATCACTTAAAGAACCGCTTAACCTTACAGACTTTAGCTCACCTCTATTCTCCAATAACCATTCATATTCACTAGCCTCATCAAATACTAAGTATAGATCATCTTCATGGCTTGTTTCTGTAGAAACAGTTGTATAGCTGGTTATTCCCTTGTCTATATTAGCAAATAATCCAAAGAGTATTAGTAGGATAGGTATTAAGCTTAGGAGAACTATCTTTATCAGATCTTCTTTCTCCTCTTTTTTCACTGTGTGTAATACCTTTTCAAGTCCTTTCATTCTTCCTCTTTTTCTTAGCCCTATTGTAAACAGTCCATATCGTGCTATCATCCCTGTTCAGCAATAATGCAATCTCATGATAGGAAAGTTTTAGTTCATCTTTTATGTAAGATACAATATTCTCAAGAACAGACAATTTCCTGTTTTTCAGCAATCCTATAGGAACATAAAACTTAGGATGGCTCACAATTAGTTTTTTAGAAAGCTTCTTTACAGCATTATAGTAGGTTCTCCCAATAATCCTTGAATCCCTGTTAGTCAGCTTCCCAATCTTAGAGAAAGTAAGCCCGCAATTCTCCCTCATGTATTTGCTTATAGTCTCTAACGCACTCAGCTTACCATTCTTAAAAACATCAATAGGAACCTTATCCTCAGGCGCTTCCTTACTCACAGAGCTAAGTATCTCCTGATCTGTCACCTCATACCTTTCCTTCAAGAACGATAGAAATTCACCTACTAATTCCTCTCTGCTAATCCCTTTTTTCAACTCTTTTTTTATTTGCATGCTATATTAAGTAAGTCTTATTACATAATATGTAAACAATTTATCATAATTAAACACATTATGTAAGTATATTACATACTATGTAGGTATTCATCAATACCCTCAATCAATATTATGTAAATTCTAATTACATAATATGTAGATAATATAGCATACTTTGTAAGTAATAATATATAAAGGTTTTGGTTTGAGAGGGTTTGTGCATATAATAGAAGAAATGTTTAAATAGATTGGTTCTTTGAGGAATAGCATGGGGAAGATGAAGAAGGCACTAAAAAAACTTGATATATATCTTCGAAAAGACTTTATGAAGGAAACTGATGAAAGAGCATTTCTTACTTTACTTGGAGCCATAATTTTTGGAGTTTGGTATTTGATTCAGAATCCTGAAATAAATTCAGACACATTATTTGCTGCATCATTATTGATATTGTGTGTCATAGGTGTAATATATCATTATAAAAAAATTAAGAATAAGAAGAAACCCCAACAAAAAACCCGCCCTGATTGAAAGAAAACGAAGATGAAAAGAAGGAGAATAGTCACTATTAAACTACTCACAAATTACCCATAGCAGATAACAATTTTCTATGTCCTTCTATAAGATTGTTAAATCTTTTAATCTCTTCTTTATCTTCTAAACTTCTTGATTTTGCCATTTTTTATCCATAATCATTCGTCCTTGCAGTATTTCTCATAAAATTGCAATATCTCATCTGTTTTTTCTGGATTTAGTGAATAATGAATTTCTCCTGTCTTCTTTGCAGGGAGCAACCATCCATCTTTCACAAGCTCTTTGAGGGCTGTTTTAGTTAACTTATCCCCTCTAAGATGAGCAGGAAGCCCTTTTAGGATGTTTTCTGTATGAGATGCTCCCCATTTTCTCCACTGCACTAGTTTTCTTATTATCCTGGCTTTGATTTCAGTTACTGTAAGGCCCATAATCAATACCTCCAGACAAAATGCTATATAAACCTTTCTTACTAATATGAGACAATATTGTCTCAAAATAGAAAGATTTAAATATGAGTTAGGGTATACTAGCTCATAGGTGAATTATTGTGGAAAATAAATCTTTATTTATTGAATTCATGGGAGACTCCCCAATGATAAGAGTGATGAATTACCTATTAACAGAGAGAGAATTAGATTTCTCTATAACAGATATAGCAGAAAATGCAGGGATTGGCAGAGCTACACTTTACAGGATTTGGGACAATTTAATCAGAAACAAGATCATTATGCACACAAGGGAAGTCGGCAAAGCAAAATTATTCAAATTGAACACAGGAAACCTTAAAATAAAGAAGTTGATTGAGATATCTGACATGTTGGTAATAGAAGATTTAAAAAAGCGCTCTGAGAAGCGAAAGATAAGACTCACAGCTTAATTTCTTTTTTAAGAAACACTAACTACACACCATTTGGTGTTATCTTAAAAAAACCCTCACTTCTTATAAGCCGTAGCAGTTATCGTCAACATCCAGCTAGTCAGAACTCTTGTCTCATATTCATCTGGAGTATGAATAGCTTCATGGACATCGACCATTAAGGCCATCCTTCCTACCAAATCACTTCTTCTGGCCATGTAGTTCTCTCCTAGATAAGTAAAGCCCAACACACCACCCATTATAGAAGGGGGAAGTATCTCTAGTGACTTATCAACAGCACTTGTAAAGTCCTGTAGCTTTTCTTCCCTTGCTTCATGATAAGGTTTTATAGGAACTTTATAGCTGGCCTTTAATGATGCATCTTTATCCTTATACTTCATTAAGACTGTATACCCGCTTTCTTCTTTACTAATACTAACACTATACTTTGCTATCTCCTTTTCTACCTCATCTTTTACACTTACCTTTATCTCTGTTTCTTCTTCTTTACCATCACTTCTATAATCAACATCAACAGAATAAGAAAACCCTTCTTCTTCAATTGAATATTTTAAGCTTATCTTCTCCTTGTTCTCATCTTTCTGCTGCAAAAACAAGTAATAGCTTTCTGAAGGAACAAACTCTTTAAACTCTTTTATCCTTTCTTTGCTCCTTTCTAATATGTTATCAAGTGTCTTTGCTGGTTTCTTATGTTTAGGAGTATTTTTAGCTTGTTTACCATTGCCTATAATCGAAAGAATTATCTTGTTTATCTCTTCTTCTATCTTTTTCCTAGAACCACAAGCTTTTCTCATTCTTGACAAACTCTGTCCCAACGCCCCTGTCTGTAAATATCTCCAGCAATAAGCTATGCTTCTTTATTCCGTTAACCAGGTGCGCTTTATTGCAGCCATTCCTTACAGCATCTATACAGGCCTCTACTTTAGGGATCATTCCTTTCTTTATAACACCTTTCTTTATCTTCTTCTTTGCTTTCCTTATTGTTAATTGTGAAATCAGCTTGCCTTTCTCATATACACCTTCAACATCAGTCAGTATGGTAAGTTTCTCAGCCTCTAGCTCAATAGCCAAAGCAGAAGCAGCTGTGTCAGCATTGATATTATAAGCCTCATTGTCCTTGCTTATGCCAACAGGAGAAATAACAGGAATATAATTCTCTTTTATCACGCTTGTAATAATCTCAGGATTAATCTTCTTAATATCTCCAACATAGCCAAGCTCTTTGCTCTTTTGAGTTACAGATATAAGCTTATGGTCCCTTCCGGATACAGATAATGCCTTGCCTCCGCTTTTCTTAATAAGTTTGCATATATCCTTGTTTATCTCTTCAAAGACCTTTTCAACAATATTTATTGTTTTTTTATCAGTAACCCTTAATCCTTTTACAAATTTCGGCTTTATCCCCTTCTTATTCATAGCTTTATTAACTTCAGGCCCTCCGCCATGTACGATAATAGGATTAAGTCCAACATGCTTTAGAAGAACAATATCAGTCATAACTGATTTCTTTAAGCTCTGCTTAACCATAGCATTGCCGCCGTACTTAATAATAACAATCTTCCCATGATACTTCTGAATGTACGGCAAAGCCTCAATCAGCGTGCTTATCTTTTGTTTTAGAGTTTGCATTTTATGTATGATAATGTGCGTTTATCTTGACGTATTCCTCAGTCAAATCACAGCCATAAGCTGTTGCTGATTTATCACCCGAATTAAAATCAATTACAACTTTCAATTCTTTTCCTTTCATGATATTTAAAACTTTCTTTTTATTAAAATCAATCCCAGCACCATTTTTAACAATTTTCTCACTACCAAAATATATATCAACGCCCCCCTCATCAAACTTCGCTTTAGAATTTCCTATGGAGCACATTATCCTTCCCCAGTTTGGATCATTGCCATAAACAGCGCATTTAAACAAGTCAGAACAGACAACAGCTTTTGCAGCTTTCTTAGCATCACTATCACTAAAAGCATTCTGAACATTAACCTCAATAAGCTTAGAAGCTCCTTCACCATCCTTTGCAATCATCTTAGCTAAACTCACACAAACAAAATCAAGCGCATCCTGGAACTTCTTCTCATCAACTTCAACCTTACCATTAGCCAACAACAAGACCATATCGCTTGTGCTTGTCTGCATATCCACGCTTACCATATTAAAGGATTTATCCACAGCTTTCTTAAGCATATCTTTCAATTTCTTAGAGCCTATCTTCGCATCAGTTGCTATAAACCCAAGCATAGTTGCCATATTAGGATAAATCATCCCAGAGCCTTTTGCAATCGCCCCTATTGTAAATCCATCATCAGTAACAGCAATCTCTTTCTTAACCTTATCTGTAGTTAAAATTGCTTCTGCAGCATCAGAACCATTATCACCCAATTCACTCTTCACACCTTTAATCCCATCAACTATCTTTTCCATAGGTAAATAAGCACCTATCAGTCCAGTTGAAGCTACAAGAACATCATTCTCTGAAACACCCAGCTCATCAGCAGTTAGCTTAGCCATATCAGCAGCATCACTAAGCCCTTTCTTGCCCGTACTCACATTAGAGATTCCGCTGTTTATAACAACTGCTTGGGCTTTACCATCTTTCAGATGCTCTATGCTTATGTAAACAGGAGCACCTTTCACTGAATTCTGCGTAAAAACACCAGCAGCAGAGCAACTGCTCTCAGAGTAGATAACAGCAAAGTCCTTACTCCCCTTCTTAATGCCAATATGCTTACCAAGAGCCTTAAACCCATTGACAGCACAAATTCCATTCTTTATTGTTTTCATTTTAATCAATTATTTTATTTTTACTATCATTACGATTTATTTTTTATCAAACGACCATTAACTAAACTTTTTTAATAGGGGAGAATAGACACTCCCCGCTCTTAATATCATAACCAATGTTCTCCACCCTCTTGCACTTTTCATTTTCAATAGAGCCGGGTGGGTGGAGGGCATTGTGTTGCACATAAAGTGCAGGTGATGTGTACCCTCCCTAATTATTTTTAGTTTTTTACTGATATTCTTTTTTATTTTCCGTATTGATAGTCTTTTTTTCTCTTCTATTACCTATTTTCTTAACAATATTCTTTTAAACAATACTTTATAAATATATTGACTAAACCAAAACATTTATAAACAAGAATGTCTGATATAAGACAAATGATATCAAAAACGAATGCAGAAAAAGCAATTAAGAAAGTTTTCCCTGATTCTAAAATAAAAACCATTCTTAGACTAAAAAAAGGAATGATCAATGAAAACTACTCAATCAAGATAAAAAATCCAAATAAAGAGTTAATTCTAAGGATGTACCCGCAAGAAGGCTGGAAAGCAGAAAAAGAAAAATACCTTTACAACCTAATCTCAAGCAAGATAAAAATACCAGTCCCAACCGTCCATTCGATAGACACTTCAAAAAAAATACTCAAAAAGAACTACTTATTATTATCAAGAATTCCTGGAGTTGAGATGAACACAGCTTACAAAAGATCAGGAAATGTAAATTTGATAAAAGAAGCAGGCTCTATCTTAGCAAAATTACATTCAATAAAGCTGCCTTCGTACGGCTGGATAGTAAATACTAAGATCAGTCCTAAATTCAGTTCATGGAAAGATTTTATTTTTTATGATTTAGGAAAAAAATTAGCTAAATTATCAAAGATAACATCCATAAAAAAAGCATTTATCAATAAATCACTGCAGTACATTGAAGATAACAAAAATCTTCTGAAAATAAGTTCTGAGCCATGTCTCCTACATAAAGATTACCATTCATCCCATATTTTCGCAAACAGCAAAAAAATCACAGGCATAATTGATATTGAGTGGGCAATTGCAGGCCATAATGAGATGGACCTGATAAAATCCTGCTGGTGGATGTCTGATGAATGCAATGACATTGAAAAGCCGTTTTTGCAAGGCTATAAAAAATATGGCACAATCTCAAAAAAATTCAGCAAAAGAAGAAAACTCTACGAATTAACCCTGCTTATAGGATTAATCGGGTTATCTTACGAAAGAAAACACAAAAAATGGTTCAATTACAATCTTAAAAAAGCAAAGAATATCATAAAATGAACTTAACAAAACTAACAGAGCAGTATATTGCAGACCGCCCAAGTATCAAGGACTGTATTAAAAAACAGTTAATAAACTATTCAAAGCTGACAAGGCAGATTGCAGATGATTTAGATATAGACCCAAAAAAGAACTTTGATGCAATCCTCATAGCATGCAGGAGATACTCTGAAAAGATTAGCTCAGGAGAAACCTCAGAGTCAAAAATATTAAAAGTATTAAAGCAAAGCAAAGTTGAGGTAAAAAACAAGATTCTTGTAGCAGTAGTAGAAAAAAACATCTATTTTGATAATCTGTTAAGCTTAGAAAAAGACATAAAGAAAAAAGCAGAAATATTCCACATCATTGAAGGAGCAAATGCAATAACAATCATCACAACAGAAGAGTTCCAGGATAAAATAAGGAGTTTATTCAAAAACAAGATTATAAAAGAAAACAAAGGCTTGGTAGAAATAATACTAAAAAGCCCAAAAGAGATTGAAACAACACCCGGAGTCATAAACTACCTTTACTCATTGTTCTGGGAGTATGGGATAAACATAATAGAAACAATGAGCTGCTGGACAGATACTCTGTTTGTAATAAAAGAAGAAGATGTCGGAAAGATAATGAGTTTGTTAAGGTTTTAACGTTTAAACTTTTAAGTTCCATCTGTTTCTTCCCTGCGGTAAATTGGCTCACCCCACATATAATCTCTATGAAGAAAGCCTTCATCTGTGAGAGTATCTAATATCATTGAAGGAGTAACATTTGAATCTGCGACTGCACCCTCTTCATCTGTGCTAACTCCTGCTTTAGCAGTAATATGGCTTTCTCTATTATCCAGATCCCCTTTACCAACATAATGAGTAGGAACTACTTCTAAGATTTTTCTTGCCACAGCTACTATTGCTGAATCACTAAATACTTCTTCTAATTCTTTTAACTGTCTTGGTTCTGCCATTCTTCCCCACTCACGTATTTTGTTGGTAATCCATTATCCCTTAAATAGTTTGCTATATTGAACTTTTAATCCTTCTTAACAAAACCTGAAGACTCAATCATATGCCCAAGCTTTTCTTTTTTTGTCTCTAAATATTTCTTATTTTTTTCATTAGGCCTTATAATAATAGGAACCCTTTCAACAATCTTTATCCCGTACTTTTCCAAACCATCGATCTTTTTTGGATTATTAGTTAACAAACGTATTGAACTTACGCCTAAATCAGCCAATATCTTTGCGCCAACAGTGTAATCTCTCAAATCCGCCTTAAATCCAAGCTTTTCATTGGCCTCAACAGTATCCATGCCTTCATCCTGCAGCTTATATGCCTTGATCTTGTTTAACAACCCAATTCCACGACCTTCTTGTCGCAAATAAACTAGAACTCCACCTTGCTTTCCGATCATCTCCATGGACTTGTCTAACTGTTCTCCGCAGTCACACCTTAAGGAATTAAGAATATCTCCTGTTAAGCATTCAGAATGGACCCTAACCAGAGCACCAGGTTTTTTAGTCTCCCCTTTAACCAGAGCAACATGTATCCCATCCTCAAACTCATAGGAATATATATCAAAATCCCCATACTTTGTAGGAAGGCTTGCTTTTGTTTTTCTTTTGATCTCCATACTAAAAAAGAAAATAATCTCTTTTATAAATCTATTGTAATTCTTAAAAATTATTTACAGACGGAGAAATATTTTTTTAAAAACTTTTTCATAAATTTTTTATTTTTTTAACAAAAAATCTTAAAATTACTGTCGAAAAAATAAAAACAGTTAACTTTAAATATCAGTTTTGTCAAAAACCACACATCATAAATTGGTGGCATGTTTGAAGCAGAGCTTACTACTTTAAGTGGTTTTTGAGCATGCTCAGAAATTCAAAGAATTTCTGACATATTTATTTTTTAGAAATTTTAGAGAAATGATTCCAAAAAAGGTTTTTTTTACGAAAGGGGTTGGAAGGCATTTGGAGATGCTGCATTCTTTTGAGATTGCATTAAGAGATGCAGGTATAGAGAAATTCAATATTGTTTGTGTCTCCTCTATCCTGCCTCCGGGATGCAAGATTATCTCTAGGGAAAAAGGGCTCGCTCAGTTAAAGCCTGGCCAGATTGTTTTTGCTGTTCTTGCAAGAAACGCAACAAATGAGCCAAACAGGCTGCTTGCTTCATCCATAGGGGCCGCAATCCCTGCTGACTGCAATGCTTATGGTTACCTTAGTGAACATCATTCTTTTGGGGAGACCGAAGAAAAAGCAGGAGATTATGCAGAGGACCTTGCAGCAACAATGCTTGCTTCAACTTTAGGCCTCGAGATAGACACAAATAAGAGCTATGATGAGCTTAAGGAAGAATGGAAGATACAGGATAAGATGGTAAGGACATCAAGCATTACAAAATCAGCAATAGCAGACAAGAATGGATTATGGACAACTACAATCGCAGCCGCAGTCCTTATCTGCGATGATGATGATGATGGTGATAATGGGGACATAAAGCAGGTAAATGAGATCAAGGCAGATGTTAAAGAAATTCCAAATAACCAAAACAACAGCCAATGTGTCCAGAAACAGAATTTTGCATCAGTAAGTAAACAAACAGTACAGAATGGCAATACTAAAACAATCACTCCAAAAACAAATGCCTCCCCTCAAAAGAACAATAGCGGAAATAATAAAAAGAACAGCAAAAGCACTGAGTCTCAGTCTAAGATAAATACAATCCTGAATAAAAATGAGTCTAAATAATTTTAGCGGATTAGAAGGGGAATTCTCAGATTATAACAAATCAAAGGCAGTTATACTTCCTGTTCCTTATGAAGGCACAGTGACTTACGGCAAAGGAGCAGCAAAAGGACCAAGTGCAATAATCGAGGCCTCTAAGAATATGGAAAAGTATGACATAGAATTGGATAAGCATACATACAAAGTTGGAATCCATACCTTAAAACCAATAGAAGCAAGCCATAAAGACCCACAATCGATTGTCAATGAGGTTCATAAGGCCTCAAAAAAGATAGTAGCAGACAATAAGTTTGTAGTTATGCTTGGCGGAGAGCATTCAATAACAACAGGGCTTGTAAAAGCATATAAGGAAAAGTTCAATGATTTATCTGTTCTGCAGATTGATGCGCATTCTGACCTAAGAGACAATTACAAAGGCACTAAATATAATCACGGGTGTGTCATGTCAAGAGTAAGAGAAATTTGTCCAATAACCCAGGTGGGCATAAGAAGCCAGGAGATTAATGAAGAAAAAATAGATAAAAAAAGAATATTCTTTGCAAAAGACATCCACAATAACGACCAGTGGATGGACAAAGCCATATCCCAGCTTAGCAGCAATGTTTACATCACAATAGACCTAGACGGCCTTGACCCAAGCATAATGCCTTCTACAGGCACCCCAGAGCCTGGTGGTTTGTTGTGGTACCAGACAATAAGATTTCTTAAGAAACTAGCAAAGCAAAAAAACATCGTTGGATTTGATGTTGTTGAATTAGCTCCGATTAAAGAGCTTCATGCGCCGGATTTCTTAGCTGCAAAATTAATCTATAAGCTGATTGGTTATAAGTTTTTTTAATATGTCAGAAATATACTACATTCTAATTTTGGAAGGTAGTATATTTCTGAGCAAATTGGAAATGTTCCATTTCCAATTAACCTCATGAAGCTGGCAAGCTATGCTTCAAGCATGCCACCAACGGAAATTAACATTTCCTAGTTCAGTAAATTATTGCATAATTTATGAACCATCTGTGATGGGTGGTTCTTGACAAAATAGGAAATATTTAACTTTCCATTTTTTCAAGGGGGATTAGTTTTTTTACAGCAATTACTCTCTGGCTTAAGCCAAAATGGGGAATATATATTGGACCAAATAACTCTCTTAATCTATCTTTTTTTAAAAAGTCAAATAACAAAGTTGTATGCCTAACTATATCAAAATATCCACTTAATAGATTTTTAACATCTGATTTAGATGGGACAAACGTATGGCTTTTATCTTTATCTAAAAAGTAGTCTCTTCCTTTTATAGAAGCTAAAGAATATTTATTAGGGGTACTAACATACAGATGTCCATTTTCACTAAGCACCCTATGTGCTTCTTCTATAATGAGATGAGGATTAGAAACGTGCTCTATTATTTCAGATAAAATTACTAGATCAAAACTTTCCTTTCTGAAAGGAAGATTGCATGCATCAGCTAATGTATGATTATTTGCTCCTTTCTCTTTTAATATTCGAAGAAGGTCGTAAGAAATATCTGTAGTATATATCTGACAATGAGGATAATCTCTTATTAATAATTTATCTAAATCTGCGGGACCACTACCTATATCAAGTATTCTAGATATTCCATTATTTAGAACTCTTGATAATTCATTTAATCTGTCAGAGGCTACAAGTTGACTAACGCTTGAGTTGAATTCCCTGTCCCCATAGTACTCAAAATCATAGAAAGACACATCAACCTGAGGCCTATAAATCGGGATTCCCATTATGATAGGAAACAGACATTTGTTTATATTTTTATTGATAAAAAGGAAATCACTTAAACTTCGCCTTCAATTTCTTCTCAACAGCTTTCGGAACTAATTCTTTTACGCTTCCGCCGAACTGCGCCATCTCCTTTACAATGCTAGAATTAAGGTAGCAGTAAGCCCCCCTTGTCATTATGAACACTGTTTCAATCTTCTCATTGACCTTTCTGTTCATAAGTGCCCTCTGGAACTCAAACTCAAAGTCAGAAACAGCCCTTAAACCCCTGATAATCACGTTAGATCCCTGCTTTTTTACAAAATTCAAAAGTAGTCCCGAAAAACACTTAACTTCAACATTCTTGTACCTTTTTAATGCCTGTTTAAGCATGATTATCCTTTCACCAACGCTGAATAATGGCTCTTTTTCAGGATTGTCACCTATAGCAATCACTACTTTGTCAAATATCCTAAGAGCCCTCTTTATAACATCCATATGCCCAAAAGTTATAGGGTCAAAAGACCCAGGGTAAACCGCAATTCTTTTTTTCATTTTCAATTATTATTTTGTTTTTATTAAACTATCATTACTTTTTAATTTTTATCAATCATTAACTAACTTTTTCAATTAGGGGGAATAGTCACTTCTGGCTCTTAACCATTCTAGCAATGTTCCCCACCCCCTTGCACTTATGTCTTTCGATAGAGCCGAAGTTGCACCATAAATCTAGATTTTAGTGCGGTGGGTGGAGGGCTTTGTGTTGCACATAAAGTGCAATTGATGTGTACCCTCCCTATTTATTTTTAGTTTTTTACTGATTTATTTCGTATTGATAGTTATTTTTATAATCTGCTTTTCAATATTCTTCAAAGACTTATTATTATCAATTACATAATCAGCATACTTTAACCTTTTTTCCTGTGATAACTGTAACTTAATTATCTTGTTTATTAACTTAATATCATATTTCTTGCTCTTTATTAATCTTTTTATTTGATTTTTTCTGCTTACCTTAACCACAACAACCTTATCCACTAATTTGTCCCAGCCAGATTCAATCAAAACAGCAGCATCAATCACAACATTCTTCTTTTTATTATTTTTAATTATTGATTTTATTTCTCTGGTTATTAATGGCCACATAATCTTATTTAATTTCTTTAGTTTAGATTTATTATTAAAAACAATCAATGATAGTTTCTTTCTATTTATAGTTTTAAATTCTTTTATTATTTTTGATTTTATTTCTTTCTTATTCAATAACCCATGACCTATCTTATCTGCATCAACAACCTTATACCCGCTAAACATCTTAGCTATAGCAGTTTTCCCAGAACCAATGCTCCCTGTTAAGCCGATTATCATACTATCACACTTATTAACACCCTTATAATACTTTCTTAAAAACAAACTCCTTAACCTCTTTAGGCCAACTCTTCTCAATATCTTTCTTATACTTGTGAACAGCATCAATAAAGTCCTGTCTCAACTCTTTCTTACCATCAATCATCTCTACAATCTCCCTTTTCGCAAACATAGGAACTTTCTTAAGGTTCCATGCCTGCATCTTCAGCTTCTCTTTCTCGTCATCTTTTTCCTCATCTAACTTCTCCTCAGCCTTTTTCCACTCTTTATGGTAATTAAACTCTTCAAATTCTGCCTTATCAATCCCTTTCTTAGCCCCTATCTTAACAATAACATTCTTATGCATCCTTCTAATAAAATCAATCCTATCCTCAATCTTCATCACATCTGCTATGCCCTGGGAAAACAGGTTAAATGCAAAAGGGCTTGGTACTGTTGTATGTATCTCCTCAACTTTGATCTTCTTCTGTTCAATTCCCTTTAACACTTTAGTTGTATTCTCAATATCCATCAAGTCTTCCAACACTTCACGCCTGGCTTCCTTCAGTATAGAAAAATTAGGGCTAATCCGTTTAACAGCACTCATAAGTATCATTGAAGAAACCTGCTGCCTGCCAACCCTTTTTGCCCTCCCCTTATAATTTCGAAGTATCATCAAAGCCCTGGCTGCACAATGCCTAAAACGTCTTTTCAGGATCTCTGTTTTATCAATAGCTATATCCATTACCTTCCGTAAATCCTTGGACTTCAGCATCTTAAAAGCAGACATCACATTAATCCGCTTTGTTGACTTTATGTAGAATCCATTATCATTAATCCCCATCTCAACATCACGATGCTGTGTTTTTGCTATTGCAAATGCAACTGCTCTACTTAAGCAGTCATTTACACGTCGCCCATACAAAGAATGGAACAAGACATATTTACCTGAATCATCAGAATAATGCTCAACTATAATTCGCGTATCAGAAGGTATCTGCGCATAATTAAACTGCTCATAGAAATATCTATATATCGATTCAGCACCATTCTTATCAACATACAAATATTTGTTAATAAACTTCAATATCTCTTCCTTTTTCTTGCCTAAGCAGAATTTCTCCCCTAACAATTTTCTAAACTTTCCAATATCCAAAGCCAGATCAAAACTTAATGGAAGCATTTGGGAAAACCATGACGGAACAGTTGGGGGCCTGTTGGCAGAAGCATTGACATAAGCAACCATGCCTTTGCTGTGCCTGAATCTATAGACCTGGCCTCCTAAGACAAATATATCTCCTGGCCTCAATTTCTCCAAAAAAGCCTCTTCAATCGTGCCAATCGTATGCTCCCCTACTTTCACCTTTACAGCTATTGATTCTGGTATTGTCCCTATATTGGTCATATATATTACACGACCAAGCCTTCCTTTTTTTCCAATAAACCCGGTTTCATCATCATGCCATATCTTTGCATAGACATGCCTGTCCTCAAGAGATATATATTTGCCAGAAAGATAATCAATAATCTCCATAAAATCTCCTCTTGAAAGATTGCTATAGCAGTATGATTGCTTAACCAGCTTAAACAGCTCATCAACATGGATTTTCTCTTCCAGAGCAATGCCATCAATCTGCTGCGCTAAAACATCTAAGCAATTAGTAGGAATATGAAGCCTGTCAATCTTTTTCTCAATTGCGGATTTAAGCAAAACACCACACTCCACTAGATCATCCCTGTCTAAAACAATAATCCTTCCTTTTGCCTTCTCATGCAGTTTATGTCCGCTTCTACCAACTCTCTGCAAGCATCGTGCAACACTCTTTGGAGAGCTCAATAAGATCACTAAGTCAATATAGCCAATATCAATACCCAGCTCCAAGCTTGTAGAACAGACAACACATTTCAGCTTTCCTTCCCTTAACCCTGTCTCTATCTGCAGCCTGTGCTTTTTTGACAAAGAGCCGTGATGAGCCCCTATGTTCTCTGTATAGTTCTTTGGAAACTTCTCCTTCAGATGATGAACTACCCTTTCAGTGGCTGACCGTGTATTCGTAAATATCAGTGTTGTTTTATTGTCCTGTATAAGCCCGTCAATCAAAGAATACATCTTATGGTGCATTATGCCATGCTCCATGTCAATCAGATCAGGCACAGGACTCAACACCTTCAGATCAAGCTCTTTGATAAACTGCACATCTACAACCTTGCATGGCCTTTCTTTCCCATCATCATAGCCTACCAGAAATTTGGCAACCTCTTCTAATGGGCTTATTGTAGCGCTTAAACCAACTCTTGTCATATGAGTGCTTAACCTCCCTAATCTCTCCAATGATAAAGACAAATGAACCCCTCGTTTATTCTCAGCCAAAGCATGTATCTCATCAATAATACACCATTCAACATTTTTTAAATGTTCAATAAACTTTATCGAAGAAAGCATTATTGCCAATGATTCTGGAGTTGTTATCAGTATATGCGGAGGATTCTTTAGCATAGCAGTTTTCTCTTTTGGTGAAGTATCACCTGTTCTTACTGCAACCCTTACACCAAGCTTCTTCCCTGCTAATTCTTCCATCTCTTCCAATGGCTTTATCAGATTAAAGTAGATATCATTTGAAAGCGCTTTAAGTGGCGAGATATATACAGCATATATCTTATTCTCAAGTATGCCTTTTTCAGAAGAGTCAATAAGCTCATTTAGTATCGAAAGAAAAGCAGTTAAAGTCTTCCCAGAGCCGGTTGGAGCAGACACAAGGACATTCTCCCTTGAATGTATGTCCATTACAGAGTATTTCTGAGGCAGACAGAATGTCTCGAATTTGCCCTTAAACCATTTCTTAACAATAGGGCTCAAAATATTAAAGATCTCTTCATCAGTGTTATGCTTCTTCTTGAATTCTATCATGAAATTTGGGAATAAAGAAAGATTTATAAATGCTTCTTAATCCCTCATTCTCACGTTAATCAATTTTAACGTTTCTAATGCCGCAAGGCATGAATAATGGTGAAAAATGGCAACAATATATGATGTAGAACCATCGGAATTTATAGAACAGGTAGCGCAAGACCTGAAAAAGATAGAGGAGATAAAGCCACCTGTATGGGCTACCTATGTAAAGACAGGCAGGCATAGGGAAAGGCCTCCTGCAAAAGAGGATTGGTGGTATACAAGAGCAGCATCTGTTCTAAGAAAGGTATACAAATTAGGCCCTATTGGAACCTCAAAGTTAAGAAGGCACTATGGCGGAAAGCCAAACCTTGGTGTTAGGCCAGAGCATACATTTAAGGGTTCAGGAAATATAATAAGAAAAGTCCTTCAACAGCTGGAAAAAGCAGGATTTCTTAGAAATGAAACAAAAGCACTTCGTAAAGGAAGGGTAGTAACTCCAAAAGGCAAATCATTCTTAGACAAAATAGCTTCAAAGTTAACAAAAGGCAGATATGTAGCCAAGAAGAAGGAGCCAGTGAAGGTTGAGAAAAAAACAGAGAAACCAATAAAAAAAGAACCATTACCTAAAAAACCAGTTGAAAAAGAATCAAAAATAGAAGAACCTAAGAAAGAACAACCAAAACCTAAAAAACCAGAAGCTCCTAGGCCAGAATCCAAGAAACTTTCGAACGAAAGTGAGAAAGGTTTAGAAAAGTCAAAGACTTTTCAAAAAGGAGTTAAAGCACCTGAAAAAAAAGTTAAAGATAAATAAAATGGATGAGCTGGAAGAGATAAAAAAAAGAAAACTGGAAGAACTTCAAAAACAACAGGGACAAGGGTTAAACCAGCAGGCAGAAGAGCAATTGCAGCTTCAACAGCAGATCCAGCAGCTGGAAATCATTGTAAAACAGGCACTTACCAAAGAGGCATTGGAAAGATACGGAAACCTAAAGACTGCACATCCGGAAAAAGCAGTCCAGCTATTGGTGATTTTAGGCCAGGCAATCAACTCAGGCCAGATAACTAAGGTTGATGATGCTCAGTTAAAAGAATTATTGAAGAAATTAACACCTGAAAAAAAGGAATTCAAGATAAACAGGAAATAAAATGGCACGATACAAACATCCAAGCAGAAAGCAAAGATTAATCAAAAAACATAAGCAGACCAGATGGGCACCTTTTTGGACAGTCCCAAAAACCTATGGAAAGACAAGGAAAGTCCATCCAGGCAGGCATACTGCTCTAAAAAGAAGCTGGAGAAGAACGAGAACTAAGGCTTAAATTAAATATCAATAAAAAACTAATCAATACGGAAAAGCCATTAAGAAATAAAGAAAATAAATAATAATTAACGAAAAAGGAATAATGATAAAAAAGAAAAATTATTGAGAAATAAAAAATAAATCGTAATGATAGTATAAATAAAATGGCTGAAAAAAAGAAAGAAGAAAAGATTGTATTGGAGAGGGTATATAATGTTCCTCTAAGAAAAGAGTTCCAGAAAGCTCCTAAATGGAAAAGGACTCCAAGGGCAGTTTCAGCTCTAAGAGCATTTGTAGTCAAGCATATGAAATCAGATAATGTTCATGTTGGCAAATACCTTAATCTGGAATTGTGGAAGCACGGAATAAAAAATCCACCTCATCATGTTAAAGTAGACTGTAAAAAGGATTCTGAAGGCAAGGTTGCTGTAGAGATAGTTGGTGCTCCTGTTGAAAAGCCAAAGAAAAAGGAAGAAAAGAAAGAAGCAAAAAAGCCCGAAGTAAAAGCAGAAGAAAGTAAACTGGAAAAGAAAACAGAAGCAGCTAAAGAAGACAAGTTGGATGAGTCAAAAAAGATAGAAAAAGAAGAGCTGAAAGAGATCAAGAAAGAAAAGCCAAAGGTTCACGCTCCAAAACAAACACCAATTCCTAAGTCAGCTCCAGCTGTAAAGCAGAAGATCCCAGGAAGATAGTTATTTTCTGATTTTCTTAATCTCATCAACCATATCACTTGCTAAGTACGTAAACCCTTTTTTCTTTCTTAATAGAATATCTCCAATCAATCCGTTAAAATAAGCACCATTCACAGCAGACTGGAATAAATCATCACTTTGAGCTAAAAAACCAGCACATAAGCCTGCTAAAACATCCCCAGTTCCAGCCTTTGTCATCCCTGCATTCCCTGTTCTGTTCAATCTAACTTTATCTTTAGAAATAACCGCATCAACCGGCCCTTTCAATAGAATTATTATTCTCTTATTTTTATTTTTTTTATCATTTAGTATTTTTTTAATTAATAAAGATTTATTTTTTATATTTTTTTCATTGATTATTTTTTTAATGGTATTTTTTTTTATTTTAGAGTTTTTTAAGAATATCCCTAATTCCCTATTATGCGGAGTAAGAATAGCATTATCAATATCACTAATACTTATTGCTTTAATCCCATCAGCATCAATAACCAACAATTTATTACTTTCCTTAACATATTTCTTAACAAATGACTTTGCATGCATCCCAATTCCATTGCCAACCAGAACAGCATCAAACCCATTAGAAAGCTTCAGAACATCCTTTGCATAAGAAACACTGAAATCATCTCCTTTGTACTTCTTAACAACCAAATCAGCAGTTAAAGCATTAATAGCCCATCCTACATTCTCTGGAACTGCAACGCTAACCCAGTCAGCGCCAGATCGCAATGCAGCAAGGCCAGCCAAAGCAACTGCCCCAACATAATCTTTAGAGCCTCCAACAACAAGAACTCTGCCATTATTGCCTTTATGGCTAGACCTTGTTCTCTTAGGCAGCTTAATCTCTTTTTTTGTGATATATTGCATAATCAATTAAATATCAGAAATAGTATTTAAATCTATTCTCCACCACCATCTCCACCATCGCCATCGCCTTCAACAGCCTCTCCATCAGATTCAGCATTTTCACCGCTTTCCCTGTTCTCTGTAGCTTCAGAAGCATTTTCATTATCTTCACTACCTTCCTCTGATGCCTCTCTTAACCTCTTATCCACATACTCTACTGTTTCATCATGATCAAGTCCAGCTTCCTTAGCCTCTGCCCTATACTCTGCAGCTAACTCTTCAAGCCTGTACTGCCCAGCATAGTTCTTTGCAACATTCGCTAATCTATCTTTAGAAACTTCCTGTTTATGCTTATATTTAGGGTCATCTCTATCACCATGTTTTTCATAAAACTCAACAAGCAATGCTTCAAGCTCTGCTTCATCATGAACACCATACATATGCACAAGTTCGTGCTCTATAGTGTTCTCAATAAGCTCATCAATATCAACCCAAACCCCTTCTTTGTGGTACTTTGCAGCTTCTTCAGCAATCTTTTGGATAAACCCTTTATTGAAAAACAAGGTATTCCCAGCTACACCTGCAACAGCCTTGTCAGGCAGCATTCCATAAGCGAAAAACTCTAAATCATTTTCTAGCTCATAACCTTTATCCCTTAAAAAAGCATCTAGATTTTCAATATCCTTAGAATACAGGTGGTTGGCTGTTCTCTGGGATCCATCCCTAGTAGAAGAAATAAATTTTCCAACATCATTCATATGGACAGCAACAACCTCGTCCTTAACATACTTATTAAGTATAGTATCAGCAGAATGGCCTATAGCCTCTTCCATATATCCATAGTTTGGCAGCTTTTCAACCATCTCTAAAGCCGGCTGTATGCCTCTTTCTAGCCACCCCTTGCCATCAGGATCATAATCCCATGGATTTTCTCTTTCTTCCATGCACTGTGCATAAGTATTATCCACCCACGGTCCACGCTGTACTGTATTCCTACCTATAATCATCTCATCTACAGCATCCATAGCTTCAGGTTTATACGGATTTATGCTTACCATTTTCCCAAATATGTTGTTACTTTATAATGGTTAAACTAGTATATAAATGTTTCGTTTTTAAGTAAAGTAGCAGGCTCCCCTCTCGCTTTACTTACTAGCAGTCCTATCTTGTGAAGATAGGAAATTTAGAACACCATATACCTTTGTTTTTATGTCCTGTACAAATTCTATCCTTTCTGTAGTAATTTTTTGCTCATAATCGTCAACTCTAATAGAGGTTGCATTAGTTACTGCTCCTATTAGTTTTTCTAACTCTTCTTGGTTATCCCCCAAATAGTTGTTCATAAGATGGCTCATAGAACTTCTAACAACCTGGATTGTGGAGTTAAATTTTAAGCTGCTAGTCTTATAATAATTATAAAACCAGTCATAATCTTGTTGCATCTCCTCTCTCCACTTTCTCCTATCAGGGTGACTTTCAAAATTATCTACAATATAAGGGCCATTCAAGAAATCATTGAGCCTGTCTATTATTTCTGTTATCAGTCCTCTTTCCTCTCCATTAAATAAAGAATAATCTATTTCTGGTATCTTCCTATGAGTATCATACTCTATGCTTAAAATATGAGGGTCTTTTCTTAGAATTTCTTCAATACTATCTCTATCTCCTTGTTCACTCATAAGTAGTAGAAAACATTGTTTGTTTATAAATCTATCTTATTAGCGGAGGCAAGAATACTACACACTTTAGTGTGTAGATGAATTGCCTTGCTCATTCTTCCGTAACTTTTTTCTAATAGTTTGATCATAAAATTGAGTGCGCATCGAATTTTTGGCGCAC
>Ga0187833_10002022_pt1 | contig 22378 bp, 22 predicted proteins | sample ETNtaG_37_FD_167968 | JGI IMG/M metagenome (GOLD analysis project Ga0187833, IMG submission 167968) | Marine microbial and viral communities from oxygen minimum zone, Eastern Pacific Ocean - ETNP2014_SV_400_PacBio MetaG (Illumina Assembly) | ecosystem: Environmental > Aquatic > Marine > Hypoxic...
GATCTCGAAACTTCATTTTCGCTTACATAATGTACTTAGAGGTGATATATAATGAGCAAAACACATACTTTAACTTATATTTATACTGAGGTGATTCGAAAATGAAGTCATACAAAGCAACCTTCGACTCCGTTAAAAAGGAGATCAGTAAGGTCATTGTAGGTCAGGAACAGATGGTTGAGCAGGTGCTCATCTCTATTTTGGCAGACAGTAACGCCCTCCTGGAGGGTTTTCCAGGGCTGGCTAAGACATTAGCCATTAGAACATTATCTGAGTTGTTAGACTTAAAGTTTAGCAGAATTCAGAACACTCCGGATCTGATGCCATCAGACGTAACAGGAACCTATATCCTTGAAGAGTCTGGCGGAAAAAGAGAATTTAAATTTCAGCCTGGACCGGTGTTTGCTAATATTGTATTGGCGGATGAGATTAATAGGGCAACCCCTAAAACTCAATCGGCGATGCTTGAAGCGATGCAGGAACGGCAAGTAACGGTAGGAAATAGTACGTTTAAACTGGATGATCCATTTTTCGTACTTGCTACACAAAATCCTATTGAGCAAGAAGGAACCTATCCTTTACCTGAAGCTCAGGCAGATCGGTTTTTGCTTAAGATTCGAGTAGGATATCCAAATCCAGATGAGGAGTTGGAGATTGTGAATAAGTATACAGGAGAAGGAGGTCCTGCAAAGGTCAAGGTTATGCTGACCAAGAAGCATATTATTGCTTTGCAAGAGATGACTAAGAAAGTCCCTATTGCTTCCGATGTAAAAAAGAAAGTGGTCAATTTAATCCAAAAAACTCGACAAAAAACTGATTTGATTCAGTACGGAGCATCACCAAGAGCATCAATTGGATTAGTTATGGCTGCTAAGGCAAGAGCTATGATGGAAGGACGTAATCACGTCAGTTCAGAAGATATTTCAACTATGGCCTTACCTGTTTTGCGACATAGAATCATCCTTAATTTTGAGGCTGAGCGAAAAGGTATGACTACGGATGATGCAGTATTGGAGTTGTTAAAACACAAATGAGGATATGAATGGAGGATAGAAGATGGCAATAAACTCAGATTTTTTACACCAGTTGGATAGGTTTGGCTTAGTGATCAATAAACGAATCACCTCGAATTTTATTGGTCAAAAGCGATCCACAGCTCTCGGTAAAGGACTGATCTTTAAAGACCATAGAATCTATGCTCCAGGAGATGATCTTCGTAATCTAGATTGGAAAGTATTCGCCAGAACAGACGATCTCTTTATCAAAAATTATGAAGAAGAGAGAAATTTAGCGGTGAATATTATTATGGACAGTAGTGCGAGTATGGATTTTGGAAGAGATCTAAAAAAATATGAGTATGGTGGAATGCTTGCACTTGGATTTGCGTATCTATCTTTGAAAGGAAATCAAAAGGTGCAGTTTACCAATTTTGCGGACGATATTCAAGTGTTTAAACCGACCAAAGGGATGGCTCTTGTGGGAAATATGGTGCGTCATATCAATGCATTGCAACCTCAAGGAAAGAGTGAGATTGATTTTACGTTTAAGAAAATTCGACATATGATCGGAAATAAAACCATGACGATAGTTATCAGTGATTTTTTAATCCCTATTGAAGAGATTGAGGCAGGATTAATCTCCTTAGGTAAACAAGAGTTAACGGTTGTCCAAGTATTAGATCCTGTTGAAAAGAAGTTAAAACTGGAAGGAGAGTATGATTTAGAAGATAGTGAGTCTGGATTAAAATTAAAGTCGTTTGTATCCACTCGAATGAGAAACGATTTTCAAAATAAATTGGATGCACATACCAACAAAGTTAAAGAGCTCGTTGAAGCATTAGGAGGAAAGTTCTTCCAATTTACATCTGATGTGGATGTATTTGATGCTTTTTTCGAGATGTTACGATAAGGAGATGATACCATGAGACAGACTACAATGAGGGAATTTACAAGTTTAGATATTAAAGGTGATGCATTGTGAAACTACCCAAAATGCATGTAGCTAATAATGCACCATTGTTAAAGCGAATACTGGCTTTTATTGTGGATATGATTATAGTAGAATTATTTGTCATTAGTCCCTTTTCCCGTGTGTTGAAGGGAAGTATGGTGGAAGGTAGTTTCACTGAGGTATTGGATCATATCACGAGTAATGAAGTGCTGTTTGGTAATTTGTTGCCTGTTGTTGTGGCGGTAACGTTCATGACTTTAGCTTATTTTGCCATTTTTGAATTTAAATATCAACAAACTATTGGAAAGATGATTTTCAAATTGAAAGTTGTGAGTATTTCAGGGAAGTTAAATATGAGTCAGTGTATTGTACGTGCGTTGATTGTATTGCCTTTCTACTTTGTGACTGTAGTTGATGTTATTTATGCATTGTTTAATGCAGAGAATCAAAGAGTATTGGAGTATTTTTCAAAAACTAAGACGGTGGTGGCATAATGGCAAAAACAAAAAGAAGATGGACAGGTATTGTAGGATTGTTAATAGCCCTATGGTTAGTTAGTTTTGTGATAAGTGCATTTATTGATGCAGAGATTCCTATTGCATCAGGAAATGTTTTAGTTATTTCCATAAAAGGAGTTATTGTGGGTGATGATCCTGGAGGTTTTGGAAGTACTGCTTTGAGTGCGAACTCTGTTGTAGCAGATATTGAATCTGCGGCTGAGGATGATAATATTGATGCAATTGTTTTCGAGATTAACAGTCCAGGAGGGAGTGCGGTTGCTTCTGATGAGATTGCGCAAGCTGTTTTGGCTGTTGAAAAACCTACCGTGAGTTATATTCGAGAGGTAGGAGCTTCAGGAGCCTATTGGGTTGCTGCTTCAACTGATAAGATATTTGTTAATCGGATGAGCATTACAGGAAGTATAGGAGTAATTGCTTCGTATTTGCAATTTTCAGACTTACTTGATGAACACGGAGTTACTTATGAAAGAATGGTCGCTGGAAGATACAAAGATATGGGAACACCTTTCAAAGATTTAAGTGATACTGAAAGACTTATCTTTCAACAAACTCTTGACCAGATTCATACCGAGTTTATCGAAGGAGTAGCTGAAAACAGGAATATGAGTGTTTCCGAAGTTCGGAAATTAGCTACTGGCCAAGTATATTTGGGTATAAAGGCTATAGAATTAGGTCTTGTTGATGCAATAGGTGGAAAGAACGAAGTAGAAGCTTATTTGGAACAGGAGTTAAATGTTACTGTTGAACTTTTCGAATGGGAAAGAAAAAAGAGTATATTGGATTTATTAAGTCAGTTAAGTGGTGGCAATAGTTACCAAGTAGGTAGGGGGATTGGAGATAGTTTAGTGAAGACCCAAGGTGAGCCCAACATTCCTGTAGTTTGGAGTTAAAAGTTAATTAGGATAACATTATGATGATGAAAAAAAGGATGGTGTTGGTGTTTTTTCTCATAGTGTTACCTCTCTTTATTTTTGCTGAAGATGATGAAGTAGAAGTAAGTGAAGATGTTTTGGAAATTGTTGAAGACGAAGGGGAAGTTGATGTTATTATTGTGATGAAAGAAGCGGAAGAAGGAATATTTAGTGATACTGAGGTTGAAGAACGTAAAGAGGAAGTACTGGAAGTGTTGGATGATATTGATGCAGAAGTTGAAATTGAGCTTGAGACTGCTGTTGCTGCAACAGTAGATGAAGATCAATTGGAAGAATTATTACAAGATGATAATATTTTAGAGATTTATGAAGATCGGCCGATTACTGCTTTCTTGAGTACGGCAACTTCTCATATTAAAGGTGATTTAATTAGATCTTTACAATACAATGGAAGTAATATTACGGGTGCAGGTCAGACGGTGTGTATCATTGATTCAGGAATAGATTATACACATCCCAGTCTTGGCGGTTGTTTTGGTGCTGGATGTCGTGTTGTATCTGGTTATGATGTTAGAAATGATGATGCTGATCCTCAGGATGATAATGGTCATGGAACACACGTTGCAGGTATAGCAGGAAGTAGTAATCTCACTTTGCCAGGAATTGCTCCAGGGATTCAATTTGCAGCTCTTAAGGTGCTTAATGCAGGAGGTTCTGGAAGCACTTCAGATTTAATTTCTGGAATTGAATGGTGTACGAATAATGCTACAACGTTTAATATCTCAGTTATTAGTATGAGTCTAGGTACCAATAAGAAGTTTTCAGGAACGTGTGACGATGATGATAGTCAATTAACTGCAGCTATCAATAATGCTGTTGCAGGGGGTATTTTTGTAGTTGCTTCTTCAGGAAATGAAAATAGTGATTCGAAAATGGGAAGTCCAGCTTGTATAACAAATGTTACTGCTGTAGCTAACGCAGATGAGAGTAATATTATGGTGAGTAGTTCTAATAGAAATGAGGAGACAGATATTATTGCTCCTGGATCATTGATTACTTCTATGTATAAAGACGGTGGGTTTGCTACTTTAACAGGTACTTCTATGTCAACTCCTTTTATTTCTGGAGCTGGAGCATTGTTGAAACAATTTCATACTGCTCTTAATGGGACTGTACTTAGTACTGATGCCATTGTGGGTATGATGAATAGTACGGGTGATGATGTTGATGATACTGCAAATAGTGGTTTTGTCTATAAGATGATTAATTTAGAGAATTTATTTGATACTTTAGATGAGGAATCTCCTGTGTTGAGTTTTGTGAGTCCTACTGTTAATGGTACGAATACTTCTTCGTATAGTTATATTATTAATGTAAGTGCAGATGAAACGTTGGCTGGATCTGTGTTGGAATTTGATGGAGTTAATCAAAGTATGAATGGTGGTGGGAGTAATTTCTATTTGAATAAAACTTTTGTATCTGATGGGACTCATACTTATAGAGTATTTGCAAATGATTCTTTTAACAATTCTGTAGTTAGTGAGGTATTTGATTTGAGAATTCAAAATGATGCTCCGAGTGTATCACAAGTTGTAATTAATACTAGTTTAGGCATTAACAGCTCTACTGGCGATTTACAATGTTTTGGTAGTGGAAGTGATACAGATGGTGATAGTATAATCGGGACAGTTCGATGGTTTAATGATTCAGTCGAGTTTGATCGGACTGATATTCAAGGGTCTGTATTGGGTGTCCCTACTCTTATTGATACGATAGGAAGTGGAAATACATCAGTAGGAGATACTTGGACGTGTATGGTGAATGTAGGAGATTTGAAAGAAAATAGTAATTTTGTGAATAGTTCAGTTGTGATTACGAATAACAATGTCAATGCTACTATTGATAGATTAGTTTTGAACAGTAGTTTAGGGTTGAATCGTACAGGTGAAGATGTGAGTTTGTATGCCACAGTATCAGATGCGGATGGAGACAATGTTGTTGTAAATGTTCGATGGTTTAAGAATACTTCAGAAGAAGTGTTATTTAATCAGACTTTTAACATTGTAGAAGGTGCATTTACCAAGTATGCAGTTATTGATAGTGACAATAGTTCAAAAAATGATCATTGGACAGCCCAGATTAGTTTAGATGATGGTACCGATGTTGTGAGGAGTAATCATACCCTTGTTGTAAAGGATACTCCCCCTGAACAAGTTGTAAATATATCAGATCAAAGTTGGGCAGTAGATACCAATATTTCGTTAAATTTAAGCGATTATTTTAATGATACAGATGGAGATTTAATATCTTATTCTGGTAGTAGTTTGAGTGATATTACTTTGAGTATCACAAACGATAATGCTAGTTTTATTCCTGATCCTAATGAAACAGTTACTACAAGTGTACTAATTACTGCTAGTACAGGAGATAGTTCTGTAGTGAGTAATAATGTGAGTTTAACAGTAAGTAATGATATAGATGGTGATGGATTTATTGCAGATACTCATGGTGGATTGGATTGTAATGATAATGCTGATAATATCAATCCTAATGCTGCTGAGGCATGTTTTGATGGTGTAGATAATAATTGTGATGGAACAGTAGATGAAGGGTGTACGTCAAGCTCTAGTGGTTCTTCCGGTGGCGGAGGAGGCGGTGGAGGTGGCGGAAGTAGTTCAACAACTCCAGCTCCTGTTGCGGAAACTCCTGAAGTAGTGAATGAACCTACACCTAGTGTTCAAGCTCAGGAAGTTGTTCAAGAAAGTAATACTAACGAGGAAATTGATGAGATTGTTCAAGAGACTATTGAAGAAACCGTACAACAGCAAAGTTTCTTGAATCAAATTGGTGGAGCATGGAATAACGTTGTAAATAGTCCTACAGCAGCTGTAGCTGTGAGTTTGACAAAGATTGAGAACTTTAGAGGAGTCATTATGTTACTGATTATTACTGGTGGTGTAGTAGGTTTACAAATATATAAGAAAAGGAAATTAATAGAACAGGAATTTGATTTCTAACGTGATGCGTCCGCTTGACGTTCTACTTCTAACTTTTTAGAAATTACTTGAGAATCGTTTGACATTTTATATGCAGCTAATATTTCTGTTACTAGGCAATCTTCTGTTTTCTTTTTAGCATTAAATGCTTTATGATATGCTCCTTGTACCATATGTCTTAAAGCAATGTCTATTCTTCTTTGTGGTGCACATTCAACTGCTTTAGGATATCTTGCACCCCCATATTCGATGGAGATAATCTCTTCTCTTGGAGCACCGTTTTCAATTGCCTTAACTAAGACTTTGATTGGGTTTTCCTTTGTTTGAGCTTCGATTTTCTTTAAGACATTCTCTGTGATTTGATAAGCGTTCTGTGATTTACCAGTAATGTGTCCTGAGGATTTAAAATGTTTTTTTGATTTATGTCCAGGGCACATAATTTTATTCATTAATCGTTCAACAATAAAAATCTTTGATTTGTGGAATCTGTTACCTGCGTATCTTGCACCTGTTTTAGGGACTACTCTAGGTTGTAGTTGAATATAGTCTGCTAGACCAGGATCCTCTACTTTAATGCTTTCTGTTTCCCATCTATTGAATGCTAATACGGTCATGTTTATTTCCTTGCCTTCTCAACTTTTCCTCTTAATAGGGCGTTGAGAGACTGATCATTTACTTTAAGAACTTGAAATCGAACTCCAGGGATATCTCCTTTGGATCTTCCTTTCGCCCCTCCAATACATTCGATGATTACTTCGTCGTGTTCATCTACTAGTTTAATGGCTTCATTTCCTGGAACAAAAGCTGTTACTTGTTTACTGTTTTTTACTAATTGTACTCTAACACACTTTCTCATAGCTGAGTTAGGTTGTTTAGCTTCTAATTGTAATTTCTCTAGAACAATCCCTTTTCCTTGGGAAGAACCTTCCATTGGATCGGATTTTACCTTAAGATTTAATGTTCTGGACTTGTATACAGCGCTTTTCCACTTAGAATCTCTTCTACGCTTCTTTAGCTTATTTGCTGCATTGATTCCTTTTGATTTTTTAGCCATTTTGTGTTATGTATAGTGATTAGGAACTCTAGGGGGTTTTTAAAGCTTGCGTTTGAAACTGTGCTGAAAAAGGTAAGTTTCAAGGGGTAAACTTGTGATATTTGGTTTGGAAAATATCCTATTATCGATACCTTTTAATACGAGGCATCTCATAAGTAAGTATGTCATTTACTGCTTTAGAGAAAAAAGTCTTAGTACAGCTGTTAAAAGAGCATATAGCTCAAGTGAAGAAACAAGAACATGTTCCTTCTCAACAGATTGCTCTGTTATCAGCTGAAGTTAAGTATGAACAAGTTCTTAAGGATATAATGAAGAAGGTTAAGTAAGAACTAAACAACCTTTATCTCATCTATGTCAAAATATCTTTTTACAATAGATTCAGTATTACGAAGTGTTTCAGCGGCTCTGCCGATTAAGTATCCTCTTGTTTGGTGATTTTCTGCTGTTAGTAATACTATTTTCTTTCCATCTTCTTCTTTCTCTTCAACGTTAGCAAGTTTATTAGGATAGACCACATGTTGGATGAATTTTTCAATATCAGGAGAAAATTCGATAATCTTTATAGTTTTTTTAGCCATATGATTTAATTTCTTCACATTAGCTCCTTGTTTACCAATAGCCTTAGCTGCTTGGTTTTCATCCACAATATAGGTAATGCTTTTATCTCCAGGATAACAATCCTTAACTCTAGCACCTGTCATAGACTCAAACAGACTTATATGTTTCAGAACCTCAGTATCTAGCTTTATCTTACTCATTTACGCTGACCACTGAAATAGAAAATGTTTTTTTACATACTATACCTAATTCTTCATTAGGAATTTTAAGATTCACAATAGGAACTTTTGATACACTCACCATTGCGTTAAGATCTTCTTTTAATTCTGCTGGGCAATTAGCAGCTAGGTAAATCTTTTTTGTTTTACCTGCTCTAAGATTTCTTTTTGCCATATTAACACCTATAATCAATGCTTTTGAATCTAAACTTTTCTTAATTTCTACTACTGAATCACTTGCCACTCTTCTTTCCTCCCATCTTTCTTGTTTTTAAACTTGGAAGACCGGTTCCTACTGGAACAGCCTGATTTAACATGACATTCTCAACTACTGAGTTTAATTCATCGATTTCTCCAATAAGTGCAGCGTTAATAACGTGTCTAATTGGAGTTTCGAATGATGCTCTTGCTAATACGGATGATTTCTCGGATACAACTCCATATCGAGTGATTCCTTTGATACTCCCTGAACTACACATGGTGTCTGAAGCAAGCATGATGTGTCTAATGTCGACATTCAGTCCTTGTGCTTCAATTACTTTGTATACTTCGTTAATAATAGCTTGTCTAGCAGCTTCAATTCCAAATACTTCATAAATTTCATTAATATCATTTGAGATAGTTCTTTCTTTTTCAACCCAGTCAAGATCAAACATCTTTTTTAGGTTGGAACCTGCAGTGATAATGATAAATTCTTCATCTCTTTTAACAGGAAGTACTTGTTTAATTCCTTTAATTCCCTTGATGAATAATTTCTTTAATTTTTCTCGTACTTTGTATACAATATTAAGATTATCTTCTTTTGATTTAACTTTTAGGATTAGTCTGTCACCTTCTACTTTAATATTTGAGAATGCTGTTTTCATTCCTTTTTTGATAGTAGCAGTTAAACCTACCATACCTAACTCTAATTCCTTCATCTTTTCTTTGTCTATAGTAACTTCAATTTTAGCGTCAACAATATTGATAACAAATTCTTTAGCAATTTCCTCAAAGACTGTTTCTTTAATGGACATGGCAATCTTTCGAATATCTTTACCTTTGTTATAAGGACTCTTTAGGAAAATTTCCATCATCGGTGTTTTTAGTGTCTTTCTACCGTCTAAAATCTCGATAATTCTAGGAAGACCCATAGTAACATTCATCTCTGCAACTCCTGCGAAGTGGAAGGTATTCAATGTCATCTGTGTACCGGGTTCTCCAATGGATTCTGCGGAAACAACTCCTACGGATTCTCCTGCTTCTACCTGCATGTATACATACTCTTCAACAGCTCGTTCCATAATCTTAGTGATTTTAGCAGCTGAAGCTCCTTTAGGAAGATGCTTTTCAATCTCGTCCAGAATAGTTACTGGGAGTTTATCTACGTATTTTTTTATGATAGGGTTCATTTTGTAGTCTCGATTAATTTTTTAACATTAATTGTTCCTTTTTCTGATTTTGATACATCAATACCGTCTTCACCATACATGAATTGGATAATTTTACCTGATGCGTCTCTTACTGTTTGATCGTACTCTACTTTAAGATCCTGCATTGCATTTGCTAATCTTCTATACAAATATCCTGATTTAGGAGTTCTCAAAGCGGTATCCATTAATGAATCTCGTCCTGTCATAGCTTGGAAGAAGAATTCATGAGGTGCAAGACCTTTTTTGAATCCATGTCTGATAAATCCTCTCGCTGCAGGACTTAAATCATTCTTTTTGAAATGTGAAAGTGTTCTTAATTTGTATCCTTTGTCAATTCTCTTACCTCTCATAGCTTGTTGACCTACACATGCAGCCATCTGAATTAAGTTTAGAGGATTTCCTCTTGCTCCTGATGCAGCCATAACTACTGAGGCGTTATTTTCACCAGCATATTGGGAGACAATTTGTCCTGTTTTATTTCTTGCTTTGTTTAGTACTTCTAGGATCTTTAATTCTAATGTTTCTTGCATACTTCTTCCCGGGAAGACGTCTAATACTTTTTCTTCATATGCTTTGATTAATTCTGCAACTTCTTTTTCTGCGTTTGTTAATGTTTCTTCAATTTTTGCTCTTGCATCTTCAGGCATATCGGAATCCATTAGTCCAGTAGTAAATCCATAGTTCAATAGCACTTGGTTTCCTAGTCTAAACATGTTTTCTAGAATTTTAATTGTTTTAGCAGGTCCATATTGCTTGTGCAAGTCTCGTAGCATTAATCCTGCTTCTTGACCAATACTATTTGCGTCAATATGACCTTTTGTTAATTGTCCGTTGTTGATAACGACTTCATTATTTTCTTTTTGTCGTGAATTTCCTACATAGTTAAAGTCAGATGGAATTAATACCGAGAAAATTTCCTTTCCAGTAACTGTTTGTTTTTGTGGTAATTTTTTATAATTAGTAATACCAATATTTGAAAGTAATTCAACTGCTTCATTTCTTGTCATACTAATGGAGTCAGTTAGTAAGTAGTTTCCTGAGATACTATCTTGTGTACATCCAATAATGGATAGACCGTATCTTGGTGAAATTAGTTGAGTTGGAATTGCCATTAATGTTTCTGCTTCTGCACGTGATTCCTCATTTTGAGGGATGTGTAGATTCATCTCGTCTCCATCGAAATCTGCGTTATATGGGTGACAGACAGCAGGATTTAATCTGAATGTTTTACCAGGAAGGACTTTAACTTTGTGACACATCATGCTCATTCTGTGGAGTGATGGTTGTCTGTTAAAGATTGCAATATCTCCATCCATTAAGTGTCTTTCAACAACATATCCTGGTTGTAATTCTTCAAGAGCAGCTTCTTTAGTTTCGTCGGTAATCTTCTTCTTTTTACCGTCTGGTCTAATAACATAGTTACATCCTGGGTATTTAGTAGGTCCTCGCTCAATAAATGCTTTTAGATATTTCATGTTCCAAGGAGTAATGGTCTCTGGAACGGAAAGTTTCATTGCAATAATCTTAGGAACTCCTACTTCATCCAATGCAAGCATAGGATCAGGAGAGATAACTGTTCTTGCGGAAAAGTTTGTTCTTTTTCCAGCTAGATTGTGTCTAATTCTTCCTTCTTTACTTTTAATTCTTTCACTGATTGTTTTAAGTGGTTGTCCTGATCGGTGTCTAGCAGGAGGTAATTGTGCTACGGAATTATCAAAGAAGGTAGTAATGTGATATTGTAGTAAGTCCCACAAATCCTCGATAATAATTTCTGGAGCTCCAGCGTTAATATTTTCGAATAGTCTTTGATTGATTCTTACAATGTCTCCCATCTTGTGGGTAAGATCGTCCTCACTTCTTTCACCTGATTCTAAGGTAATAGAAGGTCTCATAGTTACGGGTGGAATAGGCATAATTGTAATGACCATCCATTCAGGTCGTGCAGTTTCTGCATTAATTCCAAACATTTCTACATCTTCATCAGAGATTTTTTCAAGTCTCATTCTAATTTCAATAGGTGAGATTCTTTTATCATTCTCTAGGAAAGTTGTAGGTTTTTCTAATGCGATTTTAAATTGTCGAGCAGAACAGTGTGCACATTTATTTGCATTCTTCATACTGGTAAGCACTTTTTTCATGTATGCTTTCCTTCCGGAGAATCCAATTTCTTTATCAATACGTGCAAATTCTTTTTTTGCTTTGTCAATCTTAATTTTAGGTATTAATACTCTTCCACAATCTCTACAGGTAGATTTTAGTAAATTTAATACTGTTGCAATATGAGAAATGTGAATGATAGGACGAGCTAATTCCATGTATCCAAAGTGACCTGGACATTCTTTTAATTTAGCTCCACAAGTTTTACACCGTAGTCCTGGATCGATAACTCCTAGTCTGATGTCCATTAGTCCACCGTCAACAGGATATCCTTCTTTATCGTACAATTCTGGAGTAACTACTTTAGCGACAGCCATTTTTTTAATGTCTTTAGGACTCAGCATCCTAAATTCAATAGCTTTTACTTGTTTAAAGATTCCCACTTCAGTAGGTTCTAGTTCTTTCTTTTCCTCAGTAGATTCTGAAGATTCATCACTAGGTTCTTCCATTGGTTTCTCTACCGGTGCTTCTTCGTCTGCCATTTTAGTATTTATTCTCCAAGATTAATTTTGGATAGATTCCAAGTGATTTAAACTCGTCTAGTAATAGTTTGAATGCATAACTGATTTCAATATCATTTATTTCTGCGTGTTCAGTGGATACTGGTTCTATCTTACTATCATGGTAAGAATCATAGAATCCCATTAATCCTGTTTCTTCTGAAACGGGAATAATAGTTCTGTCTGAATCGAATCTTTCTTTCAATAGTAATGCAGCTCCGTGAGCGATGAAGGTATCCTTCTCCATCTCTCCTAGTCTTAATCCTCCTTCCTTAGCTCGTCCTTCTGTAGGTTGTCGAGTAAGTAGTTGGATTGGACCTCTTGCTCTTGAGTGGATTTTGTTAGCAACCATATGCTTTAATTTAAGATAATACATGTTTCCTACGAATACTCTTGCTTGGTATTTAATTCCTGAAGCTCCATCATACATGGTTTCTGTTCCGTCGTCTCTAAATCCTAGAGTAAGTAATTCTTTTCTAATTGCATCTTCAGATTCTCCATCGAATGTCGTACCATTAATAGGTCGTGCAGCCAAGGATCCTGTTTTTCCTGCAATAAGTTCTAATAAGTGTGCAACCGTCATACGTGAAGGGATGGAATGCGGTGAAAACATAATGTCAGGAACCATACCGGATGAGGTAAATGGCATGTCTGCATTAGGTACAATCATTCCGATAACTCCTTTTTGTCCGTGTCGTGAGGTAAACTTGTCTCCAATCTCTGGAACTCGTGAATCTCTCACTCTTACTTGGACTAATTTGTTACCTTCTACGTTTTCTGATAGTAAAATAAAATCTACAACTCCTTTTTCTCCGTGTCTTAATGCAACTGAAGATTCTCTTCTAGTTGAAGAGGCAAGGTTGTATTCATCTAATCCTGATAAGAATCTAGGAGGGGATGTTTTTCCGATGATAACATCATCTTCACCTACTTTTGCTTCTGGGTAGATAATTCCATCTCCTTCAATTAATCGGTAATCTTTTTCTGATTTGTATCCTTTGATATCTTTATCAGGAACTGTAATAGTGTCTTGTAATCCACCTGAGTATCGTAATTCTTCTGCAATGGATGGTCTGAAGTAAGTTGATCGTCCTAATCCTCGGTCAACAGCACCTTGATTTAAGACAATTGCATCTTCCATGTTGTATCCTTTGTAACTCATAACAGCTACAATAACATTTTGCCCTGCAGGATGTTTCTCATACTCTGCAATATCGTGCATAATTGTTTTTACAACAGGATTTTGAGGATAATGAAGAATATTTGTATCCATGTCCATTCTTACGTTAAAATTAGCAGCGTAGAATCCTAAAGCTTGTTTTTGGTTCTTTGAACCTGCGTTTAGTTTTGCTGATGGATTAAAGTTTCCGTAAGGGACTAAAGCTGTAGTTAATCCTAACATTGCAAGTGGACTAATTTCTAGGTGTGTAGTATCTTGAGTAATGCTTTTTTCATCGAAAGCAACTAATGCATCTTCTTCTTCTGATGCGTCTAGGTATTCAATAATTCCTTGTTCAACAAGGTCATTCCATGTCATTTCTTTGCTCTCTAATTGTTTAAGATGTTTTTCTGTTAACAAAGGAGCTCCTTCTTTAACGACAATGATAGGTCTTCTTGCTCTCCCTTTATTGGATTCTATATGAATCTCATCAATTTGATTATGGAATTGTAGGTTTAAGTTTTTAGAGATAACTCCCTTTCTTCTTTCTTGCTTTACCTGTTTGATAAAGTCTTCAGGATTATCTATAGTCCCTACATATTTTCCGTTTAGGTATATTTCAGTCATTTTATATGTTCAATGGCTTTAAGCCAAGGTTTTTTAGTGATTTTAAAATTTCTTCTTCGTCTGCATCTCCTGAAATACTTGTTAAGAGAGCAAGATTTTTTCTTAATCCAATATTAGTTCCTTCTGGAGTTTCAATTGGGCATAATCTTCCTAGATGTGTACAGTGCAGTTCTCTCGCTGCGAAATTTTCTTGGGAAGCTGATAATGGTGATACAACTCTTTGTAGATGAGACATAGTCTCTAAGAAATTTAATCGTTGAATTCTTTGTGAGATTCCTTTTCTTCCCCCTACCCAATTACCCGTAGCCATTGCTGAATACATTCTTTGAGTTAACAGTTTGTCTCTGATAATAACTTTGATTGACGGGAACTTTCCTCGTTTTACAATTCTTTGGAAGTTGTATAATAAATCTTGAATTAATACTTTTAGATTTACTCTGAAAAGATCTGATAGTAATTCTCCTGCTAGTTTTAGTCTTTTGTTACCGTAATGATCCTTGTCGTCTAATTTTGTTTTACCAGATTCAGCAACAATAAACTTTTTCATTAATTTACATAAGTTGTGTGCTTTTACCATTCTATCATCACTTGTTAAACCAAGATTTGGAAGAAGGTATCTGTCTAAGATATCGTGCATTCTCTCAAGTCTAATTTCTTTTGTTTGTGTGATTCCAATTCTTCTTGCAATGTAATCGATAGCTTCTTCTTGCGTTTTAATTTCAATGTATTCGTATAGATTGATTAGGATTTCATCAAATTGTTTTTTCTCTGAGATGAACTTCATGATGTCTTCATCTTTAAGGATTCCCAGAGCTTTGATGATAACAACTAATGGTACTCTTTTTACTCTTGTGAATGAGAGGTAGAAAATTCCATCTTTCAATCGTTCGATTGTATGTGGTATCTTGAAACTTCCTGATTCTGAGAATAATTTTCCAACATAGGGTGAAGTGGTATGTCCTTTTTCAACTAAGAATTTGTTAGACGCTAAATCTTCAATATCGATTAGTACTTTTTCTGTTCCGTTGATAATAAAGTATCCTCCTGGATCATCTGGATCTTCTCCTTTAGAGATAACATCTTCACGACTGAGACCGGATAGATGACAGAAGTTTGAATGTAACATCACTGGAATGTTTCCAATCTGTGTAGTAAATGATTCTCTTTGTACTTCGTTAATATGAGCAGAAACTTCGATAAAGACAGGAGCTGAGTAGGTAATTTTTCTAAGCCGTGCTTCAACAGGGTAGATATCTCTTTTGGATCCATCTGCTTCTGTGATTTCAGGCTTTGTTACCCAGATTTTGTCTAGTTTGATTTTAAAATCGTCAATATTATGTGGGATAATCGTAGGAATAATTTCTTTGTTTTCTTCAACAATTTTTTGTAGTTCATTTTCTATGAAGTTGTTAAAACTTCCAATATCTGAATCTACAAAAGACCGTTCTTCAAAGTACTTTTGGATTAAAATTTTTCCTTGATCAAGCATTGATAACACACCTATAGAATATTGTTTCTCCGACGTATGGATTTTGTCGGGTAATTTTGATAATATCTCCTTCTTTTGCTTTTAGATTAGCAATAGAAGCATCTTTAATATTGATTTTAGGAAGACTGATAGTAGTGATCTTGTAGTTTTCTAGCAGTTTTTCTTTCTCTTTTTCAGAAAGCTTCGCTTGCTTAGGTACAAGATAATGTTTCGTGATATCAAATTTTGAGGCCATTTTTGTTTCTAAACGTTTGTGTTATTCGACAATCCCCTTTGTTATTTGGTATGTATGATCGTACGGGCCGGACGAGATTTGAACTCGCGACAGCTGGATTAAAAGTCCAGTGCTCTGTTGCCCACATTTGTTCCAGGCTGAGCTACCGGCCCATTACGCCCTGGCCGGGAAAATCTCATCCCCACGAACGTGGTGAATGTTTCGAACCCGGGTCGAAGCCTTACTTCCTGCAATTGAATGCAGTCGACAGGGCTTCATGATAGTTACTGCAGCTTGTCGCTGTGCCAGACTACACTACCAGGGCGAACGTCAGCAAACCTTCTACTCTTTAATAAACGTCTAATTAGACTCTATTAAGTGTGTAGAAAGATTTTTCTGGCATTTAAGAATAGAGTAAAGAGCCTGTTTATAAAGCTTTCTCTTTTGTAACCTAAATTATACTATCTAGAAGAAATCACGTATTTCATGTACGGATTTAGAGTTTATGAGGTATTGATATATATAAATATTGTGGAGCTGGGTTATAATTTGATGCAAGATTTAGTAACCTTTCCTAATATTGAATTCCAAATTGTTCTAAAATGTATTGAGAGACTTCACCTTTTCTTACTCCAAAATCAATTCTAATATTCATTTTATCCACACAATGTTTAAATTGACTTTTACTGTCAAGATGAAAGAATTCCCTATAGGGAGTCAATCCCAGATAATGTGGTGGAACTATTGCATTAAAATCTAGTTGGTAAATATATTCTCTAGCTAATGAGTATCCGATTGTGTGATCTAATTTGGCAGTCAATGAATTGGAAAAACAATCATGATCCAACCTGTCCCTATTTCTTTGAGAATCATTCCCATTCCTTGCAAATGCTAATCGCAACATAATGTATTCATCGATTGCTGCTATCATTTCAGTCATTGCCCCATTCGGTTGAGTGCCAAATTTTTGATGATAGGAAAAACCATGACAAAAATGACTTACTTCTTCGAATACTGTTATCCAGGCGTCATGGGGTGTAACTTCTTCTGCTTCATTAAATTGATTGAGAACTTCTGGTTTAAAATAAATCATAGGAAGTAGATCTCCTGTGAATTTATTTTGATTTAGGATAACACACCCGAGACAATTTGATAATCTTTCTATAATACCTGGGATAAATTTTTCAAGCCTAGGAAGAGATTTATCAGTAATAAGATGATTTTTGGCATTTTCACCAATTTGGATATCATGCATTTTCTCAATTTGCGATTGTGCTAGATCTATAGCTTCGTAAATACTTGCCATTGTTGTCTATCACACCATAGATATATTTATTTATTGTTATTTATAATAAGAGAAAAATCCCTCCCCCCAGATTACTACGTTACGTATGAATCCTGCAGGTTAACTAAGTAATGGAATGGTTTATGATGCAATGTGCGAAAGAGTTAAATACCTAATAAACAGAGAATTAATCAATGGTTAATAATATTTTGATTCAGGAGACTCCCAGTAGTAAAGTAACCATTTATACAGTAGTAAGTACTGTGATTAATCTGATTATCGGTGTGCTTATATTACTAATAAGTGCCATAGTAATTAAGGGAAAACTTCAAGTTGGAAATTATTTGATTTTTATTGTACCTTCTTTTGTCGTTATTGGATTGGTCGTAATAATTTTTCTTATTCTTCGAAGCAAAGACAAAGAAGATTCTTCAGGTACACTACATATAATCTCTAAGGATGTTGCAGAAAAAGCACTCTTTATTATCAATGAACGTATAAAAAATTCTGAAAAGATTACTCCTGAAAACCTTTCTAAATATATTAAAAAAATGAAGAAAAACTTAGCTAAATTAGCACAATCTTAAATTTTATCAACTTCTTCAAAAATTCTAAATAATTGGTGTAATCCTAATCTAATCTTTTCAGTGAGTAAATATTCATCTGTTGAATGAGTTTTTTTGCCATCTGCAATCGCTATAGTGAGACTAGGTAATCCCAAACTAATTGGATAATTAGAGTCTGTACTTCCAACATCATCTATTGTAGGAATATCTAGTTCTTTATGTACACTTGTGATAATTGTTTTGAGTTGTTCATTTTCCATATTTCCGCCAGGTCTATCACCCAATATTTTACTTTCAACTTTAACAGAAGTTACTTGACTAATAATTTCTTCAATCTCTTTTATTTTTTGTTTTAATATTTGACCATCAATAGATCGTACCTCAACACTAAATTCTGCTTTTTGTGGAATAGCATTAACTGATGTGCCCCCTTGAATTGTTCCTATATTAAAAGATGTTTTTGGATCAGAAGGATAATTAATATTAGAAATTTTCTTAATTATTTTTGTGGCTTCTATAATTGCATTAGGTTTTCCAAATTCTCTCCAACTGTGACCGCCTTCACCTATGATAGTTATATTACATCTATGACTGCCAACTACTGTCGTAGTTAATCTTCCAAGTTTATGTCCTTCTATTACAATATGTGCCTTGACTTTAGTTTTATCCACATTATCAAAATAATATTTCATCCCTCTCAGATTACCTAATCCTTCTTCTCCAACATTGTAGAGAAATACCATTGTATGTTTAGGAGTAATATTATTTTCTTTGATATATTTCATTAAGTAGAGCATTGCTGTATCACCTGTAGCATTATCACAAATGCCTGGACAATATATAATTCCTTTCTCTTCCTTAATTTCTAAAGGTGTCCCTTCTGGAAATACTGTGTCTGCATGTGCTGAAAAAATAATAAGATTATCAGAAGATCCTTTTAATGTAATAACAAGATTTCCTTCTTTGTCAATATGAATATTTTGGTATCCTATATCTTCTACTAGTTTTTTGAAGTAAAGAACTCTTTTTTCTTCTTTAAATGGTGGAGAAGGAACTAATGCTAACTTTTTCATATCTTCCATAAACTGATTGTAAAACTTTTCAATATATTCTTTAATGTTATCCATTGTTAAATCCAATTACCTCTCTGTGTAATTCTTCAATTAACTCATTAGATTCTTCTGGGTTCATAACATTATAAACTTTAGCATTTACAAGTTTTTGAAATGTTGATTTACGATAATATGCTTCTTTAAGTATTGGGACATTAAAAAAGAATGGAGCTGTTATTCCACATTCTTTTGTAAAGTGAAAAGCACCATAAGCACCCATATAATCTGTAGAACACATTGCTACTGCAACAACATTCTTTTTAATATTATTATCTGATAAAAGAGCAGGTATTGAAGCCCACATTACATCTCCCCCTGGTTCTAAAATTATAACATCTGGATTTTGCTTTTCTGTCTCATTTAATATTCCATATAATGTTGGTAAATATTCAGATGGTTCTAAATTATATGTAGTTACTAATCCAAAATCTACTTTATCAAGAAAAGAATCAGCTCCAGCATCTCTATGCGAATAGGTATCTCTTATATTTCCTGAACCATTTGTTTTGGAAGCAGCTACTTTCATCCCCTTACCTTTAAACCCTTTGATTACTTTACCAATAAGGGTAGTTTTACCACACTCTGCACTTGAACCTAATCCTAATATTATTGGAATTTTTCCTTCATAGGTTAGAGATGGTTTGTAAGGTGTTAAATCCGTAAGATTACATACCTTATCATTTTCACTAACTAATCCTTCTAATCTAATATTTACTGGTTGATGACCTATATGTTCAGGTACTCTTCTCACATTTCCGACAATAGCGGATGATGATAAAATTTGAAAGATGTCTCCATTTTTACAAATAACTCCTTCTTTTGAAATGTCTCCTGAAATATTTGTCCCACTTTGCCTAATACCAAATACACCAACCATATAATCTCCTTTGCAAAGATGTTGAAATTCTCCTTCTAAATCTAGTTGATCAATATATCCACCATCACTACTGAGAACTTCAAAAACCCCCATACTTCCAGGAATAGCAACACCATTATTTTTAAGGTCAAGACTTCTAAGATTTGATGGAAATCTTATATTGTTTGATACTACTTTAAATTCATGGTTCAACATGGTTATCACTTACTAATGTGTATAAAATGTTCTTATCTTACGATAATTATCAGCTGCCATTAATAGTCCTTCTTTTTGGAAATTACCAGACATTCTAAATCCTCCAAATGGAGAATGTTCAAAACGGAATCCTGGTTGTCCATTCCAACTAAACTGTCCCACATTAATCCTACTAAAATAGGATTTTGCTTCTTTCTCATCTTCTGTGACTATAGCACCTGCAAGACCATACTTTGAATTGTTTACAATTTGTAGTGCATCCTCCATAGAATCTACCCTAATAATTGGGGCTACAGGTCCAAAAGTCTCTTCTACGACTAGTTCTGCATCTTTTGGTACATTGTCAATAACTGTAGGAGAATAAACAGCTCCTTTCTTATAATGCCCTAATAATACATTTCCACCATTTCTAACTGCATTATTAACTCTTCTTTCTATACACATTGCAGATTTATTACTTATAACACACCCTACGTCTGTATTTTCATCATATGGATTTCCATATTGTAATTTTTCAACTAAAGGAAGAAACTCATCTAAAAATATGTCTGCTATATTTTCATGGATTAATAATCGTTTTATTGATGTACAACGTTGTCCAGAATTTTTAAAAGCCCCTAATGCTATTGTAGCAGCCATTTTTATATCTGCTTTTTTTGAAACATACAATGCACTGTTGCCTCCAAGTTCATAAACCTGATGTAAAAAAGGATTTTGACTTTGTGCTATAGCTTGAGCAACTTTATGTCCATTTCTTAGACTTCCTGTGTAGGCTAAAACCTCTAATTGTTCACAGTTTAACATTGCTTCAAGTGCTTTAACAGGATCTGAAGAAGTTACTATTTGATATTGAGATGAAGGAAATCCTGCTTCATAAAGTAATTTAAAAAAGGCAACAGCAGATAAAGGAGTTTTTTCTGAAGGTTTTAATACCATATTTGCATTAGCAAGGAAATTTGGAACAACTTTATGAGATACCTGATTTATTGGATGATTAAAAGGTGTAATAGCTGCCACTAAATTTACTGGCGTTTGGATAACATCCATCATATTATGTGATTCATTAACTCTAAACCTATCACTAATATCTACAATATCTTGTTCATCACTATCTGTATTAATTAAAAATTCATGAGAAAGTTGTATTAATGCTTCTGTTCTTCCTACTTCATAAAGTGAATCCTTTTTACAAAGACCAGATTCTTTACTAATTAAAGTAGCTAAAACTTGTTTTTGTTCTTGAACTATATTTCCTAAACGTTTAATTGCAGATAATCTTTCAGTTTTATCTAATTTTTCAGTATTTTGAGCAACTTTTTTTAAAATATCAGTAATTTCCCGAGAAGAATAATCTTTTACTACTCCAACTAACTCATTATCATATGGACTATGAACAATTAATTGTTCTGATATTTCCATTGTTAATTAATAGGAATCAGTTCTGATTTATAAAGTCAACGCATAAATAGTATGATATAATTTATACTAAACTAATAATTTAAAAAAATTAGATTCATCTAACAAACAAAAACTTTTCTTTGTCTTTATTTAATTCTATAATAGAATGTCCTTTGTTTCCATAAATCTTTGCATCTTTGCCATAGAGTTTATTTAATTCCAAATCTTCACCTAGTAATAAATCATCTCTTTCTTCTATAAATTGTTTCATCTTTGTAGGTATTCTGGTGATAAATTCATCTACTCTATATTGTTTATTATTTACCTTGATTGTAAAGTCTTGTTGTAGTTTTAGGATTGCTTCATTCTCTTTCAGTTGTAGTTCAGGATAGGCTTTTTCTTTTGTTATGTCTTTGCCTTCAAATACAGTGAAGTTTAACAGAGTATCATCTACAACTTCTTCTAAAAATAGAGATGGATTTGATACTGTAGTTGGGTTTCTGTTGGTGAATTGTATCTCTCCATCATTTAGTGAGGTAAATCTGAGAAAACACTCTGTGGCTAGGCTATAGGCTGATTTAACTAGGGTTGATACACTGGCTGTGTCTTCTGTTTCCATATTATTTTCCAGTATTGAGTTTTGAGCGACTCTTAACCACATAAAGAATAATACTGTTAAAACTAACATAATGGCTATTAAAATAAACTGATGAATTTTGCAGTAATTTGCATCACACAAAGCAAGATTTAGATAAGGAAGCAGGTAAGGTTGTAAAATTAAGTGCTAAAGCTCAAAAAACAATGCTTGAAGAGTATCAGAGATTATTTCAACTTTTCAAAGATACAAAGAAATTTCAGGAGATTTTGCGACAATTATTAGTATTAATGCATGCTCAAATTTCTAATTCTGGAAATAAAGAATTATTAGAGATGATTGAACGGGTTGAAGAGGATGTTGACAGAGAAGATAGACAAATAAAAAGTCAAGGCATTAGAAAGGCACAACAAAGTAGAATTAAAGGTACTAAATTAAGCTTTAGGAAATAGAAAAGTAGGGCCCAGAACAATGTCCTGAGCCCTGGATCCCTCCCCCCAGATTGATACGTTAAGTATGAATCCTGCAGGTTAACTAAGTAATGGAATGGTTTATGATGCAATGTGCGAAAGAGTTAAATACCTAATAAACAGAGAATTAATCAATGGTTAATAATATTTTGA
>Ga0187833_10002033_pt1 | contig 22292 bp, 18 predicted proteins | sample ETNtaG_37_FD_167968 | JGI IMG/M metagenome (GOLD analysis project Ga0187833, IMG submission 167968) | Marine microbial and viral communities from oxygen minimum zone, Eastern Pacific Ocean - ETNP2014_SV_400_PacBio MetaG (Illumina Assembly) | ecosystem: Environmental > Aquatic > Marine > Hypoxic...
CGGATAGTTTCTTTTTCATCGGATTGGTTTACATAACGATCATTCTGTTTTTCGGCGGCATTGTCTACCGTGGCTTTAGTGGAATGATGAGCGGACACAGAGGCAAGTGGGACTGGACCGCTCGAGGCGACTATCTGTGGACGACCCGCTCCTCCGGGTTCTTTGGCCGTGCGTCCATAGGTCCTGCATCCTTGTGCCTGCACTGGGGCATAATCATCCTGTTTTTTGCACATGTTGTAGGACTCGTAGGAGGTGCATACGGCCTCGCCTCCTGGGTTGACGGATTCCGATGGGCGGGGCTCGGTGGCGGAATTCTCTTATTCTATGGAATAGTATGGGCACTTGTGCGCAGAATCACTATCCCCCAGGTACGGGCCATGAGTACACCCGATGACTATATCGTGCTTCTATTTCTGATTATTATCAGTGGGTTTGGTCTATATCAATCCGCAGTGGAATTGGTTTTTGGAGTTTCTTATTCGGCCGGACCTTGGCTTGCCAGCATTCTCAAATTACAGCCGGATATTTCGATGATTGCAGGTGCGCCGCTTGTCAACAAACTGCACATCATCTTTGCACTTCTCTTTTTTGCCTACTTCCCCTTCACGAAACTGGTGCACGTCTTTAGCTATCCTTTCGGATACATGACCAGGCCCTTTATTTCCATGCGAAGAATCGTGGCATTGAAGAAATAGCAGCCCCGAAGACGCTAGTCAAACACCGCTTTTTGCAGCCGGCGCATACCGTTAAGCCAGCGGTCCAGGTCGCTTGGCATTCGCCTCTGTCTTGTGGCGTAGTCTGCAGTCGCCACAACAAAAATGAGAAAGGAGTCTTCTGTCATGTTTGATGACCAACCCGTCAACATCCCCTGTCAAACTTGCGGTGCTATTACGACTAAGACAGTCGGTTGGATAAAGCTTCATGACAATTACATCTGTCGCTGTGACGCTGTCGTCAAGTTCGAGAGAAGACGGCTCCCTGAGGACGTCCCGAAAACTGAAAAGAAGCTTGACCATCTGTTTAGGTGATTCATTGGTCTGTACTGAGAATAGCTGCCAGGACAGCTTGCTCTTCGCCCGGGGAAGGGCGCGGAGATTGTCAGTCCATCTTTTGGCTTTCCGTTTGACCCTCTGCCGCCGCAAGCATAACTATGGTAACGCACGTGGCACTGGAATATCAGATTCAGCAGCCGCCAAGTGCCGCCTTGATCCGTTCCGGCGTAAAGGGTACGCGGCGCATGCGGATGCCCGCCGCGCGGAAGATTGCGTTGGCTATGGCAGCCGAGACGGGTCCCGTGGCACCCTCGCCGAGACCAAGGTAAGGCGATCCCGGTCGATTGATCAGAACGGTTTCGATGCTGGCCCCGTCGCAAAAACGGGCGATTGGATAGGTGCGCCAATCTACGCTGGTGACGCCGTTTTCGTCGAACGTAACTTCCTCTTGCAGCGTCCAACTGGCCGATTGCGTAAAGGACCCTTCGAGCTGGCCTCGCGTCGATTCCGGATTTACGATCTGTCCCACGTCGGCAGCCATGACAGCACGCTCGATGCGTACCTTGCCGGTACGTCTATCGATACACAGGACGACAAATGTCGCGCTGTAACACTGTAAGTTCTTATAGCGGCAGAGCGCCACGCCCCATCCCCTGCCATCGGCCTGCTCTATGTTCGGCCATCCCCCTTTCGCAACCGCCGCTTCAAGGACCTTTCGAGCCCGTTCATCGGCCAGATTGCGCAGTCGGAACTCAACGGCATCGATGCCGGACGCGTACGCCAACTCGTCCATGAAGGACTCGATTGCAAAGACATTGACGTAGGAACCCAGTCCGCGCAATGAAGAAGCACGCAAAGGGCTGTCCGGCAGGAAATGCTTCACGATGCGGCGATTGGGAAAGGTATAGATGGGGTGGCATTGCGATGGATGCCTCCCATAAAGGCCTTGATGGGAAACGCTTTGAAGCGCTTGAAGGGCTCCGCCAGATGCCATGCAGCAAGCAGGGGAGAGTGATCCGCTTCCCTTCCCGAAAAACTCACGTGGCTGTAGCCGCGGACATCATGGTTCCAGTCCACCACTTCACCATCACCGTTGAGGCTGGCCTGCATCTCGATGACAGCGGGCGCTCCATAGGGTTCGAACGTGTGCTCATCCCGCCTGGACCACTTGACCGATACGGGTCTTCCCGGTAGGACACGTGCCAGCAATGCCGCGTCCAGGGCAGCATCGTTTGCGCCGTTGTGCCCAAAGCTGCCGGATCCATCCACGTGGACGGCATGAATGTTATCGATCCCCATGTCCAGTACCCGCGCCAGTTCCCGCCGCAGGGCATACACCCCCTGGGCATGAGACCAGACGGTCAACTTTCCGTCGATGAACTGAGCGACCGCCGCGGACGGCCCGATGGAAGCATGCATGAGATAGGGGCGACTGTATGTAGCCGTCAGCGTATGAGCAGCGTCGGCCGGCGCCATGACAGGCGGAATGGGATCGTCTCCGGGGATACCGTCAACCACTAGAAACGCCTGGTCCTGCTGCTTCAGCATGTGGTCGTTGAGGGTCTCATGGGAAGCAGTGGCTGCAAGCACCGCGTTCCATTGCGGCGCCACTGGCGACGATTACCTCTCTCGATGCCCGCACCGCCGACGAGTGGCAGGAATTAGGCTGGTCGCTCATTATCGATCCATTTACCGCACAGGCTGCCTATCTGGATCTGTTGCAGAAAATCTACGGTTCGTTTGTAGAGTCAGGCGCCACCGGCACCCAGAGAGAAGAGATAGCAGCCAGCTATCGGCAACTCCAGCAATACGCCGGACTGGCCGAGCTGTATCGAATAGAGGACGAAACAACCGAAAAGACTGGCTGAAACGGTTGGCAACCGTCCAATCTGAGCCTTGAATCCTCGTTGTGCCAATCTGAACCTTTGCCTCGATCCGGACCACGAATTAGTGTCTGTCCCAGACCGGTCCCTCCAGGCCGGTCCTCCCAGGCCGAGGCCCATGTGTTGGGGAAGGGCCAGGTAGTCGTCACAGTGGCACACCTGGAAGAGCTGACCGCACGTAGATTCGGGAGCAGGCGGCCGCGCAAGCCGAACTTCGTATCGATGCGTAGAGAAGATTGACGGCCGTATCACCAGCCACGTTCTGTCTGCTGAATCCACGCCTTGGATCCACCATCGCTTCAGGTCACCTGTTGGCCGGGTTCTGCATTAGAAGGAGTCGTCATTGGCGTTGTCGCCTTCATAATACTGGCGAATAGCAACGAACGCAGATGCCATCTCCTCTGGAACATGGGGCACTGCCAAGCGCGCATAGAGTCTGGCCTGCGGGTCGATGAGGAACACGGATGAATTGTGGCTCACGTGGTAGCCCTGCCCGGTCTCGGCCGGCTCGCGATAGTAAACGGCTCCCAACTGCCGCGTGAAGGAATCCAATTGTGATTTGTTGCCGGTGGCCGCCATGAAATCGGCACTAAAATACGGAACATACTGCCTCAGAACCTCCGGCGTATCCCGCTCCGGGTCTACGGAAACGAATAGGCTCTGAACATCCGCCACCGGGATTGATTCCGCTTCCAGCCTCCGAAACGTCGAGGCGAGGTTGGCCAGCGTTACCGGGCAGATATCAGGACAGAATGTGTAACCGAAAAAGACAAAGGTCCACTTGCCCTTCAGTCGGTCGATGCCGAACGCGTTGTTATCGAAATCCAGTAGCGTAAACGCAGTGAGTGCCAGCGGTTCCCAGAGCAGGTACTCCGCCAGTGACTCCGGCATCTGCCCGGAATCTTCGTTCTTGCCTGATCTTATTCCGATGAGTGCAGTGGACAGTAGTGCAGCGACCAGCAAGACGACCATCGCACGCAGCGCAGCAACCCGATGGGAACGCAATCCTGGAGTCGATGCAGAATCATTCATTAGTTTGTCCCGATGACCAACGGCAAATGGAAAACCTTGACCTGCAGTCTATGCTTTCTTCGATGACCCGGAGGCCCTGATTGCGTCGCCTGAACTGCAAGACGACTGTGCCAGTGACTCAGGGCGCGTAAATCCGCAGCGTCTGCGATGGTATCTTCGAGGACACCAAAATGCCAGCTTGAAGGGCTCATTAGAGGCGTATCGCTTTCAGGGGCGCTGCAATCTGTCGGGCGAGCGCTATGAACCCACGCCAAGAGTTGGGCAACTGAGCTAAGAGGGTGTGGTAAGGTGGAAAACAAGAAATACGATGAACCTGGGTCTTAGACGGAAATCACTGGATTCAGTATACTCACTAAACTAATCGACCAAGGGTCCGGTGGACGTGAACAGAACAGATTCCTGATCGGCCCTCCGAGTCAGTATGATATGAAGACGGAAGATAGAATCAAGCAGTTACTGGTGGATCTACATCGGGAGCTGGACCGCTCTGATCATGTCGATGAGGAGACCGTCAAGCTGGTCAGATCATTGGATGAGGATATTCATCGATTGATGGATCCAAATACTGAGACTGACACGGTGGACTCGATTCCGGTTCTGGCCACTTCGCTGGAAGCAAGATTTGCAGTTAAACACCCGATAGCCGAGAGTTTAGTCAGGGATATAATTGAAGCCCTTGGCCGGATGGGCATTTGACTCGCCCCGCAGGGCGCATCCTAGCCATGAGTAACCAGTGCCCCATCCACTGTAAATAGCTCCGCGTTGACAAATGCGGCTTCATCGGAAACCAGGTAGACAACGACGCCCTTTAGATCTTCTGGTGTACCTGTTCTCGCGACAGGAATATATCGTTGCAGAATATTGTGCAACTCGTTGTCATTTTGCGGTCCATCCAGCTCATCGATGAATCCGAGACCGATAGCATTGACGGTGACTCCCCTGCGTCCCCATTCCAGCCCTAACGACTTTGTGAAGCCGAGAACAGCCCCTTGAGATGCACCAAAAAGTGCACAGTTGGGAACACCACGATCATGCGTTATGGAAACTAAATTAACTATGCGACCTTTGCCGCCCCGCTGGATTATGCGCCGTCCTACCGCCTGAGATGCTACAAAAGTACTGGTCGCATTCAGATTTATCATGCCAAGCCAATCTTCCAGAGTGGACTCCAACACCGGTTTGATTTCGGCGCAGTGTGCACCGTTGACCAATATGTCGATTGGTGAGACTTCGTCTTCCAGCTCATTGACGGCGTTCTCGACGGCTGTCGGGTCTGTAAGATCAATCCCTTTGGTTTGGCCCTGAAGATCCGATGAGACACATTCGGCCAGGATTCTCACAGACTCTTTAAGTTCTGCGGCATCATCACGTAACGTCGTCAGCGACACCCTGGCACCTGCTTCACTGAGGGCCATCGACAGAGCACTTGCCAAGGGGGTCGTAGCCGCTGTTACCAGGGCATGTTTGCCGGCCAAATCAAAGTATTTACGTGTCATCGTTCATGCCTCCACGCGCGGTTCGAGGCCGGCTGGCGTCAAGCCGCCCGCTATTGCGCCACCATCGATGAGAATTGTCTCCCCCGTCATGTAGTTCGACGAATCTGAACAAAGAAACACTGCCGCTGCGCCAATATCCTCAGCGACCCCAATCCGACCCATGGGCTGACGTTCGCCTGCGGCAGCGGCAGCGACGCTGTCGTTTTGAATTCGGTAGGGAATCGATCCTGGCGCTATACACATGGCTTGAATGTTATTGCGGGCATAGGAGACAGCCAGACATTTGGTCAGTTGGATTACACCACCTTTGGCAACCGGATACATAAAGCTGTGACGACGGGCGCGATATCCCCAACCTGATGTGACGTTGATGATTCGTCCAGCACCTTGCTCCAGAAAGTGGGGCACCATGGCTCTTGCACAATAAAAGGCTGACGACAAATTGGTGTCGATGCCGGAATGCCAATCTTCGTCGGTGAATTCGACCAGCGTCTTGCCACTGCCTGCATCTCCGCCACCGGCGTTATTGATCAGTATGTCGATACGGTCGTGTGCTGCAATCGCTGTGCTGACCAATTCATCGACCTGCCGGGACTGAGTTACATCACAGGTGAGAACCGTAAATCTGCGGCCTTTTTCCTCAACCATGGACTTGCTCTCTTCGAGTGGCTCTTGGCGCCGGGCTGCACCGACAATATCGGCGCCACAGTCAGCCAATGCCAGTGCCATGGCCCTACCCAGCCCGGATCCGGCGCCTGTGATCAACGCAGTTTTGCCTGAATAGTCGAATGTTGCATCGAACATTTTGATACCCCTGTTTGTCTCAAGCTCAGAGCGGACGATCATCTAACAACAGCCGCGTCGAGCCTGTCAAGCGGTATGGGCTGACCACGGTACTCCGCTGGGCCGTTGCTATAAAACTTCGATACTCTTAGACTGCGCTTTAGTCGATAGTATGAGGAAGGAGAGGCTATGACTGAGACAAGCGGCGCCCTTGTGGGAGTTCGCATCGTTGATCTAACGGATGAACGAGGGATCTACGGTGCCAAACTTCTTGCCGATCTTGGTGCGGATGTGGTGCGACCGGAGCCACCGGGTGGGGACCCGCTTCGTCTAAGAGGTCCACATAGAGAGGGCACCCCGGATGGTTGTAGTTCGCTTTGGCATGCCTTTTTTGCTTCGAATCGACGCTTCTTCTGCGTGGATCTAACAGATGATGAAAGGTGCAAGCAGCTTCAGAACATCGTCGAACATGCAGATATTCTGCTGGTCTGTGACGGTGCCTTCGGGTTTGAGGAAATTGACCTGGAGAGAGCGCGAGAGAAATCCCCGAAACTGGTCGTAGTCAACACATCCTCCTTTGGAACTGAGGGCCCATGGAAAGACTATCTTGCCCCGGATCTGGTGGCGGGAGCGTTCGGTGGCTCTGTGGGCACGACTGGTGACAAGGATACTCCGCCCCTCAAGACTTTCGGTGAATTGAATTTCATGCTGTCAGGAGCCTACACGGCCGTCGCGGCATTGTCCGCCTTATACAGCGCCCGGGAGACGGGTGCCGGTCAGGTGGTGGACGTACCCGTAAATGCCTGCATTGCATCGTGCCTGGAACACGTACTCATGTTTGTCTGGTACAACGAGAGGATGATGTTTGCCACGGGCCCCGTCGTGCCGAGACAGGGCAGCTTACACTGGGCGAGAACCTATGTTGTCATGCAGGCAAAGGGCGGATCCATCATGGTAACGCCAACGCCGGACATGATGGCCCAACTCATGTGGTTGGTGGAAGAAGATTTACACGAAGACCTGCTTGATGATAGTTACATGGAGCCGGGAAACCATCGTGCATTCGTTACAAAATTAATGGCAATACTGCGGAAGTTCGTCGGTATGAAGGATGTCGAGGAATTATTCTTCGAGGCACAGGAACGGCATTCACCCTATGGCTGGGTACTTCCCATCGACAAAGTCGCCGCTAACCCGCAGCTCGAGGCGCGCGACTGGTGGGTTCCCTATCGGGTAGGAGATGTCTCCACCAAGGGACCGGGAGCTCCCTATCGGTTCAGCGAGACGCCCTGGTCGCTCGGACCCTATGATGGACCGGGCGCAGACAGTGCAGTGGCTCTGGCGGAGATTGGTTGGGGGGAAAACTGATGACACGACCGTTGGATGGACTGAAGATACTCGATTTCACCCATGTTCTGGCCGGGCCATTCGCAACCCGATTGCTGGGAGACATGGGTGCCGATGTCGTGAAAGTGAATTCCAGCACACGCTCCGGACCCATGGCGACCACGCATCCCCACTATCTGATGTGGAATCGAAACAAGCGAGCGCTTGCCATCGACATGAGCAAGGAAGAATCACGTCCATTCTGCCGGCAGTTGTGTGAGCGAGCGGATGTCGTGATCGACAATTTCTCTGTGGGTGTTTTGGAAAGATGGGGAGTCGGTTACGACACAGTAAGTCCGTCTAACCCGGGCGTCATCTACGTGCAGATGTCAGGCATGGGCGAGGGCGGTCCCTGGTCTGATTTCGTCACCTATGCTCCTACCATTCATGCACTTTCGGGACTGACCCATCTAACGGGAGTACCGGGGCGCTCGGACATCGGTATCGGCTTTTCGTACAATGATCATCAGGCAGGCCTCCATTCTGCGGTGGCCATACTTTCAGCGTTGGACTGCAGGCGTCGAACGGGTAGGGGACAGCGTGTCGACATGTCTCAGTTCGAGGTCGGCGTTAACTTTGTTGGGCCTGCGTTGTTGGATTATTTTGCCAATGATCACGCCGCCGGTCCCGTTGGTAATCGTATGCCGTACGATCCGGTAGCGCCTCACAACTGTTACCCCTGTGCCGGTGCGGTCTCAGAAAACGTAGAAGACGAGCGCTGGGTTGCCATCGTTTGCATGAACGACGAGCAATGGCAGGCCCTTCGCGGTGTGATGGGCAATCCGGAGTGGTCGCGGCATGCAAAATATCGCACTGCCGAAAGCCGGGTGGAAAACGTTGCAGAACTCGATGCAGCCATTGCTGACTGGACAAGACAGATGGAGGCCACGAAGGTGATGACCATCTGTCAGAGTGCCGGAGTTCCGGCAGGAGTTGTACAGACTGGTGCAGACATGGCTGAACGCGATCCGCAGTTGGCGTTACAGAAATTCATTCGTTCAACGACCGACGAGCATCCGGAACTGGGTGCAATGACCGTCGACGCCTTGCCGCTTAAGTTTCATGGTACCCCTTGTGATGAATACAAACGCGTCCGCGCCGTCGGCGAAGACAATGCAGCAGTGCTTCAAGAGTGGCTTGGCATGACCGCTGAACAAGTACAAAAAGGTGAAGAGGAGGGGATATTCACCTGATTAAGGAAGGGCAGGACGTGTCACGGCGCCAATCGCTTTATATCCCACTCGTCATTTCCCTTGGGTGTATACATGAATCGATCGTGCAGCCGATTGGTCCGGCCCTGCCAGAATTCGAAGCTGTTCGGGACGACCCGGTATCCCCCCCAGAAATCCGGCAGGGGAATCTTGCCGTCGCCGAATTTCTCGGCCATGCGCGCCAGGGAATTCTCCAAGATCGCCCGGGACCCAATACTCTGACTCTGGGCTGAGCACCAGGCACCGAGTTGACTGCCACGGGGACGCGAGGCGAAATACTTGAATGACTCTGCTACGCTGATCTTTTCGGCATGCCCGGTAATCTTCACCTGGCGCTGTAAATCAAGCCAGGGAAAGAGCAACGCGACCCGCGGGTTCTCCCGAATCTGGATGGCCTTCTTGCTCTCGTAATTGGTGTAAAACACGAAGCCGCGCCGATCGAAGAGTTTGAGTAGTACAGTGCGGGCGGTCGGCGCACCGTCCGTTCCCACTGTCGCCAGAGTCATGCCGTTGGGATACTCGATGTCGACGTCCAATGCCTGCTGGAACCATTTCTGAAACTGTATCAGCGGGTCCTCTTCGAGGTTCTTCCTCTCGAGACCTGTGCTTTCGTATTCCTTGCGGATGTCACTGATATCCATGGGTTGTCTGTCGAGCAAGCTGTTTTGAGAATTGTGAGTTTACTCGCTTGACGTGTTCCGCGCATCACTCCCCTTGGGCGAATTGAGTATGCTAAGCTGTTTACCGCTCAACAATCGGAGAGGATAAACGATGGCGCTGGATATAGTGGGTGCCGGCTTCGGTCGCACCGGGACTCTTTCCATGAAGCTCGCCCTGGAAATGCTCGGCTTCAATAAAACCTATCACATGGCGGAACTGTTCCAGAATCCGGGGCATCTGGATCATTGGGAAGAGGCCCGGCGAACCGGTGATTGTGACTGGGACACCGTGTTCCGGGAATATCGTGCAGCCGTGGACTGGCCCGCCTGTAACTACTGGCGCACCTTGTCGAAGCACTATCCCGAATCGAAAGTCATCCTCACGGTGCGCGACCCGGATGATTGGTTTAGAAGCATTCACAGTACCATCTATCCGGCCAGTCTTGCCGGCTTGAATTCAGATGATCCGTTCCAGAAGCGCTGGTCGAAATGGGGCAACGGCCTGATCTGGGAGGACACGTTCCATGGTCGTGTCGAGGAAAAAGAGCACGCCATCGAGGTGTTTAATGCCAACACCCGGGAAGTTATCGAGACCATTGCAGCAGGTCGACTCCTCGTATACGAGTCAGGTGATGGCTGGGAGTCGTTGTGTGACTTCCTCGATTGTGAAATTCCGCAACAGGCCTACCCAAAGGTCAATACTACCAAGGAGTTTCAGGGGCGACGCTCGTCCAGTTGAAGCGCAGAAGCACGTATGCGAACAGTGCTGCCATCAGGTTGACCATCTGACAGACTTTCGAAGGGGTACCCTTCCCCTATCTGAGTCGATCACATGACCACCAGGTATACACCACAGACGCTGACTACAACCCCTGCGATGGTAGATCGTGTCGGCCTCTCCTTGAGAAAGAGAATAGCGAAGGGAAGCGCAAACAGGGGCGAGCTGGCGGTGAGGAGAACCGTTTTGCCGGCCCCGATCATCTGTATGGCCAGAACGTACGCCACGGAAGCGACTACATAGGTCGTGATCCCGGCGGCGGCAACCAGAAGCAGGTTGCGGACCCCATACTGCCGGAATTGAAGCGTTCCCTTATTTCGTCTCAGCAAAGCCAGAACGGTAAGTACCAGGGTAGCAATGGATATCCTGATGGCCGCCACAACAAAGGCATCGATGCCTTCTGCGCCGATCTTTAGGGCAATGGTCGATGCTGTCCAGATGAAGGCAGCGCCAAGGGTGACAATCACACCGGCTCTGCTGATGGTCTGAAAACCGCGACTCTTTGCATCCCCATTTTCTTCCGACACGATCAGATAGATGCCTGCCAGGACCAGAATGGCACCGGCCAGGGTAATCCAGGTATAGGGTTCATCAAGCCAAAGGATGGCCGCCAGACCGGCCGTCACGACAAAGGCACACTGTGCAATCGGGAAAGCAATGGATGCGTCAAGCAGGGCGAGACTCTTTATATACAACGTATCTCCGATTGCCATGGCCAGAATTCCGGACGCGAGAACATAACCAAGCGAGTGCATGGGAATGTCAAAGAGATCGGCCGATCTACCGGAAACGACGATGAAGCTGAGCAGCATCGACGATCCGATCCACAGCCGGATGGTATTGATTGAGAGCGTATCGATCTTGCCCGCAAGGTGTTTGATGAGAATACTGCTGACGGCCCAGCCCAGCGATGCCAGCAAAGCCATAGCAACACCGATCAGCATGATCCCTCCTTGGGAAATCTCAATATCTTTGTTAGGACCCGTGCATCATTGGGTCGTCTCTGATCAAATCCATGGCGTCGATCCAATATGGGAACGGGGGAATAAACCATCTCGCTCCGAGACTGTCAACTCGCCGGCTTGTTGCTTTCAACCACCGACCATGGCCATATGTGGGGGAGCAAAACTACATGGGCAGCAGTGCAAGAAGAAACCGAATGGCGCGACGCATTGCGGATGTTAACAACAGTAACATCGGTATCCTCTGCAATGGCAGGTGCAATGCAGATATCCTGGCGAGAGAGACGGCGCGGTTTTACCAGGAACGTCACCAGTGCACCGTTGCGGAATTCATCGACAAAGAGCTGCCCACCGAGCCTTGCCAGGCAGAGCAGCTACTGTCGCTGAGCAAAGTCTGCGATTTCCTGATCACTGCGATCGGTGATAGTGAATGCAGTTCTGCTTCTATTCTCGAGGACAGTATCCGTTTCGAACAATACGGAAAACCGGCGATCGTCGTTTGCACCAAACCATTCGTCTCGGCAGCCAGACACGCCGCCGGGGAAATGGGCCTGCCTGATTACCCTTTTGTTGCGGTCGACCACCCGGTTGCCGGGATTTCGTCCAGTGAGCTAACAGACAGGGCCCTGCATGCGTATCGCCAGGGCATGGCTTACCTGACAGGCGTATATCTGCTGATCGGATAGGATCGGGCTCGATCGGTGAACCGTAGCCGGTCGCGAGCCCGGACCAAATCTGTTCGCCACCCTAGTCAACGCGTTCCCTGCGCGTGACACGGTAAACACGGAACCGGCCTCGATCCATGCGGTGATAATAAAGTCTCATCTCATCACCCGAAAGGACCGGGGCCTCTACCTTGCCTGTAATCGCCATGATCCTTTCCGGCGCTGCGAACGGCTGCGTGACATTCGCTCGTCGCGCGGTGAAGATACCGATCATATCCGGTATACCATTCACCTTGCCGATACGTGAAAAGAAAATTTCCAGTCCATCCGATGAAATCGTCGGCGCATAATCCAGCAGGTGTGAGTTAACGTTGGCGAGTATACGGTCGTCCATTTTGACAAACGCGTCGCCCACTCTTTCCGCACCCCTGATGTTGAAGGGGTAGGGTAGACCCACCAGGGGATTGAATCGGCCTTCCGAGTAGAACAGGAATCTGCCGTCATCTGAGATGTCCGGGTCAAGACTAATCCAGACGTTGGGAAACTGGTCCCGGTTCTCGACATGGATATTGCCTGCCACCGGCACGGGATCGTGGGCGACGCCATCTTCGAATCGGGCCTTGTACAGACTCTTGGAATTCTCTGCCCGGGTCTTCAGAGTAGTGAAGAAGATGTTGCCTTGACCATCAAAGCTGGGCGTACCGTCCACCGTATCGGTTACCGTATTGGCCACTTTGCCCTGATACTTGTAGGTCTTAGCATCGATCCTCGCAGCCCAGTGCATGTCCTTGTTGGGCTTCTGCCGGTCATTGAACAGCAGGTATCGATCGTCAGGGGAAATTCCGATCTCCATCGCGTCGGCAGAGTATTCGAGGATGGTGATCAACTCCTCGCTAAACCATTGATGATTCTCTATCGTGTTGCGGGGTTCGTATTCCGGTAGCTGATCGAGTATCGCTTCTCGTTGCATCGATACGCCGCCGAATACGACAATGGCCAGGATGCCGATTGCCATGACTGCAATAAACGACTTTTTCATACTGGATGCCAGAGGTAGCTCACGCAGACTTCCTCAGTAGGTCGACTCGATTCGGAATCTCGAATACGAACCCCTCCGGCGACCCGCAGTCGAGGAAACGGGCTTTTACTTCAGCCAGTATCTCTGCCGATAGCTGGTGGTTCGTGTGGCTGACATTGAGGATGCCGTTCTCATACTGCTGCCAGGACTGCATGGTGATGACGTTCTTGAAGAAATACTCTTCTTCGATCTCAAACAATCCGTTTTCAACCGCGCGGGCGAGCCCGTCGAATGCCGCACGTCGCACGACCTCTTCATCGTGAAACAAACGCATGATGTCGTTGAAGCTGCCTGCATAAACCGGCTCGGATATATAGGCGTGACCCCGTGGCTTCAGAACTCGATGTATTTCCCGTAACGCCGTATCCATCTGTTCGCCGCGGACATGGTGTAATGACTTGAACATCATCACGATATCGAATGAATCATCTTCTTCCTGGATCTGCTCCGCGCCGTAGGTCTTGAACGTCACCTTGGGTAGATCACTCACCGACAGGTTCTTGTTGTGCTGAATGACATCAACTTCGGCTGCAATCACTGCTGACACGCCCGTTCGTTCTGCAATCTGTCGCGTCACCTGGGCAGCACCGCAGCCCAATTCTAGGACCTGAGCCTTTTCAAGCGACAGCATGCGTTGCACCACTGCCATCTCGCTGTCAATTTTCTGCTGTGCAGGTCCACTGAGCAGCATATTTTTCACGTTCATGGGCGGGTCCTCAGTTCAGTAGCCTACCCGGATGGGTGGAGAATGTGGAGCGCTGTGTTCCGAAATGATGCTAGCGTCGAACTGTGCGACCTACACTCGGCGCCAACCGCGACGTTGGCGAGGAGCAAAGAGAGGCAAGGGTGCTTCTGAAGCTCATATAGTCCTCGAATTAATCGGCGCCGGCATCGGAGTTGATAAGCGCTGCTGTAGATCCTGACACCTTTGTTCAGGTAACCAGGCTCAAGGTTTCCCCAAAACTCACCGTAGCGACGATTGACACACTTAGCTCCGATTTGGTAATACTAGTTGGGGGACGCCGAGTCCGGAATTGATTGAGATCGTTGACTGGTGACAGAGCGTGGTATTGCGCCACTCACCAGCTCGTTGGGAGGAATCTGGTGCTTGCATTGAAGAACTTCTTCAGCGAAATCGAGACTGTAGTGTGTTTGGTTTGCATTTGGACGGTATGTGGCGTCGCCAATGCTGAGCAACCATCCGGTGATGCGACTGAGTCCTATTCGCCTGTCGTTAGCATCGACTATCCGATAAACGTCTACTGGGGTGACACCCACGTTCACACCAGCTTTTCAACCGGTGACGCGAACCTTAACGGTGGCAACTATGTGTCCCCCACCATCGCCTATCACTTCGCTCGAGGGGAGGAGGTCGTCGCCATAAACGGCATGCGCCTCAGACTCAGGCGACCGCTCGACTTTCTTGTCATTGCGGATCATGCAGAAAATCTCGGCATAGCCGCGGACCTGCGCTCCCGTCAGCCGGCATTGCTGGCAGCACCGGGTGGCGAGGCACTGCTTGCGCGATTTCAGACCTACCTGGCAGATGGGGGTCGCCTCGCTGTTCGAGGCAAGGAATTGGGTGAGGCGTATGAGCGGTCGGTGTGGCAGCGCGTCGTTGAACGCGCAGATGCCTACAACGATCCCGGCAGATTCACGGCATTTGCTGGTTATGAGTGGAGTTCCCTCGGCACCATTGCAGGGGTATTCGGCAATCTGCACCGGGTAGTCGTTTTCAGAGATGATGCCGACAAGACAGGATCGATCGTACCGTTTGGTGCCGACGACAGCTCACAGCCGGAGGATCTGTGGGCTTTCCTGGCTGAATACGAGCAGCGTACCGGTGGTCAGGTGATGGCCATACCCCACAATGCCAACCTCAGCAACGGTCAGATGTTTTCCCTCACCGACAGCCGCGAGCAGCCGATCACAAAGGCCTATGCAGATATCCGCAGTCGTTTTGAAATCCTTATGGAGGTCACCCAGATCAAGGGCGACAGCGAGTCCCATCCGTTGCTCTCGCCAACCGATGAATTCGCTGATTTCGAGACCTGGGATAGTTGGGGTGGCAGGTCCTTCACGCCTGAAGAACACCCCTGCTGCAGGGCGTTACCCGCGGGCGACCCCATGCAGCGCAAGCAGGGCGAATACGCACGTGCAGCCCTGAAAAATGGCCTCGACAGATTAGATGCGTTAGGCGTCAATCCATTCAAATTCGGACTGATTGGCAGTACCGACACGCACTCATCCTTCTCGACGGCAGACAGCGACAATTATTTTGGCAAGTATTCGGTCGATTTCCCCTCGAAACAGAGGATGTTCAATTCCCGCAGTAAGGGTTGGCCAACGCCATTCTGGAACATGTCGCCCGCCGGATACGCAGGCGTCTGGGCAGAAGAAAATACACGGGAAGCGATATTTGCCGCCATGAAGCGCAAAGAGGTCTATGCATCTACCGGGCCGCGGATCACAGTCCGATTTTTCGGTGGTTGGAGCTACAAGAGTGCCGATGCAGAGGTGCCGGATCTTGCCAGGAGGGGCTACAGAAAGGGCGTACCGATGGGTGGTGATCTAACCAATGCACCGGATAGATCCAATCCCAGTTTTTTGATTGGTGCCGTCAAAGATCCGGACGGTGCCAACCTGGATCGATTACAGATTATCAAAGGTTGGCGGGACAGTGACGGCAGACTCAAGGAAAAAGTGTATACCGTTGCGGCTTCCGATGGCCGCAAGATCAGCCGCAGCGGCAAGGTCAAGTCCGTGGGGTCGACGGTCAATGTGGCGGATGCATCCTACACCAATGCGATCGGTGATCCTGAACTCCGAGTTACCTGGGAAGACCCGGATTTTGATGCGGACGAGCTGGCTTTCTACTATGTACGGGTGCTGGAGATTCCCACGCCTCGCTGGACTGCCTATGACGCCAAGTACTTTGACATCGAGAATATTCCTGACGAAATACCTATGGTGAGCCAGGAACGGGCTTATACCTCACCGATCTGGTATACCCCTGCCCAGTGACCCGGGGGATTCGATGGTGCCACACATCTGACCAACTCAGAGAATGTCATCTGCCATACATGGCCTTCTACAGCCTCTCTAGCAATGGCAATTGGTTAGCACTTTCGACGCCGGCCAACCGCTAAACGTGACAATGCCATCGAATATTGTGACCGACCTCAGCTCATTTTACTCACTAGTGGCCAAATCAGATTTGGCTGCCTGCTGTTCATGCCATTCTCTCTCCAGCAGCCGAGCACCTCGCAAGATATTGCCCATAGCGTAGTTGCCCTCGTGACAGGCATATTCGTAAAGATTGCTGGCGGGTTCAGCCTGCCATTCGTAGCGACCGCTCCAGGGTGCCGTCCAGACAGTATCGTCCGTCACGGTAAAGTCGTAGTACAGGTTGCCATCATCCAGACGGCTAAATCGCTCGACCACGTGCAGGTTCTCATCCGCTCCCGGTAGGCCGCTGATCTTTTTGAAATGCTTAGCTTCAACAACCAGCACGTCACCCTCCCAATGACCTACCGAATCACCCAGCCATAGCCCATCCGTTAGGGGTATGTGCTCAGAGTCAATTCGGATGATTCGCGCATCATGCACCATCTCATGCAATATCACTATGTGGCTGTCTGTCTGGATGATGCGTTTGTAGTTGTTGTATAAGCTGGGAATTGTCGGCACCGTCGCGGCAAAGGAAATCAGACAGCGTTCGGAAGGTGCCAGAGACTCGGGACCGTCAAAGGGCCCCGAACCCTCGTGACCCAGCCAAGTGGCAACGCCGGTGTTGTCATGGTTGAAACTCTGGTACAGCTCGTTCATACGCTCGGTTACGCCGGGTTGCTGTGGTGGATACCGTCCATTGGGAGGATCGTAGATGATAGACGTCGGCACAACCCCCTTGACCGTACCAAGTGAACTGCCCGGATCCACCCAGAAGAGATTGTATCCGCCCACGCCACCGGCACCACCGAGATTGTTGCCATCGCCGCCGGTCTGTGGTGCTTCGCGATCGGGATCGCTGTCGCTTCCGACCGTCCAGTCAGCTGCGACGGAGAAGACCCAGTTAAGGAAGCTGGCCGCAAACGGGTAAAGGTATTCCGTCTCATCCAACCATTCCGGTCGCTGAGTTGGGGTTAGAGTGCCGGTATCGTAAACACCGGAAAGGTCCGGTTTGCCTGATGTTGTACGCGGGATATCCGCAATGGCCTGTAAACTCATGGTAGCGGCCAGCAAACAAAGAAAATGTAGGAATCTGATCATCGGCGTTCTGCAGCGAATTGTCGGATCGCACATTCTAAGCTAATCCGACTGAGTCGGCCATGCCACCACCAAGTCCACGTGCCTCTAACCCCACGGTGTCTTAGATGGGCGTTCTGGCACGTGGGAAGTGTGTTCACACCAACATCAGTGGTTGACATCCGTTGGAAATCGGCGGCGGTGGTAAGGATTTCTTGATTTGCTCATGCCAGGATTGTCGTCTCAATCTCTTGATGTGACAATGCCCTACAGTACCTTTGGGCTTTGGTGCACGAATCGTGGTCAAACTTGAAGGGCGTTCTAGTGGCCCTCAAGCTGCGGTAGAGTCGCTCGCCAATGGTGTCGCGTCAGTAATTGGCCTGAGTACGAGAAATCACTGCGTGATCGAGGAGATATCAGCATCCGGTTCAGCCAAGGCGCGATTGACGCATGGCCGCCTGCAAAGACCGGAAGAAAAGGCGGGCTATCCCCATCCGGATCTCGGATATACTTGACACCATTCTGATGTGGTTTTTGCAGGGCAGTCGCTCGTGTTTGCAGGGTATTCGCTCGTGAAGTTCTTCAAGCGCATGTGTCGTGACATGCCCCTCGATGCCAAGGCAACCATGGTCCTTGCCGGCTCGGGTTGCAGAATCGCAAGAGACTTCATCTTCTTGCTGAGGCGGTCGGCGAGGATACTCCCGCCGACTCAAAGTCACGGATCGATATCCCACGGCATGTTCTTCGAGGCCCGGTTGACCAGTTTTGATACGGGCGCTGTTACCCCGTTGGGGGCAATCCAGACCCTGATAGAAATGGGCACCGGGTGGATCCTACGCTCAACGGTGAAATGGCGTTGCTTCAGCCTTATCGTTGACAGAACCCGCGCTAATGGGACTCACCTGCGCTGGCTCATGATCTTTGTGATCACTCTTACGTCTTCCGCAGCGCCTGGCGTGGAACGTTCGCAAGCCGGTGCCGTAATCGTCGCACTGGCGGAGACTGCTGCTACGGATGAACCTCTGCGCATTCCCAGGTTAGATGCCAGTGAGGTCGACATCCGCCTGGACGGATCGCTCGACGAGGCGGTGTGGGCAAGCCTCCCCGCGTACGACAACATGACGGTGACGCAGCCCGATCTCGGGATACCTGGGCGCTTCCGCACCGAGACGTACCTGTTTTACACGGAACGGGGACTATATGTGGGTGCGTACTGCGAGCAACCCCCGGAGACGTTTCTCAGTCGCTTGACGAGCCGGGATTCATTCGGGACTGCCGACGCCTATCAGATCATGGTGGATAGCTCAGGAAACGGCCTTTATGGCTATTGGTTCATGACCAAACTTGGCGACTCCGTTGCCGACGGCATTCTGTTGCCCGAGAGCAACTTCCAGAACAACTGGGATGGGCCATGGCGGAGTGCGACCAGGAAGCTCGAGAACGGATGGTCGGTCGAGGTGTTCTTACCGTGGGCGATGATGAACATGCCGCGCTCCACCAACGGTGTGCGGCGCATGAACATACACATTACCCGTGATCTTGGTGTCCTCAACGAGCGTTGGTCCTGGCCTGCACTACCTATGACCCGCCCCAAGTTTCTTTCCGCATTTCAGCCGGTTTTGTTAAACCAGGTCGAGCCGCGTCAGGAAGTGAGCCTCTTCCCCTATGCGACGTTCAACCGCGACATGGCGCGCGAGGAGAACTCGTCGAAGGCGGGCCTCGATGTGTTCTGGCGACCGTCACCCGAGTTTTTTCTGAGCGGCGCGCTCAATCCCGATTTTGGTCAGGTAGACGCGGACGACGTTGTCGTGAATCTCACGGCCTTCGAGACGTTCTTTCCCGAGAAGCGCCTCTTTTTTCTCGAAAACCAGGACGTCTTCGATACACGCGGGGATGTCTACGGTCCGCCGCGAACCTTGCTGCATACACGTCGTATCGGATCATCCGTCGGCGCCAGACGTGGCGACCCGGACGTCCGTGCGGGATTGTCCTATGACGGCTTCGACACATCCAAGCCCGTGGATCTTCTGGTCGCCGTTAAGGCGGTTACCCAAATCGGCAAGCATCGAGCCGGCGTTTTCTTCGCGGCGGAGGACGATACGGATCTCGGTGTCAATGGGTCCCCGGCGGACGGGCAAGCCCCGGGGCGGGACTTTGCCGTCTTGCGTTGGCAGCGCGACGACACCAGCACCGGCAATCGACGTGCGATTGGTTGGCTTGGCACCATCACGGAGCATCCGGATCGGCGCGCAATCACGCAGGATGTCGACGTCCACTTTGATAGCACCGACGGCGTGTGGAACGTCGATGCCGAACTCATGCACAGCTCGATCGAGGGAGAGGGCGGCTTCGGTTTTTCCGGAACAGCAAAATACGCACCTCGAACCGGTGATCGGCACTTGTTGAACGTGTGGGGTTACGACAACGAGATCGATCTCAACGATCTCGGCTTCCTGAACCGCAACGACGTCGCGGGCTTCTTCTACGAGTTCTTTCGACGGCGCCAGGGATTCGAACGGATCCGGGACACGACCGGCTGGGTGGACGCCCTGGGTGAGTTCAATGGCGACGGGAAAGCCATCGGTGCGTTCGTCATTGGCCATCAGGGTGTCACCTTCAACAACAACGTCAACATCTTCGGCAACCTCGGCTATCGCCCGTCCGTTTGGGACGACCGCAACAGTCGCGGCGCCGGGACGTTCGAGTTAGATGACCGTTGGACGATCACGCTCGGCGTCAACTCGCCATCCGATAAACGGCTTGCTGTCGGTGGCAACATGCAGCTTTGGCAGGAGCACTTCTTCGGCAAGCAGGTCTCCACGAGACTTTTCGTGAATTACTCGCCGGTAGATCGGCTCCGTGTCGACCTGGGGATCCAGTACGAAAAGCGGGACAACTGGCTGGTGTGGCAGGAAGGTTCTGATTTCTCGGGGTTCGCATCCGAGCGATGGGGGCCCAACGTGACGCTCGAATCTTTCTTCACGGCACGACAGCAGTTGAGCCTTCGTCTTCAATGGGTGGCGATTCAGGCGTTCGAGGTGGGTCGTTACCGCGTGGAACACGACCAGCCACTCGTGCCTCTCGGCCGGCCGGCCGCTGGCACCGGCACGTCGTTCGCGATCAGCGACCTCGTCATCCAGGCGCGCTATCGATGGCAGATTGCGCCGATGTCGGATCTCTTCGTAGTCTACAATCGAGGCGGCGGTCTGCCGGGCGCAACCACAGGGTCCAGTTTTGGCGATCTTTTCAACGACACGTTAGCAGCCCCGGAACGCGAGGGGTTTGCCGTCAAGCTCCGGTATCGGTTTGGACTTTAGGGCTCGTCACTCGTTTTTGTACATCTGCAGCATATTAGACAAGCGAACGGTTTCCTAATACGGGATCTAGAGGAAAGCAGCCGTCTTTTCGCTGGTCATGGGACGGTCTGGAAAACGTCAGCTCTGGAGCGGCGCCCGAGCCCTGAACCCGGGTTTACAGGTGGTTATCACTCGCCTGAAAACGGCCCAAAACAACAGAGAGTGTGTGAAAACTCAGAATCCATGCGTCTTGCTCTCAGTAGACCGCCACATTTAACGTGTGAGTGGTTGTTGTTAGCTGAAGTCGGGTAACAACTGTGAGATGAGTCTGAACTGCTCTCCTAGAAGTGCCCCTTAGTTATACTGTTGAAGCCTCCAAGCCCCATCTGAATGCCAAAAAATCCAGCTTTCTACGCCTGTAGAACTGCTGTAAGGCGTTCGATTCCCAGGATTGCCATAAGTCGTTTCATGTTATATGCCAGCACATGAAGACTCATCTCCGTTCTCCCGTGTTCAAACGTCCTTATCTTTCCTACTCATGGTGCCAGTCTCCGGCATTGTGGGTGCTAATAGTTAATCCAACTGCAACTTGCGCCAAGGAACCAATCTACCGCGATGAAGTGACCCCATCAATGCCTTGTATTCGTCCAGAATCAATGTGCAGAAAGGTGTGCCCTAATCATCCTACGCACGCTGAAACCGGCCCTCCCATTGCAGACGAAACGAGGCGGATTATTCCGTGGGTATCAGAAGTTATTCTTAGAATATCAGTGTCTTAATGATATAATACACTGTATATTAACACAGTATTAATAAAGGGACCTATTCGATGCAATCCTCTCCTCTATCAGACCGAACCCTCGATCAACTTGAAGATGAAATGATCTCCCTTTCGCGGCGGATCAATGCTAGCGAGTATGAGTTCCTCGTGCTGGTCCTCGAATTTGACACCCGCCAGGGCTGGAAGGCGTATCTCTTCAATAACTGTGCTGAGTGGCTCAACATGAAGTGTGGTATTGCGCCGGGAACCGCCCGCGAGAAGGTACGTGTCGCCACAGCGCTATTCGATCTGCCCAAGACATCCAGTGCCTTTGCCGAAGGGAGACTTTCCTATTCCAAAGCACGTGCCCTGACCCGCGTGGCTGATCCATACAATGAGGAAGAACTGTTGGAATACGCCATACCTGCCACGGCCTCACAGGTGGAAGAATACAGTCGTAGTCTTCGCAATGCCAAGCGCAGGATATCCACAGATGATGTCAATCGTATTCACCGATCACGCTATTTGAGCTGTTACTACCATGGCGATGGTAGTGCGACTATCAGTGCCGAGTTGACGAGGGAAGCCGCAGATCTGGTTATGAAAGCCATTGAGATAGTGACGACGGAACAGCAAAGGAATGGCAATGCAGATACTGAAGATTCTATATTCGCAAGACAAGCAGACGCGCTGGTAGCAATGGCACAGAGTTATCTTGCGGGCGGAACTGAAAAGACTACTTCAACTGCTGACCACTACCAAGTGGTGGTCCATGTTGATGAATCGGCTTTGCGGGATGAAGGCGGCAAGAGCGATCTCCCCGTAGAATCGGTCCGCCGCATAGGCTGCGACAGTAGCATCGTTACTGTGATCGAGGACGAAAACGGTGACCCGCTCAATGTGGGGAGGAAACACAGAGTCGTTTCTCCACAACTAAAACGAGCACTGTCGAGCCGCGATAAGAGTTGCCGCTATCCATCGTGTAGCCATAAGAAATGGCTTGATGCGCATCACGTGATGCATTGGGCTGACGGGGGAGAGACCAGCCTTGCCAATACTGTCAACG
>Ga0187833_10002035_pt1 | contig 22268 bp, 21 predicted proteins | sample ETNtaG_37_FD_167968 | JGI IMG/M metagenome (GOLD analysis project Ga0187833, IMG submission 167968) | Marine microbial and viral communities from oxygen minimum zone, Eastern Pacific Ocean - ETNP2014_SV_400_PacBio MetaG (Illumina Assembly) | ecosystem: Environmental > Aquatic > Marine > Hypoxic...
GAACATTCCGATCACGGTGAACGGTTGCCGGTTGATATGGATGATCTTGCCCACCGGATTGATCTCTTGATCGGTTGATTTCGGATCTCCGAACAGTCGATTGCGGATGTGGGCGCCGATAACGCAGACCGATTTTGCCTCCTGCTCGTCCAGTTCGTTAAAAAACCGTCCGTACTGGAGCGTATGTCGATTCATTTCCAGTACGGCCGGCCAGGCCCCGATGAACTCGGAAGGATAGCAGCTACGCCGTTGGTATGTGATGCGTGCACGGTGCCCCATCTCCGGGGAAACGAGGGAAAGCAGTGTGGTCCCTCGTTTGAGCGCATAGACGTCATTCAGCGTTTTGCCAGGTGATGTGTCGGCTATATGGTCCTGATAGTCTGGCGGATCGCTATCGCGAATGAGTACTTTGTTCAGGCCACCATAAATAATAATGTTGTCCCTCATGCCCTTTTCGAGCCCTTTCACGATGGCAGACATGGTTACGACACTGGCTACGCCGAGAATAACCCCGAGCATGGTTAGCACTGATCGAAACCAGTGCGCGTAGACTTCCCGAAAGCCGAGGATGAACAGGTTAAAATAAGTCATTAAACGGCTGCAACGGGTGGCAAGGCAGCATCTTAAAACACAGTGAAAGATTGCCTTGTGATCGTCCCTGTGAAATGGCTGCTATTCGTAGCGAAGCGCCTCGATGGGATCCAGTCGTGAGGCCTTGAAGGCGGGGAAGAGTCCTGCAATAAGACCAACGCAACCACTGAAGGCGATGCCAATTGCCAGCACTTCGGCGGTTATTTGGGGAGTATTCTCTGTGGGGACCATTTGGGTCAGCAGCCAAACCGAACCATATGAAGCTGGGATACCAAACAATCCACCGAGAAGGGCCAGGGAGAGACTTTCCATAATAATCTGGAGAAACACGACAGACCCCGTAGCGCCCATGGCCTTGAATGTGCCAATTTCTCGAATACGTTCATTAATGCTGGCAAACATGATGTTCATGATGCCAATCCCACCTACAAGTAGGCTTAATGCGGCAATGATTCCCCTGATGATTTGGGCGCTGTTCAAGCGTTTGTTGATATTGGTCAATACACTTTCCTGTGTCCGAAATGAGAAATCTTCAATTCCATTATGGGAGCGAACCATCACATTGCGAATTTGCCCCATGGCCTTGTCCAGGGCATCCACACTCAGCGCTTTCACATCGAAATCGCTGAGTGTGGGATCTGGGGCGAAGACTTCGGGTTCTGAGGATTTGCTGGTGGAAAACCTACCCTTAATCGAACGGGAAGCACTGGAGGTCGCCATGCGAAACTTCATCCACATTGTATTTAATGGAATGTGAGCCACATTATTCGCGCGCCAATAACGGTCATGATACTTGGAAGAGCGACCGATCGATCTGTCTCGAGCTGGGCCGCTGCGGGATTGTTGTTGCTTCAACTGATATTCCCGTTTTTTTCGTTCTGATTCACTTTCAATTTTTTTGTACATTCCGACAATCTGAAACGGTTTATAGTTGATGTTGATCTTTTTACCGACCGGATTCAGGGGGGTGCCATCCGGGTTGGTGGGGCCGAATAGGTGATCTCGAATGTCTGCGCCAATCACGCAAACATTCTTTGCAATGTGATCCTCATAGGAACTAAAAAAACGTCCCAATTCGATTTCGTGGCCGTCCATTTCCATAATATCAGGCCAGACACCCACAAAGGAGGAAAGATAGGTCCGTTTATCCTGGTAGCTTGCGCGTCCATAAGACCAACGCATCTCTGGGGACACATATTGAAGCAGAGTGGCATTTTTCTTTAATGCATAGGCATCCTGCACGGTGATGCCCGGTGAGTAATCCTGTTTATGTTCCTGATAACTGGGTGGATCATCCTCATCGATGTTGATCTTATTCGCCCCACCGTAAAGGACCATCTGCTCCTTCATCGCGTTCTCCATTCCCTTTACAATGGCGGACATGGTCACCAGGCTGACGATCCCGAGCACCACCCCAAGGATTGTCAACGTGGAGCGAAACCAGTGGGATCCAATTTCCCTCAGACCAATCATGAGTGTGTTGAAAAGGATCATTCTCTGGGTGGATCAATCGTACCGTAATGCCTGAATGGGATCCAGTTTCGCTGCCTTGATCGCTGGGAAAAGTCCTGCCAGACTTCCGGTCATCACGCTGAAGCCAAAGGCGACTGCCATTGCGAAGGCGGTCATCACAGGGGGAGTGGTGTTGTCGGCAAAGCTGGCCAGTGTGTTGACGAGGATTGGGGAAACGATCAACCCAGCGATTCCGCCGGCCACGGCAATGACGATACTTTCGGTCAAGATTTGAAGAAAAACATCCATATTTGTCGCTCCTATGGATTTTCGGATGCCAATCTCGCGGACGCGTTCTGAGATGCTGGAAAGCATGATGTTTACAATACCAATACCGCCAACCAGCAGGCAGATGCCTGCTATGAACATCCCACTGATTCGTTCATTTTGGATCGACAGGTTAATGTCGCCGGCAAAACCCTCCTGTGTTTCAAACTCAAAGTCCTCCAACCCTTTGTGTGTTTGCATCAGGACATTACGAACCTGTTGCAGGGATTTCTCGAGCGTTGATACGTCATAGATCTTCATGGCTACCTTGGATAATGAACGGTCCATGTTGCTTCCCCTGTCATAAGCTGAATCAAGCTTCGAAACCAATGTATTGATGGGAATCATAATGGTTGAATTCTTCATGCTGTAAATCCTCATCACTGTGCCAGATTGGCGGTCGCCGGACATGTAAGCTGCTCTAACTTGAGCGAAATCAGGTCGAGCAACGGTTTGGCCGGCAGCATGTGCCTCTTCTTTCTTTTTTCGGTCCTCCTCGCTCATGTACTGCTTGAACATTCCTATGATTTTGAATGGAATATAGTTAATCATGATTTTTTCCCCAATGGGAATGATTTCCTCCCCCTGGTTGTCGTATTCCCCAAAAAGATCATTTCGAATTTGAGTTCCAATAATACAGACGGTATTGGCTAGCAGATCGTCCATGTCCGAGAACAGGCGTCCATGTTCCAGTTCGTGCTCTTCGATTTCCAGCAGACTTGGCCAGGTTCCCTTTACTGATGCGTAGCGGACTCTTTTACCTTTTCTACTGACACGAAGTGATCCGCGGTAGCTTCTCTTTTCAATCACAGGGGTAACGCTATGAACCAGGGGCGCGTTTTTTTGTAGGGCGTAAACATCTTTCAATGTCATGCCGTTTGCTTCGTCTTCGAGGTGTTTTTGGTAATCAGGCAGATCATCGTTGTCATCCACAATGATTCGCTCCAGTCCGCCGGATTCAGCCAGAGAATCCTTAAGTAGGTTTTCCTTTCCCTTTACGAACGCGGACATGGTCACCAGGCTGGCCACACCCAGGATAACTCCGAACATCGTGAGCAGCGACCGGAACCAGTGAGCCCAGATTTCCTTGAGTCCACTTTCGATGATCGAACCCAAATTCATGAAGTCATGTCAGGGGTTTTCTGAGATTTGATGTCTGTGACCTGGGCGAATTTTGGGACATTTCCGGCCAGTTTCGGATCAGTTTCGTTGGCAATCTTTCCATCACGAATCTCGATGCGGCGCGGCGTAACCGCCGCAATTTCAGGATCATGCGTTACGAGCATGACAGTTCGCCCCTCCTGGTGCAGTTTATCAAACATCTCAAGGATCAACACGCCGGTGTTTGAGTCAAGGTTTCCGGTTGGTTCGTCGGCAAAGATGATTCGAGGATCATTCACCAAGGCCCGGGCGATGGCTGCCCGTTGCTGTTGTCCTCCTGACAACTGGGAGGGACGATGCTTGCTGCGGTCCTCCATGTTGACCGAGCTCAATGAATTCATTGCTCTCTCTCGGCGTTCTTTGCCGCTGAGCCCACTATAAATCATTGGTAGTTCCACGTTTTGACGAACGGTCAACTTGGGCAAAAGATTGAAAAACTGAAAAACAAAGCCAATTTTCTTGTTTCGAATGGTAGCCAACTGGCGCGGAGAGGCATCATGAATCATCATCCCATCGAGGTTAATGGTTCCAGAAGTGGGCGTGTCCAAACATCCCAGGATATGCATCAATGTGGATTTGCCGCTGCCGGATGGCCCAATAATGGAGATAAATTCACCAGAATCTATATCCAGAGATACTCCATCCAGAGCACGAATGGTTTCGCCACCCAGATGATAGGTTTTGTGAATGTCCCTGAGTTCCAGAAAGGGCATGAAAAATCCTCTAATTTGGTTTCCGCACTGAAATATTAGGGACGCTTTTTACTGCCGCCACCTGACCCTCGACTGCCACCACCAGGTCCACGACCTTTGCCGCTTCCACCACCAGGCTTGCGGCCTCCAAAACGCTCACGCATTTTATCCATCATTTTTGTCCTTTCTTCATCTGACATACTCTTGAATGCCGCCGTCCTTTCCTCTCGACTTAATTCGCCGTCGCCGTCTGTATCGTATTTGGCAACCATGGGGTCGGCCTTCTCTTCCCCCTTGGCCTTGGTTTCTCCAGTGAGGGTGACGGTTTCCCCGATCAGTTCTTCATCTGGCTTTTCCAAGGCAACCTCATCATCGACACTTAGCCCCTTCAATACTTCAACGAAGTCAAGATCGTTAACGCCCACATCAACCATCTGTTTGACATATTTTTTTTCCTCTTTTTTGACATAAGCGTAGGTCTCTGTTCGTTGTTCGACATCGTTCCTTTCCGTGAAAATGGAAGCCAGTGGTGCTGCCACGACATCCGTAGAATTGGCGACGGGAATGTTGATGGTCGCGGTCATGCCTGGAATGATGGACGGGTCAGCGTTCAGCAATCTGATACGGGTTGAAAAACCCTTGATGCCATTTCTAATTGTTGCCTGCGGAGCAATCCTTTCAACAATACCATCTATAATCAGGTCGGCCACCGCTTCAATTTCAATCTTCACCTTTTTGTCTTTGCCCATGCGCGAGACATCGGCCTGATTGACATGGGAGAGGATGATCAGGTTTTTCAAATCTGCAATCTCCATCACTTCGGTGCCGCTACTCTGGCCGCCCGTGCCGGAAACCGCCTGGCCAATCGAAACCGGTCGAGACAGAACCGTGCAGTCAAAAGGGGCCAGAACGCTGGTCTTCGAGAGTTTCTCCTGAGAGAGGTCAAAATCGTTCTGGGCACGGTCACGTGAAATTCGAGCCACCTCGTATCTGGTTTTGGTGTTTTGAAAGGCTTCCTCGGCAATTAGACTGTCATCAAACAGTTTTTTTGAACGTTCGTATTCACTTTTGGACTGTTCAAGTTGGAGATTGGCGCTGTCGATTTGTTTTTTTCGGGTATCAATTTCAATTTTAAGGTCCTTGTCATCCAGTCTGAACAACAGTTCTCCCTTGCCCACTCTGTCAGAGATGTCAACGGGTAGTTCGGCAATCTTTCCATGAACCTCCGGGCGAACACTCACTTTTTCAGCAGGGCTTATCTCACCTGCCACGGTTACAGAGAAGTTGATATCCCTTGTCTCAATGACCGCAGAGGTCTTGCGGTTTTTAAGTTTCGATTGACTCTGATTATTGGCATTTTGGCCATCTTGCCATTTTTCGTAACCGAAATAGCCAACGGCCAACACCAGCAGTGCGATGATAATGATATTTTTCATAAAAAATAGAGGTCGGAAATGATAAATAGAAACTCACGTGCGTTCAATCCTTTCGTTGATAGAGCTCGCCAGCCTCTTTCCGATTGCCAAACCATTATTAATACGCAAAAACCCCCGTTACGTTTCAAAAAATTGCATTTGAGTTTATCCCTTGGCATGCTGTGCGCCGTTCTGGCTGGGGGGAAGAGAGGCGTGGAACCAGAAGCTGCTGGGTGCAATTTATTTACAACATTCTTTTTGAGGCCTGTTTTATTCTTTCAGCGCCCTATTATTTTTTGCGAATGAGACGCCGGGGGGGCTGGCGCAGGGGTTTTGGGGAGCGACTGGGCCGTTATTCCACCAAGTTCAAGCAAGCCATCAGCAACCGGGATGTCATTTGGCTGCATGCGGTTAGTGTCGGCGAGGCGAACATCTGTGTGCAGTTGATCAAGGTTCTCCAGCCGCGACTGCCCAACCTCAAGATGGTCGTCTCCACAACCACCTCCACGGCAATGAGCGAGCTGCGAAAAAAGCTCCCCGCCGAGGTGGGAAGGATTTACTATCCGATCGACCGTCGCGGATTTGTCCGTCGCGCCCTGGCCACTATCCGGCCCAGGGCGGTGGTGCTCGTCGAGGCCGAGATTTGGCCCAATTTCCTCTGGGGGCTGCAGGCCCGGCGGATCCCGCATTTCCTCGTAAACACCCGCATCTCCGGGAAGTCGTACCGAGGGTATCGCCGGTTCCGGTTTTTGTTCGGCAGGTTCTTCGCCGGGTTCACCGGCGTGGGTGCCCAGACCGAACCCGATGCCAAGCGCATGGTGGAACTCGGCTGCAACAACGAGGTGGTTCAGGTCTTTGGCAGTTGCAAGTTTGATGGAACAGGAATCAGCCGGGATCGGCTCTTGGACGTTCCCAATTTGCTGCAAAGCCTGGGTGTTCCCGTGGGCGCACCGCTGCTGGTCGGGGGCAGCACGCATAACGGCGAAGAGGAAATCCTGGCCCGCTTGGCCAAGCGACTGCGCAAAAAACATTCCGACCTGTTTCTCGTCCTAGTGCCGCGTCATGCGGAGCGTGGGCGTGAAGTGGGCGAAGCTCTGGCCGGGCTGGGTGTCCGTTTTGTTTATCGCAACGAGATCGGCGGCAACACGCCGCCTCGGGAACGGGGGAGTTTGGACTGCCTGCTCGTCAACACCACCGGTGAATTGAAATACTTTTATGAGGAAGCCGCCGTCGTTTTCATCGGCAAAAGCCTGACGGCACAGGGTGGCCAAAACCCGATCGAACCGGCCGGCTTGGCCAAGGCGATCGTGCTCGGTCCGCACATGGGCAACTTCGCGGAAATTACCGCCAAGTTTTTGGCCCAAAACGCCGCTATTCAAGTGGCTGACGAAGCTGCTCTCGAGTCGGCAATCGACGATCTGCTCAGCGACAAAGCCAAACGAGACGCGCTTGGCCAAGCGGCACAAAAAGTGGTTCAAAGCAACGAGGGTGCTGTCGAGCGAACGGTCGAAATGATCCTCTCAGGCACCGAAACTGCTAAAATGGTGCAGAAATATTGACTGAACTGCGCCATTTTCAGTCGTAAAAAACTACAAAAAACCATTGACAGAAGGGAAAAACAGCTTAATCTCAACCAAGCCTATCGGGTTTAGGTAATTTATTTTGGTGACATCTTTGGCCAACGATTCAGCCGCCGATCTCGGCTTTGGTATGCGTGAGACCAACGTCCGCCTCGAGCAGGCGTCCGCTTCTGAGCGCTTGGCTTGGGCCTTCGGGCAGTTCGGCTCGGGGCTGGTGTTGTCCTCCAGCTTCGGTGCCCAAGCGGCGGTGATGCTGCACTTTGCCACGCAGGCGCGCCCCGACATTCCTGTGATATTTGTCGATACCGGCTATCTGTTCTCCGAGACCTACGAGTTCGCCGAGAGCTTGGCCAAGCGGCTGGAGGTGAACCTGAAAGTTTACCGCTCCAAGCGAAGTCCGGCATGGCAGGAGTCGATCGACGGCAAGCGTTGGGAGCAGGGAGTCGAAGGGATCGAAGCCTACAACCAGGAGAACAAAGTCGAGCCGATGAACCGTGCGCTGGACGAGTTGAACGCCACCGGCTGGCTTGCCGGCCTTCGTCGGCAACAGAGCGTGTCGCGCGAAACCCTTCCCGTGCTCGCATTGGCCAAGGGCAGGGTGAAGGTGCACCCGATCATCGACTGGACGGACAAAAACGTGCACGACTATCTGAAGGCCAACAACCTCCCGTACCACCCGCTTTGGGAGCAGGGTTACATCTCCATCGGCGACACGCACACCACGCGGAGGCTTGAGGACGGGATGAGCGAGGAGGAGACGCGCTTCTTCGGACTCAAGCGTGAGTGCGGCCTGCACGAGGGGACGGATACGGACTTCGCCATCTGATGTCGTCGCCGGAAAACATTCACCCGACGTTTGGGCAGTTGCTCGGCCGTGAGGCCAAGGAGGCGCTGCTGAAGCAGCGAGGTTTGGTTGTTTGGCTGTACGGTTTGTCCGGCAGCGGCAAGAGCACCCTGGCCAACGCGCTGGAACGGCGGCTGCACGGGGAGGGCGTTTTCACCCAGGTGCTCGATGGGGACAACATCCGCACCGGCTTGAACAGCAATCTTGGCTTCTCGGATGACGATCGGCAGGAAAACATCCGGCGCATTGCCGAGGTGGCCAAGCTCTTTGCGGGTGCCGGCATGGTGACAATCGCGTCGTTTATCTGCCCGCGAAACGAGCTTCGGGCGATGGCCCGTGAGATCGTTGGCCCGGCGGACTTCCTCGAGGTGTATGTCGAGTGCAGTTTCGTAACGTGCGAGCGGCGTGATGTAAAGGGCCTGTACGCCAAGGCCAAGGCCGGTGTGGTGAAGCAGTTCACCGGCAGAGATTCCGCCTTCGAGCCGCCCGAGGCTGCTGACCTGATTTTGAACACCGACGAGCAGGTCGAGGGCGAATCCCTGGAGCAACTTTACCGGGCCGTGCATCCGCGTGTGGCACGGCCCAAGCCATGATATGAGCGATCACAAAAGCTATCAGCTGACCCATCTGGAGCAACTGGAGGCCGAGTCCATCTATGTGATGCGCGAGGTGGCGGCGCAGTTTGAGCGGCCGGCCCTGCTGTTCTCCGGCGGCAAGGATTCCATCGTGATGGTGCGCCTGGCCCAAAAGGCATTTTGGCCAGCCAAACTACCGTTCCCACTGTTGCACGTGGACACCGGGCACAACTTCGACGAGACGATCACATTCCGCGATCGTCTGGCCAAGGATGTTGGTGGGGAGTTGGTCGTCGCCAGCGTGCAGGAGAGTATTGACAAGGGCCGCGTGAAGGAGGAGACCGGCCCGAATCCCAGTCGCAATCGACTGCAGACCACGACGCTGCTCGATGCCATCGAGCAGCACAAGTTTGACGCCTGCCTCGGTGGCGCGCGGCGCGATGAGGAAAAGGCGCGGGCGAAGGAGCGCTTCTTTTCGCACCGCGATTCATTTGGGCAATGGGATCCGAAGAATCAACGACCTGAGTTGTGGAACCTGTTCAACGGCCGGATGGACTTTGGCGAACACTTTCGGGTTTTTCCGCTCAGCAACTGGACTGAGATGGACGTGTGGCAGTACATCAAGATGGAGGACATCCCGCTGCCGAGCATCTATTTTTCGCACGAGCGCGAGTTTGTCCGGCGCAATGGTGTTCTGCTAGGCCGTTGCGAACACATCACGCTGCTCGACGGCGAGCAGTGGGAGAGCGCTAACGTGCGCTGCCGCACCGTGGGCGACATGACCTGCACCGGCGTGGTCGAGAGCATCGCCAACAACGTGGATGACATCATCGAGGAAGTCGCCGCTGCCCGCCAAACCGAGCGCGGCGGCCGCGTCGACGACAAGCGTGGCGAAACGGCGATGGAGGATCGCAAAAAGGAGGGATATTTTTGATCTCGATGAGTACCGATACAAAAGGCTATTTGGACATGGACCTGCTGCGGTTTACGACCGCGGGCAGCGTGGATGACGGCAAGAGCACACTCATCGGGCGGTTGTTGTATGACTGCAAATCGATTTTCGAGGATCAGTGGGACGCCGTCGAGCAGTCGAGCAAACAGCGCGGCGATGAGAACGTGAACCTCGCGCTGCTGACCGACGGCCTGCGCGCCGAGCGGGAGCAGGGCATCACCATCGACGTGGCGTATCGTTACTTCGCCACGCCCAATCGCAAGTTCATCATTGCCGACACGCCCGGCCATATCCAGTACACGCGCAACATGGTCACAGGCGCCTCCACGGCAAACCTGGCGATCATCCTCATCGATGCGCGCAACGGTGTGATTGAGCAGACCTGCCGGCACTCGTTCATCGCCAGTTTGCTGCAAATCCAGCACATCATTGTCTGTGTGAACAAGATGGATCTCGTCGATTGGAGCGAGGATCGTTTCAACGAGGTCGTGGCGCAGTACAAGGAGTTTGCCTCGCGCCTCGAGGTGCCGCACATCGACTTCATCCCCATCAGTGCCCTGCTGGGCGACAACGTGGTGGAACGATCTGCAAACATGGGCTGGTATCAGGGCAGTCCACTGCTTTACACGCTTGAGACGATGTACATCGGCAACGAGCACAACCACGTGGATGCGCGCTTCCCGGTGCAGTGGGTCATTCGGCCGCACAGCGACGAGTGGCACGATTTTCGCGGCTACGCCGGACGCGTTGCCGGTGGTGTGTTCAAGCCGGGCGACGAGGTGACGGTGATGCCGAGCGGCTTCCAGTCGCGCGTGAAAGGCATCCACGACATCCACGGCGACGTGCCGGAAGCCTTCGCCCCGATGTCCGTGACCGTCACGCTCGAGGACGAGATCGACATCAGTCGAGGCGACATGATCGTCAAACAAAACAACCCGCCGCAAAGCAGCCAACAGATCGAGGCGATGATCTGCTGGTTCAGTTCCGAGGCCAATCTGCAGGAACGCGGTCGTTACACGCTGCGACAAACGACCAACGATGTGAAGTGTCTATTGAAGGAGTTGAAGTACAAGATGGACATCAACACCCTGCATAAACAGGAAGACGACCGGGAGGTGCGCCTCAACGACATCGCCCGCGTCTCGCTGCAGGCCAGCGCCCCGCTGCACTACGACCGCTACCGCCGCAACCGCGCCACAGGCAGCTTCATTCTCATCGACGAGCAGACCAACAACACGGTTGCTGCCGGCATGATCGTGGGTTGATCGAGGCTTGGCCAAGCGGAATTGAAATAAAAAAAGCGACGCAGTTTTGCGTCGCCTTTTTGTATTGTTTGAATCCGATTAGTTGTTGAGAGCCTCGTAAACTTTGCCGACCATGCCCTCGTTTGGGGTAAGGGTCTTTTCGCCGGGCGTCCACTTGGCTGGGCAGGCCTCGGCTGGGTTGGCCGCGCAATGCACGTTGGCTTCCACGATGCGAACCAGTTCCTCCATGTTGCGGCCCACGTTGTAAAAGTTCACTTGGCTGCTGACCAGTTTGCCTTCGGGGTTGATGATAAACGTACCGCGCAAGGTCAAGCCGGTTTCCTCGTCGTAAACGCCAAAGAGACTGCTGACCAGGCCAGTGGTGTCCGCGGCCATGGTGTACTTGACATCGGCCATCAGTTTCTCCGCTTGGCACCAGGCCAGGTGGCTGAATTTCGTGTCGGTGGAAACCGAGATGGCCTTGGCTCCCAACTCGGTGAGCTTGGCATCCTGCGCAGCCAAGTCGGCCAACTCGGTGGGACAAACAAAGGTGAAATCCGCCGGATAAAAAACGAGGATCGTCCACTTGCCGTCCTTTTTCAGTTCGGCCAGATTGATCTCTCCAAACAAACCGCTGCTCGGTTCGTAGGTTTCCATCTTGAACTCGGGAACGTCCTGCCCCACGCCAATTGGAGGCAGATCGGCATAAATGTCGTCTGTGTGATTTGTCATTTTCTTTGATTCTTAAAGGCCTTTTTCGATCATCAGCTTGAGCAGGTCGCCGACGCGGTTGGAGTAGCCCCACTCGTTGTCGTACCAACTCACCAACTTGAAGAAGTTCTCGTTCAGCTCCATGCCGGCGGCCTGATCGAAGATGCTCGAGTCGGCGCAGTGGATGAAGTCGGTGCTGACAACCTGGTCCTCGGTGTAGCCGAGAATGCCCTCGAGATACGTCTCGCTGGCGTTTTTCATTGCGGCGGAGATCTCGTCGTAGCTGGTGCTCTTTTCGGTCTTGAAGGTCAGGTCCACCACCGAGGTGGTCGGAGTCGGGACGCGGAACGCCATGCCACTCAACTTGCCCTTGACCTCTGGACAAACGAGGCTCACTGCCTTGGCGGCACCGGTGCTGGCCGGGATGATGTTGGTGGCGGCGGCGCGGCCGTCACGCCATACCTTGCGGCTCGGGCCGTCCACGGTCTTTTGCGTGGCGGTGTAGGCATGGATGGTGGTCATCAACCCCTCGGCGATGCCGAAGCCTTCCTTGAGCAACACGTGCACGACCGGCGCGAGGCAGTTGGTGGTGCAGGAGGCGTTGGAGACGATGTGATGGTTGGCTGCGTCGTACAGGTTGTCGTTGACGCCCATCACGACGGTCAGGTCCTCGCCCTTGGCCGGGGCAGAGATGATCACTTTTTTTGCGCCAGCCTCGATGTGGCCCTTGGCCTTCTCGGCTTGGGTGAACAGGCCGGTGGATTCGATCACGACATCCACGCCGAGTTCCTTCCACGGTAGGCCGCTCGGTTCGCGGGCGCTGACCACCTTCATCTCGTCGCCGTTGACGAAGAGGGTGTCGTCCCCTTGGTGAGTCACTTCGCCAGGGAACGCGCCCTGTGTTGAGTCGTATTTCACCAGGTAGGCGAGGTTATCGGCCGGGACGATGTCGCCCACGGCCACCACGTCGATCGCGTCGCCGACGAGGCCCTGCTCCACCATGGCGCGATAAGCCAACCGGCCGATTCGGCCGAATCCGTTGATTGCTACTTTTACTGCCATGTCAAAAAAGAAATTGTGTCAGGTCGTTGCCCGGAAATCGGGGCGGGCATGCTACCGGCGTTTGTCCCGGCGTCAATGCGATTTTGGAAAAGATTTTATACTTGCCCGAGCTGATGGTTTTTATCCCTAATCAGTGGGGAGGATTGAGATTATTGCTTTAGCGAGCAAATGGCGGTTTTAGAACTCTTGGTATTGAAAGAATAGATTGTTTCCGACTTTTGATGGTTTTCAGCTCTGGAACATCTGTAAAGCGCAATCTAATTAGCCCAAGTAGTTGAAAATGCTTGTCATAAGCTCCACCAAGCAAAGTTCTTGAGGAAAACACGTGTTCACGGGTGTTAGCTCGATAGGCCACTAGGGAGACCTTGGTCACCGAAAAGTTGTTTTCCTTTTTGAAAAATGCCAATTCAGGAAGTGCCACTGGAGCCCCAGAAATTGGATTGGGCATTGCTTGGTCTTCAGCAATACCAAGAGTAACCGCAGCGGTATCAAGCGAATTGGCCCCGCTTCGAACCTCAATGATCATCTCTGCATGATCGACCTCGTCAACCACCAGCACGCCATTGGAGAAGAGAAGGTCACGGAGGGAGCCGATCAGATATTCCTGATCGAGCGTTTTGAGGTATTTCTCCGATAGATATACCTTGATCCCTTGTAGGCGGCGGATGGCCTCCATATCCAATTCTGTGAGAGCCCGGTCGATTGCAGTGCTGAGCAGCAACTGCTCGCCAACGCTTCGGGCCGGCTCGGTCATCCGTTGCTTGTTCAGGCAGCCGCCGGCCAGGCCGAGTAGTAAAACAAGGGCAAGCCGATGCGCAAGGGTTGTTGTCGGGTGTCTATGCATGGAAAATCAGTTGTTGCCCTTGTGGTGTAAGATGGCTGCCTCGAGGCCGAGGATGTAGGACGTCGCGCCGAATCCGTTGATGCTGCCGACGCAGGCATGGGCGATCATCGATTTACGCCGGTACGCCTCGCGGGCGTGGACATTGGTCATGTGGATCTCGATGGCGTTCACGCCCGCGCCGGTGATGGCGTCCTTGAGCGCGATGCTCGTGTGTGTGTACGCCGCTGCGTTGAGGATCACGTAGTCGTAGTCACCGGCTGACTGCTGCACTTGCGTCACCAGTTCACCCTCGTGGTTGGACTGGTGAAACACGATCTCGACATTGTGCCGGCCGGCGTGTTCGCAGACCATCCCCTCTATGTCCGCCAACGTCATGCTGCCGTAAATCTCCGGTTCGCGTTGGCCTAGCAGGTTCAGGTTGGGGCCGTTGAGGAACAGTACCTTCATGTCCGCGCGGATTATTATTGAGTCGCTGCGCTTTTGTCGAACCGATTTGTCGGCCCGGCCAGCAGCAAGCCCAGCATCAGCCAGGCCGGCCAGGCCAGCGCCGGGATGTACAGTCCGAACTCGACGAATCCCTGCAGCAGCCAGGCCAGCAGGCCAAGCCGCACGGCAACCAGCAGCGGATCGTCCAGACGCCGCCTGGCCAGTACCCATCCCGCTCCACCGATGAACGCCGTGTAAAGCACAAACCCCGGCCACCCGGAGTCACTCGCCTGCTCCAGGTAGTCGTTGTGTGTGAGTCGTGTCGGTTCCGCGCCTGGTGTGCGATGCCGTTTGTACGCAAGCTGAAACGTTCCCGGACCGGTGCCCAGCAGAGGTTTCTCAGTCGCCGTCTGTACAGCGGCACTCCAGTAGCCAAACCGCGCCCCGACACTCGTTGCCCCGCGGTCAAAGTAGTCGGCGTACTTCACGGCAAACCCGGCCAAGCCCAGCACCATCGCGGCGCTGGCCAAGCCGAGCTTCAGTTTCCCTGACAGCGGCAAATGCAGAAACAAGGCGCCGAGCAACGCCAGCGCTATCAGCCAACCCGCCTTCGAGCCGGACCAGTAAAGGCAAGCCAAGCCGACCGCTCCCAAGCCAGTTGCAAGCGAGATGCGGAGCGCATGCCAGCGCCCTTGGCCAAGAAGCAGCGCGATCGACACCGGCAACAGCAGCAGGATGACCCCGGCCAATGCATTTGGGTAAAACATGTGCCCGTAGAGGCGAGTGCTGTACATGCGTTTGATCAACTCGAGCGGAAGCTGTCGAACCTTGGCCGCCGTCTCCGGCGGGAGTTGGGCGATCTGCTGTTCGATTTCGAGTGGGATGATTTCCCCTTCTTCCCCGGCTTGGGTGGGTGTTTTCGGCGGGTTGATTTCTCTGGATTCGAGTTTCTTAATGATGTCGTCTCGCGTCAACTCGAGTCCGCCGAATTTTTCGACGCAGGCATCCGCAAGGTTCAGGATCAAGCCAAGCGCTGCCCCCCAAAGCGCGAGCTTGGCCAGGCGCATTCGGCCCAGCACAAACAGTCCCAGATAAAACGCCGTCAAGCAGGAGGCAAAGTGGATCACTGTCGCCAGCGACATCGCCTGGTCTTCTGTTTGGCTATACGACAGCAGTTGCCATCCCAGCCAGGCAGCAGGCAGCCAGGCGAGCCAACGGGGTAGGCATGGCGGCAGGTGCAGTCTCGGCTTGGCCAATCGCGAAAACCCCAGCACACATGCTAGCCCGAGTACGGCAAGAATGCCAAGGTACGGTCGGGCGTTTGAGTTGTCCTGCGCCGGCAAACCCAGCAAGTTGGCGGAGAAACCGGTACTCTTGGGCGGATGCAAATAATCGAGGATGACCGGGTTGCCGAAAAGGAACAGGGCGGTGAACAGCCAGACACCGGTGAGGATCAAAAAGACACGATCCTTTTGTTCTGGGGTGTCGGCGAACATTGGGCGCGGTCAGAGTTTGATCTTGAGCAAACCGACCTCGAGCGCGAGTGCCTCCTGCACATTGGTTGTCTCGAGCAGGCGCTGGGTGGCCTCGATCGATTGCAGGTTCTCGAGCGCTTGTCCGGGGGTCAGTCGTTGGCCGACGGCCTCTGAAGTGTCGGCCCAGTCCTGAAAGTGCAGCAGTTCACGGCCCTGCCGGAGTGCCGCCAGCCACACGTCGCGCAGCCACCACTGGAGCCCGGCGAGAAACTGCCCGCGTTGCCGGCGATACTCCGCCTCGATTGCGGCATTGAGTTCCTCCTTCAATTTCTCCCGGAGCGCCGGCTCAAGGTCGTCGTGCCGGTTCAGCGGTGACGCCTCCTCCTGGATTTCCTCGATGCTGTCGCGCTTGGCCGAAAGGTGTGCCATCAGGCTGCCGAGCAGCCGGTAGCGGCCCATGAGCCCCTCACCGGTTTCGGTGCTCATCCTGACGAACGATTTCAGCCAGGCCGCATCGTTGGCCTCGAGTTGCACGTCGGCTTCGCCGCCGAAGTTCACCCGCATGCAGCGGGAGCGGATTGTTTCCCCGAGTTGATCGGGGTGGACGCTCAACAGGACGAATACCGTCCGCTCCGGCGGCTCCTCGAGTGTCTTGAGGAAAGCGTTGAACGTAGTGCGGGGCATGCGGTCGGCGCCGGTGATGATCGCCACTTTGTAGCGTCCCTCGGTTGGCTTGAGGGATACCTTGCGCGTGAGGTTGCGAATCTGCTCGATGCTGATGATGCGTGATTTTTTTTCCGGTCGTACGAAGTCGAGATCGGGGAAGTTGCCCGAATCGACCTTGCGGCAGGGGATGCAGCCGCCGCACGACTCGAGCGGGATGCCAGTGTCGCCGGTCGCGGGTGGAGACAGGCAGTTGAGCGTCCGCGCCAGCCCGGTCGCGTGGAACTCGAGCGATTCGATCGATCCGCCAGTGAACAGGTAGGCGTGGCCAAGCCGTCCGTTGGCCAGGCTGCGCCGGAGCAGTTCGGTGGCGTGGTCGGCGATCGGCTGCGATGTGTCGGGCACGGACGCGTTATACCGCCTGCGCTTGGCCAAGGCGATTCAGGAATAGGTTTTTGGGCCGCCTGGCCAAGCGCGTTTCTTGCCTCGGACGCTCTCGCTTGGCATGCTGCCCGCGGATGAACCGCATCGAGGAACGGTTTCAACGCCTCGAGCAGGAGGGGCAAAAGGGGTTCGTGGTGTACATCGGCGCGGGCGATCCCGGCCTCGACGCGACGCACGACCTGGCGCTGGCGTTCGACGAGATCGGCGTGGACGTGCTGGAACTCGGCGTGCCGTTCAGCGATCCACTGGCCGACGGCCTGGTCAACCAATTGGCGGCGCAACGTGGGCTCGATTCCGGCACCACGCCGGGTAGCGTGCTGGAAACGGTCGCTCGCATCCGCGAGTCGTCCGGCATCCCGATCGTCCTCTACGTTTATTTCAATCTGCTGCACAAGCGTGGGCTGGCTGCGTTCGTGCAGGCCGCTGCCAAGGCCGGTGTCGATGGCTTGCTTGTACTCGATCTCCCGCCGGAGGAGTCGGAGGATTACGAGTCGCTGATGGCTGCCGCTGGCCTGTGCCCGATCTACCTCGTCGCACCGACCACGCCGCCGGATCGTGTCGAACTGATCGTCAAGCGCGGCAAGGGCTTCATTTATTACGTGTCGCGGGAGGGCGTCACCGGCATGCAGAAAACGGTCTCCGACACCATCGGGCCGATGACCCAAATCATCCGCCAGCACACCAATATCCCGATTGCCGTTGGCTTCGGCATCTCGAACCCGGAACAGGCCGCCGAGATCGCGCAGAATGCCGAGGCCGTCGTCGTCGGCAGCGCGATTGTCAACCAAATCGCCGACAGGGGCCAAGCCGAGGACCTCGTGCCGTTCGTCAAGGCGTTCACGGCCAACCTCATCAGCGGCATCCGCTGAGTTTTTCGTCAATGCAACTCAAGGATCGTTACATCATCATCATGGCCGGGGGTCGGGGCGAACGCTTCTGGCCGGTCAGCCGCGAGCGCAAACCGAAACAGCTCATCACCCTGCTGGGCGAGCGCTCGTTTCTTCAGCAGACGGTCGACCGCGTGAAGCCAGTCGCGCCACTGGAGAACATTTTCATCATCACCAATGCTGTGCAGGCTGCTGCCGTGCGCCGGCAACTCCCAGAACTGCCCAGGCGCAACATCATCGGTGAGCCATGCGGGCGCGATACCTGCGCCGCCGTGGCACTGGGTGCGGCGCTGGTTGGCGCCCGGTCCGGGAACGGCGTAATGGCAGTGCTGCCGGCCGACCACGTCATTCCGGACGAGGCCAAGTTTCGCCGCGTCCTGATCGACTCGATGGCCTTGGCCAAGCGCGAGCCGGCGCTCGTCACAATCGGCATCCAGCCACACGAGCCGGCCACCGGATACGGCTACATTCAGGTTGGAAACAAGTTGGCCAAGGCCTCAGCCAAGTCGCTCAAGTCCACTTTTTTCACCGCCAAAAAGTTTGTCGAAAAACCGAATCTCGCCACGGCTAGGCGCTACCTCAAGAGCGGCAACTACCGCTGGAACGCCGGGATGTTCATCTGGTCGCACGAGACCATCGCCGGCGAGTTGCAGCGACTGCAGCCCAAGCTGTTTGCCGCTGCTGAAAAGTGGCGAGGTATCAGCAGCTTGGCCAAGCTCAATGCTGCTTTGGCCAGGAACTATCCCAAGCTGGAAAAAATCTCGGTGGACTACGCCATCATGGAGAACGCGCAAAATATCGTCTGTGCGGACGGCGTGTTCGGCTGGGACGACCTCGGCTCCTGGCCGGCCTTGGCGCGGCACCTCAAGCCGGATGCGGCCGGCAATTGCGCCGTCGGCGACCTCATACAAATCGACTCCGCGAACAACGTGATCTTCGACGCCCGAACACGAAAACGCGCGCCGATTGCCCTTGTTGGCATCAGTGACATGGTCGTCGTGCAGACCGATGATGCCACCCTGGTCGCCCATAAGTCCGAGTCCCAGAAAATCAAGCAAATCGTCGCCCGCCTGGCTAGGAACAATCGTTTCGCACACTTGGTTTGACTCATATCCCCAATCCTGATTTGTTCGCTCTGACAAGATGACTTCCACGCTGCACTACGACAACGCCCGGATCGCCCAGCAGCTTTTCAACAACAACCCCAAGAACCTCCAGAGGCTCGAGGCGCACCTCGGCGTCAAGGCGACCAGTCGCGACGGGTGGATCAAGCTCGACGGCGGGGAGGCTGACGTCGCGAGGGCGACCGGGTTGTTCCAATCGCTCGAGAGTGCGGTCAAGGCTGGTGTGGCGATCCGCAACCGCGACTTCAGCTACGCGCTGAACACCGTGGAAAGTGACGGCTTGGAGGCGCTGGATGGGCTTTACTCGGTGACGCTGCAGACCTCCCCCCGCAAGCCGCCGGTCAACCCCAAGACGCTCGGGCAGAAGCGCTACATCGAGGCGATCCAGAATCACGATATCACCTTTGGCATGGGGCCGGCCGGCACCGGCAAGACGTTCCTCGCGATGACCCTGGCCGTCATTGCGCTGAAGGAGGAAAAAGTGTCGCGCATCATCCTCACGCGGCCGGCGGTCGAGGCCGGCGAGGCGCTGGGTTTTCTGCCGGGCGACTTGTACGAGAAACTGGCGCCGTACCTGCGGCCGCTGCATGACGCCTTGCAGGATCTGCTGTCGATGGAGGAGGTGCAAAAACAGATGGATCGTGGCACGATCGAGATTGCACCGCTGGCCTACATGCGCGGCCGCACGCTCAACAACGCCTTCATCATTCTGGACGAGGCACAGAATTCCACCGCCGAGCAGATGCTGATGTTCCTTACGCGGCTGGGCTTCAACTCCAAGGCCGTCATCACCGGCGACCCGACGCAGATCGATCTGCCGCCGAGCAAGACCTCCGGCATCATCGAGGCCCGGACCGCTCTGGCCAAGGTCGAGGGGATCGCCCTCTGTGAGTTCGACAAGCGGGATGTCGTGCGCCACCCGCTCGTCCAGCGGATCGTTCAGGCTTACGACGACCTCCGTAAAGGAGGGGAGTGACACCGCGCCTGGCCAAGCTGATTCGCCGATGTCACTCACCGTTCGCAACCGCCAAAAGTGCCACCCCGTCGATGCGTGGCTGCTGCGGCGCTTGGTCAAGTGGGCGCTGGCCGAGACCGAGCCAAGCCAGTCGGCCGGGCCGGGGTCGTACGAACTCGGGGTTTATCTCGTCGGCGCGGCCGAGATGGTCAGGGCCAATTGGGAATATCTACGGCACGAAGGGTCGACCGACGTGATCACGCTCGATTATGGAGAGGCAGACGCCGCGCCCAAGTCGGGGCCGATCGTCGGTGATATTTTTATCTGTCCCGTTGTCGCGGAGGAGTTCGCGCGGAAGCTCGGCACCTCGTGGGCGGAGGAGGTGGCGCGGTATCTCATCCACGGCATCCTGCACCTGCGCGGGTACGATGACTCGGCGCCGGGGCTGCAGCGTACGATGAAACGAGAGGAGAACCGGCTGATGCAGGCAGCGGCGAAACGCTTTCCCTTGAGCCGGTTGGCGAGAGGGACTAGGGTGGTTGGCAGATGAGTAAGGGAGCGACTTTGCTTGGGCGGACACGCCGGAATTTTTTCACCGGCCTGGCCGTTGTGCTGCCGGTGATTATCTCGATTGGTGTGGCACTCTGGCTGTTCAACCAGGCGGTCGCTGTTTCCGACATCCTGCTTTTCCCGTTCCAGTTCATCCTGGGCATTGAGTTGAGTGACATCTGGAAGGACGGCAAGCCCGGCACGGATCTTTACTTCGGCTGGAAAGTGGTGGCCATCCTTGAGGCCGTCGTTCTCACCGGTCTACTCGGTTTTTTGACGCGCTACTACATCGGCAAAAAACTGGTTCAGCTGATGGACTACATCCTGCTCAACGTGCCGCTGCTCGGAAAAATCTACGGCACGGTCAAGCAGGTCAACCAGGCGTTCACGTCCGAGAAAAAATCCAGCTTCCAACAGGTGATCATGGTCGAGTTTCCGCGCAAGGGACTGTACTCGGTCGGCTTTGTCACGGCGGAGCAGGTGAAAACCGACGAGGGCGAAAGCATCATCAGCATCTTCGTGCCGACCACGCCGAACCCCACCACCGGCTTTCTGCTCCTGCTACCGGAGAGCAAAGTGGTCAAACTCGACATGTCGGTCGCCGAGGGCATCAAGTACATCGTCAGCCTCGGCGCTGTGCCGCCGGAAAATGCGAGCGGCATTCAGGCGGCGTTCAAGTCACAGGCGGCGAGAATGCTGGCCGATGGATGAGCGCGCCACCGGCCTGGTCCTGCGTGTTTTTCCGCTGACGGAAACCAGCCTCGTCGTCCATTGGCTCAGCCCTAAGGCCGGCCGTATTGGCACCGTGGCCAAGGGCGCGCGCCGGGCCAAGTCGCCGTTTCGGGGCAAGCTCGACCTGTTTCACCTGGCGGAGTTCAGCTTCCGCCGCAGCCGCCGCTCCGAACTTCACACGCTTTGCGAAGTTGTGCTGACGGAGCCGTTCCCCAACCTGCGCACCGATGTCGATCTGCTCGACTGCCTCGCTCGGGCCACAAAGCTGCTGACGCGATCCACAGAGGAGCAGACTCCCCTCCGGGCCGAGTTCGACTTGATGCTGGAGCTGGTGCGGCGGCTCAACGGCGGCGGGGCGGGGGAGTTTTGGCTCAGCGTGTTCGATGTGAAGTTTCTCGCCGCTCAGGGGCAGGAGCCGGATTGGGCCAAGGCCAAGCTCGACCCCGGCACACGCGCCGTCGCGGCCAAAATGGCGTCAGGCGACTGGGCTGACTTGGCCAGACTGCGGCCGAGCGCGGTGCAGCTTCGCCGCCTGGCCGGTTTCCTCGATCCCTTCATTCGCCACCACGTTGGCCCGATCAAGCCCTTGGCCAAGCGTGCGGATTGAGACCGGCTTACGCTTCGAACGTCAGCTCGTCGCTGGCCAGGCGCACGCGGATGTGGTCGCCCGGCTTGAAGTCGCCGTCGAGCAGTCGCGTGGCCAGCGGGTTGAGCAACTGCTCCTGGATGGTGCGCTTGAGCGGTCGCGCGCCGAACTGCGGATCGTAGCCCTCCCGGGCCAGGTGCCGCTTGGCCTCGTCGCTGATCTCAAGCGTGAGTTGCTGCGCCTCGAGCCGCTTGGCCACTGCCCGCAACTGGATGTCGATGATGACCTCGAGTTGCTCCTCGTCGAGGCTGTGGAACACGATCGTGTCGTCGATGCGGTTGAGGAACTCCGGCCGGAAATGCGCCTTCAACTCGGCCTCGACTTTCTGCTCCATGTCCAGCTGGTCGGTGCCGTCCGTTTTGCCGTCGAGAAAATATTCCTGAATGATATGCGAGCCGATGTTGCTGGTCATGATGACGATGGCGTTGCGGAAGTCGACCGTGCGGCCCTGGCCATCGGTAAGCCGCCCATCGTCGAGTACCTGCAGGAAAACGTTAAAGACATCCGGGTGGGCCTTCTCGATTTCGTCGAACAGCACCACGCTGTACGGCTTGCGCCGGACGGCCTCGCTGAGCTGTCCACCCTCCTCGTGGCCGACGTAGCCCGGCGGCGCGCCGATGAGCCGCGCAACGGTGTGTTTCTCCATGTACTCGCTCATGTCGATGCGGATCATCGCCGACTCGTCGTCGAACAGAAACTCGGCCAGTGCGCGGGCGAGCTCGGTCTTACCGACGCCGGTTGGCCCCATGAAAATGAATGAGCCAATCGGGCGATCCGGATCCTGCAAACCACTCCGGGCTCGGCGCACTGCATCGGCGACGGCGCGCACCGCCTCGGCTTGGCCGACGACACGCTCGCTGATGCGCTCCTCCATATCGACGAGTTTTTGCCGTTCGCCCTCGAGCATCTTGGTCACG
>Ga0187833_10002036_pt1 | contig 22260 bp, 16 predicted proteins | sample ETNtaG_37_FD_167968 | JGI IMG/M metagenome (GOLD analysis project Ga0187833, IMG submission 167968) | Marine microbial and viral communities from oxygen minimum zone, Eastern Pacific Ocean - ETNP2014_SV_400_PacBio MetaG (Illumina Assembly) | ecosystem: Environmental > Aquatic > Marine > Hypoxic...
CGTCGATACTGTAAGATGTTCCATGGCGTAAGCTCCTTTTGGCGGCGGCAAACCGCCTTTCTGAATGTTTTACAATCAGGAGCTTACGCCAATTCTCCAATTTTCCACCAACCTTGCGACACCACCAGGGAATATAAGTATATTAAATATTTTAACAAATTTAATTAGTATTATTGTTTCTATATTTTTCTTATTTTTTGTTTATCTTGGTATTGATTTCCTGTTTTCAATTCTAATTGATACCAATACCAGAATATCATATTTACTAAAAAATGAAAAGAGTCTTCAGTTTTTGGTATATATTGGAATATTTTCTTTTTTTCTGATCTGGGCTTCATTTCTAAGGGTTCGATATTCTAGACAGAAAAAACATGCAATGGTGATTTCTGAGTTTGAAACAGAAATAAGTAATTACAAAACATCGAAAACAGAGACATCAAAAGCCAGACTCATAAAAAAATTAGCGGTCTCAGAGGCAATTGAAAATAACATTACGCACCCCGTCCGCATTGCTCATGTCGAAGCAAAGATGTTCAATATTTTCAATGACTGCGATTGGATATTACAACCCGGCGTCAACTTTCTGCTGGGACGCAACGGATACGGCAAAACTTATTTTTTGCGCGCACTGATTACAGCTATTGCACAAGATGAAAAAGCGGCTGAGAGTCTCATGCCAGCAAAATCTTCGGATGCGGCTTTTTCAGTTTCTTTCCAGCGCGTCACGGACGAAGGGAATGACAACCAGCTATTGATAAAAGACAAGCCGGAAACACAGGATGATGCAGGGTCGGACGAACTGCGATCAAGTTTGGAGGCTCCGGGCATCGTCGTTGGAGAAATCGGAAAAGTTCCTGTTCTTGCTATTCCGGACGCCCGCTTCATCAATAAATCCCGCCGCAATTTCACACCGCCGGATGAAGCATCTAACCTGAAGATGCATGGTGGGCTTCAATTCGCCCGGCAAGAGCCATACGAAGATATCGTTCAGTCGTTCCTTTATGAGATCGCAATAGATTCACTGAAAAAAGATGGGGACATAAGCAAACTGCCGGTTGGCCAGTTGATCCAGGGCATCGTCCGCGAACTGACAGGCACCGAATTCCAGTTCCATTCTGTAGATCATGGCAGCGGTTCCGGATTGCGGATTATGGTTGAATTTGAATCCGGCCAAATGGACCCGGTGCCACTCCAGGCCGCATCACAGGGTACCCTCTCGATACTTGCCATATTTGGCCTTATCTGGAGTTTCCTGAAGTCCCTGTACGGTGAATTCGACAAGGAAGAACTGCCCGATCTGAGCGCCATCGTCATTATTGACGAGGTGGATGCGCATCTTCATCCCGTCTGGCAGCAACGCATTGTCGGCCTTCTCCGGCGCACCTTTCCATCAGTGCAATTCATCCTCACCGCACATAGCCCGCTTGTCGTTGCCGGATGTCTCAAGGGCGAAGTCTCGATACTTCGACGTAAAGCGGAAACAAGTGAACTCGAGATATGTACCGTCCATCATGACTTTATTGGCCGCGACGTTGAAGAGATTAATCGCACCGTTTTCGAGATCGAAGAATTCGACGAAACTTTTCAAGACTATCAAACGAAACGACTCGAAAAGAGATCCATGGAGAAGCGGCTCACAAAATTGAAAGACCAAAAACGTCTTTCTCGAAGTGATAGGTTGATGTTGAAACGGCTTGAGGACGACCTTTACTACCTGAAAAAGACTGAGGAGCGTTCGGAGCAAATCTCACGTGAGAAGCTTGACAAAGCAGAGATGGAACGCCGCAGGACGGAAAATGAGTTCTTGAAACGAAAAATTGAGTCCTTGGAACGAAAAATTGATGGAAAAAAAAGGCGCAACCTTAAAACTAGGGCAAACACCAAAACACCAAACAAGGACAATCGGGCGTGAGTACACGAGATACACTGATCCGCCTATTGGGAAAAAACAATATAACCAACCCCGCAGACGGCTTGGATCAAATCGTCGCCAGCGACTTCCACAAACGATCTCTAGATGAAGTTAGTGAATCCGTCTCTGATTTTTCAGACCTCTTGGCATCCTTGGGGCAAAAAAAACAAGACATCGAAAAATGTTTTAACCTTCACTCCGCTAATTTGGTTAATCAGGCGGCGGGATGCCTGAGCTTAATGAAAGTCGAGTTTTATAAAAACAAGATCGACGATGCGAGAGATTACGGCGACCTGACAAAAGAAACGCTGGAATTCGCCAATTGGTCCGAGCCCATACAAAAAAAATTCACCGCAGCCCAAGTTGTCATGTGCGAGTGGCGAAATTATTTTCTGTCATACACAAACCGGAATGCAGACTCAATAAACCTAGACTATCAAAATCTTATTACACGTGCATGGGGCCGTTGGCCGAAAAATACAGACCGCGAAGGCGCTAATTATGTCGCCCGCACAATCGCGAAATATCTCCGTGAAAATAATTTGGCAGGTTTTTTTGACCCTATTGATATCAAATGTGGCGATGATATCGAGGATGAAGTTTTAAACTACTGTCAAAACTGCGCATCATTGATCCAACTTGTGGAGAAGTGCTCCTTCTCCATGCCGGAGCCAGAAAAGAAAAACTGGTGCCATCGTGAATACGAGATTTTTATAAACACGCCACATATGCCCGAATTAGAGATTATTCAGGAGAAAAGGAGGCACTTCTCAATTACCACTGAATCATCCGTTGATAAACTGAAACCAGCGGTTCCAATTTATGCATATGAAAGCTGGCTGGAGGCCACGAGGAGATGCCACATCGACAGCCTTGAAGGCAAAACAGCACAACAGCTGCGCAGTATTGTTACGGATATTGCATCGAGCGTTTATCAGAACCACAAGCAATTAGCCGAAGACATGGTCGGAGCCCTTTACGAACAAAGTGACTAACCTGAATTGAACGCCCAGAAATCTAGGGACAGTATATAATTTCTTGCACGGAAAACTATATACTGTCCCCAAAATCCCAGGAGAACGGCCCAGGAGAGCGGTACAGAAAAACCCGGCGTCATTTCGTTGCAAGGAGGATAATATCCGGTCCATGGACAACGTCAGGGTCTTCCGGCCGAACTTTTTGGTCGCCAGAATCGGCGAATTGGCCCTCCAACTCGGCGCCTTCGCCAAGATGCTGGAGTTGGGCTGGCTTGAGCCGACGGCGGGCATCGTCCTCGCTCCCGAGGGGCAGGTCTGCAACGAGTATCTTCTTCACTATTTCACCCCCTGGATCCGAATCGAACGCCAGGATACTCTCGACCATATCCCCTCCATCGACGGCACCCGGTTCACACTGCCCAACGGCAGGACGTATAGCCATGACCGGGCCAATGTGGCGATAGGGAAAGCTTGGGAGGACTCCGGCCGCCCGCCCCTTCTTTCCCTGGACGAAAAACACTGCAAGGCAGGAGAGGGCGTCCTGACCATGCTGGGAATGCCGGAGAGTGCCTGGTTCGCCGTCCTGCATATCCGCGAAAGCGGGTTCCTGAACGACCCCCACAACAACTACCGGAACGCCGACATTGAGACCTACCTGGAAGCCGCCCAGGCCATCACGGAGAGCGGTGGCTGGGTGGTTCGCCTGGGCGATCCCTCCATGACCCCCCTGCCAGCAATGGACGGGGTGATTGATTACGCCCATCACGAACTCCGTTGCGACTGGATGGACATCTACCTCATGGCGGCAGCGCGTTTTTTCCTCGGCACCACGTCGGGTCCCTGGGTGGTCGCCTCGCTTTTCGGTGTCCCCATCGCCCAGACCAACAACACGCCTTTTTCGGAACGGCCGTTTTCGGGCCGGGACCTCTATATCTCCAAGCTCTACCTCCGGGACGGCGAGCCCCTCCCCTTTTCCGAGGCCATGGCCCCGCCTTTCCGCCACAACTATACTTATACTGGCCCGCTCCGCGACAACTCCATAGAGGAGATAACGGAGCTGGCCATGGAAATGATGCAGCGCCTGGACGGCAAGACCCACGACACGGATGAGGACGTTGACCTTCAGGAGAGAACCAGGAGGCTCTCGGACTTCTTTGAGGACTACGGTACCGCCAGCCACATGGGGCGCGATTTTCTGCGCCGCCATAAATATTTGCTGCCATAGCTAACCGTGAGAAATCTAGGGACAGTATATAAATCTAGGGACAGTATATGATTTCTTGTATGAAAAACTATATACTGTCCCTAATAAAACTGCTGTCCCTAATAAAACCGCCATCATAACCGCCACCTTGCGCGGGGCCTGGGAGTCCCACTGCGCGACAAGTTCAGCGCCTTCGCGAGTTCCGGTAAAACGCTGCACTTGCTCTTGGCAAGAAATGGGGCCAGGGTCGATTTAATGTTTCTTCTGTTCTCTGTGATAAAATTAACCTCTCGCTTCCAGCGCGGCTTCGGCGGGCCGGTTTCCCCGCTAATCGGGTCATGAGCCAAACCTTTCCCGTTCACCTCGTCAACGGCCGGTATTTGATCCGGTGCGGCTGGTCGGCTTCGACGCCCAGGCGGCGGCGGCGGTCGGCCTCGTAGGATTGGTAGTTGCCTTCGAACCAGACGACCCGGCTCATCCCCTCGAAGGCGATGATGTGGGTGGCCAGCCGGTCCAGGAACCAGCGGTCATGACTGATGACGACGGCGCAGCCGGCGAAGTCGGCCAGGCCTTCCTCGAGCGCCCGCAAGGTGTCTACGTCGAGGTCGTTGGTCGGTTCGTCGAGAAGCAGGACGTTGGCGCCCGATTTCAGCATTTTCGCTAGATGCACCCGGTTGCGCTCGCCGCCCGACAGTTGGCCGACCTTTTGTTGCTGGTCGGCACCCTTGAAATTGAACTGGGCCGTATAGGCGCGGCTCGATACCTTGCGCCCGCCCAGTTCCACCTCGTCCAAGCCGCCGCTGATTTCCTCCCAGACGCTTTTGCCGCCGTCCAATGAGTCTCGGGACTGATCGACGTATCCGAGGACCACGGTTTCGCCCAGGCGCAGGCTGCCGCCGTCGGGCTCCTCGGCGCCGGTGATCATGCGAAACAGCGTCGTCTTGCCGGCGCCGTTGGCGCCGATGACGCCGACGATGCCGCCGGCCGGCAAACGGAAGCTTAAATCCTCGATCAGCAGTTTGTCGCCGTAGCCCTTGCGCAAGCCCTTGGCTTCGATGACCAGATCGCCCAGCCGCGGCCCCGGCGGAACGACGATCTGCGCGGTCCCCGGCTTTTTGTCCCGGGCCTCGGCCAAAAGGGTCTCGTAAGCGGTGATGCGGGCCTTCGATTTCGCTTGCCGGGCGCGCGGCGATTGTCTGATCCACTCCAGTTCGCTCTTGAGGGTGCGCTGGCGGGCGGTCTCCCCCTTGTCCTCATGGGCCAGGCGGCGCTGCTTCTGTTCCAGCCAAGCCGAATAGTTGCCCTCGTAGGGGACGCCGCGGCCGCGGTCCAGTTCCAGGATCCAGCCGGTAACGTTGTCGAGGAAGTAGCGGTCATGGGTGACGATCATCACCGTGCCTTGGTAATCGGCCAGGAATCTCTCCAGCCAGGCCACCGATTCGGCGTCGAGATGGTTCGTCGGCTCGTCCAGGAGCAGGATGTCGGGGCGCTGCAACAAGAGCCGGCACAACGCCACCCGGCGGCGCTCGCCGCCCGATATCTTGTTGACATCGGCGTCTCCGGGCGGGCAACGGAGCGCGTCCATGGCGACCTCGATGGTTCGCTCCAGTTCCCAGCCTTCGGCGGCGTCGATTTTCTCCTGCAACTCGCCCTGCCGGTCGAGCATGGCGTTCATCTCGTCGTCGTCCATGGGCTCGGCGAATCTGGCGCTGACCTCGTTGAATTCGTCGAGCAGGGTTTTGACACCGCCCAAGCCCTCCATGATGTTGGCTTCGACGTCCTTGCCGGCATCGAGCCCGGGCTCCTGTTCGAGGTAGCCGACCTTGACGCCGTCGGCCGCCCAGGCCTCGCCGCCGAAATCGTCATCCATCCCGGCCATGATTTTCAAGAGTGTCGACTTGCCGGCTCCGTTGACGCCCAAAACACCGATCTTGGCGGTCGGCAGGAACGACAGCGAGATGCCTTTCAGGAGCTCCCGCCCGCCAGCAAAGACCTTGCTCAAATTCTTCATGACGTAGACGTATTGGTGGGCGGGCATGATATTCTCCGGCGGCGCGAGGCCGTCACAATGGGCCAATAATTAAGAGCCTATCCGAATAACTGGAGGCGGTTGTGACGTCTCTCCTTGATCCGTGGCTAGGCTTGAGGGGAACCGTGGCGCCAGTGGCGCCGCGTAAGTCCCCGAAAGGGTGCGCCGTGATGCTGGCGCATCACAAGCAGCATCCGACGCCGGCCACGGGTCAAGGAGAGACGCCCGAAGGGTGGACCAAATCAGGCCTCCGCGGCGTTGCCGCTTCTTGCCGATGCGCCGGCATCGCCGGCGAAGCGGCGCCCGGGGGTCGCGGGGGCGCCCCCCGCATTTAAAATCGGGGGCCCCCCCGGGAGCCCCCCGGCGGCCTTCCTGATTTGGTCTCATCACAACCGTCTCCAGTTATTCGGATAGGCTCTAAGGGGTTGTCGTTATCAGTCCTCGTACTCGAAGAGCTTCAACATCTCGCCGGCCTGGCGGCGGAAGAGAGTGAGCGCCTCGTCGTCGAAACGATGCCGCCATAATCCGGGAACGGCGGCGGAAATATTCGCGGCCCGGCCGGCTTCGGCGCAACGCGCCACCTGGGCGTCGCCGCCGCCGACATCGAGGAACCGGCACAGGCGGCGGAGGTCCGGCTCGGGTTCGCTCATCAGATCCTCGCAACGGACTTCCATGTAACGATCCGGATTGGCCCGCCCGAAGGCGCGCCCCCGGCCGACGTTGTTGGCCCATAACTTGGCGAAGGAATCGGCAAAGCCGCTGAAGCGGGGAAATTTTTCGGAGAACCCTTGCTGGTCGATGCGAAGGTTGACATCCCAGGCGAAGGCCGCCTCGTCGCGGCCGTCGCGGATGACATGAACGAACCTGGCGTTTGGCGCCGCCCCGGCAAGCAGGTTCAAGTGCGGGGTCTGTTCCGGGGTTTTCTCGCCGATGCACTTGACTTCGGCGTCGCCCACCCAGCGGCTGAACACCAAGCCCATCGCCGTCGCCAGGACGAGGTCGCGGTCGTCGTTGTCGAAGCCGTGGAAATGCCCCTGGATTCCGGCCGTTCGCAGGCGGGCGTTGGTTTTCCGTAATTGTTGGTTGTAGTGCCCGAAGGCCTGCGTCAACAACGGCGAGAGCAGGTTGGCGAAATGACCTTCCCCCCGGCAGCAGACTTGCTGGTGAGCATCGATCGCCGCCTGCAGCCAGTGGGTGCCGGCCTGGGTCCAGCCGATGATGAAAAAGATATCCTTGTCAAGAAGCTGGTTGAGCCGGTGCCGGGTCCGCGGGATATCCGCCATGGTCATTCAAAGCCTCGGAAGCCGCGTTGGCCGGGACTGTAAACGATGCCGCCATCGGCGACCATAACCAAAAGCCGGCGGTCGATTCGCGAACTCTAAGCTATTTTTTGCTCGTCGGATATGAAGCGGTAATGGTTTTTGCCCCGTTCCTTGACCGAGTACATGGCTTCATCGGCCCGTTTCATTAATGACTCCGGATCGGTTCCGTCCGTCGGATAAAGGGAGATGCCGATGCTGGCGCCGATGCTGGCTTTCCGCTTTCCCAGTTTGAAAGGCTTCGAGAGGATTTCATTGACGTTTTCGGCCACTTTCGCGGCGGCCTCCCGATTGTTCAGATCGGTCAACACGATGGCGAACTCGTCACCGCCGAAACGGAACACCGTATCCGTCTCGCGGACGCAAGAAGCGAGTCTTCCGGCCACTTCCTCGAGAAGAAGATCGCCGGCGTCGTGGCCCAGTTCGTCATTGACGGGCTTGAAACCGTCGAGGTCGACGAACAACAAGGCCACCTGGGTGGCGCCGCGCCGCGCCCTGGCCAAGGCGCCGGCCAGCCGGTCCATGCCCAAGGCGCGATTGGGAAGGCCGGTAAGGAGGTCATGGCTGGCCATGTGGTGGAGTTTCTCGTGGGCCTTCTTGAGCTCGGTCACATCCTCCTTGACGGCGACGAAGTGGGCGATCTTGCCGTCGCCGTCGAAAATCGCCGAGATGGAGGTGCCCTCCCAATACACCTCGCCGTTCTTTTTCTTGTTCAGCAGCTCGCCGCGCCATTCCTTGCCGGCCAGAATGGTTTGCCACAAATCTTCGTAAACCTCCGCCTCCATGAGGCCGGATTTGAGAAGGCTCGGTTTCTCGCCGATGACTTCCTGGGGGCTATATCCGGACGTTTCGCTGAACTTGGGGTTGACGTATTCGATGGTTCCGTCCGGGCCTGTGACGAGGACGGTGGCCGGGCTGTGTTCGACGGCGCTGGACAGTTTCGTCAGCTCTTCTTCCATCTTCTTGCGTTTGGCGATGTCGCGGACGCTCCACCGGGCGCCCATGAAATTCTCTTCCCGGTCGTAGATGGGCTGATAGGACACGGACACCCAACGCAGCGAGCCGTTCTTGCACAAAAGCCGGAACTCGATGTCGTTTTCCATTTGCTCGTCGAGGGCGGCCTTGAAGTGGGCGGCCATTTTGTCCCTGTCGTCCTCGTCGACCAATCCCAGGGGATAGTCGGGCTTGGCCATGCACTCCGCCGCTTGGTAGCCGGTCATCCGTTCGACAGCGGGATTGACCCACCGCGGCCTGCCGTCAACCCCGAACCAGGTTTCCCAGTCGTAGGAATAATCGGCGATGGCGCGGAAATTGGCCTCGCTTTCTCGCAAGTCATCGCCGATTTTTTTGTATTCGGTGATGTCGCGGGCGACGCCGATGATGCCGATGACATTGCCTTCGCCGTCCAGATAGGGAGCCCGCATGGTCCGAAAAAGATACTTCTTGCCATCAATTTCGATGCTTTCCTCGATCTCGACTATATCCCGGGACGACATGATGGAGCGGTCCCTGGCGATGATTTCCCGAGCGTTTTCGGCGGAGAAAAACGCCGTGGCGTCATGGCCCAAAATTTCGTCCAGTGATTTTCCGATGGTTTCGGTGCCGGCGGAATTCACCAGCAGGTAGCGGCCCTCGATGTCCTTGACAAAGATGGCGTCTCCGGAGCCCTCGATGACGGCGTTTAAAAGGCGGTTCTTGTCCTGCAAGGCTTCATCCGCCTGCTTGCGTTCGGTGATGTCAATTCCGGCGCCAACGAGACAGGTTCCGCCTTCCCATTCGATGCGCCGGCCGGTGAAATAATAGGGCGTTTCGCGTCCGCTCTTGGAAACCAAGGTCGCTTCGGCGCTTGACATGCCTTCCGAGAAAGCCTGATCGATCCGCCGCTCGATGAACTTTTTGTCGTCGCCGCGGAAGAAATCAAGCGGGTGCAATTGGGCCATTTCGGCGCTCGTGTATTCGCCGACGGCTTCAAAATTTTTGTTCCAAAGCAGGTACTTTCCCTTCCTGTCGAAGAAGTAAAAGATGCCGGGCATGCTGTTGATCGCCGCCTGGAAGAGGTCCCTTTCCTTGCGCAAGGCCTCGTCCGCCCGTTCGTGCTCGAGCTGCTTTTTGTACCTGCGGACGATGTGGGCGAGAACGGTGGGCAGCAGTTTGAAGTAGCCGCCCCCGGGATCCTTGATCAGGTAGTCGAAAACCCCGGATTTCAGCGCCTCGACGGCTAAAGCTTCGGAACCGGAGCCGGTCAGGAGCACGGTCGGAAGGGGGAGCTCCTCGGCCAACACCCATTTGCAAAAATCCAGGCCGGGGTCGCCGGGCAAACCTTGATCGACCACCGCAATGTCGAACGCCGCGGTGGCTTTCTTCAAAACCGCTTGCGCCGTCTCCCCCCTCTCGTGGTGCTCGATTTCGACGGGACAGCCGTTGCTTTCGAAAGCCCGGCGGAACGCCCGCGCATCGTGAGGGTTGTCCTCGATCAAAAGAATGCGAAGAGGTTTGTCCGATACGCTCTCGGCCACTGGCTTTCCCTCCGTCGAACTCGCCCGCCGGTTCCGATCAATCTTGAAATGCCCTTAGAGCCTGTTTGGGAAGTTCATCATGGGTTGCGTTGACCTGGGAAGCGCGAGTGCTAGGAGCGGATGCGCCGGCGATGCCGGGACATCGTCAAGCATTGGCGACGCCGCAATCGCGCTTCCCAGGTCAACCCGAAGGGCCGCGTTTACAAGGGCTTGGGACGTCGTCAGCCGCCGTTTGCGATGCTCCAGCATCGCGGCACGCCGCCTTCCTAGCCCAAGACCTTGTAAACGCGGCGCAATCCGTGATGAACTTCCCAAACAGGCTCTAACACCGCCGCCGCCGATCGTCAACATTCCAACGGCGACATGACAACCGGCGGCGGCCGGGTGGTTATCCCGCCTTGCTTTGTCGGCCGGCAAGGATTTATATTGCCGGCTCATGAACGCCGCCGTCCCGGACAACGTTCATTTCCCGCACCGCCATCTGCTCGGTATCGAAGGCCTATCGCCTGACGAGATTACCATTCTGCTCGACCGGTCGGAAGCTTTCGTCGAACAGAATCGCCGCGCCGACAAGACCAAGTTGGTGCTGCACGGGCGGACCATCATCAATCTGTTTTTCGAGGCCTCGACCCGCACCCGCACCTCGTTCGAGTTGGCGGGCATGCGCTTGGGCGGAGACGTCATCAACATGCCGGTGACGACCAGTTCCATCAAGAAGGGCGAGACCTTGATCGACACGGCGATGACCCTGAACGCCATGCATCCGGATGTGCTTGTCGTCCGCCATCCTTATTCCGGGGCGGTGAAGCTGTTGTCCGAAAAGGTCAACTGCGCGGTCATCAACGGCGGCGACGGAAGCCATGAGCATCCGACCCAGGCCCTTCTCGACGCCCTGACCATTCGCCGGCGCATCGGCGGGCTAGCCGGGCTCCGCGTCGCCATTAGCGGCGACATCGTCCATTCGCGGGTCGCCCGCTCCAACATTCACTTGCTCACCACCATGGGGGCGACGGTCCGCCTGATCGCGCCGCGGACCCTGATCCCGCCGGCCATTGAAAAGCTGGGGGTGGAAGTCTTCGACGACATGAGGGAAGGCTTGCGGGATTGCGATATCGTGATGATGCTGCGTTTGCAGACCGAGCGCATGCAGGGAAATTTCTTCCCCTCCATCAGCGAATACTTTCACTTTTTCGGACTCGACTACGAAAAGCTCTCGAACGCCAAGCCCGATGCCCTGATCATGCATCCCGGGCCGATGAACCGGGGCGTCGAAATCGACTCGGAAGTCGCCGACGACATCGGCCGCAGCGTCATCCGCGAACAGGTCGAGATGGGGGTGGCGGTGCGCATGGCCTGTCTTGAGACGCTGTCCCGCAACTTGGACGATGGGGACGCCGATGGCGGCTAAGAAAAATGGCGGCCGGGTGGCCTACGTCAACGCCCGCCTCATCGACCCGGCGTCGGGAATTGACGCGGCCGGCGGTCTTCTCACCGAGGCCGAGGTCATCGCCGATTTCGGTCCCGGTCTTTTCGCCGGCGGCGCCCCGCAAGGAGCCGAAACCGTCGATTGCGGCGGTCATGTCTTATGCCCCGGCTTGGTCGATATCCGGGTGCAATTGCGCGAGCCGGGCGAGGAGCACAAGGGAACCCTGGCCTCGGCGGGGCGCTCGGCGGCGGCCGGGGGAATCACCACGATGGTCTGCCTGCCCAACACGGATCCGGTCATCGACAATGTCTCGGTGGTCGAATTCGTCGCCCGCCGGGCGCGCAAGCTGGGACTGGCCAAGGTCTATCCCTACGGCGCCGTCACCAAGGGCCTGCAAGGCAAGGAGCTGGCCGAGATGGGAACCTTGGCCGAGGCCGGGGCGGTAGCTTTCACCGACGGCGTCAAGGCGGTGTCCGATGCCCTGGTGATGCGCCGGGCACTAAGCTACGCGTCGACCTTCGGCTTGACCATCGTTCAGCATCCGGAGGAGCCGCGGCTGGCCGACGGCGGCGCCATGAACAGCGGCGAAACGGCGACCCGCCTGGGTCTCGCCGGCATTCCCGGCGAGGCCGAGGTGATCATCGTCGAACGCGACCTGCGTCTGGTCGAAATGACCGGCGGGAAACTGCATTTCGGCCACCTGTCGACGGCCGCCGCCGTCGAGGCGGTCCGCCGGGCGAAAGCCAGGCAAGTCAACGTCGCTTGCGACACCGCGCCGCCCTACTTCGCCCTCAACGAAACCGCTGTCGGCGATTACCGGACCTTCGCCAAGCTGTCGCCGCCGCTACGCCCGGAAGCCGACCGCCTGGCGGTGGTCGAGGGCATAAAAGACGGCACCATCGACGCCATCGCCTCCGATCACGCCCCCCAGGACGAGGAGGCCAAGCGCCTGCCCTTCGCTCAGGCCGCGTTCGGCGGCATCGGCCTCGAAACCCTGCTCGCCGTCTCCTTGGGCCTTTACCACAACGGCCACATGCCGCTGATCGAGGTGCTGCGCCGCCTCACCTGCGGTCCCGCCGACTTGGTGGGCCTGTCGGTTGGACGGTTGTCGAAGGGCGGACCGGCCGACCTGATCCTGTTCGACCTGGAGCGCGGCTGGAAAGTCGATGCCGACGACCTTTTGAGCAAGTCCAAGAACTCGCCCTTCGACGGCTGCCCGGTGCAGGGCATGGTGCTGAGGTGCGTCATCGACGGGCGCCCGGTGTTCGAAGCGGGCGGGTCAAAGGTAAAGTGATGCCGGCGGCGCCGACGGTGGACGTCTGGTTTTATCTGGTCGCGGCGGCGGCGGGGTATTTGTTGGGCTCCATCCCTTTCGGCCTGGTATTGACCCGGCTTGCCGGAGGCACCGATCCACGCCGGATCGGCTCCGGCAACATCGGCGCCACCAACGTCTTGCGCACTGGCTCCAGGCCCCTGGCGGCGGCGACCCTTGTTCTCGACGCCGGCAAGGGGGCGGCGGCGGCGCTGCTGCTGGCCCTCATGGACGGCACGAGCGGCCTGATCGCCGGTTTCTTCGCCGTTGTCGGCCACAACTTCCCGCTCTGGCTGAAATTCAAGGGCGGCAAGGGGGTGGCGACGACGCTGGGCCTGCTTTTGGCGGTGGCTTGGCCGGCCGGGTTGCTTTCATGCGCCACTTGGCTGGCGGTGGCGGCCCTGTTCAGGTACTCGTCCTTGGCCGCCCTGGTGGCGCTCGTTCTGTCGCCTCTCTTCATGTCCTGGGTCGCCGTCGGCCCGCCGGTCTACATGGCGGCGGCGCTGGCGCTGCTGGCCGTCATCCGCCACCAGGCCAATATCCAAAGACTCATCGGCGGAGAAGAACCGAAAATCGGCGCCGAAAAAGCCGAGTAGAGCATTTCAAGGTTGATGAGATATGCTCAGGCTGGCGTCATGGCGCGTGATCGGAGTCATTGCCATTGACTTAGATCGGTTTCGGCGTTAGAACATACCATGAACTTAATAACTGGGTTTCGTACCGTATCGCTGTTTTCGTTGCTGGCCGGCCGCCTATCCTTGCCGCCGCCAAGGCGCATCCGGCGCACTTTCCGGTCATGAGCGAGACGCGCTCCCGCCCCCTGTCGGCGGACGAAAAACTTGCCTGGCTCAGGCTGATACGCACGGAAAACGTCGGGCCCATCACCTTTTATCGGCTTCTCGACCATTTCGGCTGCGCCGCCGCCGCCCTCGCCGCCCTGCCGGAAATTGCGCAAAGGGGCGGCCTCGGGAAGGCCATCAAGGTTTGCTCCAAGGCCGCCGCCTCGCGCGAGATGGAGGCGCTGGTCGCGATCGGCGCCAAACTGATCGCCCGAGACGAGCCCGATTACCCGCCGCTTTTGGCGCATGTCGAGGACGCGCCGCCGCTGATCAGCTTCAAAGGCCAGGTCCACCTTCTGCGCAAAAAGGCGATCGCCGTGGTCGGGGCGAGGAACGCTTCCGTCAACGGCCGCAATTTCGCCCGCCGAATCGCCGCCGCCCTGGGCGAGGGCGGGTTTGTGGTCGTTTCCGGAATGGCCAGAGGTATCGATTCTTGTGCCCATGAAGGGGCGCTCGCCACCGGCACCGTCGCCGTCGTCGCCGGCGGCATCGATGTCGTTTACCCGAAGGAAAACGCCGGTCTTTACACCGAAATCTCCGAACGGGGCGCGTTGATCTCCGAGATCGAGCCCGGCACCAAGCCGCTGGCCCGCCACTTTCCCCGCCGCAACCGGCTTATTTCCGGACTCTCTCGCGGTGTCGTCGTCGTCGAGGCGTCGCCGCGTTCGGGCTCCCTGATCACCGCCCGAATGGCCCTGGAGCAGGGGCGTGAAGTCTTCGCCGTTCCGGGATCCCCCTTGGACCCCAGATCCAGGGGGAGCAACGATTTGATCCGCCAGGGAGCGATACTGTGCGAATCGGCCGACGATGTTTTCCGTGTCACCAACGAGACCCGGCACCCCTCCCTCGGCGAAGGGCAATCCCTTGAACTCACAACACCTTGCGCCACGCCGCCGAGCCAAAAGGAGATTGACTCCGGGCGTTCGACGATAGATGAAAGTCTTGATTCCGCGCCGGTGATGGTTGACGAACTCATCCGCGATTGCCAATTGTCGCCTGCCGTTGTTTCTTTGGTCCTGCTGGAAATGGAACTGGCGGGCCGGTTGGAACGGCATCCGGGAAACCGGGTTTCGCGCCTGCCACCGCCGATTTCGCGAGACTGAACGTCGGCGTCAACGGGCCGCGGCGCCCAGGAGATAGAGGAGTCGCGCATCGAGCGCCGGTTTGCCGTCCGCTCCGAGTGGCGGCAAACCGAGGTTCGGTTCAGCGGATTAAAATGAACGTCGTCATTGTCGAATCGCCGGCCAAGGCGAAAACGATCAACAAATATCTGGGCCATGACTATACCGTTCTGGCCAGCTATGGGCATGTTCGCGACCTGCCGTCCAAGGACGGCTCGGTCCGTCCCGACGCCGATTTCGCGATGAACTGGGAAGTCGACGCCAAGGCCCGAAAGCACATACAAAGGATCGCCGCCGCCATCAAGGACGCCGACCGCCTCTACCTCGCCACCGATCCCGACCGCGAGGGCGAGGCCATCTCCTGGCACGTCTGCGAGGCGCTCGGCGGCAAGAAGGCCTTGGCCGGCGTCGACGTCAAGCGCGTCGTTTTCAACGAAATCACCAAAAGCGCCATCCTCGAGGCTTTCGCCCATCCCCGCGACCTGGATTGGGAACTCGTCGAAGCCTACCTGGCGCGCCGCGCGCTTGACTATTTGGTCGGCTTCACGCTGTCGCCGATGTTGTGGCGCAAGCTGCCGGGATCGCGCTCGGCCGGCCGCGTGCAGTCGGTGGCGTTGCGGTTGATTTGCGAGCGCGAGATCGAGATCGAGGTTTTCCAGTCACGTGAATATTGGACCGTCGATGCCGAGTTCATCGGCAAGGGCAGGTCCTTCAGCGCCCGTCTGACCCACCTCGGCGGCGACAAGCTGGAGAAGATGACACTGGCCGACGCCGCCGCCGCCAAGGCCGCCGCCGCCGCCGTCGAGGCCTCCGCCTTTACCGTCGCCCATGTCGAGCGCAAGAAAGTCCGCCGCAATCCGGCGGCGCCCTTCACCACCTCGACGCTGCAGCAGGAGGCCTCGCGCAAACTCCATTTCGGCGCCCGCCACACCATGCGGATCGCGCAAGAACTCTACGAAGGCGTAAATGCCGGCGACGACACCGACGGGCTGATCACCTACATGCGGACGGACGGCGTGCAGATGGCCGGCGAGGCGATCGCCGCCTGCCGCCGTCTCATCGGCGAGAATTGGGGCGACGCCTACCTGCCGAAATCGCCCAGGGTCTACAAAAGCAAGGCCAAGAACGCCCAGGAAGCGCACGAAGCCATCCGCCCCACCGATGTCCGCCGCCGCCCCGAAACCGTCTCCCGCTACCTGAACAAGGACCAGCTGCGGCTTTACGAGTTGATCTGGAAACGCACCATTGCCAGCCAGATGCAACCCGCCGTACTCGATCAAGTCGCCGCCGACATCTCGTCGCCGAACCAACGGGTGGTTTTGCGCGCCACCGGCTCGGTCGTCGCCTTCGACGGCTTCTACAAGCTCTACCGGGAAGGCCGGGACGACGGCGGCGGCGAGGATGCCGAGCGCGTCCTCCCCGATCTCCAAGTCGGCGAGGCCCTACGACTTAAAGGCGTCAAGCCGGACCAGCACTTCACCCAGCCGCCGCCGCGTTTCTCGGAGGCCAGCTTGGTCAAGCGCCTCGAGGAGTTGGGCATCGGCCGGCCGTCCACCTATGCCTCCATTCTCTCGGTCCTTCAGGACCGGGACTACGTGCGCCTGCAAAAACGCCAATTCGTGCCGGAAGACCGCGGCCGTCTGGTGACCGCTTTCCTCGCCAGCTTTTTCAGCCGCTACGTCGAATACAATTTCACCGCCGAGCTGGAGGACAAACTGGATGAAATCTCCGGCGGGCGTCTCGACTGGAAGGTGGTGTTGCACGAGTTCTGGAATACCTTCAGCGAGGCCGTCGACGAGACCCGGGAGCTGAGCGTCCGGGAAGTGCTCGATGCGCTCGATGAAATTTTGGGTCCACACTTCTTCCGCGGCGACGGCTCCGGCGCCGATCCCCGCGCCTGTCCGGATTGCGACGATGGCAGGCTGAACTTGAAACTGGGCAAATACGGCGCCTTCATCGGCTGCTCCAATTATCCCGGCTGCCGCTTTACCAAGCCGCTGACGGCGGCTGGCGGCGAAGCGGCGCCCGCCGGCAACGGCCCGAGACTTCTGGGCACGGATCCGGCAAGCCGCCTCGAGGTCAGCCTGCGCCAGGGACCTTACGGCTATTACGTGCAGCTGGGCGGCGCGCCGGAAAAGGGCGGTACGCCGCCGAAACGGGCCTCCCTGCCCAAGGACGCGGACCCGGAGACTATCGACCTGGAGCGGGCGCTGGCGTTGCTATCCTTGCCGCGCGAGATTGGCCGGCATCCCGAGAGCGGCGAGACGATCACCGCCGGCATCGGCCGCTACGGTCCTTACATCAAGCACGGCGGGGTCTACATTTCCCTCAAGGGCGGCGATGACGTGCTCGGCATCGGGCTCAACCGGGCGGTGGCGCTGATCGCCGATGCGCCCAGGAAGGAGCCGCCGAAAATCATCGGCGAACACCCCGGCGACGGCAAGCCGGTGACTTTGCGTTCCGGCCGCTTCGGCCCTTACGTCCAGCACGGATCCTTGCGCGCCACCCTGCCCAAGGGCGTCGACAAGGGCGCCGTGAACCTGGACGAGGCCGTTGCCATCCTCGCCGCCAAGGCGGCGAAGGGAAAGGCCCCGGCGAAGAAAAAACCGGCCCGCAAGAAACCCGCCGCCAAGACATCGGCCTGATACCAAGGATCGATGATAATGACCCATAGAGATCGCCTCAGCGCCCCGTCGGGTAGGAGAAAAGTTGCCGGCGATGCGGCGCATCGTCAAGACTTTTCGACGCCCTCCGACGGGGCGCTGAGGCGACCGGAACGGCGGCTTCCCAAGGCTTTCGGACGGTGTCTTGCCCGTCTCGCGATGCCCCGCATCGCCACGCCGCGCACTCCTAGCCGAAAGCCTTGGGAAGCCGTCTCTATGGGTCATTATCGTCGATCCTTGGTATGATACCTTCCCTTGAGCAAAGCCAAATCGAAGACCGCTCCCTTTCCCAGCCGCCAGCAGGTCCTGGAGTTCATCCGGGAATGCGGCGGCGCCGCCGGCAAACGCGAGATCTCCCGCGCTTTCGGGCTCGATGGCAAGCAGGGGACGCGGCTGACAAAACTGCTGCGCGAGCTCAGGGACGAAGGGCTGATCGGGCGGCGGCGCGGCAAGGCCGGGAAACTGCCTTCCGTCACCGTCGTCGAGGTCACCGGCACCGACAAGGACGGCGAGGTGCTGGCCCGGCCGTTGGCCTGGCGGGGCGAGGGTGATCCGCCGGTGATCTACATGGCGCCGGAGCGCCGCGGGCGATCGGCCCCGGGCGCCGGTGACCGGCTGCTGGCAAGGCTCACCCCGGCCGGCGGCGGGACCTATCAAGGGCGGACCATGCGCCGCCTGCCGACGGCGCCGGCGGTGGTGCTGGGACTCTACCAGCTTGTCGGCGGCGAAGGGCGGATCAGGCCCGTCGGCAGCCGCGCCAGGGGCGAATTCATCGTCGCCGCCGATGAGTCCGACGGCGCCGAAAACGGCGACCTGGTACGCGCCGACATCCTGCCCGGCCGGCGGCTGGGGCTGAAAAAGGCCCGCGTCACCGAGCGCTTGGCAAGCAACGACGGGCCCAGGTCCCTGAGCCTGATCGCCATCCACGATCATGATATCCCGACCGAGTTCTCCAAGGACGCCCTCGCCCAGGCGGCGGCCGCCGGCCCGGCGCCCTTGGACGGCCGCGACGATCTCCGCGCCATCCCGCTCGTTACCATCGACGGCGCCGATGCCCGTGACTTCGACGACGCCATTTGGGCCGAGCCCGACGACGATCCGCGAAACCTCGGCGGCTGGCGGCTGATCGTCGCCATCGCCGACGTCGCCTGGTACGCGCGCCCGGGGGACCCCTTGGACGAAGCGGCTTACCAGCGCGGCAACTCGGTTTACTTTCCCGACCGGGTGGTGCCGATGCTGCCCGAGGCGCTTTCCAATGGCTGGTGTTCCTTGAACCCCGGCGAGGATCGGCCTTGCCTCGCCGCCCATATGTGGATCGATGCCAGGGGCGTCCTGCTCCGCCACCGCTTTCAACGCGCTCTCATGCGCTCGGCGGGGCGCTTGACGTACACGCAGGCGCAAGCCGCCCGCGACGGCGCCCCGGACGATGCGGTGAAACCCTTGATGGCGAGCGTTATCGCGCCCCTCCATGGCGCCTACGCGGCGCTGGCCAAGGGACGGAAAGGGCGCGGCGTGCTGGAACTCGACATGCCCGAGCGCCGGGTGGTGCTCGGCGAGGACGGCAACGTCGTCAGGATGGAAACCAGGTCCCGCCTCGACAGCCACAGATTGATCGAGGAATTCATGATCGCCGCCAACGTCGCCGCCGCCGAAACCCTGGAAAGGCTCAAACAGCCCTGCATGTACCGGATTCACGATGCCCCGGCGGCCGAAAAAATGGAGGCCCTGCGCCAGTTCCTCGACGGCCTCGGCCTCGGGCTGGCCAAGGGCCAAGTCACCAAACCGGAACACTTCAACCGCATCCTCGCCAAGGTCAGGGGCGGGCCCAACGAGCGGATGGTCAACGAGATCGTCCTGCGCAGCCAGGCGCAGGCCGAATACTCGCTCGCCAACATCGGCCACTTCGGCCTGGCGCTCGGGCGTTACTGCCATTTCACTTCGCCGATCCGCCGTTACGCCGACCTGTTGGTCCACCGCGCCCTCATCGGCGGGTTGAAACTGGGACAGGGCGGCCCCGAGCCGGTAACTGGCGATGACGCCGGAATGGGCGCCCACCTCTCGCAAACGGAACGGCGCGCCGTTGCCGCCGAGCGCGGCGCCGTGGACCGTTTCACCGCCGCCTTTCTGGCCGATCGCGTCGGCGCCAGATTCGCGGCCCGCGTCAACGGCGTCACCCGTTTCGGCCTGTTCGTCACCTTGGACGAAGTTGGCGGCGACGGATTGGTTCCGCTCGGCACCCTGCCCGATGACCACTACGTCCACGACGCCGGCCGCCATGTCCTTCGCGGCCGGCGGACGAAACGGGAATACCGGCTGGGCGACGAGGTGGAGGTGGTCCTGGCCGAGGCCGAGCCGCTCACCGGCGGCTTGATCCTGCATCTTTTGTCCGGCCAAGGCGAAGTGGGCGGGAAACGGCGCCGGGCCGGCACGGGCCGGGCGGCGGCCAAGGGGGGCGCGTCCAGAAGGCGGAAAATCCGTCGGTAACGGAAAATCGGGTAGTGACGAACGCCGCGAAATCGTCGACAATCGCCACCATGATCCGGCACCGCGATTTGGCGATCCGTCTTGCCGCCGCCCTGCTTGTCTGCTTGTCGGGCGCCTGCGCGCCGCGACTGACATTGCCGAAAGAGACCGGCGCCGTTTTCTCCACGGATTCGGCAACGGAGGTTTTCACCGCCGGCTACAGCTCCATCAGCGAAAAGTACATCGACACAATCTCGTTGGCCGTCATCGCCCTCGAGGGAATGCGGGGACTCAGCACCATCGATCCCGGGTTGACGGTGAGCCGCCGCCAAAACACCATCATTCTGACCGACAACGACCGGGTCGTGGCCCGCTTTCCGGCCCCTCGAGACAACGATGCCCGGAAGTGGGCGGCGCTCACCGTCGAAATCTCCACCGCCGCTGGCGTGGCTTCCAAGCAGTTGCGCGCCGCCAGCAATGAAATGCTTTACGAGGCGGTCTTCGACGGGATGCTGTCCAACCTCGATGTCTTCTCGCGTTATGCCGGGGTTGAAGAGGCCAGGAAGAACCGCGCCAAGCGCCAGGGATTCGGCGGCGTTGGCATCCGCTTCAAGCTCAAGCGGGGGCAATTCCGGGTGACCTTCGTCATGCCGAACACGCCGGCGGCCAGCAACGGCATCAAAAAAGGCGACATCATCACCCACATCGGCCAAGTTCCCGTCAAAGGATTGCGGGCGAGCGAGGTCGGGGCGCAATTGCGCGGCCCGATCGGCAGCCGGGTTACGCTTACGGTCCGCCGCCTGGGCCAGGCCGGACCGTTAACATTCGAAATTGAACGCGCCCACATCGTCGGCGTCACCGTCGTCTTGAGCGAGAGGAACGGCATCGTTTTCCTGAGAGTCACAGGATTTAACAAAAACACCGCCCTCAGCATGGCCAGTAAATTGAAGAAAGCGAAAAAAATGCTGGGAGCGAAGATCAAGGGCCTGGTGCTGGATTTGCGCGGCAACCCCGGCGGACTTTTGAAACAGTCGATCCGGGTCGCCGATCTGTTCCTCGCCCAGGGACAGATTATCAGAACCAGAGGGCGGCATCCGGACAGTATCCAGCATTACGAGGCCAGCGGCCCCGACTTGGTCACCGGCGCTCCCCTGGTCGTGCTGGTGGACGGAAAATCGGCCTCGGCCGCCGAGATCGTCGCCGCCGCCCTGCAGGATCGCGGGCGGGCGGTGGTCATCGGCACCTCGTCCTTCGGCAAGGGCACGGTGCAAACCGTGATCCGCCTTCCCAATGGCGGTGAAATCACTCTCACATGGTCGCGCCTGATTACGCCGTCGGGCTATGCTCTACACGGTTTGGGCGTGATGCCCGCCGTATGCACCAGCGGCGCCAACGGCGGCGAGCGGGAATTGATCGACGAGGCGCTCAAGGCCAGGATGAAAACATCCACCCTCATTGAAGCCTGGCGCAAGGCCGACATCGAGAATAAGAGCCAACGCAAGGGCTTGCGTGCCTCCTGTCCGGCCGAACGGCGCAAGAGATCCGTGGAAGTCGAGGTGGCCAGCCGCCTCATCGGCAACCGTTCGCTCTACAACCGCGCCCTAAGCCTGACCTCGGCCGTCGACGCGGCGTGGCATTGAGGAAGACCAGCGGCCCGCTCCGCCGCCCTTGACAGCAACGACGCCGCCTGTATGGTTCGCCGCTGGCGCTAACAATTGTTCGTTGCAACCGGAAACCTCGCGATGGCAAAAACCAACACCATCCTCATCAAGCTGGTCAGCACCGCTGACACCGGGTTCTATTACGTGATCAAAAAAAATACCCGCAATTCCACCGACAAGATGGCGTTCCGCAAATACGATCCGGTGGTGCGCAAGCACGTCCTTTTCAAGGAATCCAAGATCAAATAACCGCCGCCGCCGGCATGAAAAATCCTTCCTGAAAATTGCCGGGATCCTATCTTCAAAAGGCGCCGTGGCAAAACCCGCTTATGGGGATAGGTTGCGGATCGATCCCCGGGTTCAATTCAAATATCTGCTTTAGCCCAAGAACTTGGCAATCATTTCCAGAAAGATGGGAACGGAAATGGGTTTGGCGATATAGCCTTCGCAGCCCCCTTCCCTGATTTTTTCTTCGTCTCCCTTCATGGCGAAGGCGGTTACCGCGACCACCGGAATATCTTGAAGTTCCTCATCCGCTTTGATGATTTTGGTGACTTCGAGACCGGATATCTCGGGCAACTGGATATCCATGAGGATGAGATCCGGGTGGTGAACGCGGGCCAATTCCAGAGCTTCCTTGCCATCACTGGTCTGCACGGTGTTATAACCACTGGCCTGCAAGAGATCGTTGAACAGTTTCATATTGACCCCCATTTCCCAAATGACCACACCTTTAACTGACCTTTCATCATGATTCTGCTATAAGAATCATTACGTTATAGGCGGATTTGGGATGTTGATATGGCTCATCCGATGGG
>Ga0187833_10002038_pt1 | contig 22251 bp, 23 predicted proteins | sample ETNtaG_37_FD_167968 | JGI IMG/M metagenome (GOLD analysis project Ga0187833, IMG submission 167968) | Marine microbial and viral communities from oxygen minimum zone, Eastern Pacific Ocean - ETNP2014_SV_400_PacBio MetaG (Illumina Assembly) | ecosystem: Environmental > Aquatic > Marine > Hypoxic...
CTTATGAACTAAGAGAATTCACCACAAATGACAGGCAAGGCAAGATAGCTTCATTAGTTATTGGAGATGAAACAGGAACCATAAGGGTTGTGATGTGGGGCGACCAGGCAGATAATATAAAAAACATAAATAAAGACATGATAATAAAGATACTTGGAGGATATGTCAAGGATAACAGCGGGAATATCGAGATTCATCTGAATGACAAGAGTAAACTAATAATGAATCCAGAAGGAGAAACAATTAAGGAGATAAAACAGGATTCTTCTGAAAGGAAGACTATTGACAAGCTTACAGAGAGCGACAGTAATGTCGAGATTTTAGGAACAATAGTGCAGATATTTGATCCCAGATTTTTTGAAGTCTGCCCCCAATGCAGTAAAAGAGTAAAAAATTCTGAAGGAGCATTTGTATGCGACAAGCACAGTAATGTAGGGCCGGATTTTTCCTATGTGCTTAACCTTATTGTTGATGACGGGACAGAAAACATAAGAACTGTTTTTTTCAGGGATAGCATGGAGAAACTTATTAATGCAAATAAAGAAAAAATCCTCGAGTACAAAGACAATCCGGAAAAATTTGAGGAAATCAAGACAGAATTATTGGGCAACATTATAAAAATAAATGGCAGGGTCAAAAAGAACCTGTTTTTCGACAGGATAGAGATTGTGGCAAATACTGTTTCAGTAAATCCGGACCCAGAAGAAGAAATTAAAAGGCTGGATGAGGAAGTCAAGAAAGCATAATAGAAAGTAATTAATATCTTAATTCTTCTGAATTTCTTACAATGATGTATTATACACATTTAGCATTTGGCTTATTAGTTTCATTAATATCTATAAATTTTTTTGATATTAATAATCAAATTATGTTTATTCTAATTGCAGTTCTATTTTCAATTTTTCCGGACATTGACGAAAGAAAATCAAAGATTGGGAAAAAATACAAATCTGCATCTACTATAATTAATTTTATTTTTGGGCATAGGGGATTTTTTCATACAATATTTGTTCCTTTGATATTATTTCTTGGTTTTAATTACATTAATAATGAGTTTGGGATTGCTGTTTTAGTAGGATATTTTTCGCATTTGTTTATGGACGCTTTGACTAAGCATGGGATAAGTCCTTTAGCTCCATTAGTTAATAGAAAAATTAATGGACCTTTTAAAACAAATTCTTTGCTGGAGAAAGTGTTGTTTTTGGTGATTGTTTTGTTGATTTTGTATTTATTGCTACTATATTCTTAAAAATATATAATAAAGGAGCACTGGACATTCTGAAACCTTAAAATTCTAGCTTTATAGTGCTTGTAACGGCAAAATCTACTGTTTAAGAGCACTGGACATTTGCGGACAGGGTATATAAATGATTTAGTCCATTATATACTTGTTGTGTGAGACGCTTGAAAATTCCATTGAATTTTCGGCGTTCTCAAAAATCTTACAGATTTTTGACAAATCACATAACACCTCCATCCCTGGAGTGGCAGTAAAATGCATGCTCATAATTAAGGGGATGTTGAAATAAAATGCGAAAGCAATGAGGAAAGTAAAATGAGTACAAACATAAAAACAGAACCAGTGTCCGGAAACATGCCGGAAAAAAAGTTTTCTACTGGAGCTTTAGTAGCTACAGTCTGGGAGAACCAGGGTAAAAGCAAGGAAGGAGATGATGTCAGCTTTAAGACAATCTCATTCCAGAGAAGGTATAAAGACAAGAACGGCGAATGGCAGAGCACAAATACTTTGCGTATAAACGATCTTCCAAAAGCTTCTTTGGTGCTTCAAAAGGCTTATGAGTATGTTGTAATGAAAGAGCTGCAAAATGCAGCATAATTTACACATTTTTTTATTTTTTTAATCTAGAAACAAAAACAAACAAAAATTCAAAAAATTTAAAAGGTGAAACAAATGAAACAAATATTAATGGAACCAAAAACAATTCAGAACAATAAAAAATCTACAGAAGATAATAGTAAATCAAAAATCGATTCTAAAGAGGAAATTATTATTAAAGAAGAACAAACAATAAAAGAAAAAACTTTATCAGACCTTCCAGGAGTAGGCCCTGCTACTATTGAAAAACTTGAAGCAGTAGGATATACAGACCTTATGTCAGTTGCAGTAGCAACCCCCGGAGAGCTTATTGATGTTACCGGAATGACACAAGCAGCTGCTAAAAAGATCATTGCAACTGCCAGATCTTCTTTGGACATGGGATTCGAGTCTGGAGAAGACGTTCTCAAAAAAAGAGAGAAGGTCATAAGAGTATCTACTGGCAGCGAAGCTTTTGATGCTTTAGTTGGCGGTGGATTTGAATCAGCAGCAATAACAGAATGTTATGGGGAGTTTGGTTCAGGAAAAACACAAATAGGACATATCTTAGCAGTAAATTGCCAGAAACAATTTCCAGGATCTACAGTTGTTTACATTGACACTGAAAATACTTTCAGGCCAGACAGAATTGAGCAGCTTTCTAAAAGTGTTGGATTGGATCCTATGGATGTTCTTAAAAATATTAAAGTAGCTAAGGCATTCAATACTGACCATCAGATGCTGCTTGGAGAGAAAGTTGAAGACCTTATAAAAAAACAAGGTCTGGACGTAAAGCTGGTTATTGTAGATTCCCTGACAGCACACTTCAGAGCAGAATATATTGGCCGTGGAACTTTGGCAGAAAGGCAGCAGAAAATAAACAGACATATGAGGGATCTGGCAAAGCTTGCGCATATGTATAATTTATGCGCATATGTAACAAATCAAGTAATGTCAAAACCAGACCAGTTCTTTGGAGATCCGACCCAGGCAATCGGAGGCCATATTGTGGGACATGCTTCAACCTTTAGGCTATACTTGCGCAAAGGGAAAAAAGGCAGCAGGGTTGCAAAACTTGTGGACAGCCCAAACCTTCCAGAAGGAGAAGCAAGCTTCTTTGTTGAAGGCAGCGGATTAAAGGACATTTGATTTTCTAATTTTTTCTCTTTCTTTTTACTTTTTATTTAATCTTAGTTCGTACTATATTCAATAAGTTTTTAAAATAAGGATTATTATTTTCTCCTATGGTATACCCTATAGCAAAACTGACAATAGCAGTTTTTATGAAACTATTCATGAAGAAAATAGATGGGAAAGAGAATGTAATAAAGGATAAACCGTTTATTATTGCAGGCAACCATTCCAGTTTTTTTGATGACCTTGGTGTACCCAGCGTTATTGTCCCTATTATCAACAAAAAAACACATTTCTATGTCAACTTTAAGTATTTTAATAATCCTTTTCTAAGGAAAACTCTAGAGTGGGGGGGAAGTATACCTGTAGATGCAAGAAAAGGCAAAAACCATATAGAAATAAATAATAAAGCATTTCAAACTGCATTAGGATACCTGAAAAATGGTGAAATCGTTGGAATTTACCCAGAAGGTACAAGAAGCATTGATGGGAAACTACAGAAAGGAAAGACCGGCATTGCCAGGCTTGCTCTAGCAGCCAAAGTTCCAGTTTTGCCTATGGGCATAATAGGATCATACAAAATTTTGCCAAAAGGAAAGCTTTTACTTAGGCCAAAAAGATGTAAAATTAATATAGGGAAGCCATTATACTTTAAGGAATACTATAATAAAAAAATAACAAAGAAATTGTTAAGAGAAGTGACAAACAAAATCATGAAGGAAATAGCAAAACTAGTAGGTCAAAAATATAATTACTAAAATGGTATATGATTTATTCGGTAAGCCCGTAATTTGTTCTACTATCAAATTATGGATTAAGGAAGTTAGCTGCATGGAAAATATCCCTAAAAAAGGGGGATTCATTATAGCTGCAAACCATGAAAGCTATATGGACCATTTAATCATAGTATGCACTGTTATGCCTCACTTAAACAAGAAAGTGTATTTTCTTTCAAAAAAAGAGCATTTTGACAATGTTTTCAAGAAGGCATGGCATATGTACGGGGGTGCGATACCTCTTGACAGGAAAGCTGGTGGAAAAGAGGCTTTGAGATGGGCTATCAAGGCTTTGAAAAAAGAAAAAATCATTGCAATACACCCTGAAGGTACGAGATCATTGACTGGAAAATTACAAAAAGGAAAGACAGGTGTAGTTCGTTTGGCATTATTGGCCAAAGTCCCAGTACTTCCAGTAGGATTAATCGGAACTTTTGAGATGTTACCAAAAGGAAAAAATATCCCAAAATTAAAGAGGGCAACAATGAATATAGGCAAACCCTTGTATCTTGATAAATATTACAATAAAAAAATAACGAAAAAAATGTTAAGAGAGATAACAGACAATCTTATGAGAGAAATTGCAAAATTAAGCAATCAGAAATATAATTTTTGACAATGAAAAAAATATCTATTATCGGAGGAGGAAGCTGGGGGACAACTTTAGCAGTATTGGTGGCAGAAAACGGCTATGATGTTAATCTGTGGGTAAGAGAAAAGGCAATAGCACAGTCAATAAATAAGGAAAAGGAAAATAAAGTACACCTTCCCGGAATTAAGATACCTGATAAGGTCCATGTCAAGAGTTCTTTGCAAGATGCGGTATCTAATGCAGATTTGATAATCAATGCTGTTCCTGTACAATTTACAAGGGAATTAGCTAAAAAATATTCAAAATATATCAATTGCGATACTGTTGTTAATACTGCAAAAGGAATAGAAACCGGAACATACAACACAATGTCAGAAGTTCTTAGAGAAGAGCTTCCTGATAAAATTTCAATAGTGTCGTTGTCTGGCCCAAATCATGCTGAAGAAGTCAGCAGAAAGATGCCGACGGCAACAGTTATAGCATCTGAGAATACTGATTGCCTTAATGAAATCAAGAAAATATTCCATACAAGCTATTTTAGGGTTTTTACGCATAATGATATAATTGGCGTTGAAGTTTGCGGGGCTCTGAAGAATATAGCAGCAATAGCAACTGGTGTATGCGACGGTTTAGGATATGGGGATAATGCAAAAGCCAGCATTATAACAATAGGGTTGATGGAAATGTCCACTTATGGCAAATTTCTAGGTGCCAAAAGATCAACCTTTTATGGTCTTGCAGGAATAGGCGACTTAGTGGCAACATGCACAAGCAAGCACAGCAGAAATAGGTTAGCTGGCGAGAGAATTGCAAAAGGGAAAACACTTGATAATATCAAAAAAGAAATGAAAGGCAGGGTAGCAGAAGGCATACAGACAACAAAGGCTGTTTATGAATTCAGCAAAAAAAACAAACTTTACATGCCTCTGACAGAACAGGCTTATGAAGTGCTTTATAAGAACAAAGATTTAAAGGAAGCTATATCTGATTTGCTGAAGATAGAATAAAAACCAGAAATCATTAATGTCTATTCTTCTGTAAAATCCTCTATTTTTTCCTTAAGTTCCTCACTCTTTTTTAAGATGCCTTTGTTCCTTAAATATTCCCTTGTGAGTATCCAGAAAAACAAGCCTAAACTTTTCTTACCCTTGTTATTGCTTGGTACAACAAGGTCTATATTGTTTGATTGGTTATTGGTATCGCATATTGCAATAACAGGGATACCCATCTTTATTGCATCTATAACTGCATTTCTATCCGGTCCTGAATCAACAACCAACAGGACCTTTACTTCAATGTAATTATCCAGGTTAGGGTTTGTTAGGATTCCCGGCGGATAACGCCCGGCAAAAACCTTTGCTCCGGTAATCTTGCCAAACATATTTATTGGCTTCCATGCACTTTCCCTTCTCCCTACAATCAAAATATCTTCTGGGTCGTATTGTGCCAGAAATTTAGCTGCTATATTCAGCCTTTCATCTATCTTCTGGAGGTTTAAAACAGACAGGCCATCAGGCCTTGTTTTGTAGATGAATTTCTCCATGTATTTGGTCTTGAACTTTGTACCTATATGTATGCCAGATTTCAGATATTCGTCTGTAGCTACTAAAAATTTTTCTTCAACCATTTTCTTTCTTTAATGCTAGTTCAGAAATTGAACTGCAATTTTTATTACCTCATGCAGTGAGTTGGTAATATTGGGAGGGAAGAAAGCTCCATTTAAAAACCTTTCTTTACTTAAAAACTTCTAAATCCTCATAAACAGGACCTTCCGGAGTTAAAGTGCTTTTTACTAATCTGAAATTACTTATGTCAATTTTTTTGTTCTCGATTTTTATATTCTTTAATTTATTAATAAAATTGTTTTTGTCTTCTATGTATTTTACTCTTGCTAATGTCAAGTGCGGTTTGAAATCTTTTTCTTTCCTGAATAAGCTTTTTAGGCTTTCATCAATATTTTTTTGCAGTTCTAATATATTTTCTTCTGGTTCTAATCCAATCCAGATTACCCTAATATAATTTTCATTTGGAAAAACATCAACATCATTTAAATGAACTGAGAAAGATTTAAATTTAACATTATTTAGACTTTCTTTTATTGTTTCTATATCGTTTGGCTGGACTTCTCCAAGGAATTTCAATGTCAGATGAATATTATCTTTGTTTACTAAACTTATTTTGTTGTTTGCAGTGTCTATTTGTTTCTGTAGTTCGGAAATATATTCTTTTATATCCTCAGGAATTTTGATTGCTATGAAGAGTCTCATGAATAAAGTTTAGACATGGAACTATTTAAAACTAGTCAAAAATAAAACAAAAAAGAAATAACCTTATTCTTTCTTTTCTTCTTCTCCGAAATCTTCTGTATCTTCTACTTTTTGCTCAGGTTCTTCAGCTGCAGCATTTTGTTCTGCCGGTGCACTTTCTGCTGTTCCTTCTTGTTTAGGAGCTGCTTCACCAACAACTTCAGCAAATCCTACTTTACGTAGAACTTTCGTAATTTTTATCTTTACTTCCTGTCCTTCTTTTGTGTTAGGAACAAACAAAACAAAACCTTCTTTCTTTGCAATGCCGTCCCCTTTTTCTCCTACAGCTTCTATCTTTACATCTATTTCATCTCCAACATTAACTGGAGCATCTCCTTGACTAAAGTTTCTATCTTGGTCGTACATATTCAGTTTTTACCTCATATTTTCTAATTCTTTTGAGAAATTCCTAAGGAAAACTCAACCCTTAGAATGCCGGAGTTATATATAAATATATTGGTTTTTATACTAAGGCAGTTATGTTCAGAAAGCTAGGCCGCCGTCAACATTTATTACGGTTCCTGTAATGTATCTGGCTTTATCTGATGCCAGGAAAGCAATAACATTGGCAATATCTTCTGGTTCGGCTTCATCTTTCAATGGAGTCATATAACTTATCATCTTTTTTCTTATAAAAGGTATATCTTTTGTTATTGTGGTTTTCACAAAACCAGGAGCAACAGCATTTACTGTTATCTTTTTTTTGCCAAGCTCTTTTGCCAGAGACTTTGTGAAACCTATGATGCCTGCTTTAGAAGCTGCATAATTAGACTGGCCAAAGTTCCCATACTGGCCTATAATGGAAGATACGCTTATGATTCTTCCTCCTTCTCCCATTAGGGGCAAAATGGCCTTGGTTACATAGAAAACGCTGTTGAGATTAGTGTTTATGACAGCATCCCATTCATCTTTAGTCATGTTTTTTAATGTTCTATCCTTAACAATACCTGCATTGTTGATAAGAATATCAACATTTTTGAATTGTTTTTGTGCAGTTTCAGCCATTTTCTTAACTTCATCAAAATTTGTAACATTAGCTTTAACCGCTATACATTCCACTCCTAATTTCTTGATTTGTTCAGCAACATCATTAGCTTCTTTATCATTGGCAAGATAGTTAATGATAATATTTGCCCCATTTTTTGCAAGTTCAAATGCAGTAGACCTTCCAATGCCTGTCGAACCTCCAGTGACTAATGCTGTTTTTCCTTTTAACATTTTTATAATCAATTAGATTTTGTTGCAGATATGTAGACCCATTCCCCAAGATAACTTTTATCATCTGCAAATGGATTAAGCTTTTCTAATTCTTTGAACAATTTTTGTGCAGCCATGATAATCAAGGCATCTCTATCGTTTTCCTGATCCGGATTAGGATTTTTACCTCCGATTTCAGGCAGAATTCCTGCCTGCAGCCGCTTAATTCTTAGAAAGTTAATCCAATCACTATACTTTAACCGGATGCATTTGTAATAAGGTTCCATATACTTGAATCCTGCATCTTTTAAGGCAGTTAGGTATTCCTGAAGTGGTCTGGGATTAGGAAAAATAAAATTCCTTAAAGGAGTATAAGCTTTAATATTTTCATCAAGGTTTTTCCTATACTTCTTAAATTTAGAATTTTTACGAATTATATCTATGGCTATATCATGGACCCGGTATACTGTGGAATCAAGCATCAAAACCCCTTTTTTCCTTCCATCCCTAAGGATATTCCCTGTATTAAAAACAAAAGTACCTTTTGACTTCAATGCTTCAGCAATACCCTTAAATGCTTCTTTTAGGTTAGGTATCAGGTGAACAGTGTTTGCACACATTACATTATCTACAGTCCCTTTTCCTACTGTCTCAGATAAAGTAGTATATCTATTGTCTTTTTTCTCCAGAATAAAAAAATTAACATTAGGGCGAGAACCTAAAAATTCATATGCTTTTCCCAGCCATGCCGGCGAGTTGTCAACCAGCCATAGATTTATCTTAATTTTTAGCTTTTCCAGGATTCTAACGGATGATGTCCCTGTACCAGCTCCAAAGTCTACCACAACACTATTTTCATGGATATTAGGCTTAGCAATAGAAATAAGCTGGTCTAGACATTCATTATTCCATGAAGCATCAATAACTGCATTATGAAATGTTGTTGCACCTTTTGAAGCAGGCCTGTCAGGCTTCCAAGATTTAGGCTGCTGTGTAGTTATACTCATGACCATTTAGTTAAAACAGTAAAAATGGCAGCTTTTTAAATTTTCTCTTTTTCCTGGCAATAAAGCGTTAGATTTATTAATGGTAAATAGAACCGTATGTATGAGATGAATTCAAGTAATACCACGAAAGCGGAAGTTGTTGTAATAGGTGCAGGTCCAGGAGGATATGTGGCTGCTATAAGGCTTGGTCAGCTGAACAAAAAGGTTGTTTTGATTGATGAAGATAAACTTGGCGGAATATGCCTTAATTACGGCTGCATCCCATCAAAAGCAATGATTTATGCATCTGAATTTCTGGATAAAATCAAGAAATCTTCTGATATGGGGATTAAGGTAGATAAAGTTACGATGGATTTTAAGAAGATGCAGGAATGGAAGGACAAGGTAGTTTCGAAGCTAATAACTGGGATTGAATTTCTTTGCAAGAAAAATAATGTTGATGTTGTTAAGGGAAGCGTGGTTTTTGAAAATTCCAACAGGTTAAAAATAAGCAATGGAAAAAGTGTTTCTTATGTCGATTTTGAAAAGGCGATAATTTCATCAGGCTCAGAACCAATTGAATTGCCAAACTTTAAATTTGACGGTAAGAAAATTATTAGTTCAAGAGAAGCTTTGTATTTGGATAAAATCCCAAAGAACCTGGTTGTTGTAGGCGCAGGCTATATAGGATTAGAGTTAGGAACAGTTTATGCAAAACTCGGAAGCAAGGTTTGTGTTGTTGAGATGCAGGAGCAGATTTTACCCGGATTTGACAAAAGCGTTGTTGATGTGCTGCAGAGGAACCTAGAAAATATCAATGTTGAAGTGCATCTTGATACAAAGGCAGATAAAATTGAAGGTAAGAAAATAATTGTAAATTCAAAAGAAAAAGGCAGAATATCCTTAGATGCAGATAAGATTCTGGTTGCCGTAGGCAGAAAGCCCAATACAAAAAATTTAGGTATTGAAAACACTAAAGTAGAATTGGATAGTGATGGATTTATTAAAGTGGATAAATATCTGAAGACTAATGATAAAAATATATATGCGATAGGAGATGTTTCTATAGGGCCCATGCTGGCTCATAAAGCTTCATCACAAGGCAGGTTTGCTGCAGAATCAATTGCTGGCGATAAAGGCAGTTATGAGGGCGATGTCGTACCTGCGGTTATTTTTACTGATCCGGAAATTGCTGCTGTTGGCTTAAGCGAAGAAGAAGCAAAGGCCAAGGGAATGAATATAAAGGCAGGAAAATTTCCATTTAGCGCATCAAGCAGAGCCATGACAAGAGGCAGTACACAAGGATTTGTGAAAATAATTTCTAATGAAAATGATAAAAAGATAGTTGGGGTGCAGATTGTGGGGCATGATGTATCAGACCTTATAAGCGAGGCTGCTTTGGCAATAAGGATGAATGCTTCTGTAGAGGATTTAGCTTTGACAATACATCCTCATCCTACTTTAAGCGAGAGCTTAATGGAAGCAGCAGAAGCAGCCATGGGCAAGGCTATCCATATATTAAATTCAAAACTATAAAATATTTTGAGACTTAAAAAATGAATAAAATAACCTTTAATGCCAATGGCAAGACAGGAACAATATTTTTGAATAATCCTGAAAAGCTGAACTCTTTTGATTTTGAGATGATAAAAGAGCTGGATAGAATTTTGGAGAGAATAAAGTCCAGTAATTTGAATGTAGTTGTGATAAAAGGCAAAGGAAAAGCATTCTGCTCAGGAGGAAATATCTCATGGGAACAGGAAGTAGGGGATATGGATATCAATGAAGCTAAAAAACAATTAAAATCTGTGCAAAACATTTTTTCCAAGATTGAAACAATGCCCCAGATTTTTATAGCCGTTATAAACGGAATTGCTGTGGGCGGTGGAAATGAACTGGCAATGGCCTGTGATATGAGAATAGCGCTGCCTAATGCAAAATTTATACATCCGGAAACTTCGCTTGGCACAGTAGCCCCTTTAGGAGGCACAAAAAGATTGCCAAGACTGATAGGTTTTGGGAAGGCTAAATATATGCTGTTTACAGGAGCTACAATAGACAGTAAAACTGCTTTAGAATGGGGGCTTGTAGATTTTTTAGTTTCTGAGAACAAGATTGATTCTTTTTTGAATGACTTAACATCCGGGATAGCAAAAAAGCCGGCAAAAGCGCTGGAGCTTACAAAAAAATCAGTGAATAAAGATTATCTTAAAGATCTGCAGGATGATTTTGAAGTTCAGTCTTATGTTAAATGTTCAAGAACCAAAGAGAACAAAGAGATATTAAAGAAATTTCTAAAGGATAAAAAAATCAATTAAGATTCTTTAGGATATGCACAGCAGCCATTGTGCCTACACCACCAACATTCTGCGCAAGACCATATTTCGGCTTATTTATCTGCCTTTTACCACATTCATTTTTCATTTGTTTTGAAATCTCATAAATCTGGGCTAGCCCGGTAGGGCTGATAGGATGGCCCTTGGCCTTTAATCCACCAGAGGTGTTGACAGGAAGACTACCATTAATTTTTGTTGTCCCGTCTCTTATTAACTCTGCTCCATGACCTTTCTTTGCAAATCCAAGGTCTTCATAAGATAATAGCTCTAATGGAGTGAATGCGTCATGCAGTTCTGCTATATCCAAGTCTTCAGGTTTTATTCCTGCCTGCTCATAAGCAGTCTTTGCAGCCTTTATTGTAGAACTCATTGAAGTCATATCTTTCCTCTCAATTGGAGACAGACTGGTTGTGCACATTCCTGAGCCAATAATCTCAATATTTCCCGGATCTTTACTGATTATTGCAGCTGCAGCACCATTTACAGATATACTGCAGTCAAACAATCTTAGCGGACTGGCAACCACAGGAGATTTTTTTATCATATCTAATGTAACTTTCTTTTTGTAGAACATTGCTTTTGGATTGTCGAACGCATTCTCGTGATTTTTTAAAGCAATTAATGCAAGGTCATCTGATGTTGCACCGTACTTCATCATATACTGCTGCGCAACAAGGGCATTTTGTGCAGGGAAATTAAGCCCTTCAGTCTGTTCACATATACGCTCACTGCCCATAAGTATTTCGTCTGTAATAATCTCTGAGGTTAATGATACTATGTTATCATATCCAATGACCATTATGTTTTTGCAATCTGAAGATCTGAGATAGTTGATGGAATTCCACAAAGCAACACCTCCGCCAGCACATCCTGCAGGCACATTAAGTATAGGCATTTCCCTCTGGAAGAGTGTACTTAGCATAGGACCCTGGTGTTTCTGCCTTTCCTCGTTCCTTTCTGATTCAGAATTCGATGCAAATATGACATCTATGTCGTCAAAATTCATATCTGTTGATTTAAGGCATTCACCAATGACTTCACATATCCTCTCATGAGAGCTTTTTCTATCTACACCAAACTTTGTCATACCTACGCCTTTGATGTAAACTTTCATAGAAACCATCTTAAATCAGAATGCACCTTTAATCTTAGCTCCAAGCCCTGCAAGTTTTGATTTCATTTTGTCCTTTACACTTACGCTTTTTTTGTCCGGGTTTTCAAGGATGCTTTTTAGTAGTGTTAATTTTTCTATGTCTCCCATATCTTCCGGAACCTCTGCTATGGGGGTTATATTCAGTTCTTTTAGCTTATTTATGGCGTCTGTTCCATATGCTATTATTCTTTTCTTTCCATTTACCATTTCTTCTGTTAAAAATTTTCCCATTGCTATATTTATCTCATGACCTGGCAACCCAACCAGTTTTGAACTTGCTTTTAATGCTGTGTAAAATACTAATGGGTTTGATTTAGCATCAATGAGCTTTATTCTGGGGTGCGCACTTGCTGTTTTATCCGGAACTTTAAGGTGATATCTAGCGGCTTCCAATTCATCACCAACTATTTCTAATTTCTTTACATAAGCATCATATTCATTGATTCCAGTTGCTTCTTTTATGTACTCTGGAGTTGGAAGCATACCTACTTCGGAAAATGCACTGTCCAAAGCAACAGGATCTTTGCTTATGAACAGCATGTTCATGAAAGCAGGCTCTCCCAGTAAGGTAGGGCCCTGAGCATGCATACCTATAGTAGCATCACCTATTGTCACAAACTTCGGGAGTGCTTTTATCAGCTTTGGCAGGGTTTTTTCAATATCTACTGCAAACATCTCCATTTGAGTATTTTCGTCAACAACTCTCAGCATATTTTCCATTGCTCCGGAAACTCCTAATTGAGAATTCGTTTTCATTACAGGCACATTGATGACTTTGCGCTCCATAATTTCTTTTGCGATGCTAAACTTCATTCCATCCTCAGTTTTTTCAATGTATTGCGATTTTCGAAGGTCCACTAACGGAATATCATTTTTTTTGCACACATCAAGAATACCGGATTTTTTTGCAGAAGCTGTTGTGTCATTGCCAGGCATGGCCTGGTCTCCTACAATTATATCAGAAACTCCCATGTCTTTCAGCATCTTTATAATTTCATCCAAAAGCTTAGGAGAAGTATTCGATGTTTGATACGGGTATGCAGGTTCTATGATGCAGGGCTTTATCAGAACTTTGTCCTGTTTTTCAATATCAAATGAATTTAACAGGTTAAGGGATTCCTTTAGCGATTCTCCTAAATCATATTTTATTTTTGTTATTATAACTGCAGAATCTGTTTTTGCCTTTTCAATTGAATAAACATCTCCAATTTTGTAGTCCTTCATTGTTTTCTTTGGCATACGATTGCCAAACTCATCCTCAAGAAGGATAATATTATAGGGTGTTATTGGATGCAAAGGTGAAGGAATGTTTACTTTTGTCAGTCCTATGACTTTTGTTTTTCTTCCCACCTGTTTTTTTACAGGCTCCCCGCAGTATAAACACTTCTTAATAGGATATATCCATTTCCTGTTGTCTTTTTCACAAACCCATCTTACAATCATTTTCAACCACCTAAATTCTTTAGTATATGGACTGTTACAGTGCTGCCTGCTCCCCCTACATTATGGGCGAGACCAGTCCTTGTTCTGTCCAGCTGCCTCTTATCACATCGGCCTCTCATCTGTCTGACAATCTCATAAATTTGAGAAACACCTGTTGCACTTACAGGATGACCCTTGGCTTTTAATCCACCAGAGGTGTTGACAGGAAGACTACCATTAATTTTTGTTGTCCCGTCTCTTATCAATTTTGGCCCCTGGCCTTTTTTTGCAAATCCCAGGTCTTCATAAGACAGGAGCTCTACAGGAGTGAATGCGTCATGCACTTCAACAAAGTCAATATCTTCATGAGTCACACCTGCTTCATTATAAGCATCTTTTGCAGCGAGCACTGTAGCTTCCCATGTGGACATGTCCGGACTTTCAAAAGTAGATAATCTGCCAGCATATAATGAAGAGCCAGCTATCTTAATGTCTGTTTTGTCCTTACTGATTATTGCAGCTGCAGCACCGTCTACTGATATACTGCAGTCAAACAATCTCAGCGGACTGGCAACTACTGGAGATTTTTTTATCATGTCTAATGTAACTTTCTTTTTGTAAAATTTTGCTTTTGGATTGTCGAACGCATTCTCGTGATTTTTTAATGCAATCAATGCCAGGTCATCTGATGTTGCACCGTACTTTATCATATACTGCTGCGCAACAAGGGCATTTTGTGCGGGAAAATTAAGACCTTCAGTTTGTTCATAAATCCTTTCAGCAGCCATCATAAACTCATCAGTCAAATATTTGGTAAGGCATGGGCTTAACTTTTCTACTCCAAGCACGAGCACATTTTTTTTGCCTGAGTGCACAGCATCCCAGAAAGCGGAACCTCCGCCACTACATGCTGCTGTAACTCTGAAAATAGGTATGTCCTCACATCCTAATATGTTGCTCAATACTCCCTGGAATAATCTTTGCCTTTCCCCATCATGCAATGAATCTCCTTTGGAGATTATTATCTGATCTATATCTGATAATTGCATATTAGCATCTTCCAATGCTTCCATTACCGCTTCATAACACAACTCCTGACTGGTTTTACTATGAACACCAAATTTCGTCATTCCTACGCCTTTTACGTAATACATTTTAAGTTTAAATAGAATATATCTGTTTTTATTTTTTCCCGCTGTATCTTCCTCTAAAGCTTTTCTTATTTACTATTGCCATCACCATCTTTACTTTTGAAACCATCTTATCTTTTCTGAAAACCTTGCCGTTTACAAAAGCTATTTTTTTGAACATGAAAATCAACTTAGCTTCAAACCTTAATGTATGGCCTGGAAAAGTGGGCCTGTAAAATTTGGCAGACCTGATCTTGTAAGCCAAAACATCTTTTTGTTCCTGATTCTTTATGTTGTATCTTACTAGCAAAGTTGCAGCTTGTCCAAGACCTTCTACAATCAATGCTCCAGGCATAATGGGAAATCCTTTAAAATGGCCCTTAAAGTAATCTTCATCACTTCTTATGTTTTTTATCGCCACTATTTCCCTTTTGTCAAGCCTTAAAACTTTGTCAATGAATAAAAAAGGTTTTTCATAAGGTATAATCTTCTTGATGTTCTTTGTGCCTATCTGCCCTTTTTTATCCTTAAAACTATCTATGGATTTCATGGGCTGTCTAACCCTGGGGCGTTTAAAAAGCTTTCGTTGGAGCTGATATACGCTGCATCAATTTCATAACCTTTAAAAACAAACGTTCGTTACATAAATTATATGCCTAATCTTAGAAAATTCATGCAATCATTTCTGATATTGTTAATAATGGCATTTATCCTTTCAATATCCAAGATTGTGGCTCTTTATACAGATTATCTTTGGTTTTCTGCTTTGGGATTCTCAAAGATATTTACAGTAAGCTTAACATCAAAACTTATCCTGTTTTTTGTCGCGGCTTTGTTTTTCTTCCTGTTTGCAGCGATAAATTTGAAAATAGCATCAAGGATTCAAAGCTCAAAACTTCCATTCAAGATAAGCGTATTAATCATTGTATTGCTGTCGGTTTTTCAGGGCTTGTCTGCTTCGAATGCATGGCTGCTGTTTCTTCAATACATAAACCGAGTTTCTTTTAATCTCCAGGATCCTATTCTTGGGAAAGACGTTGCTTTCTATGTCTTTTCACTGCCATTTTTCCTGTTTTTGTGGAAGTTTTTGTTTGTTACTGTTATGGTAACAGGAGCAATAGTTGTTTTATATTATTTGCAGCAGTTCATAACCTCTGTTCTTACTCCTCAAGTTGACCCAAATACAAACACAATCTACAAATCATTTGATTTCTGGAAGGAAGTTTCAAAGATAAAAAGAGGGGCTATGGTGCATACGTTTATATTAGCATCATTTATATTTTTCCTGCTAGGAGCAAAGCATTATTTTGACAGATTTTCTGTCATGTATTCTGAAAACGGCATTGTTGTAGGGGCAGGATACACTGATGTTGTTGTTTTTCTGCCAATTGTAAAATTCCTGATGATATTTGCAGTAATCATTGCTGCATTGTTTTATGTATGGATAATTTTCTTTTCAAAATCCCAAAAACTGGGTAAGAGGCATATACTTCTTTTTGTTTTGATTATCTATCTTGGATTTGCTGCAGTAGGAGAGACTATTATTCCCGGAATTGTACAATCCTTAAAAGTAAGTCCAAATGAGATCAACCTTGAGAAGCCGTATATTGAGAACAATATCAAATTTACAAAAATAGCTTATGGGCTAGATGAAGTGGAGGAAAAAGATTTTGATGTTGAGCAGAACCTGAATGCAGCTGTTTTGGAGAAAGAAAAAGAAACCATAAGTAATGTAAGGATCCTTGATTACCGGCCATTAACAACAACCTACAAGCAGACCCAAGAGATTAGGCTTTATTATGATTTATCAGGAATTGATATTGACAGATATACTATTGATGGGGAATATACTCAGGTTATGCTGGCCCCTAGAGAACTTGACCAAAACCAAATCACGGAAAATGCCCAGACTTGGGTGAACCTGCATATGGTTTACAGCCATGGTTTTGGAGTTGTGATGAGTCCTGTAAACGAGGTTACTAAACAAGGATTGCCTAATTATCTTGTTAAGGATATTCCTCCGTCATATACTGTCAAGGAAGGCGATATTAAAGTTGAGCAGCCAAGAATATATTATGGTGAGAAAGACAATAATTTTGTCCTGGTAAATACAAAAACAAAAGAGTTTGATTTTCCCAAAGGAAACGTAAATGAGTATATTAGCTATGATGGAAAGGGCGGAGTAAATCTTGATTCTTTTATTAAAAAATTTCTGATGGCCCTGCGTTTTGCAGATATCAAGATTCTTCTGTCCTCAGATGTCACAAAAGAGAGTAAAATAATGTTTTTGCGGAACATCCAGCATCGTATTTCAAAGGTAACACCGTTCCTTATGCTGGACAATGACCCTTACCTTGTAATAGATGATGGAAAGTTGTATTGGATTCAGGATGCATATACTGTTACAGGGAATTTCCCTTACTCGCAGAAATTTGGTAGAATAAATTATATGAGGAATTCAGTAAAAGTTGTTGTTGGCGCTTATGATGGAGATGTTACTTATTATGTGGTTGATAAGAATGATCCACTGATGAAAGTTTATTCCAATATATTCCCAGGACAATTCAGGAACTTTGATGATTTTCCTGAAGGCCTTAAAGACCATCTTAGGTATCCAGAGGACCTTTTTAAAGTTCAAAGCACAATTTACAGTACATACCATATGAACGATCCGACTGTATTCTACAATAAAGAGGATGCATGGCAAATACCTTATGAGATTTACGGCACAGGTCAGCAAACAGAAGTAGAGCCTTACTATATAATCATGAAACTTCCTGATGAGAAGAAAGAAGAATTTGTGCTGATGACCACTTTTACGCCAATAAAGAAGGACAATATGATTGCATGGCTTGCTGCAAGGTCTGATAAAGAGAATTATGGTAAACTGCTGCTTTACAAATTCCCAAAAGATAAGCTGATTTACGGACCATTGCAGATAGAGGCAAGGATTGATCAAGATTCTGAAATTTCCCAACAGTTGACTCTTTGGGGCCAGCAAGGCTCTAGAGTTACTCGCGGCAATCTTCTTGTTATACCTATTGAGAATAGTTTATTGTACATAGAACCTTTGTATATTCAAGCTGAAAAAGGACAGCTGCCGGAGCTGAAAAGAGTTTTAGTTTCTGATGGAGAAAGAGTTGTTATGGAAATAGACCTTGCAACTGCTTTAGAGAAACTATTTGGTAAATCCAGGGCTGTAAGGACTACTGAAACTATTGTGGAAGACAGATCCCAAGAAGATCTGATTAAGGAAGCAGGTGCTTATTACGATTCAATTCTTGATGCAATGGATAAAGGCGACTGGATTGTGTTTGGAGAGAATTTTGACAAATTAGGGGAAACTCTTGGTTCTCTTGAAAGATAATAATCCGTAATATCTACCTTCTATATATGCAAATATTTATAAATTGAAAACCTATACATTAGGAGTAATAATGGGTAAGAAAAAAAATAATATTTCATTCAGAATGAAGGAGAAATTTGTCTCAGCTCTAAATAGGAGTCTAACTCCTGCGGAACACTCTTATGAGGCCTTTAAAAAAGTCTTTCGTAAAATAAAAAAAACAGCCCCATTAGTTTATGAAGAGGTTGAAACTTTGATTAAGAGCAATATTGTTCCAATTGATAAAAGAAAAAAGGTGTTTAAAAAAGCTAATCTGGCCGAACTCGGGGATACAATAACATCAAGCTTAATCAAAAAAATTCCCAGCCTGGATGCAAGAGAGCTGAAGAAAATAGTGGGCAGCAAATCTTCCCAGACATTTATTGACATGGTTGCTAAGGGATTAAGCGTTTCTAGCTTTAGTGAAAAAGAGTATACTATTCTGTCTAAGGAGAAGGAATTCAAGAGAGTTTTGATAGCCAATAGGGGAGAAATAGCTCTAAGAGTTATTAGGGCTTGTCGCGAGCTAGGAATAGAAACTGTTTTGGTTTATTCTAGCAACGATAAAGACAGCTTGTCAGTAAAGTTTGCAGACAAGGCATGCTGCATGGGTTCGGGAGTAAGTTATCTGGATATTAATAAAATAATCAGCATTGCCAAAAAGACAGAATCTGATGCAATACATCCTGGATACGGATTTCTGGCAGAGAATGCAAAGTTTGCAAAATTATGCGAGAAAAACCAAATCAAGTTTATAGGGCCTTTGTCAAAGACAATCATGCTTTTGGGAGACAAGGTCATGGCAAAGAGGACAGTGACTAAGGCTAAGGTACAGGTAATAGAAGGAACTACAATAGCATTGAAAAACTGGAAACATGCGTTTAAGATAGCCAAGAAATTAGGATTTCCTGTTATAATCAAGGCTGCAGCCGGCGGAGGCGGAAAAGGGATGAGGATTGTTACGGAGGAAGAAGAGATGGAAAAAGCCTATGTGAGTGCCGGAGCAGAGGCTTTCCTGTCTTTTGGAGACAAAACTTTGTATATGGAGAAATATATTGAAGAGCCCAGGCATATAGAATTCCAGATATTAGCGGACCGTTATGGCAATGTTGTTCATTTAGGTGAAAGAGATTGCAGTATCCAAAGAAAACACCAGAAACTTGTTGAGGAAAGCCCTAGTCCAGCTATAACTGCAGAGTTAAGGGAAAAAATGGGAGACGCTGCTGTACGAGCTGTGTCAGCTGCAAGGTACGAAGGAGCCGGAACCGTAGAGTTTTTGCTGGACAAGAGCAAGAATTTCTATTTTATAGAAATGAATACAAGAATACAAGTTGAACACGGAGTTACTGAAATGGTCACTGGAGTGGACCTTGTCAAGGAACAGATTAAGCTTGCGGCAGGAGCAAAACTTGCATTTAACCAGGACCATATCAAGCTTGATGGATGGGCAATAGAGTGTAGGGTCAATGCAGAAGATCCTTTGGAAGATTTCAGGCCTTCAATCGGATTAATAACTAATTATCTTCCTCCTGGAGGTCCGGGAATAAGGGTTAACAGCATATGCCACCAGGGCTATAAAGTGCTGCCTGATTATGATTCATTATTATCCTTGTTAATATGCCATGGAAATGACAGACATGAGGCAATAACCAGGATGAACAGGGCACTAAAAGAATATTTTATAGAAGGTGTAAAGACAACAATACCTTTCCATCTGGCTGTTTTGCACAACAAAAATTTTGTCAAGGGGAAATTTACAACAGCGTTTATAGAGAAAAATGACATTCTTAAATCTGTAAAGAAATACATCGGTCAAAAACGCAAAGAATTAACCAACGGCCAGAAAATGATTGTGGTCACTACTGCAGTATCCAAGTATATGGATAAGAAGAATAATCTTAATAACAAACCAAATGCGTGGGTCATGTCAGGTAGACAAGAATTAATGCAAAATGAATAAGGTTTTTTATTTTAAGACTCTTTCTTCTACTAACTCTAAAGCCAAAAGCTTAGCTAAGAAAGGTTTTGATAAAGTAATTGTTATTGCAGATAAACAAACTTCTGGTAAAGGGCGGTTTAAACGAAAATGGGTTTCTTCTTTAGGCGGCTTGTACATGACCATATTGCTTAAAGAAAAAGATTTGTCGAGGGTAAAATACCTTACTTTTATTGCTTCTATTGCCGTTGCTAAAACAATAAAATTAAATTCTAAAGTAAAATGGCCTAATGATGTTTTGATTTCTGGAAAGAAGATATGCGGCATTTTGACTGAAACTGTTTACAAACAACATTCGGTCTCTGACCGAAGGCATTTTTCCCTCCCACCTCCCCACAATCCCACCAAAGATAATTATGCGTTGATTGGGATTGGTGTCAATGTAAATCAGAAAAAATTTAGTAAAGATATTTCTGATAAAGCAACTTCATTAACACTTGAAACCAATAAAGAATATGATATTAAAAAAATAATCAATGAAATAGTAAAAGAATTCAATTCATTGTATAAATATTATAATAATAAAAAATATAATGAGATAATTAAAATCTGGAAAAAATATTCTTGCACTTTAGGAAAGAAAATAAGGGCTGAGACACTATCTGGAGTGTATGTTGGCAAAGCTGTTGGTGTTGATGAAGATTGTAATTTGGTTTTGAAGTTGAAGAATGGGAAACGTAAGAAAATAATAGAAGGAGATATTTTTACTGTTTAGCTTTTCAATGCTTTTCTTAGATTTTCAGGTATTTTAGTTGATTTCTTTGTTTTTTGGTCGACAAAAACATTTACTGTATAACCTTCAGCCAATAATTTTTTGTCGCTTTTTCTTGAGATTTTATAATTAAATTTGATACTGCTGTTGCCTATGTTCTCTATGGCTGTTTTAATTATTATGATATCGTCATATTTTGCAGATTCCTTGTAATTGCATTTTACCTCAACTACTGGGGCTATAAGGCCTTGTTTTGCAAACTTTGCATAATTGAATCCGGATTGCCTTAGAATCTCTGTTCTTCCAATTTCAAACCATTTCAGATAGTTTGAATAATAAACGACTTGGCCATGATCTGTGTCTGCATAGTAAACTCTTAGTTCTGTCTTATTGGTTTTCATAATATGTTAAGATAGAAGTTTGTATTTATTATCTTTTTGTTTATTTTGGTTTTTACTTACTTGTATCTAATTGGTACATATTTGTCCTTCTTCCACCATCAACAACATCCCAATCATACAAAAAACCCAGCCTTTGAACAACCCTTTCATCAACAGATCCTTCTTTAACTGCTGCATTAAGTGTCGTAATATTTGGTTTTTTCTTAGCAAAATTTACAGCATGAGCAGCTAGTGTTGTTGCTACTCTTCTTCCTTCAAAGTCTGGGTGAGTCAGGTATGTTATGGCATACAGACCACTTTCACTTCTTTTTTCTAGAGAACATGCTCCTACAACATTATCTTCTTCCGGCAATCTTCCAAAAAACATATGTTGCGCATCGCTAGAACCTAGATAGGGAAAATCTGTTCTTATTTCCCAATATTAATGATGCAACCATTCCCATCTCTCCATTGCTAGTTCATCTAAGTGACCAAACGCTTCAATTACCAGATCGGGATTTATAGGCACTTGTCCGGGGTTTATAGGTTCATTCATAATTATTTATCTCCTAATAATCCAAGAAATAACTTGGAGCTATTATCTCCTCTTTTAGAAGTACGGAATACTTAACTATCTTTAAACATATCGGGAATTGTTTAGGCTATGACCTCTTTATCAAAATGTTTAAAAAGGGAGTAACATTACTTTGAGGAGATATAAATGGCACTATTAGATCAAACACCGTTTTTGAAAAGAATGCTGGAAATGGCTTATACTATAGCCCTGGTTGTACTGATCAGCGGAATAGTGGGTTTAGTTTTGGCTTTTCCGGTGATGCTGCTGTGGAACTTTGTTTTTGGCAGTGTTTATTCTATTGGGGTTTTGCAGGCATGGGCCTTGAATGTTTTAGCTGGAATATTGTTTGGTAA
>Ga0187833_10002042_pt1 | contig 22243 bp, 21 predicted proteins | sample ETNtaG_37_FD_167968 | JGI IMG/M metagenome (GOLD analysis project Ga0187833, IMG submission 167968) | Marine microbial and viral communities from oxygen minimum zone, Eastern Pacific Ocean - ETNP2014_SV_400_PacBio MetaG (Illumina Assembly) | ecosystem: Environmental > Aquatic > Marine > Hypoxic...
ATAATTTGAGCACCTATACCAGAGTTTTTAATCAATTTATCTTGTTCATCTTTATAAAAATTTTTACTTTTATATCCTATTAAAGTTTCAGAAACTGATTTAAGATTTGAATCTCTTATAAAAATTAAAACACAATCTTTATAGTTTTTAAAATACTCAATAGTTTTATTAAATAGGTTTGGTAGTTTTTCTCCCATTAAATAACCTTTAACTATATTTGATGAAATAACTCTAAGTCTAGGATTTTTATTTTTTTTTAAATTTCCTTTAATTAATGCAAAATTTTCTGTACCATCCAATACATTCTCAAAAATTTTGATATTATAATTTTGTTTTTTAATTTTTATATTTGATGATTTTTTAAACTTAATTAACTTTTCACGATTTAGCCGATAAGATATTAAATCATCAATCTTACCCAGTTTCAGTTTGTGTTTTTTTGCAAAGTTTACTAATTGTTTTCCTTTAGCCATAGTACCATCATCGTTCATAACTTCACAAATAACCGCTGAACAACCACATTTGGATAATCTGGAAATGTCTACAGAAGCTTCCGTGTGACCAGCTCTAATCAAAACTCCACCATTTTTGGATATAAGTGGGAAAACATGGCCGGGTGACACAATGCTCTTTGGTGATGCATTCTTTTTAATTGCTGTTCTAATAGTGTGGGCTCTATCGTGAGCAGATATACCAGTTGTTATTCCTTTTTTTGCTTCAATTGAAATCGTAAATGCTGTTTGAGTCCTTGATTTGTTAACAGACGACATTAAAGGTAAATTAAGTTTATTAACTTGCGCTTGACTTAAAGCTAAACATATAAGTCCACGACCATGTTTTGCCATAAAGTTTATCGATTTTGCCGAAACTTTTGATGCAGGTATAATAAGATCGCCTTCATTTTCCCTTCCTTCGTCATCAACTAATATAAACATTTTACCACGTCTGGCATCATGTATAATTTTATTAATTTTAGAAAATTTTATACTCTTCATTTTATATAATTTTTTATATATTTTCCCAGGATATCAAATTCAACATTTACCATGTCTTTTTCTTTAAGATATATTAAATTAGTTAATTTAAGCGTGTGAGGAATGATTGAAATTTGAAATCCATCATTCAAAATTTTTGCAATCGTAAGCGAAACACCATTTATTGTAATAGATCCTTTTGGTGCCACATATTTTTTGTATTTTTTTGACAATTTAAAATTAATTAAACAAGATTTACCAAGAAAATGAATTTTTTTTACAGTAGATATAGTATCAATATGACCCTGGACAAAATGTCCTGACACGCTCTGCCCATATTTTAAAGGTTTTTCGAGATTAATGATATCGCCTTTTTTTAATAATTTAAAAATAGTTTTCCTTAAAGTCTCTTTAGAAACATAAAATGTAAATAAATTTTTAATAGATTTTTCTACAGTTAAACAGGCTCCGGAACACGAAATGGAAGATCCTATTGCTTTTTTTGAAAAATGCATTTTAGAAAATATTTCTAAAATAATATTATTTTTTTTTTTATAAATTTTGTTAATTATACCCGTGTTTTCAATTATGCCGTTAAACATTATTTTAATTTATATGATATCAATTTATCACCTAAGAGATTGACTTTTTCAATTGTTTTTTTTTTTTTTTTAAAAAGAAATCTAAAATATTTTTTAATGTTCGAACTACCATTTTTACCAAGATTATTGTTTGATATGAATAATTTAAAATCGTCTACTAAATTTTTTTTTAGAAAACTAGTAGCTAATTTTAATCCTGATTCTAAAAAAATTCTAGAGAAACCTAATTGTTTAGCTTTCCTAAGAGATTTAATTAAATCAAGATGTCCATTATTATCAAGAGAAATTTTAAAAATTTTAATATTTAATTTTTTTAATAATTTAATTTTTTTAATATTAGTTTTGTTATAAAAAACTATAGTGTTAAAATTATTCGCTTCTTTTACAATTATTGAATTAATTGGTATTTTTAATTTGTTATCAAGTATGATTCTTGATGGACTTCTGTATTTTAGACCATCAATTCTACATGTTAACTTCGGATTATCATTAATAATAGTTTTTGAGCTAGTCATTATACAATCATGATTTGATCTCATTAAATGAACTCTTCCTCTAGAAAATTCATTTGTAATCCATTTATTCTTCCTTTTATTAATTGTATAGAAATCTTTTGAAATCGCTAATTTATACGTTACAAAAGGCAAATCTCTCTTTTTAAACTTTAGATAACTTCTATAAAAAAATTCCATTTCATTTTTTAATAAACCCCTATTTACAATGATTCCTTTACTACATAATAATTTTGTACATTTGTTAAAAGATCTTGGATCAGGATCTTTAATTGAAAAAAAAACTTTTTTTATTTTTTTCCGAATAATTAACATTACACATGGTGGCGTTTTTCCATAATGCGAGCAAGGTTCTAGAGTCACATATAATTGAGAATTTTTAAGAATATTTTTAGAAAAATTTACTGCATTTAGTTCTGCATGAGGCTTGCCGTTAATGCTAGTACATCCTGCACCAATAACCTGGTTAAATTTTGTGATAATACATCCAACTGCAGGGTTTTTTTTTGTGTTACCTATTGTCTTTTTTGCTTGTTGTAAAGCAAGTTGCATAAAATAAATATGATTTTGATATTTATTCTGATTTATAAACATTCAAGTTGCCAATAAATTGTTCAAAATCTTTTGCTTCTTTAAAATTTTTATAAACTGAAGCAAAACGAACATAAGCTACTTGATCTAAATTCGCGAGACCTTCCATAATAAATTTTCCGATTGTAGAGGTTGGAATGTCATTTTCGCCAAGTCCCTCAAGGTTTCTTACTATTTTTGAAATAAATTTTTCAATAGATTCACTATCTATAGGTCTTTTTCTCAATGATATAACTATTGATTTAGCCATTTTGTCTCGATCAAAAGGTTCTTTATGACCATTACTTTTTATTACTGTTAATTCTCTAAATTGGACTCTTTCAAAAGTAGTGAAACGCTCTTTTCTGTGGCAACCACATACTCTTCTTCTTCTAATCGCTGTTCCATCTTCAGTTGGTCTTGAATCAACAACGGAGGTATCTTTTTCTCTACAAAATGGACAAAGCATAATTCATTCTTTTGTTAAATGGTTATAAATAGGAAATTTATTACAAAGTGAAATAACTTCTTTTCTAACTTCAGTTTCAATTTCGTTATTATTTCCAGAATTTTTAGATAATCCCGAAATTACCTTGGTAATTAATTCGCCAACATTTCGAAATTCATTTAATCCAAAACCTCTAGTAGTAGCTGCTTGAGATCCTAACCTTATTCCGGAGGTAATAGTAGGTTTAGCAGTATCAAAAGGTATACCATTCTTGTTACAAGTTATGTTTGCTTTACATAAACCTGTTTCTGCATCTTTCCCAGTAACTTTGAAAGGTCTTAAATCCACTAATATTAAATGAGTATCCGTTCCTCCAGAAAATATTTTAAAACCATTATTTTTTAAAGTTTCAGATAAAATTTTAGCATTAGCAATAACAGATTTTATATAATCCTTATAATCTGGTTGTAATGCTTCTTGAAAAGCTACAGCTTTAGCAGCAATTACATGCATTAAAGGTCCTCCTTGGTAACCTGGAAAAACTGCAGAGTTAATTTTTTTTATTATATCTTCATTATTTGTTAATATTATTCCACCTCTTCCACCTCTTAAAACTTTATGCGTTGTTGAAGTGACTACATCAGCGTGTTGAATTGGATTTGGATATCCTTTTCCAGCAACGAGTCCAGAAAAATGTGCCATATCAACCATCAGGTAAGCATTAACTCTCTTTGCTATATCTTTAAATTTTTTAAAATCAATAATTCGTGAATAGGCACTACCACCTGCTATTATAAGTTTTGGTCTATGTTGTTTAGCTAAAGATTCAACTTGATTATAATCAATAAGTCCCGTCTCTTTATCTACATCATAATGAAATGAGTTAAGCCATTTACCTGAAAGAGCAACTTTAGCTCCATGTGTTAAATGACCTCCAGAATTTAAACTCATACCAAGTATTGGGTCTCCTGGATTTAAAAGCGCAAGATATACTGCTCCGTTAGCTTGGGCACCTGAGTGTGGTTGAACATTTGCATACTTACAATCAAATAATTTTTTTACTCTCTCAAGCGCCAAATTTTCTGCCATATCAACAAATTCGCAACCACCATAATATCTTTTTGATGGATAACCTTCCGCATATTTATTAGTCATAATTGAACCTTGTGCATCTAGAACAGCCCTTGATACAATATTTTCCGAAGCAATTAATTCTATATGATGCTGCTGTCTTTCTAATTCAAGTTTAATAGAATTGTATAAATCTGGATCCGTAGTCGATAAATCATTATCAAAAAAATTTTGATAACTATTAGACATATATTTATTCAATTTTGACATAATATTTCAAATTTTATTTACTCTGCGTAAATGTCGGCCACCTTTAAAATCAGTTTTCATAAATATGTTAACACATCTCAGCGCTATTTTTTTTTTAATCAATCTAGCTCCCAATGTCATTACATTAGCATTATTGTGCTGTCTACTTAATTTAGTAGATTTTATATCATAACATAGAGCGGCTCTAATATTTTTATGTCTATTAGCAGCCATATCCATCCCAATCCCAGAGCCACAAACCAAAATACCAAATTGGTTACTGTTTTTTTTTATTTTTTTTGATAAAAGATGTGCAAAATCAGAATAATCAACCGGATTAGTATTTCTTGTTCCCAGGTCCAAAATTTTTTTTCTTTTTTTAATTAAAAATTTTTTAATTATTTCTTTTAATTTAAATCCAGCATGATCTGATGCTAGTACAACTCTTTTTATTTTTATTTTTCTATGTATTGACACCGACAAAGCTAATATTTAACTACATATATATAGTATTATAATTTATACCACAATATTTTGATTAAAATTTTTACTGATTAATTGAACCTATAATCGGGCAAACAAGGCATTAAAATGGATTCTTTTTTCTTTTTCACTATTTCATATCAAATAATAAGTTAGTTTTTTCACAATATTATTATTAATTATAATAATGTAAACTCTAATATAAATCGAGAAAAATTATTAAATGAAAAATATTGGATCGTATCCTAGTGTAAGATTAAGAAGAAATAGAAAAACTTATTGGTCAAGAAGACTTGTTCAGGAAAACAATCTTTCGACCAATGATCTTATTTGGCCTATTTTTATTAAAGAGGGCAAAAATATTAAGGAACCAATCAAAACAATGCCGGGAGTCTATAGATATTCATTAGACAAAATTAAAAAATTAGTGGAAAGAGCTATTTATAAAAAAATACCCATGATTGCTTTATTTCCAAATATTTCAATTTCTAAAAAAAATAAAAAAGGTTCCGAAGCATTAAATAAAAATAATATTATATGTAGAGCTCTCAAGTTAATTAAAAAAAATTATAAAGAAATTGGAATAATGTGTGATGTAGCTTTAGATCCTTACACAATTCATGGTCACGATGGAGTGATAAAAAATAATTATGTAAATAATGATGAAACAGTAAAAATTTTAGTTGAACAATCTATTTTACTTGCGGAAATGGGATGCGATGTAATAGCTCCATCAGATATGATGGATGGTAGAATTGGTGAAATAAGAAAAGCTCTCGATAAAAACGGTTATGAATTAGTTCAAATACTATCTTACGCTGTAAAATATGCTTCGAATTTCTATGCACCATTTAGAGATGCTGTAGGTTCAAAAAAAACTTTAAAAGGTAATAAAAAAAATTATCAAATGGATTTTAATAACTCAATTGAATCGCTAAGAGAAGTTGCATTAGACATAAGAGAGGGTGCGGATTTCGTGATGGTTAAACCGGGAATGCCTTATCTAGATATAATAAAATTAGTGAGAGAAAATTTTAAAATTCCAGTTTTTGCTTATCAAGTATCTGGGGAATACAGTTTAATAAAAAATGGAATAAGGAATAATATTTTAAAGGAAGACGCTATATATGAAAGTTTAATATCTTTTAAAAGAGCTGGTGCTAGCGCAATAATAACATATTTTGCTGATGAAATTGCAGACAAATTATGACAACCACCACCACTTTTTTTTTCCCCATTTAATTTTATTCCATATTCTTTCGTGAAAATAATAAAAAAACATTTTTGTTATAACTTCAATTCCAGCAATAGAACCTCCCATTTTCCAATTGTCTGTTATAATCCACGCTATAACAAATGTGTCTAGGGAAGCTGTAATTCTCCATGTAACTGTCTTTAATATTGATCTTTTTGCATGCTCGGAATCCATTAGCAAAAATATTTTTCCAAAATATTTCTCGATAAAGGAAGTTTGATTCTATTAGGAAGAATAAAATTTTGCAATAATAGGTTTTTATTAAAAATTAAAGCTTCTATAATCTCGTTTTTTGAAATATTTTTAATTTTATGTTTTAATAAAAGTTTTGGTATTTTGAAAACTCTATTATTTATATCAACAGTATAATTGATAGTATATGAAGAACTTTTTTTATCGGGAAGATTTATTTCAAACCCCAGTTCCTTTACTAAAGACAACTCCCATAAAATATATAATCTTATCCAATGATCTGAATTAAAATTATTTAATAAATTTTCAAATGAATTATAAATTTTTTTATTTAATTGACGTTCTGGTAACAGAATCTTTAGAATTGAACAGGCAGTTAAAATACAAATAGATCTTTTTTTATCATCAAAAAACATTGGTGATACAGGTTTTATTAGTTCTATAACAAAATATCCAATATTATTTTCATTTTTTGATTTGTAGTTAATCAAAATTTTATTACCTATTTGGAATATTTTTTTATTTTTTCTCGAATTTCCTCCGTATACAATTCCAGAGCATTTTCCATGCTCTAATGTAAATGACTCAATAATAATAGAATTTTCATCAAAATTATTTTTAGACAATAAATAACCTTCATCTTTCCAATACATATTAATTAATATTTTTATAATTTAATAATTTTGCAGCCCCATCTTGTTCAGCTTGTTGTTTTGAATTACCTGTTCCAACGAAATGTTTAGAACTGTTTATAGAAACAGAAATTTTATAAATAGGATTATGTCTAGGTCCTTTGGTGCTTAATAAACGATAAAAAGGAAGTTTTTTATATAATTTAAGAGAAAGCTCCTGTAACCTAGTTTTTGAATCTAAAATTGTTACGCTGGATTTATTAATATTTTTTTTCCAGACTCTCAGAATAAAATCAGTGACAAAACTAAAACCTTGATCTATATAAATTGCAGCAATCAGTGCTTCGCAGGAATCACTTATTATCTTTTCATCTTTTTTATCAATTTTTTTCTTACTGTTTCCTGTAATAATATATTTGTGAATTCCTATGGACATACCTATTTCACAGCAAATTTTTCTATTTACAAGATTAGCAAATCTTTTATCCAAAACTCCTTCATTTTCATTCGGATAAAGATCAAATATTTTTTTCGACAAAACTAAACCAATTACTCTATCACCTAAAAATTCAAGTTTTTCATTATTATTTTCTTTATTTGCGCCCTTATGCGTTAACGCTTTGACCAATAAATATTTGTTTTTAAACTTGATATTCAATTCTTTTTGAAATTTATTAATATTTGTTTTCATTGTATCTTTTTAAAGAAACGCTCTAACCTTAAACTTTTGTTCCATTTCCAAAATTTAAAAAATGATCCACTTTTTTTTTCATTTGAAAAAAAAATTAATTGAGCTTTACCAACTAAATTATTAATATTAACATAGCCAACACTACTTAAAAAACGACTGTCCTTTGAGCAATCTCTATTATCACCCATGAAAAAATAATGATTATCTGGAACAATAAATTTATCAGTGTTCATCATCGTTCCATCATTTCGATATACCGTTATGTATCTCTTTCCATTTGGTAAAGTCTCTTTAAAAAAAGAGGCATTTATAATCTCATTTCCACAATTAATATTTGTTAAGTTTTCTATTTTTTCTTTCTTAACTTTTGCATTATTTAGATATAAATTACTATTTACAATTTGGATTATATCACCTGGCAAGCCTATTAATCTTTTAATATAATCTGTTCTATTATCCGCAGGGGTTTTAAAAACAATCACATCACCTCTATCAGGTAGTTTCGTTAAAATTCTTTTATTATATATTTTTGGACTAAACGGAAGTGAATGACGGCTATAGCCATAGGAATATTTTGAAACAAATAAACGATCTCCAATCAACAAATTTGGTTCCATTGATGATGAAGGAATATAAAATGGTTGAAATAAAAAACTTCTAATAATTAAGGCAATTATCAAAGCATAAAAAATAGTTTTTATGTTCTCTACGATTTTACTTTTCATTTATTATACGAAATTATTACTGTAGCCTGTGCCCAAGGTTTATCATCAGATAGTGATAAATGAATATCATATTTTTTAGTTTTTATTTCTTTTTTAACCAAATTAGCCAAATTTTCTTTAAGCAATATAAATGGTTTGCCATGAACATTGTTAGATATTTCTATATTTTTTAAATTAACGCCTTTTTTAATGCCTGTACCTAGTGCTTTACTAAAAGCTTCTTTAGCGGCAAATCTTTTTGCATAAAAAGCAGCAGGATTTTTTTTTCTTTCACAATAATAAACTTCTTTTTTTGAAAAAATTCTGTCTTTAAAACCAGATCCGTGTTTTTTTAACATTTGCTCCATTCGTTTAATATTTACAATATCAGTACCGATGCCAAAAATTTTCATTAGGATATTAATAAATTTTTAAATTTTTTAATTGTATTGCTTAAACCCAGGAATAAAGATTCAGCAATAATAAAATGTCCTATATTAAATTCAGAGATATTTTTTATCTTCGATATTTTATAAGCAGATTCGTACGTGAGACCGTGACCGGCATGAACCTCTAGTCCAATTTTTTTTGCATAATTTGCAGAATTTTTTAATGCTAAAAAACTTTTATTTATTTTTTTACCTTTGTTAAATAAATTACAAAAACGACCTGTATGAAGTTCTACACAGTTAGCGCCTAACGATTGAGAAAGTTTTATATCCTTAATTTTAGGCTCAATAAATAAACTTGCTCGTATTTTATTTTTTTTGAGTACTTTTATTATTTTTTTAATAAATTTTATATTTTTATTAATATTTAATCCTCCTTCAGTAGTAATCTCACTTCTTTTTTCAGGCACAATACAAACGTAATTGGGTTTATTTCTAATTGCTATTTTCAACATCTCTTCGGTTGGGGCCATTTCCAAATTAATTGGTATTTTGATTTTTTTTTTTATCTTTTTTAAATCATAGACTTGTATATGTCTTCTATCTTCTCTTAAATGTATTGTAACAGAGTCAGCTCCAGATCTTTGAACAATTAATGCAGCTTTTAAAGGATCAGGATAAATTTCACCTCTAGCATTTCTAATTGTTGCAACATGATCAATATTAACACCAAGTTTTTTTTTATTCATTAAGATAAATTTCTGCTGCCAGGTTTTATAGGTTGAATTTTTTTAAGATCTTCTGGCAGTTTATCTTCTGAAAAAGTTTCAAGATTGAATTGCAATTGATAAACAATTTTGTCTTTAATAGAGATATTTTCATTTGATCTATCTATAATACAAGCATAGCCAACCAAATTTGCATTATTCGTTTTTACTATACTTGAACACTCCAAAGCAGACTTTCCTGTTGTAATAACATCTTCAACTATAAGGACGTTAGAATTTTTTTTAATTTTAAAACCTCTTCTCAAAAGCAACTTACCATTCATTCTCTCAGCAAAAATGGCTTCACTTTTAAGTTGTCTAGCAATTTCATAACCAGCAATTATTCCTCCTAAAGCAGGCGATAAAACAATATCAATTTTATCAAAAGTTTTTATTAATTTTTCACATAAAGAAGAGCAAATAGCTTCAGCTTTTTTTGGATGACTCAGTAATTTGGCGCACTGTATATATTGTTTGCTGTGTAAACCTGATGAAAGAATAAAGTGACCTTCTAATAATGCGTTAGTTTCTTTTAAAATTCTTAAAGATTCGTCGTAAGAAAGCATCCTTTTTCCTATGTCGTATTATTCTAAATTTATATTCTTTTAACTTTAATTCACTTAATAAATTTCTATAATTTTTTAAATCTTTAATCTGTATATCAAAAATAAATTCTAAATAATCAGTCTTTTTTGCTATAATTTCCATATTTATTATATTGTTTTCATGAAAACCAATTAAACTACTTACTTCGCCCAATTTTCCAGGAAGATTGGGTATTATGATACATAAACCAGTAATATATTTCTTTTCAGTATTTTGTTTGATATTTTTTTTAATCTGCCAATATCTTCTTATAGAAGCACGAGCTTTTCCAGTTTTTGCATAAGATAACCATAATAATGAAGGGGAAGCACTTTTTGATCCAATAATTTTAACTAAATCTCCATTTTTTAAAATGCTTTGTAATGGTGAACCTCTTCCATTAATCTCACATGAATTTAAAGTATCACCTACTTTTGTATGCACAGCGTAAGCAAAATCTATGGGTGTAGCACCTCTGGGTAATTTAATAACCGCGCCTTTGGGAGTAAAACAAAACACATTTTCTTGAAACATTTGTAGCTTTGTATATTCTAAAAAATGTTCAGGACTTGTATCTTTTTCCATAATTTCTACAAGATCTCTTAGCCAATCATATTCTTTAAGAGCTAAATGACTTACTTTTTCTGATGATTTGTATATCCAATGAGATGCTATTCCTCTTTCGGCAAATTCATGCATTTCTTTAGTTCTAATTTGAATTTGCATTCTTTCCTTATTTGGTCCTATTATTGCCGTGTGTATAGATTTATAATTATTAATTTTTGGTGTAGATATATAATCTTTAAACCTTCCCGGAATCATCGACCAATTACTGTGAAATATACCTAATACTTTATAACAAGATTCAACATTATCAACTATTACACGGAAACCAATGATATCAGTAAGCTGTTCAAGAGATATTCTTTTGGATTGCATTTTTTTCCATATTGAAAAAGCAGTTTTTTCACGACCGACTACTTTAGCATTTATTCCACTATCTTCTAAAATTTTTCCAAAATTTTTTAAAATTTCTTTAAGATTATGTTCTCTAATGATTTTGTTTTTAGAAAGTCTTTCTACTACTAAATTTCTAGCATCAGGATTTAACTTTTGAAATGATAAATCTTCAAGTTCATCTCTTATATGATTCATGCCCATTCGATCAGATAGTGGTGCATATATTTCCATGGTTTCTTTGGCAATTCTTATTCTTTTATTTTCATCAGGAATAGAATTTAAAGTTCTCATGTTATGAAGTCTATCGGCTATTTTTACCAATAGGACTCTTATATCTTTTGAAGTAGCTAAAATAAGTTTTCTGATATTTTCAGCCTTGGAATTTTCAATAACCTTATCTTCTAATTCAGAAATTTTTGTTACACCATCAACTAAATCAGCAACCTCTCTGCCAAATTCTTTTTCAACAGTTTTATAAGTAGTTTTTGTGTCTTCTATCGTGTCATGAAGCAATCCTGTAGCAATAGTGGCGCTATCAAGTTTTAGCTCAGTCAAGATATTAGCTACAGCTACTGGATGAATTAAATAAGGATCACCAGAATCTCTTTTTTGATCTCTGTGAGCATTTAAAGCAAAAGTGTAAGCCTTTGATAGTGTTTCAGGATTTAGAAATTTGTTATAATTTTGTACTTTTTTAATTAAATCTTTTTGTTTTAGCATTTTATTAATATATGTAGATTTGTTTATTTTTAATATAGACTTCTTGTCTTCATTAGAAAGTCTCTCTATCAAGAAACCAATATTATCTTTAGTCTCTGGGTGTTTCCATTCAGGTAATATTTCCTGTAATGGGAATAATACAAAATTTCTGTATATAAGCTGCTTATGCGGAACTACAAAATCTAAGTTTTTGTATTTAAAATTTATAATTTGATTATGATAATCAATAATATCAATATCACACGTTCTGGGATCATTCTTTTTCCATCTTTTTCTTTGTAGCATTTCCTCAATAAAAATTAACGCCGAAGCCAGGTCCGTAGGATTTAATTGTGTTTTTACTTCAATAACTATATTAATAAATTTTGGATTATTCTTGTTTGGATACGAAGGCGTTTCGTAAAAGCTAGATTTTTTTATAACTTTAATCTTGTGCTTATCAAGATGAGAAATTGCTATTTCGATATTTTTAAATCTATCACCGAAGCTAGAAGATAAATTTGATCCCAAGCCTAATATTATCATACTAATTTAACTAGATTTTCTAAAAAATCTTGCTTTTTCTTTGCTCCAATCTCTTTTTTTTATTGCCTGTCTTTTATCATATTGTTTTTTTCCTTTAGCAACAGCAATTTCAACTTTTGCTTTTCCTTTTTTAAAATACATTTTTGTAGGTATCAAAGTAAAACCTTCACTATGAATTCTTCCTAAAAGTTTATCTATTTCTCTTTTTTTTAAAAGAAGTTTTCTATTACGTATAGGATTATGATTGTTGTAACTAGATTCTTTATAAGAAGGAATGTAGGAATTGATTAAATATATTTCACCATTATTATCAAATGCATAGGACTCTGAAATATTTACTTTACCACCTCTTAGTGATTTAATTTCAGATCCCTTTAAAACAATTCCAGCCTCGTAAAACTCTACAAGAAAATAATTAAATTTAGCCTTTCTATTATTAGAAATTATTTTTAAACCACTTTTAATCTTTTGATTCATTGCTAAATTAGATTAGCATGCACCATTGCTGATCTTACTATTTTTTTTGTTTCTTCGGTAACATTAACAAGTGGTAATCTAACTTCATCAGAAGCTAATTTTAATAAACTGGCTGCGTATTTTACGGGGCTTGGGCTACTTTCAATAAATAATGATTTGTGTAATGGCATCAGCTTATCATTAATTTCTTTTGCTTTAGTTAATAGACTGCTATTATTTCTGCTTAATGATGCTTCTTGAAATTCCGAACAAAGTTTTGATGCCACATTTGCTGTTACAGAAATGCAGCCTACCCCACCTCTCATATTAAATTCTAAGGCTGTGCCATCTTCACCAGATAATTGAATAAAATCTGGTCCCATTGTCTTTTTTTGTTGATCGACTCTGTTTAAATCTCCCGTAGCATCTTTAACCCCAATAATATTTTTTAACTCAAAAAGTCTAGCCATTGTATCAACCTCCATATCAACAACGGAACGTGATGGTATGTTATAAATTATTATTGGTATTGAACAATTGTCATTTATTGATTTAAAGTGTTGATATAATCCTTCTTGAGTCGGCTTATTGTAATAGGGTGTGACAACTAAAGATGCATCAGCACCAACTTTTTCAGCATATTTTGTTAATGATATGGCTTCTTCGGTAGAATTAGATCCGGTGCCTGCAATAACAGGAATTTTTCCTTTAGTTTCTTTAACACATAATTCGATAACCCTATTATGTTCTTCATGGTTTAAAGTTGGAGATTCTCCAGTGGTACCTGCTGGAACAAGACCTGAGGTACCATTTTTAATATGATGGTGCACTAGCGAAATGTAACATTCTTCATCAAGCTTATTATTCCTAAATGGAGTAATTAAAGCTACAATTGAACCTTTAAACATAAATCTTTATAACATAATTTGAAAAAGTAAATCATCTTAAAATCATGATAAATTTCTTATCTCTTAACATAATTTTTTTAACGTTTTTAATCATTTTTTCATCAAAATCTATTGCTGCTGAACAGATCTTACCATTATCAAAACCTACGGTTGACCAAAAAACAAAAATTATAACTGCAAAGAAGAAAGAAATATATCCACAAAAAAAACCAAAAAGAAAAAAAGAAAAAATTTCAATTACCGAGACTCAAGAAGAAATAGCAACAACTCAAAAAACTAAGAATGAAATTTTCATATATCCTGAAAAAAAACCTCTGATTGTTAAAAAGAAGGTTGATATAACTGTTACAAAATCAACAATTTTATCGAAAAAAGATTTTAAATTAGCTAAAGCCGCATTCAAAGCCATTGAAAAAAGAAAATGGAAAACAGCTATAAAGCTTTCGAAAAAGGCTAAAGATAAAACATTATTCAAATTAATATATTGGCTATATTTAAAGGAGCCAATCAATCAAGCTAGCTTTTACGATTATCTAACTTTTATTAATAATAATCCATATTATCCAAGAATTAATAGACTTAAGTATCTTGCCGAACACAAAATTAACCTAAAAACAGTACCACCATCGATTGTCACAAAATGGTTTAATGGCAAAGAACCTCTTAGTGATTTTGGAAAAATTAAACTTGGTGAAATACATATTTTGAAGGGAAATTTGGAAAAAGGATCAAAACTCATAAAAAACGGTTGGATTAAAGCAAAATTATCTAAAAGTGACTTAAAATATTTAAGAAAAAAATATAAAAAAATAATCACTGTGTCTGACAATATTAAAAGGGCTGATTGGCATGCTTGGGAAGGCAAACATTGGGACGTACAAAGAATGTTAAGATACTTGCCCAAAAATGAAACGGCGTTGTATAGGGCTAGACAATTACTGATGAGCAGATCTTATGGTGTGGATAATGCTATATCAAAAGTTCCTGCTAAATTTAAAAATGACATTGGTTTAAAATATGACAGACTGAAATGGCGTAGAAGAAGAGGTAGATTAGATCCTTCTCTTGAAATTTTATTTAGTGTTCCAGATAACCCAATAAAATTAGTAAGACCAGACATTTGGTGGAAAGAGAGGAGAATATTGTCTCGCTCACTTATTTATAAAAAAAAGTATGCCTTAGCTTATAAAGTCTCGAGCAATCATTCTTTATCCGAAGGTCCTGAGTACGCTGATGCTGAATGGCTATCAGGATGGATAGCTCTTACTTTTTTAAATGACCCGAATATGGCTCTACAACATTTTAAAAATTTTTATAATAATGTTGGATATCCAATTAGTGTATCCAGAGGGGCCTACTGGATTGCACGAACATATAGTATAATGAAGAATATTCAAAAATCAGATGAATGGTTTAACAAAGCTTCTAAATTTTTAAATACTTATTACGGGCAACTGGCATTTGCTGAAATTAATTCAGAAAAAGCTTTTTCTTTAAGCGATCAAGCTATACCTTCCAAAGAATACGAAAAAATATTTAATAAAAATTTTCAAATTAAATTAATTCGATTATTAAAGGAATTGAACAAAACAGAGTACGCTAAAGATTTAATTAAACATTTAGCTTTATCAGATATAGAAAAAGGAAGTGAAATACTTGCAGGAAATTTAGCCAATAAAATAGGTAGATATGATTATGCTATCCAAATAGCTAAACAAGCTTCTTACGAAAAAAGATCTCATAATCTATTAAATTACCCAGTTATTCAAACTCCTAACATTGTAAATCAAAAAAGAATGCCAAGATCTGAACTTATTTTAGCTGTTATACGACAAGAAAGTGAGTTTGATCAAAATGCTAATAGCGCTGTTGGAGCAAAAGGTATGATGCAATTAATGACGTACACAGCAAAACTTGTTGCTAAACAAGCTGGGCTTCCTTATGCAAAGAGTAAACTAAAAGCTGATCCTAATTATAATATAAAAATTGGTTCATATTATTTAGCTAGTTTATTAGAAGCGTATGAAGGGTCTTATCCTTTTGCATTAGCAGCTTATAATGCTGGACCCAAAAGAGTAAAATATTGGAAAAAAATTAATGGAAATCCGCAAAAAGGAAAAATAGATTATGTTAATTGGATAGAATTAATCAAATTTAAGGAAACTAGAAATTATGTCCAACGTGTCTTGGAAAATGTAAATGTATATAGGTATATTTTAAGTCAAAAGCCTGTAAAAATTTATAATTTTTTTGAAGACAAGCCGCATTATTAAATATGAACAATTCAATACAAAAAAAAATATTAATTTTTATACCAGCATATAATGTTGAAAAACAAATACTTCGTGTTTTGAAAAGAATACCCATACAGTTATTGAATGAACATTTTATACGTATATTAATAATAGAGGATTGCTCAAAAGATAATACAAATAAAATTGTTGAGGATTATATAAAAACAAACGCAAATAATAATTTAATACAACTTATAAAAAATAAAAAAAATTATGGTTACGGAGGAGTACAAAAAATTGCTTTTAACTATGCGTTAAAAAATGATTTTGATTATGTAATTATGCTTCATGGCGACGATCAATACGAACCAGAAAAAATTCCAATATTTATTTCAAATTTATTAAATAGTGGTGCTGATGCAGTTTTTGGATCAAGATTCATTAATCCAAAAGAACCTTTAAAAAGTGGTATGCCATTCAATAGATATATTGGTAACAGAGTTGTAACTTTTATTCAAAATATGATCGTGGGAACAAAAATGACCGAATTCCATTCTGGTTATAGATCTTTTAAAACTGAAGTTCTTAAAAAAATAAATTTTGAAAAGAATTCCAACGATTTTTATTTTGACAGCGAAATTATAGTTCAGATGGCAAAAATGAAATTCGTAATCAAAGAAATACCTATTGCTACCATATATGCTGATGAAGTTTCTAATTTAAAACCAATTCCCTATGGAATTAATGTATTGATCAGTACTGTAAAATATAAATTTTTTTACAAAGATTAAAATTTTTTTTAAAACTTTAAATATAAGTTTATATCTTTTTTAAAGACAGATTCTCTTTAGCCTTTTTTTTTAATTTATACCTCAAGTAAAACTCAAAAAGTCTTTGTTCAAGTATATTGTTCGGAAAAAATTTCTTTTGAAATATATTTTTAAACAGTTTATAAATCATTTTAGGTCTTGTGATATAAATAATCGTATAACACAATGTAAAAGCAAGAAATCTTAGAATAACAATTGTTGTAGCCGAAATATTTTCACAGTAAGAGTCACCTTTAGTAAAGTCAAATTGCACTATTAATTTTTTAAAATAATTATCATTAACAGTGAGTTTTTTTTCTTTCTTAAGTTTTTCAAACAATTCAGATCCTGGATAGGGTGTAAATACTGAAAATAATATATCTGAAATACCAAATCTGAACGAACAGTACATAGCAAAAGCAATCGTTTTCAAACAATCAATTAAAGTTTCATGTGGAAAGCCTATGATAAAATTTAACTTAGTTGTGTGACCAATCTTTACTGAAGACTTAACGCTTTTAAGAAGTTTATTTAATTTAACTCTTTTTTTAATTATATTGAGGCTGTGCTGACTTCCACTTTCTGGTGCATAGCATACGAAGCGACATCCTGTTTCGTATATGGCTTTTAATACTTCTTCATCTAAAGATTCGGTCCTTGTACCTACGGGTAGTTGCCATGTAATATTATTTAATCCTCTTTTTTTTAACTCATTACAAAATTCTATGATCCAATTCTTTTTAATTATTGCTGTTAAATCAAAAAATTCAAAATCATTTGCTTTATACTCTTTCGTCAACCATTCTATTTCATCAACTATATCTATAGGATCTCGCATTATATATCTTGTTGTCCACATGCTTGGACTAGAACAAAATGTACATTGGTATGGACAACCTCTTGTACCCAAGATAGGCATATTTCTATTTCCACCAAGACCTAATCCGCTAAAATAGTCTTGAAAATAATTTTCAGGGTTTAGTAGATGCCAAGCAGGTCTTGGAAGTGTGTCTATATGCTCTATTCTCTTGCTCAGTCCATTATCTACAAACTTATTTTGTTTATTGATAAAACATATTCCAGGTATATTGTTTACACTTCTTCCGAAAAAAAGATTAGACGAAAATTCAAGCATTGAAAATTCTCCCTCACCTCTAATAACATAGTCAATTGACGGACAATCTCTCATAATGTATTCAGGCATCGCAGAAGCATGTTCTCCACCAGCAACAATAATAATCTTTGTAAATTTCTGTTTTATTTTTTCAATTAATGATCTGTGTTCGATCCAATGCTGCGAAAACATGACTGAAATACCAAAAATAAAAGTATTTGGATCTATTTTCTCTAATATCTCCTCAGATGATAAACCTTGAATATTATACTGATTGTCTAACGATCTCTTAATTCTCATTGGTCTTTTTCCGCCCGTAGCATCAATTATTTTTACGTTATAATCAGCTTTTTCAAGAACTCCACCTATGTAAGCAAGACCCAAAGGTAATGTGACAGGAGAACTATAGCTGTTTTTTGAAAAAACAACAAAAGGTTTACATAATGTAATAATTCTTTTTTCATTTTTGAGAGCCTTAAAAGAACTCAATGTAGAGTCCATATGTCTAGGATCTAATTCTTTAACCCAGTTTTGATTGGCAGTATATGAAGACTTATAAATTGTATCTTCTTTATATGTCATTATAATTTATCTTATGTTTGCAAAAAATTAGCTTACTCTTTTGAAATAGTTTAATATTTACAATGAATCGAATATTAATAGAAAATTCCATGTTAAGCTATTAAATATGCGCTTCCACATTTTTCTCGATTACTGGTAGTGTTTTTCTTACGATTTGATACTTTGCGGGCTTTGGGGGTCTTTTTATAAAGTCATAAACAGGCCAACGTTTTTTGTTATAATAAACAGTTGTAATAAGATTGCCCGTAGCTGGGAGAAAATAAAATTTCAACGCATAATATGCGTCCCAGAAAAACTCTCCTGTACGAACACCACGAATTAAACGGCGAATTATAAATCTTGGGTTAAAAAGTATACAGCGGTGAAAAAATTTTCTCATGTAGCTTTGTATGGTACTAAAACTCAAATTTTGATGTGAAAATAATTTTTGTGCTGTAAAAATCATGTATTCGTCCCAATCAAATGAACGAATAAGACCTTTGTCGACATAATTATTAAACATTTTAGTTCCGGGAAAGGCTATAGCAACACCACACTTCATCATGTCCATTGGAAGTGTTCGTGCAAACTCAATTGTATCATTCATGGTTTCTTCTGTATCAGCGGAAAGCCCGACTAAAAAAAAACCGATTGTCTCTATGTTGGCTTTTCTTGCCATTTGAACTGCTTTTCGTGCTTGATTAATAGTTGCTCGACCACCTTTACCAAAAGATTTTAATACTTTATCATTTCCAGACTCAAAACCAAATGCAACTCTGTAACATCCTGATTTTCTTAAGGATCGAAAAAGGTCATCATCAGCACTTTCCACGCGTATTCCATTGGTGCAAGTCCAGGTCATATCTACTTCTGTACTGGTAATTGCGTCACAAACTTTTTTTGCCCATTTTTGATCAGATGTAAAAATATCATCTGTTAACCAAAATTCACGAAATCCCAAAGAATGAATATACTTCACTTCCTCAGCGCATCGTTCTGGAGATTTTTTTCGGTACCCTAGCCCAAGGGTAATTTTGCTGGCACAAAAATCACAACGAAAAACACATCCTCGCGAAAACTCTGTCATAACTATGGGAAGTCTACGCGCAAGTAAACGTGACATTCTATAGTAATCTTTAATATTATAGAGATGCCAAGCTGGCATTGGTAGATCATCTAAATTTTCAATTGGAGTGCGCATACCTGTAGATATAATATCTTCATTGTTTCTATAATACAGACCAGGTATATCGGCTAATGATTTTCCATCACAAATATCGGCAAAAGAATAATCGGCCTCGCCAATAAAAACGGCATCAAGCAAAGATTCGCGTAATGTTTCTTCAGGTAATGCACTTGGATGAGAGCCGCCGCCAAGCACAAGTATATTTTTAGAAATATCTTTTATCAAAACACTCATATCACGTAATTGATTCATCAAAGGAGTCGTTGCAGTAATACCAACGATATCAGGTTTTATTCTAAGAATATAATCGCGAACTAACTTAAAATTATATGGTCGCCATGATAAATCTAATATTTCTATTTTATGACCTTTTTGTAAAGCGGTTGCTGCAATTGTTGCTAAGCCCAATGTTGGAGCAACAGGATTAACTATACTAACCTTGCTACCTCCGTAACTTGCGCTATAAGAAGGATTGATTAAAAGCACTTTGTTGGACATTAACAAAATATAGAAGTTTGATAATAATCAGTCAATTGCTTAATATTTTTGTAAAATTAATAAATTTTTATGGCGGAGGCGGTTGGATTCGAACCAACGGTACACGTTTCCATGTACGCCTAGTTAGCAACCAGGTGGAATAATCCATCTCTCCCACGCCTCCTAAAGATCTATTTACCTTTATTTTATATTCATTTCAATTTATTCGTAGTATTTATTTTCATATCTTTATATCAATCAAAAAAAGAAGTAAGTTTATAAGAGATCATAGAAACATGGATTTTAAAGATTATACACCTTAAAAAATGAAACTTAAAAATTTTGATTTTATTCAGAAAGTATATTTACATCCTGAGCATGTTGTAAAACTTAAAAATAATGAAAGACCATTTCCAATGACAATTGAAGTGGATCTTACTAATCATTGTAATCATAATTGTTCTTTCTGTTGTTGGAAAGAGGATATAGCTGTAGATAAATCAACTCTAGATACTAAAACAATTAAAAAAACTATTTATGAAATGAAAAAACTTGGCGCAAAGGCAATTTGTTTTACTGGAGGCGGTGAACCTATGATTCATAAAGATTTTTACCAAATATTATCCTTTACTAATGAAAAAGAACTAGATTGCGGTTTAATAACAAATGGATCTGCCATAACAAAAGAACATTGCGCTGAACTAATAAATAATCTGCAATGGATAAGAATTTCGATAAGTGGAGGCGATGCAGCTAGTTACAACAAAGTTCAAGGTAAAGAGCATTTTGAGCGAGTTATTAGTAATATATCAATGTTGGCAAAAGAAAAAATAAAAAAAACTAACAGTTTTAAAATTGGAATAAGAATGTTGCTGAATGAAATGAATTTATATTCACTTTCAAAGTTAGCTGAACGAATAAAAAACATCAATGGTATAAATTACTTACAAATATCACCAAATCAATTCGCCAATGATGAAGGTAAATTTTGGAATGGACCAGATGTTGAAAATGAAATTAATAAAACTAAAAAAATATTAAAAATGAGTGACATAGAAATGTTAACTTCAAGTTTTGAAATATTAAGCACATCAAAACATGAACTAAAAAGGCTAATTAATTACCCAAAAAAATGTTATGCACATTATTATCAAATTACAATAATGGCTGATGGAAATGTTACTTTTTGCAAAAATGCTAGATTTAATAAGAAATATTTTATAGGCAATATAAATAAAAGTTCTATTGAAGAAATATGGAATGCTAATGAAAATTTAGAAATTGAAAAATGGGTAAAACCAAATAATTGTGGTTTAATTTGTAAGGTTATTAGAGTTAATATAGGAGTTCAAAATGTTATAGCTCCAGATGAAGCTATTGACCCTAATTTTATTGGGTAAACGATTTTCCTGATTAGTGAAAAAGGCTTGCATGGATCAGGTTTTTCTAGATATTTTAAAAACAAGAGAGTTAAATTTAAAATAATTACTCGAAAAAATAGAAAAAATTTTTTAAAAATCAAATAAATTGATACGTATATAATTAATATTTATGAAAAAAAATATTTTTAAAGGAATTATGTTTGGCATAAGCGCTTCCCTATGGTGGGGTTTAATAGGTGTATTTTATTTTAAATCAGTGTCTTTTGTTGGAACAATTGAACTAGTAATTCACAGAACAATTTGGACTGCATTTTTACTTACAATTACTACAACATTATATTCAAAATGGAACAATATTATTTCTATTTTAAAAAATATTAAAAAAACTTTTCTTTTGCTAATAACCGGTACTTTAATTTTCATTAATTGGTCAACATGGATATATGCTGTTGTAACAAATAAACTTATTGATGCGAGTTTTGGTTATTATATTATGCCAATATTGAGTGTCTTTTTTGGAATTTTATTTTTAGGCGAATCATACAACAAACAAAAAATGCTATCTGTTATATTGGTCATTGTTTCTGTCATTTATTTACTTTTAAATTTTAATTCAGTTCCTTGGACTGGTTTAATTGTTGCTTTTACATGGAGCACTTATTCACTCCTAAGAAAAAAAATAAATGTTCAGGTAGATCTAGGCTTGTTGTTAGAAAGTTTATTTATGACACCTATTGCGCTATTAGCTTTTTATTTAATATCTTATGACGGAAATAACTTTTTTTCT
>Ga0187833_10002045_pt1 | contig 22216 bp, 21 predicted proteins | sample ETNtaG_37_FD_167968 | JGI IMG/M metagenome (GOLD analysis project Ga0187833, IMG submission 167968) | Marine microbial and viral communities from oxygen minimum zone, Eastern Pacific Ocean - ETNP2014_SV_400_PacBio MetaG (Illumina Assembly) | ecosystem: Environmental > Aquatic > Marine > Hypoxic...
CAAACAATCTTCAGGCATGGAGGATACCAATCCTCTATTTGGCAGAATATTATCGTCGCCGCGCCTCTGTCAAAATCAGAATAATGCTGAATGAAATGAAAGGGGGATTTAGCCCTTCAAGATAAAAGAAATATCGAGAACAATATCCCGGCTTGTGCTTGATCCTATGCCAACCCTTTGTTCATTTCCGCATACTAACGATGTGGAGTACGCAACCCTGGAATGGGTCGACTGGTTCAATAATCGCCGGCTTCTGGAACCGATTGGAGACATCCCGCCAGCTGGATGTGGAACGATGTATTATCGACAACTTGAAAAGTCGGCGATGGCCACCTGACTCAAACAACCGGGTCTCCGACAAACCCGGGGCGGTTCAAAACTTATTTTAAGGCATAAGTAAGTATTTGGAGTAGAGAAATGATAAAGAAAATAATACGAGCAGTAATTAATTTATTTGGTTTTGATGTTGTTAGATATCAGAGGGATAAAAATAACATAAAAAAACTGCTAAATACTTCACCATTGTACCAGGAAATTAGAAAGGAAAATCCTCTGTTGTTCAACACTAATCAACAACTATCCACAAAATTGTATACCACCTTTTGTGTTACAAAGTATATTGTTGAAAATGATATTGAAGGAGATTTTGTAGAATGTGGAGTTTATAAAGGACAAATGATTGCTATGATGAGCGCAACCTTATTAAAGCTCGGGGTAGATGATAGGAAGATATATCTATTTGACACCTTTAAAGGAATGACAGGTATTTCTAGATATGATTATAAAGACAACAGAGAAGGTTATACATATCAATATAATCTTGATAGGCAGAATAAAATGCAAAAAGAGGATTACAACTTAAGATGTTACTCTCCTAGAGAGGCAGTATTAAATTATATCTTGCAAACAGGATATTCAGAGAGTAATTTTATTTTTAAAGAAGGGGATGTATTAGATACACTACCTACAAGTGAAATCAACAAAATTAGTTTTCTTAGGCTTGATACAGATTGGTATGAATCAACCAAGCACGAATTAGATCATCTATACCAATTACTGGTTAGGGGAGGGGTGTTTGTACAAGATGATTACGGTAGTTGGGCAGGTGCTAGAAAGGCAGTGGATGAGTTTTTTGCTGAAAATAAAAAAAAGCCTCTGCTATTTAGAATGGGTAAGAGTGAGATTGCAACAATTAAATTATAAAACATGAGATCGCGTTTTTAAGTTATTTTCTTGAAAAAGAATGAAAAATTGATATAAATATGTACAGTATGATTAAGGGCATTGAATCGCACCCAGATGAGCTTGTCCACTTCCCCTAATCTGAGACATCGTAAGTTGGAGTTTTCTGTGACAATGAGCACAGGAGGCTGCAATGAGGAAGTCACGATTTACCGAGAGCCAGATTATTGGGGTATTGAAACAAGTCGATGCGGGGCAACGAGCTGGAGACGCCTGCCGGGAACACGGCATCAGCACGGCGACTTAGCTACAACTGGGAGGCAAAGTACGGCGGTATGGAGGCATCCGATCTGCGTCGGATGAAGCATCTTGAGCATGAGAACGCCCGTCTCAAGCGGATGTATGCAGACCTCAGCCTGACCCATGAGGCAACCAAGGATTTCATTAAAAAGGGTTGGTGATGCAGCAGCGGCACGAAGCGGTGAGTGACCTGGTGAGCCAGGGTGTGTCGGTGAGAGCCGCCTGCGATGCCGTGGGCCTGAATCGGGCCTTGTCCTATCGACCTCCTATGGACTGGCGTAAGCGTGGCGCGAGTGTGATCGAAGCGATCCAAGGAGCCCTCAAGAAGGCGCCACGATCCGAGTTCTGGAAGGCCTACGCTCGTCTGCGGCTGATGGGTCATCCATTTCAATCATAAGCGTGTATACCGCATGTATTGCCATCTGGACCTCAATTTGCCACGCCGCACCAAGCGCGTGCTCCCCAAGAGGCCATTGGCTCCGCTTCAGGTGGTAGCCCAGCCCAATCACCAGTGGGCACTCGACTTCATGCATGACACGCTGTACCGCGGCAAGCGCTTTCGAGTGCTCAACGTAATCGACGAGGGGACCTGGGAGTGTTTGGCAGGCAAACTGCCACTCTACAGTACCGATACGATTTTTGGTATTGGCAACGCGGCTTCTAAAGCATGAACACGTCAGATACGCGCCCACTAATCTCCGTCATTATGCCGGTGCTCAATGGGGCCGATCACATAAGAAACGCAATTGAAAGTATTCTCAAACAGACGATCGACACCTTCGAGCTAATCGTTATTGATGACGGATCTCACGACAACACAAGCGACATAGTCGACCAATTTGCCGCTCTGGATAAACGGATCCGCCCTTTACGGCAATCTAATTACGGAATCACATACTCCCTTAATCTCGGGCTGAGGTTGGCGAGGGGACAGTATATTGCCCGCCAGGATGCCGATGATATAAGTCTTCCTAACCGCTTTGAAGTCCAACTTCCGTGGCTTGAGCAACATGGATTCGATATGTGTTGCACACGATCAATGAGCCTGAAACACGACCGGCCCATACCCCGGCTATTTTGGTTATGGTTGCCTCGCCTGACACTGCTGCGCTATATGAATCCTCACATTCACGGAACTTTCTTGATCCGAAAGGATGTGCTGACGAGTGTAGGCGGCTATGATCCAAGCTTTCGCTTTGCGCAAGATTACAAACTCCTTTATGACTTGCACGCCTCGGGCAAATCAATAAAATATCTTAAACAGCCGCTGTATTGTACTGGCTTTCCTGAGCAGAGTATTAAATCAGCGCACGGTGAAGAACAGCGTAGTTGCGCGCAACGAGTCAAGAATCTCTTCCGAGATCACTCCTCGACAAGGATGTAGTCTAGATCATCAGACACTCTACCGTGACTGCTAGCGCAAATCTATTTGTGGCCTTTTATGCCGACATTAACCTAAGGCAAACGTCGCAAACTATTTTTTTTATCTCTGAGTTTCTTAGCGTCTTTGCAGGACCGCCTAACCGCCCTGTGAGGACGTATAGCTGTCTCAGATATGACTCAGGCACTGATCAAAAGGCCACCTGACAGTTGTATAATCGGCAATAAAGTGACTGCTTAGACCGAACGGCCTAACTCTTCAAACTACCGTGGTACCGACTGTGTCCTGCTGATTGTCAATGACCTCCGTAAATAAGATTCGCTGGATTGATCTGCCCTCTTTTAGTGACGAAAGGGGGATTCTAACCGCTGTCGAAAGCAATATAGATGTACCATTTTCTGTAAAACGCATCTTTTACATGTACGAGATAACTGCAAATCGGGGTGGGCACGCGCACAAAGAGACCGAGCAGTTAGCGATTGCAGTAACTGGCGCTTTTCGATTTCAGCTTTCAGATACTCAGGACACCCAAACTTTTATTTTGGACAATCCAACCCGAGGTTTGTACCTGCCACCTATGGTATTTCTGGATCAGATCATTCAAGACGCGCCCAGTTCCGTCTGTATGGTTCTTGCTAGCACTCATTATGACGACGAAAGATATATTCGTAGCTTTCAGGAATACGAGCAGTCTATTTTCTCGGGACTTTAAGGAGAAGATACTCAACTGCCTTGCACATCAGGCTGGCGCGACTTGGGTGACCGAAACTTTTTCTGATTATTTATTCAATACAACATTCCATAGATAAAAAGGGCTCCCTGGCACAATCATGACCATTCGATTCTGGGACTACGTTGATGAATATCAGGAAGAACGTGCAGAATTACTGGAGACCGTGGATCACGTTTTTCAGTCTGGTCGACTAATTCTTGGCGAGAATGTTGAATTCTTTGAAGAAGAATTTTCCACTTATTGTGACACCTCGTATGGCGTGGGGGTAGCTAACGGTACCGATGCTCTGTTCCTGGCGTTGAAGGCCTTCGACATAGGCCCCGGCGACGAGGTGATTACAGTGGCGAACACTGCTATCCCGACAGTTGCCGCGATTGTTTCCACGGGTGCCGCCCCACGTTTTGCTGACGTGCAACTTGGCGATTTTCTGATTGATCCCTCGCTGATTGAATCACGTATCACTCTCGAAACGCGCTGCATTCTACCCGTACATTTGTACGGCCAATGCGCCCAGATGGATGCAATCACACAAATCGCGAATCGACATAATCTCATTGTCATTGAGGATTGCGCCCAGGCGCATGGTGCTGAATTTAAGGGCAGAAAGGCGGGGAGCATGGGAGATGCTGGCGCATTCTCTTTTTACCCAACAAAGAATCTCGGAGCGTATGGCGATGCAGGGATAATTACCTGTGGGGGTCAATTAGTAGCTGATCGGTTGCGTAGGCTACGATTCTATGGAACCGAGGGGCAATACGATGCACAGGAACATGGTTATAACTCCCGGCTTGACGAGTTACAGGCTGCCATCCTCCGACGAAAGTTGAATCGGATCAAAAACTATATTGACAAACGACAATGTCTTGCAGAACGCTATGACCAAGCTTTAGAAAATACGAGTCTTATTTTACCCAGCATCTCCCCCTCCCGGAATCACGTATATCATCTTTATGCCTGCCGGCATCCTGACCGAGACGCACTCATCACTGAACTCTCAAAGCAAGAGATTCATCTAAGCATAAACTATCCCACGCCAATCTACCGGATGCCGGCATATCAGCACCTGGGCTACAGCGATGACGACTTACCGAATACTGCACAGGTCTGTCGTGAGGTCTTCTGTCTGCCTTTGTATCCGAGCCTGAAACTAGAAAAACAAGATCAAGTAATTCAGGCTCTGCTAGAAGTGTGCTGACGGTAAACCGGAACATCTCGATCAGCGAATAGGCTCACAGCCTAGATAAATAAGCAATCTACTTTGGGTCCACTTAGAAGGAAAACACAGCGTAACGACTGTTCTCAAATAGTTTAGGCAAGGGTACATCGTCCGCTTCATCGTATTGCGTGATTTTGGCTTGCTTTTCAAATTCTATGTTGGCGAAATATTTGCTACCAGGAAGGTCATGGCCATCGGCACAAGAAAAGAGCCATGTCTCATACCCTAACTCGCTGAGCATCAGTTTAACCTCGCCTTGCTCACCATTGAGCAACCTCCCCTCGATCGAGTTAGACACTCCCAGAGGGTAATTCTCAGCCCGTGCCTGGCTAAGTCCTGGTGGGTTGAGTCGAATCAACCTGATGTTAGTCATTCGCGGCATATCATCAGTTTTTAGTGCATTGTCTATTACGAGACGATAGACATTATCTGGTTTTCCATCAGGTTCAAACTCTGCTCTTGCGCAACTGACGCGATCTACCTTGGCTGCAGCCCTTTGAATAGAGAACGGGGTAGAGGTCTTGATTGCTTTCATATACTCATCTGTGTGACTTCCTATATTCACAATATCGCTACTACCAAACGAAATCATGGGGGTTCGCCAACTGCGGCCTATCTTGCTCTTATCGAGCAGAAAATGAGTCCAGCCACTCTTGCGAGCAAAAGAAATAACATCCTTTGAAAACTCAGGCTGTGCCCGATTGAATAGAGACGACAACAGACGTTTCTGCTGTCCAATCTGGAACCCTGCCTGATCCCGAAGCTCAGAGTCGTGGACCATCCAGTACGTATCTATCGCATAGGCCTGATGTCCAAATATTGCCGTGATTGGCGTAAAATGGTTCTTAGCCCATAAGTAGCGAAAATTATTTGTGACTACTATGCTGCTATCCACTGGGATATGACGAAGCGCTTCTGCAAGCAACGTAGTCGAGTAACTCTCCTGCGCCCTGACAGGAGATGACAACGTAAAGATCGCCTGCTGATATTTTTGCCAATGCGCCATGACAGCGATCAGAAGAAACGGGATCAAAAAAAACGTCACTACTGTTTTCCCAAGCATTGCCCTACCGGTAATGCCTAACATCGCAACGACAATCAGCGGGATTGCTATCCACGTCGCCTTGAACACTTGAGTTAAATCCTCTGCCCTAAGTGTAGTCACCATTGCGTAACTGAATAATGTGCCAATCATTACCCCGAGCACCAGCAGGCTCCTATGTGAATCCCGACAGTCTCCTAGAGAGGCTTTTTTTATGACGAAAAAAATCAAAGCAGCGAACGCTACTGCCGTCACTTCAGCGCTTTGCCAATATTGTCGGCGCCATATCGACTCATTGAGCCAGTTGAGCTTCTTGAGAATCTCCTCGCTGGATCTTATTGAGGTTGAGTCACCAGCAGCGGTAATCACGCCAAAATAAATAAGCACGAGAATGGTAAGTGCCCCACTAAATGCGAGATAGAGCAGAATTTTTTGCCAACGGAACTCACGGATCGACTTAAGAAGCCTTGCACCAAGCAAGACCGCAACCATTGGCGCCACTGCAACCCTTGAGAAAACTGCTGTGAGAAACAACAAAGGCCCATATAGAGCAACTAAGGTTGTCTGGCGCTGGATCAACAGGATTGCGGCAAGCAGCAATGCAAAGATTCCAGAGATTATCGAGACATCCCAAACACCGCCACCAAAGTTCTCGAGCAGATCTGAATCTGTAAAATTCAAGGGTAAAAAGCCTTGGCCCACCTTTTTCACCACGTCTATTCCGTGGGCCTGAGCCGTGTAGATATACCTCTGATAGGTTTCTGCCCCAAGGCCCACATAGGGCAAAAAAAGTGCCGTCCCAAGCAAGCGCGATCCTCGACCACTTATCAGCGATCGGCACAACAACCAGATCGCCCCAAAACAGCCGGTGAGCAGAACAGGAATAACCACCAAGAACATCGACCGATGTACCGGCAAAGCGGTGACATCTGCTAATACTGCCGCTGACGCAGGGCCCCCATAATGATATGCACGGAAAACGCCCTTTGTGGTCAGCGCCTCTTGCGGATACTGAGTCAACCCTAAAATTTCATGCGCATGTGTCAGTCTCAACGGGGTATCCAAGTGAAAAAAGACCATCGGATAATCCCCCAGCCCCATCATGACGGACGCAACAAGGGTCAACCCAGAAAAACCACCAAAAACGACGAGCAGCACCCACCCGACGTAACTCGACCCCGAGGAAACCACGGGCAACAATCGAAGACCCCAAACCCTGATATTTATTATCGACGCGCACAGGAGAACAACGGGTACTGCAATCCGGCCATTTAATCCGACCATCGCACAGACTACGTACAATAGTCCCGCCCCTAAAAGTCCAAACGCTACTGCCACGATCAACTGATCAAGATGAACCGACTCATCTTCTTGAAGAATCGCTGGGATCGTCGCAAGATAACAGGCAATCAGAAATATCAATGGCCCGGGCCCCCATAGCGCCGCAAAGACAATCGCGATCAGGCTAGCTTGTAGCCAACGTATTTGTCTCTGACTGATGAGCCCCGTTGTCGCTTCACTAGATTTACGCAATGCCCATAGCAAAATGCGCCGCGCTACAAATATTGCCACTGCCACAACTACTAGAAAGACGATGGGCTGATCAATATACCAGGTTGATTCAATCATCTACTTCACTGATGCCCGCAAATTACGTTATGATCCTTTCAACTGCACGCCCTGTTTTCGCCAAGCCAGTCACGCGAGTGATATTCGATGGATATTAAAGAGTACCAAAATATGGCTGAGCTTGAGGGGAGTTTGTGGTGGTACCGGGCCCTGCATGAGTGGATACTTTCGAAACTTGGCCGAACTGACCTTGAGGGGCGCACTTTCCTTGATGCCGGCTGTGGCAGCGGTGGGTTCATTCATATTCTTGAGCACGCATTTCCAGCTGAGAATCTTATTGGCCTAGATATTCATCCCCAGGCCCTCGCTTTTGCCAGTACAAAAACCGCCGCACCCCTCATAAGAGGTACCGTCGATCAGATTCCGTTAGGCACTAATTCAGTAGATGTTGTTCTAAGTATTGACGTCCTATACCACAAACGGGTTGACGACCGTCAAGCTTTGCTCGAGTTCTCTCGTTGCCTCAAGCCTCGGGGGAGGCTTATCCTACACGTGCCCGCTTATCAGTGGCTATACTCATACCATGATAAGTTTGTTCACGCAAAAAAACGTTACACTGCGCAACAGTTACGGCGAGAGCTCAGTGCTGCTGGGTTTGTTGATATCATCTCAGGTTATCGCCTTGGCCTGTTATTACCAGCCGTTGCGATAAGAAGGAAACTCTTTGGCCAACCTGGCAGCGACGTAACCCAAGCTCCAATATTACTCAACAAGCTGTTTTATCGTGTTGCTAAGCTGGAGCACCTTCTTGCCTCTAAAGGCTGGTCGATACCTTTTGGATCGTCTGCCTGGGCGATAGCGAGAAACCCATGACTCTTAGCCCATCTTTGTCGATAGTAATTCCGGTGTTTAACGGAGCGAACACAATTGTCGAACTCGTCAATGCTCTCGCGGCGGAGGAACTCGACAATCTAAAAGAGATTGTCCTAGTGGTTGATGGAAGTCCAGACAACTCCTTGACAGTATGTCGCACCCTATGTTCCCGCTTTAGCTTCTCAGTTTCAGTACTCGAACTCGCGCGAAATTTTGGCGAGCACAATGCGGTGATGGCGGGCATCAATCACTGTGACAGCGACTTTATCATCACTATGGATGATGACCTTCAGAATCCCTCAAGTGAGGTCACAAAGCTATTCGATTACGCTCAAATATCCCAGAACGACGTAGTTTATGCACAGTATCGCAGTAAAGAGCATGCCAGCTGGCGTAATTTGGGAAGCCGATTAACCAACTGGTGCGTCGAGAAAACACAAGGCAAACCAAAAAATCTCTACCTCGCGAGTTTTCGCTGCATAAATCGTTTGATTGCCGAAACTATCTCCCGGTATACCGGCCCGTTCCCTTATATTGATGGGCTGATATTGCAGGCCACAGAAAACATTGGCGCGATTGAAGTTGAGCACCTGCCCCGCCCCCAAGGCGTTAGTAACTACTCTCTAGCGAAACTTTTTAGGCTTTTTTCGGCCATGTTCTTTAATTTTTCGATTATGCCGCTTCGAATTGGAGCTATCGCTGGGGGGGTTTTGTCGCTCCTCGGGTTCTTGGGATTTCTGGCTGTCATTATAGAGGCCTTGTTTTTCTCGACCCCACCGGGCTGGGCTACAGTCTCTGCGGCAGTGTTCTTGCTTGCTGGCGTTCAACTGATGGTCTTGTGGCTGATCGGTGAATATCTTGGAAGACTTTATATCACTGCGAACCACAAACCACAGTACGTCATCCGCTCAATCACTCAAGACAAACCAGCATTGCCGGATACCGAAGGCGAAGGAAATAGGCGCCCCGAATCAGACCAGCCACTGTAGGCTGCACTAAAAGAGATGCTTTGTAAGAGTTAGCGAATGGATTTACGTTTAATTTTGCGTTCGCCATGGGTGTACATGGCATTTCAGGCAGCAGTTGGCGGCCTCTACGCGCGCAACCGCTGTCTAGAACTGTTAGCAGTAAAGTCCGGGGAGAGAGTGCTTGATATTGGATGTGGCCCAGCTTATTACCGCCGACACCTTCCAGAGATCGAATATTTTGGTTTTGATACCGATGCGCGTTACATTGAGCATGCCAGATCGCATTTTGGGCATAATGGAACTTTCTTCTGCGATGAATTTGGGCCGGAACACGCGCACAGCCTTGGTCAATTCGACTGTGTAATTCTTATGGGTTTACTGCATCACTTGGATAACCAGTATTGTAACGAAACGCTCGCACTTATCGCCTCTTCCTTAAGGCCCTCGGGCCGGGTTCTAGCACTAGACACCGCTATTCATAGCGATCAGGGCTACTTCGAAAAACGGTTTGCTCAAAGCGACCGTGGTAATTTTGTACGTCGGCCCGAAGAATTTGAATCTCTCGCAGTAAGGCATTTTTCCAACGTTCACGGACAACTGATTCGCGCCTGGTGGATTCCGTCAATTTATTGGGCTATGGTCCTAAAGGGACCGCGCACCATACAAAACTGAGGCCAGACCGCAACGAGCGCGTTGCGCCTTGCCTTGACATCCTGAACCCACTGGACTACCGAAGTTTATACACTCCCATGATTTTGAACTCATCTAACCATGTTTTTACCTTGATCGAAAAGATCTCTTGATCATAGGGCGCTTCGCCCGCGTGAAAACGCTTGTACTCCTTTTTAAATCGATAGTTTGAAAGAAAATAATCAGAATCACCTTCATCGGCTATCGTGAAGCGCGTCTGATCTTCAACGGTTAGCATCATCAGGTTAGTCTTTCCTGGGGAACTCGACACACCAACAGAAATCTTATCAGCGTCATCGATAGTCGCAACATGTTCTAGACCCTGCTTAAATGAGGAGCCCCAGTAGTCCAGCTCCCAAGTTTTTGCGATATCGTGACCGGCAAGAATATTGAAGTAGGCATACTGGTGCGGGTGATTCTGATACATGTTGGCCGACGTTAACCCAACCGAGGTGACCAGCATTAACGGTGCGCCGTATCTCAGGATTCTCCCGACACTATTCGGTACGCCACCTGGCAGACTCGTCATTAGAAACCTAAGGCCCAGTATCCCAAGCATGACCATCGGAGGATAACAAAAATACATATGCCGCCACCCATCGAGGAGCGTTGAGCCAACCGCAATTACGGCAATTATTGGCCCAAAAGCCGTAAGTAGAAGTATGCCGTTTAGCTGCCCTTGGGGGCGACTAAAGATTTCCCATGGCCTCTTAAGGAGCAACAACACTGCTAATCCCGTTCCGACCACTATCAGAATCAAATAAGCCACTGGGGTTGTGATACCTATCCAAACTGGTAAGTAGTGCCAGGGAACATCACTTGCCCAAATATAATGGCCGAAGTAGACCATCGCGACATCATAGTCATTTTCCCCGCCATATCGACCCATATTAGTTATGGCTCCCCAAAGTCTCCCGATAGGGTCTTCCCACAGGTATGGCCAAAAAAGATAGATGAAAAAGGCTAGGGCTATTAAGAACAATCCGATCAAGGGGGGCGTTTTGCCCCAATGGCCATAACGCCAAAAATTAACCGCTCCCGCGCCAACTAAGAAAAAGATCGTTATTGGAGGGAGAAAAATTCCGATCACCCGGGTGTCTATAAATAGTGCAATACTAATCGCATGTAGTAAAGCCAAAGGTAGTGTTTTTTCATCCAACAGCCTAACTAAGGTATAAATACTTACTATCACGAGCGTTACCGGCGCAATATCCTTGAGATCATAGAAACCATGCGCAAAAACCCGGGGCATGGCTATCAGCATTAGACATCCTGCTATTGCAAATGCTCGATTCCTGAAAACTCGCATACCTAAAAGGTAGAAGAAAATTAGGCCGACAAAAAATATTCCGAATGTAAAGAGATGCCTGAACTGAAACACCTCCCGAGAGCCGGTTAAGCCAAACAAATATTCACCGGCGGCCAATATCATCTCGAAAAACGCGCCATAATCTTTGTAGATAAAGTCCTCTAGATCCGGTGGTCGTCCGTCAAACCCCCCTTCCAGCTGAAGTATGTCGCGAGTCGGAATAATCCCAATAAGTTCATTAACATAGAAGGCTGACACGCCCCCCATATACCGGTGAAACACCTCGTCCCATGAGATGCCGTAATCCTGATAGATTCCTATGCCAAGGAGCAAAAACATCCCGAAGCCTAGAATCGTCCAAATGTTTGCTAACTTACTATCACACATTTCCTAGCCCTGCTCTTAAAATCGCCTTCAACTTAACTTCTGGACATTATGAGTAATGATTAAGCCTATCCTACTTGCAGCTGGTGCATTTCTCATTTTCTTATTCATTCACTTCAGTCTTTTCCACTTTTGGCTTATCGAAAAGAAAACTCGAAGTATCGTCCTGACCTTTTTGTCAGTAATTCCAGTTTACCTGGTCGGTTATTTCATCACTGCATCCGACCCACTCTATGCAGTCCTCATTGACAGCACACACCACACGGGCCCTCAATTCTACTTGCTCCAAATAATTAGTTTTTTGGCAGGTCTTATGTTACTTGGATTCCTTTTTCTGGGGTATTTGGAATTTTTCTATACGGCAGATCGATCAATGACATTTCGTATGTTGACATTATTGCACGAACACCACGAGTCAGGCCTGACCTCTGAACAATTTCTTGACCTTTATGACACGAATCGAATTATTCAACGGCGCCTTGATGATATGACCTACGGCGGCTATCTAATTGAAACCGATTTCGGATACCAACTGACTTCGAAGGGGCGACAAATCCAAGCGCTCTATGGGTGGGTGATTAATTTCTTAAATCTTAGTCGATTCTAGATTCACTCATGCGCAAACAGTTTCTCGTGACTATAGGTTCCGTTCTTAGTGGCCGCACTTCTTCCTATTTCGTAATAATTGTTTTTACGGTGATCACATTTTATCCAGCGTTGAATCGGCTCCCAGTCGATGATCAGATCTGGTATCTCGCAGAATTGGATGGGGCAACATCTTTGTGGGATGGATTAGCACTAACTGACTACGCCCTGAGTCGATCATTTTTTAAAGGTGACGAACTTTTGTATAGACCGTTTCTGTTTGCGTGGCTTGCGGTGGCGAATTCGGTTTTTTCATACCACTATGAACATTGGAATCTTGGGAACCTGGTGTTACACGTCCTATTGGTGATATCGCTCTTTGAACTCCTCCGGACAATTTCTCCGTCTCAATTCGCGCTACCCTTTGCACTCATTTTTTCAGTTTCGCCAACTGTGGTTGAACTTGTCTTGTTCCCACATCTCGGGGGATACATTATTGGATTTCTCTTACTGGCTGTGGCTCTTCGGTACTCGTTAACCCTGACATCTCCTTCGGGAGTGATCTCTTACCGAACTCTTTCTTTGGTAGTTGCATTACTCAGTTTATCTGCCATGTTTTACGAATACCTAGTGATCGCGCCAATATTTATCGCGGGGTATCTCGTGTTTGCCTGTCGTAACGGGTCGCGCCAAAAGCTGCTTCTCTTCAGTGTAGGTTTTGCTCCCGTCATCATTTACAGTATCGCCTATCTTCCTCACTTTTTTCAGGCAACTGACCTGCTCTTTGTTCATGGAACATCGGAGAACCGCCTTGGACTCTATAACATCATTGCTGCTCCATTTGGCTCGGCAAAAGCCACGATTCGGTGGGCTGTAGAATTTTTTCTCCCCACAGCTCTAAATTTCCAAATTCAGCCTTTCCACCGATTTGGGAAACTTTTCGACGCGCCATATTTCTTGCCGGCCTTCGCGCTCAATATAGTCATTTCGGTAGGTATCTTGGGCCTAACAATTCACCGTGTAATTTTTTCACTTCGATGGAACACAATTATGCTGTTTGGGCTACTGACCTCGTTACTGCTCGGCTACAGTTTCATGATTGTACTGGGACGAGGATACGCTGAGGCGCGGGGTATCGCGTACTACCAGTACCTCCCCTGTTTGCTCCTGACGGTGTCAGCCTATTCGCTCTTAGTAGGGCCTAGTCACGGGCGCCTTTACGGTTGGCTGCTCTCGGGCCTTATTGGTAGTTTGTTGGCTATTAACTTTTCCGTGACCAGTGCTCTAGTGAGAGATATCAAGCGGGTGAATGAAGCCCCTCATCATTTCTTCCAGCAACTTGTGAATTTCGTTGACCAAAATAAAACGATGCCCGGGTTTTCTTTCCAGATGGTTGATAATACCGGCGGGAAGTTTAATCCTGATGTCACTCTGGTGATTGGATACCCCGATGATCCTGCTTCACGCGCAAATACGCTACCTCTGGCGGCTATCTTATTTCGAAAATACCTTTCAAAAGAAAACCCCACGCACAAACTCGTCATTCGATCTGGCCAGTAGTAGGCTCGGTACCGACGCCAGATAATTGATGGAGCCGAAACAGCAATATTGGTATCGTTCATTTTTCCCGAAATCGTGATAGCGACTAATCGACGTCCGAGAACCCGATCAGTTGTTGAATAACAAAACGGGGGCGCCCTTTTACTTCGTTGTAAATCTTTCCAACATAAATTCCCAGAACACCGGTGGTAAAAAGAATTGACCCCCCAAGAAATAACATCGTAACCATCAGTGCCGGCCAGCCCGGCAAGTGAATATCAAACAATATTCTTTGCACTACTATAAGCAGCAAATAAAAGAACGCCCCACACGATACAACGAATCCAACAACTAGTGCAAAATATAAGGGTATTGATGAAAACGCTGTCAGCCCGCGGATAAATTCCGCATAGGGATTGACGCTGCGTAACAATGAGTAATGGGTTCTTCCCCCCTTTCGCGATTCTCTCTCATATGGAATAAAAGACTGAGGGAATCCGATCCACAGGGATAAACCCCGCATAAACGGATCAGTCTCCTTTATCTTCAGGATAGATTCAACTGCTCGGCGTGACAACAACTTAAAATCTCCAGTGTTCTTAGGAACATTTAGATCGGAAGACCAGTCGATAAGTCTATAGGCCTTATCCGTCAGCCAGAGCTTCAGCCCGCTCTCACCGCGCCGAACTGTTCTTGTTGTATGAACCACGTCATGACCATCGTGCCAACTCTTGATCAGGGTTGGTATCAGTTCCGGGGGATCCTGAAGATCAGAATCCATATATATGACGGCATCACCTATTGAGTATTCTAGGCCCGCCAAAACACATGGCGCATTGCCAAACCGGCGGGACATATTAATTATCTTTATCGCAGGATTCTTATACCGTCTTGCGACTAATATTGCTAGAGACTCATCTGTCGAATTATCATTCACGAAAATAAGCTCATAGCTTATTCCAATTCTGGAAAGCACCATTTCGACGCGATCAATAAGCTCATTTAAGACATCTGCCTCATTCCTAAACGAGAACACAATCGATAAAGTCGTTTCACGTTTCATGATAGAGCCTCAATGATCAATCGGTTCTCCCGGAATTTTATACAATGCAAGGCCGCTTTCATCGGATACTAGTACCGGCAAATTTATGATCCATTTCTTCGTAACGAGAACGTTGGAAAATCCATATTTTCGAGATAATTTCTGCCAGTCTTCGGTTGACAATTCCTGCCAGTATTCAGCGCTCCAGCTTCGATCCAACCGGCCTCGGTGGTGTTGTGGTGGATTAAAATAGTCTACCCCATACACCTCTGAGAGAATCTCTGCCACGTAGGGAGCAGCTCGAGGGACATACGGAAGCCAGTCCAGCGCCCCCCCATCAATTAAAACTGGTCGACGACTCCGGGCCTGAACCATAAACAAGCCTGGGTCCGCCAATAGCATTCCTTCTTGTTCTTCGACTTTGTTCCAAAACTGGTTGTTGGTTCGATCAGAAAACGCGGGCTCTTCCCAGGGTGGATAGCGACCTACACTTAACCCGAAGTAGGCACATAGTAGCATTAGTGCGAACAATGCCGTCAATTGATCCACTGGTGTTGGCAACGACATGACGCTGCTTGGCTTTCTCTTAAAACCTATTTCTTGAGATATTTCCTGAGCTCTGAGGAAAAGCCTCGCCCACACGGCCCCAAGAAACACGCTCCTGGGTTGAACAGAAATTATCCAGACCAACGCTAAAGATATTGAGGTCAGTAAGGCGGCTTGCATCACCCTTGAATCCGCCGGATTAATAATACTGAGAAAAAGCGTTAATGAAAGAAAGGCCACCGATACCATGTTGATCACACTTTTTAGGTTGTAGTTAGTGCGCGACTCACCAAAATGAATAGCTACTGCTACGAACACGAGAAGGAATGTTAGCAAAAAACTTGCTACCCCATACTTATCAATGTCCTTAAATATTAATATGGCCGAAATTGCCAACAAGTAGTGGATTGCACAATGTTTCCTACATCCCGCAACCAGTGTCCCGATCAATAGCGGCAGGAAGATTATGATTCCAAGATTCGCCCACCGGTTGGGCATTAACATCATCAGAACGCTTGGAATTAAATCCTGCGGTAACAACAGAATTAAGATGAATATTACTGAACCTATGGAAGAGTAGAAGGCGATTTTAAAGAAAAGTTTTTCGGCTAGGTCTGTCGAACTGGTAGATCGGAATACGTTATATCCGGCCAGTAGGCTTGCACAGGCAATAACTGTTAAGCACCAAAGATGAGACATCAGATCTGGGTTGTTTGCGGAAAGCGAGATAGGCTTTCGATGAAAATCCCATTTCTCAATAAATACTGTGGTGTATTTACCAATCTCGCTGGTTGCCGAAAACTCGATGCCTGGCACGTAGAAATACCACCACATTAGACTCATTGCGCTAATGGCGGCACCAATCAGCCACCACCCTATCTTTTCAAATAGCACCAGTCTTTCTTTACGAAATTCGTACAGCATCAACGGTATCAGAAGCGAATTGATCCACACTCCCCACGAGGGATGCACACTTAGCGTGAGGCCCGCTATCAGTGCTGCCGATCTTAAACGCCCGCAGCCAATCAATCCTAGAACGAGAACGCAAAAAGAAAGTCCAAAAGAGCCATAGGTATGAGGAGAATTTAGAAGAACAACAGGATAATTTATGCCGCTTATCGCGCCGGCCACGCCCGTCCAGAGGATGACAGAAGGGGCGACGACAGAGAGAAAGAGTTTTTTGTTAACTGCAAAACTAACAAGGGCAAGTCCAATATAAAACAGAGCACCGCCCAATCCGCTGATCGCGATCGACAATACCCTTTCAGAAACTCCTAGAAAAAGGAAAAGCGCAGGGATCTGATTCAGCAAAGTCCACAGTTTTGAGTGATAAATGTGTTGAGGGCTTTGAGCTGGGTACTCCACCAAACCCGATAACACCTGGGCGCCCTCAAGTGCAACTTGCAAGTGTGCAAGCTTGAGGCCATGAATAAATCCAACAATTGCGGCTCCGGTTATTAGAAGAGTAACCGTATTTTGAAATCTGCTATCCACAAAATAGCTCCTCCAAAGGGCCGTCGGGGAAAAGTGCTTACTTATTAAGTGGCCCAAAAGCTAGGTGGTTCGATTTCAAGCGCTATTAAGTAGGTGACAAATCTGATAGATCATCGATTTTGATAAATCTGGATAATTGCCAATGTACCATCCAAAAAAATGAATATGCTCGACCTCCGGGAACTCTTCCCATTCCCCGGGAGTAACGAATTTTTCCAAATATGGCTGGCGCATTTGATTTCCGCCCCCGGCACTTCCTCTCCTGTATTCGACACCCGCTTTATCCATCGTGCGTTCTAAGCGATCTCGTAACGCTAAATCAGGGTCTCGCAGGATAATATTGAACGCGTAATTGCAACTTCCAGCGACTTCAAATTCAGTTCGAAACCGCACACTATCGATCTGTTCGAGAAATACTTCATGATTCTGCTGCCGGCGCCTGTTATTTTCATCCAGTCGTGCGAGCTGACTCAGCCCTATAACAGCACCTAACTCGGTATTCCTCACGTTGTACGCAGGAAAACCAAATATAAACTCCGGGTTCAAGGATGAATTGTTTTGTTCGTAACGCTGTCTTGTATCTGGGTCGGACACCTCCCGCACTAGACCATGTGAACGATACATACGGAGCATTTGGTAAATCGTGTCATCGTTAGTACACACCATGCCCCCTTCGATCGTGCTCATATGGTGCGCAAAATAAAAAGAGAAGTTCGACATCAATCCTATAGAGCCCAACTTACGATCGCCGAAGGTTGCACCATGCGATTCGCAAACATCTTCAATTAAAGGAATGTTGCGCTTTCCCAGCTCATCCAAGAGTTTTTGACTTAGGGCGTTAAAGCCTTGGGCATGCGTCAGAAATACCGCTTTTGTTTTTTCGCTCAAAGCAGGTATCGTTTTTTTTGCATCCAAGCCCAAGGTGCATGGATCTATATCTACAAAAACAGGCTCAAATCCGTTGTGCAGGCATGCTGCGATATCAGAAACCCAGGTTAGGGGTGGAACGATTACCTCACCCTCCCCGTGTAACTGTTTGAGCACCGCCAAGGTAATCAAGTTGGCCGAGGATCCTGAATTAACAAAAACACTGTGTCGAACGCCTAGCCAATCAGACCAGGCAGCCTCAAACTTTCGGACATTCTCTCCCTGCGTCAACCGGGGCGTGTCTTGTTGAAGATAATTAATTAGTGTATCAAGATCCTCACGACTAATATTATTCTGCATTAATGGGTGCACTATTTCCATGTCACATTTATAGTTATTTTTCATTATAAAAATCACCGTATTCAACAATTATGGTTGATTTTTTATTGCTGGATTCATAGGCCATTTGATACGCCGGGAAAATTTCCTCGGGCTCTTCAATCCGGATCACTTGTACATTCTTCAGCATTAAGCGAAAACATTCGGTGAAATCACCAATATGTTGATGTTGCGGATGTAGGGGACGCTGAGATCCGATCGACGTACGAATGATCATTTTTGGCGCATAACTTTCATTGGATAAATCTGGCATTCTGTCAAGATGATTTACGAGTTGATTAATTGCCAATAGTAAGAAATTCCATCTTGGGAAGATCGTAATTGGCACCGTACCAGTCATCGCCATTCCAATTGCGATACCCATTTGCATCTCTTCAGCCACCGGGAACTCAATCCGGCGACTTGCTGGCACGTCGACAAGTGTGTTGAACATTGCGGTGCCCTGCGCCTCGACAGCTTGTCCAATAAATATTGTGTCTGGCTTATCTCCGAGCCATTTCATCGATCTTCTAAGTTCCTCGAAATACATCCATCCACCTCAGAACTCGACCCGTACGCCTGCGCCTGCGTGGGGATATCTTGACTCATAGCGGTAATACAAGACCTTTTTATTAGTGGTTCGGGAAAAACTCGATTCCGCCATACCCCACGTCTCAAATGTATCGGTACAGACAGATTTTCCGTTATCCTCGATGATGAATCGTATCGGCAGATCAAAGTTTGTGCTGTACTTGATACATTCATGCGCAATACCGGTCTCCGCTGTCATATCCCCAAGGAAGCAATGCACCATGGTGGTCGCCCCTTCGCGCTTCAACGACAGCGCAATTCCAGTAGCAATCGGCAAGATACCGCCGACAATTGCGGATGAAAAGATTCGATGCTTAGGAAAACATAGGGAAATGGACCGCCCTGAAATGATTTCAGAAAATACTTCCTCCTCTGGCACACCCTTTAACAAACACTGATAGTGGCTCCGCCATGAACAAAGAACCCAATCCTCAGCCGCAACACCGTTGAACGCTGAAATCATTTGCTCCTCATTCCCTGAATAAAGATGCACCGGCGCGCGAATATCTCCATTATTAAAGGCCTCGGCCACTCGTGTCTCGAAATTCCGGAGGTCCCGTGCGCTAAGGTCTCTATTCATCTCGCATCCCTTGTGATTTTACGCTCAAGCTTAACTTGCGTGAGCTCTTTGACGTTATCCACCGCTACCTGTCCAAAGCGTTCTCCCAATTTACGCAAGTAGGTTGGGTTGGAGTGATAAACTTGAAATGCTTTATCTCTAAAAGAGAGCACTTGAGCCGGCGATAGCTTTTCTGTTGGCAAAGGCACCGTATCATAAGCGTAAAATGAGTATCCTAAGTAATTATCAGGGAGTTGGTCACCTCGCTTTTCGGCTTGACGATAGAGCTCACTTCCTGGAAGCGCCATCGCTGCGTAACCATTCCACGCAGCTGTGCATAACTCAACACTTAGATCAAGGGTCGCCTGCATGGTCTGCATGGTATCGCCTGGCAACCCAAACAGATAATTTGCGATAACATCAATGCCACTAGCCTCAATCATCTCGACCACTTTGTGAATATCGGTATCCTGGAATCGGCCTTTGGTGGCCCCAAGTCGAATCTTCTTTTCCGCACTTTCGATACCTAAGGCCAGCCAATTAATTCCTGCAGACTTAATCAAATCGAGGTGCTCCTTATCCCGCACGGTATCAACACGAGAATAGGCCCACATGCTCAGTTTTTTACCGTAACCTCTGTCTCGGAGCATCTCACATAATGGCACAAAATATTTCTTGTTTAAAAGAAACATTTCATCACTAATTCTTAGCGTTTTAACGCCCATCGCGACAAGTTTGTCGAACTCTTTTATGATTATATCGGGAGACCAAAAACGCATCTTGGCGTAATCTCCTGCTACCCCAACCTCTTTATTATCATTCCGATTAAGGATGTTAATCATGCAAAAACTACACTGAAACGTGCACCCCAGCGATGTGTAGATGGCCGCAAAAGGGGTTCGCTTCGCATGATCGTATTCTGCATGCCAGAAATGAGATCGATATAGATCCAGCGGTTTATTCCTGTACGGCAACAAATCCCACGCATAACCAGGCAGATCCTGATCCATACGCTCTTGAGGGACGATCCGCTCGGGATCCGTAAGCACGATCTCACTGCCTAATCGGTGTGCGATTCCCCGAACATTGTTCAGTTCAGGCGGGCCTATTGAATCGAGCACCAACACATTTCGCAATGCGTAAACACCCTCATTGCAGAAGACGAAGTCAAAAGCGATTTCGTTCTTTAAAACCTGTGTTGGCAAAGCGGAAACATGGGACCCTACGGCGCAAAGTGGGATTGAAATACCTGCTTCTTTAAATGAATCAGCAAGTAGCACCGCCCCACTCATATTTACGGTACCCGAATTAGGATTCTGGCCATAGATTACAAAGCATATAAGCCGCGGTTCTAAAGAAAGGATTCGTTCAACCATCTCTTCTGTCGAGAGACGCTCGGCGTTAACGTCGAGAATTGCCGGCGAAAAGCCAACAGATCTTACAGATTCCGCCAGCAACAATGCCCAGGTCGGTGGCTCTATGGCGGCAAAGTCAGTAGCTAGATCTTGGTAAATCGCCCCAGCATGACCCGGGTTAACAAATAGTACATCAAGTTTCGACACGATCGCCTCCATCAGTTAACAACGACCTTCCTGCAGATCAGTAGGCATGATCAGAAAAAATAATTTCACTTCCTGTTGAGCCAAATGAGAAAGGAATATGAAGAAGATTACTTAAACTTACTTGAATATCCCGATGCGTGTCAGGAGGGGCAACAAATAAGAACATACCGCCACCGCCGGCGCCGGTCAGTTTTCCCCCCAACGCGCCTGCAGTTTTAGCAGTTTCGTAAATCTCATCGATCGCAGCGTTCGATACTTTATCCGATAAGGAGCGCTTTAGTTGCCAACTTTCATCCATCAAAGCGCCAAGCGACTCCAACGATTGACTCCCCACCAATATGGCTTGGGCCTCATCTACTATTTCCCGCACACGATCAAGCGTGACCCGCTTTGATTCAAGGTTCGCGGAATAAGATGTTGTTATCTCCTCCGCACGTCGATATTGCCCTGTAAAGAAAATCAGAAGATTCCGGTTAAGTTCACATAGTCTTTCCGATTCGATCTGCAACGGCTGGACATTTATCGAACCATCTGTCGCAAACAAGATTTCGTTCGATCCGCCAAATGCTGCACTTGCCTGATCCTGGCTGCCTACAGTCTCCCCAATCATTTCCTGTTCTATACAAATACTATCCCTTAGCAAGGAATGTTTTGTGACTTCCCTACCGATGTGCCCGGACAGTGCATTTAATAACCCTACTGTAAAGGCCGAGCTGGAGCCTACCCCACTGTGGCTGGGCAAATCTCCGTCATAATGAATTTCGACTCCATCGTAGACCTTAAGGAATCTCAGCACTTCTCGTGCCGCCGGGTGCTGTAACTGATCAAACGATTTACATTCCTCGATTTTCGAATAGACCAGCCTTAATCTATGCTCAAAAAATGGTGGCAAAGTGCGAACCGTGATATAGAGGTATTTGTCAATGGTAAAGCTTAGAACCTTACCTCCATTATTTTTGTACCATCCTGGGTAGTCGGTGCCACCGCCAAAAAGAGAAAGCCGGTAGGGTGTGCGGGAGATAATCATATTCCACTACTCTTTTCTTCGACCATCTTAGAGAGAAAATATCGATAAGTATCAGGGGTGCCAATATCGTGCAGTGGGCTGTTCGAACAATGTCCCATTAAGCCTCGACCTTCTACGAGTGTTGGGAAAAATTTGCTCTCGAGAGAGAACTTCTTTGACCCCGGCAACATCTTTAGTGCATCTTTTGAAATTAAGTAGCGGCCTGCACTGACACAACCCGATTCCAGTTCGCACTTTTTCTCCACGAACGCTGTTATGTATCCCTGGTTATCCATTTTTACTGATCCATACACCCGGGTATCATCCACTTTGCACAGCAACAGACTTGCCAAACTTTTTGTCTCTAAATGCTTCAGAAAAAAATCCTTAAATAAAATCA
>Ga0187833_10002050_pt1 | contig 22176 bp, 20 predicted proteins | sample ETNtaG_37_FD_167968 | JGI IMG/M metagenome (GOLD analysis project Ga0187833, IMG submission 167968) | Marine microbial and viral communities from oxygen minimum zone, Eastern Pacific Ocean - ETNP2014_SV_400_PacBio MetaG (Illumina Assembly) | ecosystem: Environmental > Aquatic > Marine > Hypoxic...
CACCGCGCAGGGCGGAATCAGCGTCGGTTCGATCAACGTGCAGGTGCAAGACGGCTACGATATGGAAACCGCTGTCGACGAAATTGCTACGCTGCTTCGGTTGCGCCACCGAACCACCGAGGAAGACGACTTCACAGTAAGCAGCCAAGAGGAGACGATCGAAACTCTAGAAGAGACCACCGATGTCTTCATAATGTTCCTAGGCGGCATCGCGGGCATATCGCTGCTCGTCGGCGGCATCGGCATCATGAACATCATGCTGGTGTCGGTCACGGAACGGACGCGCGAGATCGGCATTCGGAAAGCGATGGGCGCCAAGCGGCGCGACATCCTGTTCCAGTTCGTTTCGGAGGCTTCTCTGCTGAGCCTTGGGGGAGGCATAGCGGGCGTAATCGCCGGATACGCATTGGCCCGCGCGCTGGACGGACGAGAACTGGCCGGGCAGTCGTTCGAAACCGCGTTCTCATCGGAGATAGCGGCGCTGGCCCTCGTTGTATCGGTTGTGATCGGCTTGTTTTTCGGCATCTATCCGGCCATGAGAGCGGCACGACTGCATCCGATAGATGCGCTTAGATACGAATAATGTGAAACCGCCGTCCTCATGGGACGGCCACACTTGAGAGCATTGGCATCCGAGGGGGAGCTATGAATAACAAGCTGTTCGTCGTATTGATCGTCGGGATGTTAGTCGTCGGCCTCGGCATGGGCGGCGCATTCGCGGGCGGCGTTGCTTATGAACGCGGCGGAGAAGAAGCGCCAGTGGCCGCTGCGGCGCCAGATCTCCCTTCCCCGTCAGGGACGTTCGCCGAAGGCCTTCAAGTAGATCCCGACCAGGCGAGCGCATTGCGAGAGCAATTGCAATCCGGAAACCTTTCGCCGGAGCAACTCCAGGAGATTAGGCAGCAGTTCCAGGGCGCGGGTGGAGCGCGTGGCGAGCCAGGCGGAGCGTTTGGCGGCGCCAGATTTGGTGGCGGCGGATTCGGAGGCGGCGGTGACTCCACGCCGGGAGCATTCGGCGGAAACAACCTAATCGGCACCGTCGAGGGCGTCGAGGGCAACGTTGTCACGGTGAACACCGCGCAGGGACCGTTGCAGGTCACGCTGGGTCCGGACACCGTCATTCGCAATCTCGTAGAAGTCAGCGCCGAGGAGCTTGCCGTCGAGTCGAGCATCACGGTCACCGGCGAACGTAGCGAGGACGGCGGATTCGACGCGGTCTCGATCTTCATTACGCCCGATGATTTGGGCTTGGGCGGATTCGGCGGATTCAGGGCTGGCGGCGGACGAAGACAGGTTCAGAACCCGTAACACCGCTTCGAGCTGGAAATGCGTCAAGCAATGCCAGAACGCCGCAGTGGGATTTCATGAACAAAAGTTAACGAATTCCCAATGGTGTGTCCCTTGCCAAGGGCCCTATCAAGTAGTACATTTATTAACTGAGGGAATTTTTTTTTTGCGGCCGGCCGGTCACACTGAATCAATTCCCACAATCAAACGGAGGCACGCCCTAGCGCAGTATATATGGAAATCATATTTCGAATCATAGGCATCGCGCTCCGGCATCCTTGGCGGATGTTTGGAGCCTATGCCTGTACCGCGGGAGCACTTGTCGCGTACGTAATGCTCCCAAGATATTTTGGCGACGCCATCGACGAAATTAGTGTTGCGTTCGATACTGGCGAGTATGACAAAGGCGCGATCTTCACGATCGTCCTCATCATATTTGCGCTGAGCGCGATACGCGGACTCCTATCGTTCTTCCAGACCTACCTCGGCGAAGCACTCTCCCAGTTCGTCTCTTACGACATCCGAAATTCCTTTTACGACCACGTCCAACACATGAGTTTCGGATTTCACGACCGGCACCATACGGGCAATCTCATGTCTCGTGTGATCACCGACGTCGAAAACATCCGCATGTTCATAAACATGGGGTTGATTCGGACGCCATATTTCGTTGCGCTGTTCATCGCGGTAGCTTTCCTTCTGCTTCGGATGGACTGGCAGCTTGGATTGATCAGTATCAGCTTCATGCCGATCGTAGCCTTGTACTCCGCCAGGACGCGGCTGCAGATGAGGCGCATATGGCTTGTCGTCCAAGAGAAAATGGCCGAGATGAGCACAGTCATGCTGGAGAATTTCTCCGGCGTGAGAGTTATCAAAGCCTTCGCTTCCGAGCCATACGAAGAGGTCAAATTCGACGCCAAGAACTTGGACGTCACCAGTCGCTACATCGAGGCTGAAAAACTCAGAGCCTCCAGCACCTCCTTCATGTTGTTCACGTTCCTTGTGGCCATGGGCTTGATCCTATTCTTCGGGGGCCGGCGTGTGATCGCCGGCGATATGTCTCCCGGCGATTTAGGACAGTTCATTTTCTACCTGCAGATATTGCAAATGCCGGTTCGGATGACCGGTTGGCTGGTAAACTCCTACGCTCGAGCGACTTCGGCCGGTGAGAGGCTGTTTGAGATACTTGACTATGAGTCGCCGGTTAAAGAGGTTGCTGGCGCGAGGGAGATCCCGCGTACAAACGGGCGAGTTCATTTCGACAACATCAGCTTCGGTTACAACGGCGACAAAACGGTGCTCACTGACATCGAACTCGAAGCGGAACCTGGACAGGTCATCGCCTTACTCGGCGCGCCGGGCAGCGGCAAGACGAGCATGGTAAACCTGATCCCGCGCTTCTACGACGTTACGGCCGGCAGCATCACCCTGGACGGGATTGACATCCGGGATGCCACGTTGGAATCTCTCCGGCGCAACATTGGCATTGTGCAACAAGACGTATTCCTGTTCACGACTAGCGTGCGTGAGAACATTGCCTACGGGCGTGTCGACGCCTCTGACGAAGAGATCAAGAGCGCCGCGAAAGTGGCTCAACTCGACCAATTTATCGAGTCTCTTCCCGACGGCTATGAAACTCAAGTCGGCGAACGCGGCTCCACCCTGTCTGGCGGTCAGAGACAGCGAATGTCCATCGCACGGGCTGTGCTGTTGGACCCGCCAGTGCTGATCCTCGACGACTCAACCTCCAGCGTTGACGCACAAACCGAAGACCAAATCCGCACGGCCATGACCTCGGTCATGGAGAATCGAACGACGTTCGTCATCGCCCATCGGCTCAACACGGTTCACAGGGCTGACGTCATTCTGGTGCTGAAAGACGGCGAAGTGGTCGAGCGGGGAACCCACCAACAATTACTTGCACTGGACGGACAATACCGGGAAATTTACGAGCTTCAGCTTCGCCCTCAAGAGGAAGTCATGCGCGAGATCGAGGCGCCAGTCCTCAACGACCCCGCCTCCTCAAGCGACTCGTAGATTCGATGACGGCCGTGTCCGACTTAATACCAGCTTCCGCGCAGAAGGAGTTCGCACGAATATGAATGGTGGCCACCGATGTTCCACGGAGTAAGCCGAGGACATCCGGACGAAGAAGTATTCGGCTCAGTATACAACCAACGAGTAGTCGCTCGACTTCTCCCGTTCATCCTTCCATACAAAGGCCTGGCACTTTTGGCGTTTGGAGCGATGCTGGTGTATACGGGCACGCAAGTTGCGATCCCGTGGCTTATCAAGATCGCGATCGACCGATATATCATTCCCGGTGACATTGACGGGTTGACCGCGGTATTCGTGCTGTTCCTCGGTATCTCTCTCGTCAACTGGGTCGCGAACTACGTCCAACAGTACTCCATGGAAAAGGTCGGCCAAGGCGTACTCTATAACCTGAGGCAACAGCTATTCGGACATGTCCAAAAGCAATCGATGGCCTTCTTCGACAAGACCGAGGTCGGACGACTGATGTCCCGGGTCATGGGTGACGTATCGCAACTCCAGGAGTTCGCGGCGCTCGTTGTAATGACAGCCGGCGAATTGCTCGCCCTTGTCGGAATCGTGATTGCGCTGCTCATATTGAACCTGAAGCTGGGGCTTCTCACGATGAGCGTGATCCCCGTACTGATTCTGATCATGGCTGTGTGGCAGCCTTTTGCGCGGAAAGCGTTCATGAAAGTTCGCGTCGCGATATCGATCGTCAACTCGTCATTCAACGAGAATATCACGGGAGTTCGGGTCGTCCAGGCGATGAACCGTCAGGACCTCAACGAAATCCAATTCGACGAAAAGAACACAACCCACCGGGACACGAACCTTTGGGCCAGCAAGCTGTCCGCGGGCTTGCTCCCTGCGGTAGATATCTTCACCGCGGTCGCGATCGGTCTCGCCATATACTACGGGTCACGAATGATCGTTGACGACGCCATGGAGTTGGGCGCACTCGTAGCGTTCATCCTATACATTCAGCGGTTCTTCGATCCGATTCGAAACATGACGATGCAGTACACGCAATTGCAACGTTCCATGGCCTCAGGAGCACGGATCTTCGATATGATGGACTGGGATCCGGACCTCGTGGATGCTCCGGACGCGATAACGGCGCCGCCGATCAAGGGCGACATACAGCTCAAGGACCTGACTTTCAGCTATGTCCCCGGCGAAGTTGTCATCAAGAATGTCAACCTGCACATCAAGCCGGGCGAGGTAGCGGCCATCGTCGGACCGACCGGCGCCGGCAAAACGACACTGGTCTCGTTGATGTCGCGATTCTATGACGTCCCTGACGGCATGGGCGCAGTCCTCGTCGACGGCAACGACATTCGAGACGTGAAACGAGCATCGTTGGCTGGCCAGATAAGCATGGTGCTGCAGGAACCGTTCTTGTTCTCGGGCAGCGTCGAAGAGAACATCAAGTACAACCACGTCAACACCACACGTGAGCAGATGATCGCCGCGGCCGAAGCGGTCGGCGCGCACGAGTTCATAATGAAGCTCGAAAACGGATACGATACGTTCCTGGCCGAGCGCGGCATCAACTTGAGCGTCGGCCAGCGGCAGCTAATCAGTTTCGCGAGGGCGCTTGTCGCCGATCCGAAGATCCTGATTCTCGACGAAGCAACGGCCAACATCGACAGCTATACCGAGATGCTCATTCAGCGAGCTCTGTTGCGGCTGCTCAAAGGCCGCACCGCGATCGTTATCGCTCACAGGCTGTCGACGATCCGAGGCGCCGACAAGATCGTCGTGTTGAACCTGGGCGAGGTCATCGAAGTGGGCAACCACGAAGAGCTGATGGTCAAGGACGGCTTGTACGCCCATCTCTACAAGATGAACTACGCGGCTATTGAAGCGCCGATCCCGGTGTCCGAAAACGGCCACTAGCTCAGCGACCTCGAACGAGCTCGAAAACCTGATGATCGCCCCGACATGTTCGGGGCGATTCTTTTTTCGAGGTCTTCGTCGCTCCCGATATGCGGTCCCGGTTCACTTCACGCGACCGACTCGTGACCAACAGTCCTGAACTTTCGCTAAACGCCTTCTCGAATCGGCGCCCGCGTACATCTCTCGGTCAATCGCTCTGTTACAATGCACGCTACCCTACTTGGAGCGTCGAGTCGCCCGGATTCTCGGAGACGATACGACAGAAGATCGTGCAGGACACCGTCTACACCATAGGCCACAGCAACCACGATTGGGACAGCTTCAGCGCCCTGCTCAAGACGCACGGCATCGAGATCCTCGTGGACACGAGATCGAGAACCCGGCGTCGAGGTTCGCGTCGTTCTCCAATCACCGAACGCTGCCGGGCTTGCTGGAACACTTGGACATCGAGTACGTGTTCCTCGGCGGCCCGCTTGGCGGCAAGCCTTCCGACGAATCCTTCTACGACGCCAAAGGGAAACCCGACTACCGTAAAATGCGCGCCACGGACGAGTTCGACGGGGCCGTCGAACAGGTCGCGTCGATGCCTCGGCGTGCGAACGTAGCGCAGACGTGCTCCGAAGAAGACCCGAGCGCATGCCATCGACTGCTGTTGCTCGGCCCATCGCTGGAGGAAGCAAGAGGTCTCCGCCTGTTGCACATCCGGAAGAGTGGTGAAGTGCTGCCGACAAACCGTTTGGATCGCTCGAGAAAGCATCAGCGGCAAATTCAAGGCAGCCTTCTCAACACATGATCATCGACAGCAACGGCAGACACCGGGCATTCGAACGTCACACGTTCGCTGATGTTCGGAAGGACCAGATTATTGGCGACCGCTGAATCTCCGCCCGAAGGCAACAACGACATCCGAAACCGCGCGTGGTTCATGATCACCGGTCTCGCGACCGGTCATGCCGTGTTCCACTGGGTTCTGCAAAGCACGGTCGTGGTGTTGCCCGAGATACAAAGCACGTTCGGGCTGAGCGGCATCGGTGTCGGCGTCGTTCTGACGGTGCGCGAGATCGTGTCGGGAGCGGTCGTGCTGCCGGGCGGTGTCGTCGTCGATGCGGTTCGACGGCATTGGGGCGTATTTCTGGCCGCGTGCATCGGCGGATTCTGCGTCGGCGCCCTGCTGATGGGCTTCTCGCCGGTCTTCCTCTTGCTGCTGATCGGCATGGCGATGGTGGCGATCAGCCATTCGCTGTGGCATTTGCCTGCCTCAGCTTCGTTGTCGGCACACTTTCCGAAGCATCGAGGGACGGCTTTATCTTTCCACGGCGTTGGCGGCAGCGTCGGCGACGTGGCCGGACCGATCGTCACCGGCGCGCTGCTGGCTTGGATAAGCTGGCGCGGCATCCTCACCATCTACGGCGCTCTGCCCTTGTTCCTGGCGTTCATGGCGCTGTGGTCGTTCAAGAACATCGGCGGGACCGGCGAACCGTCCAACCTCCGTGACCGCATCGCCGGGACCAAGCGATTGTTGCGGCTCCGGTCGCTGTGGGGCATCACTCTGGTGCGCGGGCTGCGGAGCATGTCGCTCGTAGCGCTCGTGACGATCCTGCCGCTGTACCTCGCCAACGATTTGGGATTGAGCACCCAGTCAAGGGGCATCCACATCGGCCTGCTGATCGCGATCGGGATCGTCGCCAAGCCGGTTGCCGCGCAGCTCTCGGACCGTCTGGGCCGGAAGCGCGTGCTCGTGCCCGGGCTCGCCTGGTCGTGTCTCATCACGCTGTCACTGATCGTCGCGGACCAGGGAGTCGCGCTGACAGTGGCGATCATTCTGCTCGGGCTGTTCCTGTACCCTGACCAGCCGATAACAACGGCCGCGACGCTCGAGATGGTCGACCGCAACGTAGCATCGACCGCCCTCGGCCTGACCTCTTCCGCCAGCTTCCTCCTGAGCTCGTTCTCACCCCTGATCGCCGGCGCGCTGTACGAGTCGATCGGCATCGACGCCGTGTTGTACTACGTGGGTTCGCTCTTCGCAGCCGCAACGATTATCGTGGCGATACTGCCGTTGAGAACTCGAGAAGCGAATGACGACGGCGCATGAACTGATCGGCGCGAACGGGTGAGATTTCCAAGGCCGATTGGCAGTTGGGCACGCTAGGCGAGGTTTGCTGGCGCGAACCTAAAACAGCGACGGCTGGTCCGACGACATGCTTCTGGGGAGGTCGTAGCCGAGGTGTTCGTACGCGTGCCGTGTGGCGACTCGGCCGCGTGGGGTGCGGTTGATGAAGCCTAGCTGCAGCAGGTAGGGCTCGTAGACATCTTCGATGGTGTCCGACTCTTCGCTGATGGACGCGGCGAGCGTGTCGATGCCGACGGGTCCGCCGTCGAATTTCTCGATGATCGAACGCAGCACCAGGTGGTCGATCCCTTCGAGTCCGAGTTGGTCGACCTCGAGCTTGCCGAGAGCCTCGTTGGCGATTTCCGCGGTGATCACGTTGTCGGCCACCACTTGGGCGTAGTCTCGAACGCGCCTGAGCAGCCGGTTCGCAACCCTGGGCGTTCCCCGAGCTCGGCGAGCGATCTCGTCGACGCCGTCGGGTTGTGCTTCGATGTCGAGGATTCGCGCCGACCGGGCCACGATGGTCTGCATCGACTCATAGTCGTAGAAGTCCAGGCGGTGCACGGAGCCGAACCTGTCGCGAAGCGGTGCGCTGACCATGCCGTAGCGAGTCGTAGCGCCGACCAGCGTGAAGGGCTTCACCGTCAGGTTCATGCTGCGCGCTTTGAGGCCCTTGTCGATCACCCACGATACGAAATAGTCTTCCATCGCGGGGTAGAGTATCTCCTCGACCACACGGCTCAAGCGGTGGATCTCGTCGACGAACAGGACGTCGTCTTCGCGGAGTTGCGTGAGGATCGCCACCATGTCGCCCGGTCGCTCGATCGCGGGTCCCGAGGTCGCTTTGATGCGCACGCCCATTTCGGTCGCGACGATGTTGGCGAGCGTCGTCTTGCCCAGCCCCGGAGGGCCGTACAACAGCAAATGATCGAGCGGTTCGGATCTCTGTTGAGCCGCCTGGATGCCTATTTGAAGGTTTTCTTTGAGCTTGGCCTGTCCGACGTAATCCGCCAGCTTTCGGGGCCGGAGGTTGTTGTCTAGATTGTGGTCGTCGTCTTGGGGTGACCCGGAGACGACGCGCTGGACCTGAGTCATGCTCGGGAAGCCTTGTCTGAGAGTTGCCAGCACTATACACAAACCCGTCGGACGCGCGCTAGCAACAACTTGGCCGATTGCGGATTAGAACTATTGTTCATTCTATGTTTCGGTGTGAGCAGTGTCAAGAAGCGCAAGCGCTGCCCGTCCGTTATAATCGATGCTCCGACAGACCATTCCGACTGACGAGACCGCCATGTTTTCGAAATCGATCTCAGACGACGCAGAACTTCAATTGATCCAGCCACATCACGCCGAAGAGCTGTATTCACTGGTAGACGCCAACCGCGAACATTTGAGGCGATGGCTGCCCTGGGTCGACTCGCTCACGTCCGTTGATATGGAACGGGATTTCATCCAGGCCAGTCTGGGCGCCTACGCGCGGGACGGCGGATTCATCGCGGGAATCTGGTACCGGGGCCACATAGCCGGAGTCATTGGGCTCAACCAGATCGACTGGACCAACCGGGCCACGAACATCGGCTATTGGCTTGGAGAGATCTACCAAGGCAGAGGCCTCATCGCGCTCGCGTGCCAGGCGATAATCGACTACTCGGTGCTCGAATTGAAGCTCAACCGCGTGAGCATCCACGTGGCCACCGAGAACTACCGCAGTCAAGCAATCCCCAAGAGGCTTGGTTTTAAGGAAGAAGGCACGTTGCGTCAGGTCGAGTGGCTGTACGACCGCCACGTCGATCACATCATATTCGGTATGCTCGCGCAGGAGTGGCACGAGCTCGCCGGCATATCGAGATCGGAGTGAACGGATGACAGATAGTCCGAGCGGCGCCGAGTTTCAGCACCTGAACGACGACGTTTGCGACAAATGGAACGCGAACGCCGACTTCTGGGACCAACGCATGGGCGAGGGCAATTCTTTCCACCGCGAGCTCGTCATGCCTTCGCAACTGGCGCTGCTGAACCTCCAAGATGGCGAAAGTGTGCTGGACATCGCCTGCGGGAACGGCCAATTCGCCCGACAGATGGCCGACCGCGGCGCGCGCGTCGTTGGGGTCGACATCGCACCGCGAATGGTCGAAAACGCCGTCGCCCGGAGCGTGGACTACGGCGATCGCGTCCGGTTCGCGGTTGCCGACGCCACCGACGCGGACGCGATGCAACGCCTCGGTGAGGATGCGTTCGACGCTGCCTGTTGCACGATGGCGATCATGGACATGGCCAGCATCGAGCCATTGAGTTCGTCTGTGCGCCGGGTTCTGAAGCCCGATGGGCGCTTCGTGTTCTCTGTGATGCACCCGGCGTTCAATTCGCCAAAGGACCTGGTGAAAACGATCGACAGAATCGAGACCGAAGACGGCAAATTGATCGACACGTACGCGGTCAAGGTATCGAATTACATCGAGTCGATCGCGTACAAGGGCATCGCGATGCTGGGACAGCCCGAACCGCAACACTACTTCCATCGGCCGATCTGTGAGTTGCTCAACGTCTTCTTCAAGGACGGTTTCGTCCTGGACGGGATCGAAGAGCCGGTCTTCAGCGGCGACGCTACGCCGAACCACGCCCTGAATTGGGACAACTTCACCCAAATCCCGCCGGTTCTCGCAGTCAGGCTGCGCCCCTACGGGCCAGCGCAATAGCGAGAGAACCAGATTGACACCTCGCCGGCCAATACCTAAACTCGAAACTGCTCCAAACCGATCACGAAATCCCAGTCAGGAGAAGTCCCTTTGCCAAGCACTAGCAAGTCGGAATGGGAAGAGAATACACTCGATCCGGTAAAGAACCGATTCGGCGAACGTCGGGAGCGATTTGAAACCGCATCCGGCCTCGACGTCGACACGGCATACACGCCGGAAAGCGGCGACGGCGCCGAGTATCCCGGCGAGTACCCGTTCACTCGCGGCATCCAGCCCAACATGTACAGGGGCAGGTTCTGGACCATGCGCCAGTACGCCGGACTCGCATCGCCCGAGGAGTCGAACCGGCGCTACCGGTACCTGCTCGAACAAGGCCAGGGCGGGTTGAGCATCGCGTTCGATCTGCCAACGCAGACTGGCTACGACTCCGACCACCCGCTCGCGAAAGGCGAGGTAGGCCGCACCGGCGTCCCGATCAGCAGCCTCGCCGACCTTGAGGTGCTGTTCGAAGGCATACCGCTGGACCAAGTCAGCACCTCGATGACCATCAACGCCACGGCGTCGATCTTGCTGGCGATGTACGTCGCGCTGGCCCGCAAGCAGGGCGTGGCGCTCGACAAATTGGACGGCACCATCCAGAATGACATCCTTAAGGAGTACATCGCCCGGGGCACGTACATCTATCCTCCGACGCCGTCGATGCGGTTGGTCACCGACAGCTTCTCGTTCTGCGCGGATCAGGTCCCGCGCTGGAACACGATCAGCATCAGCGGATACCACATGGCAGAAGCCGGCGCCACGGCAATCCAGGAGCTCGCGTTCACGTTCGCCAACGCCATCGCGTACGTGCAGGCGGCGCTCGACACGGGAATGGACATCGATTCGTTCGGTGGCAGGCTGTCGTTTTTCTTCGTCGCGCAGAGTAACCTTTTCGAAGAGATCGCCAAGTTCCGCGCGGCCCGCCGGATGTGGGCCAAGATCATGCGCGACCGTTTCGGGGCGAAGAACCCGCGTTCGTGGATGTGCCGGTTCCACACGCAAACCGCGGGCGTGACGCTGACCGCCCAGCAGTTTGAGAACAACGTCATCCGAACGACGCTGCAGGCGCTGTCGGCTGTCCTCGGCGGCACGCAGTCGCTGCACGTGAACTCCCGCGACGAGGCGCTGGCGCTGCCCACCGAAGAGTCGGTGCAGCTCTCGCTTCGGACGCAACAAGTGCTCGCGCACGAATCGGGCGTCACGGACACGGTCGATCCGCTCGCGGGTTCCTATTATGTCGAATCGCTGACCGATCGACTCGAGGACGCCGCGTTCGAGTACATCAAACGCATCGACGACATGGGCGGCGCCCTCACCGCCTTGGACAACGGGTTCCAGATCAACGAGATCCACGAGAGCGCGTTCAGCTACCAGCAATCGGTCGAGTCTGAAGACCGCGTCGTGGTCGGCGTCAATCGCTTCCAGACCGAGACGCCGCCGATCGAGCAGCTCCAGACCATCGACCGAGAGCAAACCGATCGCCAGCTCGCCCGCCTGGCCAAGGTGAAGCAAGACCGCGACGACTCGAAGGTTGCGGCCGCGTTGGAGCGGCTTGCGCAGGTCACGGCCGGAACCGACAACACCCTCCCAGCGATAGTCGATTGCGTCGAGGCATACGCCACGCTCGGCGAGATTTCGAACGTGTTCCGAACCGCGTTCGGCACCCAGCAAGAGTTCTCGCCGTTCTGATGTCCCAACCTGCATACCTCTTGGATGATTCGACGTTGTTGAAGGAGCGGAATCAACGACTCTTGTTTCGTGCCCGGGTCGTGGAGTAGTTGCGTCCGTTCAAATCGGCGTATCGTCGCAACATACCGCTCCTTCCTCAAATGGGGAGTTTCGCGATACGTCATCGTAGAGGAGGGTTTCAAACCCTCCCAGTGTGCCGGAGGGATGAACGGCACGAAATAACAGGCAAGCACGTTGTACCCACGTGGCGATGGCTCATATCGGCGGAACCAGGCGAGAGGGTTTGAAACCCTCCCCTACGGAATCCAGGCAACCGCCCGTGTTTCAGGCACGACCCGACACAATCGCTTACATTCCTATGCATTGTCCACCGCGCGTACGTGACGGCTCTTAGAACGGAACACTTCGCGACACCGTTCGTCCCGATGTTATCGGGAAGCCTGTCGAAGGGCCATCGTAAACTCCCCAACCGCTGACGAAAGCAGATTTCGGAAAGGATCGCCATGACAAGTCCGCAAACGCCGAACTCAGCGCTCGCCCCATATCGAGTCTTAGACCTCACCGAGGGCGGCTTCAACTGGTGCGGCAGGGTCCTCGCCGACCTGGGTGCGGACGTTATCAAGGTCGAGCCGCTGGATGGCAGTCCGACTCGCGCAACAGGCCCGTTCTACGACGACCAGGCCGATCGCGAGCACAGCCTGTTCTGGTACTCGTACTGCCTTAACAAGCGAGGCGTAACGCTCGACCTGGAGGCCAACGAAGGTCAAAACCGTTTCAAAGAGCTCGCTACCGGTTCCGACATCGTTCTGGAGTCGTACGGACCAGGCTACTTGGCCGGGTTGGGTCTGAGCTACGAAGATCTGGCGGCGATCAACCCGGCGATTATCGTGACCTCGATCACGCCTTTCGGCCAAACGGGTCCGTACGCTCGATACAAGGCCACCGACATCGTCGCCTGGTCGATAGGCGGGATGCAGTGGGTCGCCGGTGACGAAGACCGTCACCCGCTGCGCATCAGCATCCCACAGGCAGAATTGCACGCCGGAGCTCAAGCGGCTGCCGGCGCGATGACGGCTTTATGGCACGCCCAGACCACCGGCGAAGGCCAGCACGTCGACGTATCGATGCAGACGGCGGTCATCTGGACGCTGATGAACGCGACCCCCTTCCCTCCTCTGCACAAGACCAATCTCGAGCGTGCCGGAGCTTCTCGCAAGTTCGGTGCCGTCAGCCTTCGAGCCGTGTTTCCATGCAAGGACGGCCACATCAGCGCACTACTCGTCGGCGGGACGCTGGGAGGCGCTTCGCTGACCTCGCTTGTGCGGTGGATGGACGAGGACGGCATGGCGCCAGCGTTCATGAAGGAACGGGATTGGGGTGAATGGGACCTCTCCGCCCTCGCGGCTGAAGGAGAAACAGGCGCCAGGGATGTAACAATGGTCGAAGAGCACTTCTCCCGATTCTTCGCGACCAAAACCAAGGCGGAGTTGTTCGAGCGCTCGTTCACGGACCGCATCTGGATCGCGCCCTGCAACAACGTCAAAGATATAATTGAAGATCCGCAGCTTGAAGCACGTGACTTTTGGACCGACGTCCGCCATCCGTCGCTCGACCGGACGCTCACGTATCCCGGCCCGTACATCAAACTCAGCGAGACACCGATCGTCCTTCGGCGACCAGCCCCGACGATCGGTGAGCACAACGACGAAATTCTCGGCGCGGCCAGAACTCCTGCGCGGCCCTCGCGATCTCTGACGACGAAATCCATGCCATTCGAAGGGCTCAAAGTGCTGGACCTCACTTGGGTTGGCGTCGGGCCTATCACGATCAAGTACCTCGCCGACCACGGCGCCGACGTGATTCACGTCGAGTCGGTGACTCGTCCGGACGTGCTCAGGTCGACGCCGCCGTTCAAGGACGGCGAACCGGGCTTCAACCGGAGCCAGTTTCCGGCCAGCTACAACACGAGCAAATACGGCCTCGGCCTGAACCTGGGGAAACCCGAATCCCGCGAGCTCATCGCGCGGATCGTCGCCGAATGGCAGCCGGACGTGATGGCCGAGAGTTTCACGCCGCGGGCCATGCGGAACTGGGGACTCGATTACGAATCGATCCGGAAGATCAAACCGGACATCGTGTACTTCAGCACCTGCCTCCAAGGTCAGACCGGCCCGAGGGCGTTGTTCGCGGGGTACGGCAACCTCGGCGCGGCGCTGGCCGGCTTCTACACGATCACCGGATGGTCCGACCGAGACCCAACTGGACCGCACGGCGCGTACTCGGACTTCATTAACCCACCGAACGCGGTGGCCGCGATCGTCGCCGCCCTCGACCACCGGAGACGCACCGGTCAGGGGCAGCACCTCGACCTTGCGCAGTACGAAGCCGCGATCCAGTACTTGTCGCCCGCCATCGCCGACTACGCGATCAACGGCCGGATCGTGGGCCGCAGAGGCAACGACGACGACACATGCGCTCCGCACAACGTCTATCGGTGCAAAGACGAGACTCGGCCGATGACCGGCACGGACGAGTCGTGGTGCGCCATCGCGGTAACCAATGATGAGGAGTGGGTCCAGTTGTGCGATGCGATGGGCAATCCCGAATGGACCCGCGACGCCCGATTCTCGTCGGCAGACAGCCGAAGAGCCAACGCGACGTCGTTGGATGAGCTCCTGGGTCGGTGGACGTCTCAGTGCACGGCTCACGAGCTCATGGAACTGTTGCAAGACGCTGGCGTTCCCGCCGGAGCCGTACAGAATCAGTCCGACCTGTGGAACGACCCTCAACTCAAACACAGAGACTTCTTCCAGTGGCTCAACCACACCGAGTGCGGACCAATGCCTTACGATGGCCTCCAGTTCCTGCTATCCAAGACGCGCGGCAAGCTGAGGATGCCCCACGCGCTCGTCGGTGAGCACAACGAGCTGATCCTCCGCGACTGGCTTAAGCTGTCCGACGACGAGATCACGGAGTTGATCGTCGCCGAGGCGCTCGAGATCAGTTGAAATCGGCCCGAACGCTGCCCGAAAACTGGTTCTCGTCAAACACCCGCTGCCAGTCGTGGAACCGGACACGCCCGCGAGCCGCTGGGAGCTGTCCGATCAGGGTCGCGTACGTTGCCGTGAGCTCTCGGATCGCATATCGCAGTTCGATGTCGTCGCCGTGCATGCGAGCTCCGAGCCGAAGGCCACGGAAACCGCGAAGTTGGTCGCGAGCCGTCTAGGCGTGGACATTCGCGTTCGTTCGGGATTGGAAGAACATCATCGAGACGATGCCCAATTCTTTCCTGATCCGCAGGGATTCGAAGGCGCCATCGCCAAGTTGTTCGACAACCCAGACGACCTTGTCTACGGCTCTGAAACAGCAGACCAGGCTTGGATCGGTTCGATCAATCGATCGCGACGATCATCGATTCGGAAACCGACTCCGACATCGTAGTCGTGGCGCACGGGGCCGTCATCACGCTGTTTCTGGCGAGACACGCCGGCGTCGACTCGATGGATGTCTGGCGTTCGCTCGGACTGCCGTCGTATGCCGTTCTGGCACTGCCTGACTACGCTCTGCTGGACATCGTCACCGACATCACATAGAGTTACGGCGCACTCAGATTCCATCGGAGGGAGACCACTTGAATCAGTATCTTCTGAGCGAGGAAGAGCTCCTCCTCAAGAACACGATCAAGGACTTTGCGGACAACACAATAGCGCCTCGCGCTGCGCATCATGACGAGACTAGCGAATTCCCCTGGGAGAACATGCGAGGACTCGCCGAGATGGGGATGCTCGGGCTCGGCATCGACGAGGAGTTCGGCGGCAGCGGCGGCACCAACCGTCAGACCGCGATCGTCGTCGAAGAGATTTCGCGGGCGTGCGCCGCGACCGCCACGACGTTTGGCGCGCACGTGTCGCTCTGCACTCAGTTCATCAACATGTTCGGCACGGAAGGTCAGAAGCGCCAGTTCCTTCCGCCCCTGGTCAGCGGTGAGATGATGGGTGCATTCGCCCTCACCGAACCCGAGACCGGCTCCGACGCGGCCGCCATGCATACGACGGGCGTCGCTTCCGGCGGATCGTACGTGTTGAACGGCTCGAAGACCTTCATCACCAACGCCGAGGAAGCGGGCGTTCTGGTCGTCATGTCGTCCATAGATCGCAGTCTGGGAGCGAGAGGCATCAACGCCATGATCGTGGAGAAAGACTCTCCCGGGCTCAGCGTCAACCCTCTCCACGGCAAGATGGGCATCCGCGCTTCATCGACGGCAGAGGTTGTCTTCGAGAACTGCTCGGTCCCGATGGAAAACCGTCTGGGCGACGAAGGCAACGGATTCCGCGAAACGATGGCGGTGTTAAACGCAAGCCGCCTGACGATCGCGGCACAGTGTGTCGGCATAGCGCAGGCAGCATACGACTCCGCGTTGGCGTACGTTCAGCAGCGGCGCGCGTTCGGCCAGCGTCTGGCCGACTTCCAAGGCCTGCAGTGGATGCTCGTCGACATGGCAACGAGCATCGAGACCTCCCGTTTGCTGACGCACAAAGCCGCAACGCTGATGGACGCCGAATTGCCGTTCATCACCGAGGTGTCGATGGCCAAACTTCACGCGTCTAGAGTCGCCGTCGAATGCGCCGACAAGTCGGTCCAGATGCACGGAGGCATCGGCTACTTCGCACCCACGGATGCGGAGCGCTTCTACCGCGACGCGAAAGTGATGGAGATCTACGAAGGCGCTTCTGAGGTTCAACGCCTGATCATCGCGCGAAACCTCATATCTCGCGAATAATCTTGAATTTGAAGGACCAACCATGACCGAGCAATCCGGAAGCAGCCCCTGCACCGCCCGCCATCTGAACCACGTGGCCATCGCGGTCAACGACATCGAGGACACGATCCGTTTCTATCAAGAGACGTTTGGCGCTGGCCAAGCGGAGGTCGAGAACCTGGAAGACCAAGCAGTTCTCGCCGCACTCGTCCGTGTGGGCGGGTCGTCGATCGAGTTCATCCAACCGACCGACCCTCAAGGCGGCGTCGCGCGATTCATCGAGCGCCGGGGCGAAGGCGTGCATCACATCTGCTTCGAGGTCGAAGACCTGCAGGGCACGCTCGACAAGCTGGGTGAGTCGGGAACTCAACTCATCGACACCGCGCCGAGAGAAGGCCTTTCCGGCATGATCGGCTTCATCCACCCAAGATCCACCAGGGGCGTGCTGATCGAGCTCGTCGACCAAGCGACCGCGAAGAGGTAGAGCGATGAATTCAGATATCCTGCGAGTGCTAGTGACCAAACCGGGCCTTGATGGGCACGATCGAGGCGCCAAGATCATCGCACGGGCACTGAGAGACGCGGGCATGGAGGTCATCTACACCGGGATTCGCCAGACCCCCGAGATGATCGTCGAGACCGCGTTGCAAGAGGATGTCGATCTGATCGGTCTCAGCATACTGTCGGGCGCCCACATGGAGTTGTTCCCGACGATCATGTCCGGGCTTCGCGAGAACGACATGGGCGACGTCCCCGTTATCGCGGGCGGAATCATCCCTGAATCCGACCGGCGCGCGCTGGAGGACATCGGCGTCAGTGCGATTTTCGGCCCTGGCACGAAGACGTCTGATATCGTCGACCACGTGCGGACGCTGGCGCCGCGTCGAGAATAGACAACCTCTGCGCAATTCCGGACCGACGAAGCGACCGAAGGGACGAGAGGGACTTAAGGTTTCGACAGGCTCGATTATTCTGCTATCGGCGCTTCGATCTTGACGGGTTTTCCGTAGTCAGACAGCTTGATCGATATGACCGCCGAGCCGTCGCCTCCAAGTCCCACGCTGCCAAGTGCGAATCCGAGCGCATCGAGATCGACGGGCGCTTCCAGGGCGACCTCACGGATGAGTAGGTCGTCGACGCCGATCCAGATGTCGGCGGGTGCGTCGTCTCCGGCGCCCGATACCAGTGCCAGATGGGCGACGCCCGTCAGGTGATACAGGTCTTCGCTGTCCCGCTGTTCCACTCCCAAATAAGTTGCTTCGCTAACCGCGGGCGTTCCTCCGCGAGCGAAATCGGCCGGGTTGGGGATGCCGACGGAGTCTGAAGACACCTCCCACTCTCCCGCCTGTTGATTTGACGTGTAGTTAACATCGCCGATCGTGATTATGTCCATCTCCAGGACGAACACGATCACCGATAGGCTCAGATTCCCCTGCGTCCGATCCGGCGTCTCCACGTCGCCGATATAGCTGATCGGAACCTGAATCTCGGCGCCCTGGCTGGATGCCGTCAGATCGCCCGAAACGTTGAAGTGGAACGATTCGACGGCCGCCATCGCCGCGGCGGAATCGCGCAACAGCTCGTCCGCGTCCGGCGCCTCGATCGTCGTGGGGCTGCCGGTGGCGTCCGGTGTCCGGGTTGGCGTTGGGGGTGGCGTGGGCGTCGGGACCGGTGTAGGCGTCGGGGTGAACGTTGGTGTTGGAGTCGGCGTGGGCGTCGGCGTCGCTGTGGGCGCAGGCGTCGGAGTGGGCACGACCTCGGCTCCGCAAGCTGGCAACACCGTCACAAGCAGCAAACCCAACAACAGCACGCGCCCGCGCACCCCAATCATGGCACGGATTATATTGCACCCTGGGATCGCTCGCCACCGGAGCGACAAGCCGGTGCTATACTTTCCCTCGGTTCTATCCGTTCTCACCAGGGCACCGATTTGAAACAGGCAATCGTATTCGATTTTGACGGCGTCATCCTCGACACCGAGACGCCCGACTACCAGTCATGGGCCAACGTGTTCGCAGCACATAACGTGCAACTGGACCGTGAGGTTTGGTCGCCTCTCATCGGAAGCGTCGAGTACGACATTCCCAAGTACCTGGAAGCGCAGACAGGGATTGAGATCGACCGGTTCGGCTTGAGCAAGGGGAGGCACGCCGTTTACATCGAGATGGTCGAAGCCAACCCCGTCATGCCCGGCGTCGTCGATTTTCTGGAAGAGGCGACCCGGCTCGAACTCGGCCTCGCGATCGCGTCCGCCTCTCGCGGCGGTTGGGCGCAGCATCACCTCAAGCGGCTCGGATTGAGTCACTACTTCTCAGAGATATTCACCGGGGACGACGTCGCCAACGCGAAACCGCACCCTGACATCTACCTCGCGGCCGTTGCAGCGTTGAACATCGCCCCGGAACAGGCGATCGCAATCGAAGACTCGCCCACCGGAATCACTGCTGCCAAACGCGCGGGCGTGTTCTGCCTCGCCGTCCCTAATTCGATGACGCGCGACCTCGATGTTGGTCACGCCGACATGCGCGTGGACTCGCTCGGCGACACGACCGTCGAGGCGCTTTTGCGTCAGATCGACTCGATAGAAGCAAGCAGGCGCTGAGGCTAAGTGTCACGGAATCGGGCGTGATATACTCCAGACGCCTACGCCCGATCCAGCGTGAAATGACGCTACGGGCACACTGAGGTTTTCAGGAGCGACACTGCAATGCGGCTAATATTGAAAGCTAACCGACTGATTGATGGGACCGGCGCCGTGCCGATTGAGAACGCGGCGATCGTCGTCGAAGACGGCCGGATCTCTGAAGTGACCCAGCAAGACAAACTCGACACCGGCGATCGCGACGACTCCGATGTTATCGATGTCTCCGGCGGCACACTCATGCCCGGCTTCATCGAAGTGCACACGCACATCCACTGCTCGGCTCAGGCCGACGCGTATCGACACATCACCACCGAGAGCGACGAAGTGTTCCTCATGCGAGGCGTGCAGGCCGTGCGCGCGGTGCTGAGCTCGGGCGTGACGACGATGCGCGATCTCGGCAGCCGAAACCAGGTCATCTTCCCGCTCAAGCAAGCAGTCGAAGACGGCATCGTGCCCGGTCCGCGAATGTTGGTGGCAGGCACGCCGATTACAACAACAGGTGGGCACTGCAACATGTTCGGCACGGAAGCCGACACCAGCGACGAAATGGTCACCGCCGTTCGCGGCCAGTTCAAGTCGGGCGCAGACTGGATCAAGGTCATGTCAACGGGCGGCGGGTTTACCCCCGGAACCAACGTCCGAGCGCCACAATACCCGGTCGAAACCCTCAGGGCTGCGGTCCAAGACGCCGAGCGCCTGAATCTGCGCGTTGCGGCGCACTGCCATGCTTCTGCAGGAGTGCGAAACTGCGTCGATGCCGGCGTGCACAACCTGATCCACTGCTCCTGGCTGGACGAAGACCCAAACGGCATGTTCGACTACGATGAAGACTACGCCGACAGGCTCGCCGAAGCCGGCACATGGGTCGACCCAACCCTTGCGTTGGGCCGGCTCAACCAGATCAGGGGCCGCGTCAGGACGACGGGCGGACCAATGCGCGACCCAGTTCGCCGATTCGAGATCTTGCGAGACATGTGGGACCGGGGCGTCAAGTTCGTGACCGGTATGGACGCCGGCATGACGAACGCCAACTTCGACGACTTCGCCTACATACCCCAAGTGATGGTCGAAGACATGCGCATCTCACCGATGGAGGCGATAGTCTGCGCTACCCAAACCTCCGCCGACTGCCTCGGCGTCCTGGACGAGACCGGCACCCTAGAAGCGGGCAAGGCCGCCGACATCCTAATCATCGACGGCAACCCCGCCGAAGACATCGCGACGCTGCACACCGTCAACACGATCGTGAAGCAGGGTACCGTGGTCAAGCGTGAGGGCGAACTGCTGATCTAGGCGCCGCTGGCCGTCGAGAAGGAGAACATGCCCCGCTTTTGCGTGTCGCGTTCTTGCGGACCGTTGACCCGTTTGCTATATTCGTCGAGCCGAGTGGGGCTGTAGCTCATCTGGGAGAGCGCTTCAATGGCATTGAAGAGGCAGAGCACCCAGAATTACTTCACTATCTCCTCTACCTGCACAGTCAGGGACTATCCGAGAACTACATTGCTGGGAATCGGCAGTATTTAGTTCGCTATGTCAGCGATTTGGCAACGCTTGGCAACACTTTGTCCCCAGCAACAGCTTATAAGTTTCTATCAAATTCCAACCACCTAAGCATTAATTCCCGCATTCGATACGCAGGCTATCTCAAGGGATTCATGGCTTATCTAGGCATGGAGTTTGAGGTGAAGATGAAAAGACCTCATATCCTTCCAGAGCTAGTAGCAGAGGAGGATATAGAGAGATTAAGGGAGGCTGTAAGAGCCCACAAGAGCTATAAGGCTTCGATACCCAGAGACCTCCTTCTTATAGATACAGCTGTTCTGACTGGTATGCGTCGAGCCGAGCTAGCTAAGCTTACGGTAGGTTGTATTGATTTAGGTCGCTCCCGCATCAAGGTCACTGGCAAGGGGCGCAAAGATAGGGTAATTCCCATCGGAGCGAACCTTAGAGACAGGCTTGCTAACTTCTGCAGTACCAAAACCGATGATGAGATCGTGTTTGGTCTCAACCGTCACAGTCTCGGCATAAAGATCAAACAATGGGCTAACAAGGCAGGGGTGCCGATCCATACCCATAGCTTCCGCCACTACTTCGCCACCACACTTGTCGAGCGGGGAGCAAACCTCAGAGTGGTTCAGGAGCTACTTGGGCACTCTAGCCTACAAACCACACAGGTGTATCTGTCGGTTACAGCTAATCATCTAGAGGAAGCTATCGGGCTACTAGATGAATAGCGAGGATGCTATTAAGGCTTATAAGGCTGTTGTGAGGTAGGCCGAGACGGCCCGTGCGGTCCTGGCGATCATCGAGAATCACGAATCGCCGTGGTACGCAGCCGGGTTTGCGAGCCACGGCGACGTTCGATAAATCGGAGGGAGGTTCGCCCTCCCTATTTAGATTTGCAGGGAGCGCCCAATCGGCTCGACGGTTATTTCCACTCCCAACACCTGTTGGTGCCAGTGCCGTCGGCGGAAAGGTCGTACTCGCCAGCCAACCCGATGCTGTTCAAATCAGAATACTTTCCCGAAGTGCTGTACGCAAAGAGCATTGTGCGGAAATTGATCGTGCCGCCAGGTGGGGGTGCTTGGCCGGAGCCGTGTCCGGCGAGGCTTATGCCATCACCATCCTCGGTGGTCATGACACCCTGGCCTCCGCCGAGCATTGATCCATCGGGCCTCGTCAACGTGGTGTAGGTCCATAAAGTTGTTTCTGCCGTTCCACGTATTGTTCCCGTGGTCTGAAGCGACACTTCTACCTCTGTCCCGGATGCATCTGTGGACAGTACGCGAAGCCCGGTTACTTGGGCAGTTTCATCCAGAATGAGATTACCTAATGCCATGGTCTTTTCTCCTAAAACATTTTCATCGTCCGGTTGCCGATAATTATTTTCTTTCGCACGAGGTACCCTCAAAAGGTGTGTAAATGAGAATGGCGGTGTAGCCTACCTCTGAAGTTCAATACCGGGCATGTGGGCCCGATGGACGAGGAGGACACCGCCATGAGCAATGAGACC
>Ga0187833_10002051_pt1 | contig 22174 bp, 32 predicted proteins | sample ETNtaG_37_FD_167968 | JGI IMG/M metagenome (GOLD analysis project Ga0187833, IMG submission 167968) | Marine microbial and viral communities from oxygen minimum zone, Eastern Pacific Ocean - ETNP2014_SV_400_PacBio MetaG (Illumina Assembly) | ecosystem: Environmental > Aquatic > Marine > Hypoxic...
GAAACCCATGCTAAAATATTTAAGTTTAATCCAAAGGTTTTAGATGGTGGCAAAGATAAAAATAAATGAAACAGGTGATTGCATCTTTACAGAACAAGACGCAATAGATTTACTTTATACTAACCCAAATTTTGATATATCAAAATTATTTTTTGAAACACCAGAACAATATAATAACAGTATAAAGGAATTAGGAATAGATTTACAACAATTACAAACTGTACCAAAGAGATCTACCCCGGCAAAAGTTGATAAAACAAATATTGCTAATTGGTATATGCCACAAAAATATTATGAACTAAATGTATTACAATGGTTATTAGATAAATGTCAAAATAATGAGGAGAAAAAAAGAGTAGAACAAGAATATTTGTTATTTGAAAAGAAAGAATTTATAAAAGTATTACAATTTTTAATTTACTTTATAGATACATTACGAGCAAATAATATTGTTTGGGGTGTAGGTAGAGGTAGTAGTGTAGCAAGTTTTTGTTTATTTTTAATTGGAGTACATAAAATTAATCCATTATTATATAATTTAGATATTACTGAATTTTTAAGATGATAAGTAAAGTGTAATAGGAGCATATTATGGCAGGAAGACCAGCAAGAAAACGAATGTATAGAACCATGCAAGGTCGTATGGTTGATATAGAAAAATTAAGAGCGGCAAACGAATCAGTAAGAGCAGTTGGTAATATGAATGTCAATGCTCGTGGTGATGTTTTAGGACAAGGTGGGCAAATTATGACTTCTAAAGCAGAGGTTATCCAAAAATACTATGAACAGCCACGTGGTATGGTAGATGATACTCCAACAAGAGCAAGACCTACTCCACCAAGACGTACCCCACCGGTATCAAAACCAGCATTACAGCAGATTGATTTATCAGCACCGGCAATAAAACCAGCACCTGAACAAGTTAAAGATTCTAAACCAGTAGAAACATTTAAACCAAAAACTACAATACCTGCTCCAATTACTGATAAAAAAGGTATTGACGCCGCACTTGACGGATTAGAATAAATTTTATATAATACTTCTATATGGGACAAATAGAAGACTTACAAGCAAAAGGATTTGGCTCACATGGTGGCAAACAATACACTGTTGACCATGACATTACCCCACTTAAAAAAAGAGTACTAGTATCTAAAATGCATTTTGGTGAAATCAAAACTGCAGGTGGTATTATACTTGTAGATGACGATGGTTCTCAAGCAGGTATTCATCCTAGATGGGCAGAGGTATATGCTATTGGCAACAAACAAGAAGATGTCACAGTTGGACAATGGGTATTAGTTGCACATGGCCGTTGGTCAAGAGCCCTCAAAGTTAAAAAAGAAAACGTTGAGTTAGATGTGAGAATGATTGATGAAAGCGATATCTTGCTTGTATCAGATGAAGAACCTGAAGAAAATAAAAAACAAGCTGGGTACGTTAACACAGGCGGACACCAACAAATGAAGTCACCTTCAGGGAATGACTAAAAAAATAGTTCAAAACGAATTAAACGTTAGAGGCAAAAAATTCAAATGTTGGCAATGTGATGAAGTATTTGACAATGCTTTGTATTGGTTTGATTCTTTATACGCCGCTAACTATGAGGAAAGAATTATAAACATTTTTTGTGGTCCTAAATGTGTACAAGTATGGTATGAAGCCAATGATGCAAGTAACTTTCCCTTACGTAAACCACCTTATCCTAAAGGTGACGAATGGAATCCTGTACAAAATATACAATGAAAAGTATTATAATTGATGTTAAAAAAATTGTTACCCTAGCTGAAATAGGACTAGGTGCTGAACGTCCATTAAACAAGGAAAAACGTTATTGGATTAAAAAACTTTCCAAAGAGAAAAAACAAAAACCCATACTAGTATCACCTATTAAAGATTCAGGATATTATATATTATGTGATGGTTGGCATAGAATACAAGCAATTAAAAAACAAAAGAAAAAAGCCATCAAAGGTATTGTAATACCAATTAAAGCAGGACTACAACTAGCAAGAGCAAACAAAATTCTCAGAGATGTTGATAAGGATTTTAACTACAAATTAAAGGTATCTGGTATTATCAACGATTGGGCTCAAGATCAAATTGACAAATAACAATAACTTGTATATTATTAATAAATGAAAGAACTTTGGGTAGAAAAGTATAGACCAAAAATATTAAAAGAATTTGTTGTTCGTGATGATGCACAACGACAGCAAATTGCATCTTGGATTAAAGAAGGTGCAATTCCACATTTACTATTATCTGGAAGACCAGGTATAGGTAAAACTACGTTAGCAAAAATACTTTTTAATGAACTTAATGTATCCAGTTATGATATTCTAGAAATAAATGCTTCAAGAGAAAGAGGCATAGATGAAATTAGAGATAGAGTTACCAACTTTATACAAATCATGCCATTTGGTGCATTCAAATATGTACTATTAGATGAAGCAGACTATATTACTCCAATTGGACAGGCGGCACTTCGTGGTGTAATGGAAGAATATCATACAACAGCAAGATTTATACTAACCTGCAATTATCCAAACAGAGTTATTCCAGCATTACATAGTAGATGTCAAGGTTTCCATATGGAAACGATAGACAAAAATGAATTTACAGCAAGAGTGGCAGAAATATTAATTGCTGAAAAAATAGAACCAGATTTAGAAATACTAGACACTTATGTAAAAGCAATATATCCAGATTTAAGAAAATGTATTAATATGGTGCAACAAAATTGCAGAGATAACGAATTAATAGCACCAACAAAAGGAGATGCAGGACAACAAGAGTATAGATTAAAAATGGTTGAATTGTTTAAAGCAGGCAAAATAAATGAAGCAAGAAAACTTGTATGTTCCCAAGCAAGACCAGAAGAATGTGAAGAAATATATAGATGGTTGTATGATAATTTAGATATTATAACCAAAGATAACGACTTACAAGATAAAGCAGTACTAATTATTAAGCAGGGATTGGTAGATCATTCATTTGTAGCAGATCCAGAAATTAATTTAGCAAGTGTAATGATTAAACTAGCAAGATTACATAATGGGTGAAAAACACGAAAAAAAAAGATACTTCTGTGTAAAATATGTTATTAAACCAGATAAAAAATTTGATGAATTAGTAACTCTATCAAAAAAGAAAATCGGTCCTGGCAAAATGCTAGAATATACGGTAGTATTAGATCTTGTTAACAAAAGTATTATAAAAAACGAATTACCTGGTATTACTGAATCTCAAAGAGAACAAATCCCATATGAAAGACTTGAACAACACTATCGACAATGGTATTCTCAAGCAATTGACCAGTTTAAAAAGTAATAAAATAATCACTAAATAAGAGTATTATGCATGATGTATTAGATATAATCAGAAACGTACAATCATTATACGCCGTAGGGCCTACTTTAAGCATTTTAAAGGATTTTGAAAGAGTATTAGACGAATTAGATGTATATGTTTTTCAAAATTGGGAAGAAGGAGAATTGCTTTCAGGCCCAGTTGATTCACGACATTTTGTAACTTGTTCATTTATGTGGCCTGCTGATAAAATGCCAGACCCAACTGGTGGCAAAAGATTGTTGGACAGAGGTTGTAAAGTTACATATGCAAAAGATGAATTATTAAAACCAAGAGAAATAAAGTCTCCAGAAGATTATAGACCTGGTACAACTAAAGGTAAAATTGACGCACACGATATTTGGGTAGTAGAGATTAAAATGCCAAAAGAATTAATTGGAAATTTTAAACACGGTAAAGACGAAATTGATAGTCAAGACGAAGCAGATATGGGTGCAGGAGACCTAAATACTTTAGATGCAAGTTAATGAAGGATTAAAAGCAGGCGATTTAGAAGGCGTTGTTTCAAAACGCTTTTCAGTAGATCAATATAAATCTAAGATGGGCGATGACAGGAACATTATGGTTCTTGCATTTGTTGTTGATAGTTTAGCACCAGCAAAAGATTTAGAACGTTTTGCTGAAACTGGATACAAAGAAATATTAGATGCAGATGCTACTCCAGGCACAATGGAAGATGGCAAACACAGAGTATTTGTTGAATTTGCAAGGGTAGAAAACGTTGACCAACACATTGTAAAATTTTTGGATGACCTTAAAAAATTGACTAATATTGAAATATTTGAATTTACATATCATAAAAGATCAGTACCATTTGAAGCATCTGCAAAAAATTTAGCAGATGTATTGCCAAGAACAGCAATAGCATACACAAAAAAAGTTAATGGTTTACGATTAGGTGAAGTAAAAGACTTCTTTGACAAATTTAATATGATGGAATTTAAGTTAGATAATAATATCGTTGCTGTAAAAAAACCAAAAGCAGATACACTTAAATTTGAATTACACGCATTTGGTGATACTAAAATGCTGATAAAAGAAATAAAAGCATTTAAAATAGATCAAGGAGCAATAAGTGAGTGTATGTACCTTACAAAATATTTTGGACCATATAATATTACCAAAACCACAGAGGATAAATTCATTTTTTCTAAAGGTGGCGAGTCTGCCTTGTTAAGTAAAAGTGGATGGTAAGATTAAGCAAAAACTTCACACTACAAGAATTTACTAAAAGTCAAATTGCTGAACGAAAAGGTATTGACAATATTCCAGGAGAAATTCATTTAGAACGTGCCAAAGAACTATTTGAAAATATAGTACAAAAAGTTAGAGATAATTTTGGAGTAACTATAATTAATTCAGGATATAGAAGTGGCGATTTAAATTATGCAATTGGTGGATCAAATACATCACAACATTGTAAAGGTGAAGCAGTTGATATTGAATGTCCTGGGACACCAACCTATGACGTGGCCGAATGGATCGAAAATAACTTAGATTTTGACCAACTTATATTAGAATTCTACACACCGGGTATTCCAGATTCTGGGTGGGTTCATGTTTCTTACAACTCCGAAGGCAATCGTAAGAGTGTTTCAACAGCGATGAAAGAAAATGGTAAAACAATTTACAAGCCTAACCTTATTCAATAAATACGTACATTATGTTTGGACAGTTAAGAATGATCTTTACACTCCTAGTCATCGCTGGTATAGCCGGTGCAGGCATGTATGTGGTGAAATTAAGAGCGGATAATGTCATTCTCAAAGCAAATCAAATTCAATTAGAACAAAGTATCAAATCTCAAGCAAAAGTATTGGCACAACAGAAAAAAGATTTTGAAAAAATTATGAAAGCCAATAAAGAAATGAATCAATTGGTTGACAATTTGCAAGAAGATATGAGACAATTAGATAAAAGATTTACTAAAAAAGGTAGAGACATTGGTAAAATTGCAGAAAAGAAACCTGGACTAGTTGAGAAAATTATAAACAATGCTACTGAACGTGCAAAACGTTGTGTTGAAATTGCTTCAGGTGCCGAACTAACAGAACAAGAAATAAATGCAACAAAGAAATCAGAAATTAATACAGAATGTCCTTCGATAGCAAATCCTAACTATAACGCATACGCAGTGGAAGATTAAAATGAGAATAATCCTTATAATATTATTAGCATTTATATTAACGTCATGTACATTTGGTGAACGTAAAATAAAAATTTTTCAAGTAGAAGAACCTCGTCCAGAATTAAACCTCGAATCTCCCGAACCGTTAACCCTTGAAGATTTAAAATGGATTATTATTACTTCTAAAAATGCAGAAGAAGTATTTGCACGATTAGAAGCTCAAGGATTTGATCCTGTATTATTTGGACTAACAGATAAAGATTATGAATTAATAGCAAAGAACTTTGCAGAAATTCGTTCATATTTAAAACAACAAAACGCAATACTTGAAAAATACAAAGAGTATTACGAACCCAAAGACAAAGAGGAACCCAAAGACGAAGAGGAAACTAAAACTGAATAATGGAAATGCATAGGTGGAAAATTGAAACAATGATAAAGAATTTTTTTCTTAGCATATGGTCTGGTATTAAAGCCTTTTGTCGTTGGGGTTGGGAACTAGATAAAAAAATAGTTCGTAAAATATGGTCCGTTTTAAAAGCAATTTGGCTTTGGATTGTTGGACATCCTGCTGAACTAACTTATTGGTTTGAAGGAAATGAATATATAGTTCATGTACGTAAATTTAGAGAAATAAAACCAAATCATATTATGTTTAAAAATATTGAAACTGATAAACACGTAGCAATTAAATCAGATCAGCCAATCAAATATATTATCAGGGAAGAATAATGTACGAATATAGAGTTAAGGTGGTGAAGATCATTGATGGAGACACCGTTGACGTTGATATTGATTTAGGATTTGATACGTGGTTACATAATGAACGTGTAAGGATCATGGGCATTGACACTCCTGAATCCAGAACATCAGATGATATTGAAAAGAAATTTGGAATAGCATCTAAAAATAGATTAAAAGAACTATTAGGTGAAACTGCTATATTAAAAACACAAGTATCTAAAAACGGGATAGATATGAAGGGTAAATTTGGACGTATTTTAGGAGATTTTGCAACTGAAGATGGTCGTAAATGTGCAGATATACTTTGTGAAGAAGGTTATGCAGTAGCTTACTTTGGCGGTGCTAAAGAAGATATACAAAAACAACACATGAAAAACAGAAAAAAACTTGTTAAAGAAGGCATAGTTGAAAGTCCAATTCAATAAATACGTATATAATTATAAAGGAAAAATATGGAATTTATATTCACACTTGCAATAAAATTTTGGCAATGGACATTAGTGATTGTTTTTATTCTAATTGGTTGGCTTATAAACGTATTGGATAAAAGAAAACCACCTAAAGTAAAATTTTCATATGCAGAATTTCCACATATGCAACCAATTAAAATATCTACAAAAGGCATAGGATTTTTTAAAGGTATATTAATGTGGATACTATCAACAAGAAACTGGACTGTCACAAAAGATTGGCACTACAACATAAACGGAACTGATTACGTGATACCAGCTGGTTTCCAGTTTGATGGTGCAAGTATTCCAAAATTCCTAAGAACTTTTTTCTCTCCAGTTGGAGTATTATTAATGGGTGGACTTGTACACGACTACGGTTACAAGTATGCAACACTACTTCTTAAAAACAAAAAAGAAACTATTGGCATTAAAGATCAAAAATGGATGGATAAAACATTCAGAGATATTAACATCTATGTTAACGGATTTTATACTATGAACTACTTGTCATACTGGTCATTAAGACTAGGCGGCTGGTGGGCATGGAACGGACACAGGAAGAGAAAAACTAAGATTGAAGGTGTGAAATAATGCCTGAAGAATTAGTTAAAGTTAAAAAAACTACAGAAGAATACGAATTAAAAAAAAGTGATCTTGTTCCTGGTGCAGATCAGGATGAACCTACGTGGTATAATAAAACAGCAGGTCTTATTGACAAGTTTAGATTTATACCTCGATTAGTAATGTTAGCATACATCTATGCTTTTTACAAATCAGTAACTTGGTTTATGGGTTTAGTAGATCCAACAAATGCTCAGGCAATGTTTATATCAACAATAGTTGGTGCAGGAGCGGCTTTCTTTGGTTTATACGTTGGCAAACCAGGTGCACCACTTCCAAAAAACAAAAAATAATTAAACTAGATTCAAGAAGCACAGAACAAAGTAAATAACAGTGTATGGCATACACTAACTTTTTAAAACCAACAATTGTTACACAAACATTCACGTCAAGTGAAATATCTTGGAATTTAGATACATCAGCTTACAACGAATCCACTGGTTGCTCTACAACCGAACCATTAACATCTTTTAGTTCTAAAAATACAGGATTGCTTATTTTTTCAGGATGGGACACATCAGTTGTTCCACCTAATAATAATCTAGATGCAGTTTTTGTAGATGCTTACAGTGTAAGCAGTCGAGAAGCTCATCCTCAGGGTTTAGCATTTAATAATGATGGAACAAAAATGTTTGTTACAGGCATGGATGGAGATGATGTTAATGAATATGCACTAACAACAGGTTTTGATGTTTCAACAGCCTCTTGGACAGCATTGGTCAGCGTAAGTGCTCAAGATGCAAAACCAAAGGCCATGGCATTTAATACTGATGGAACAAAGATGTTTATTTTAGGAGAATCCGGTGATGATGTTAATGAATATACATTAAGTACAGGTTTTGATGTTACTTCCACAGTCACTTTTATAGATAGTTTTAGTGTTACTTCCACCGACAGTGGTGAAGAAGACAAACCAACGGGATTAACATTTAATAATGACGGTACTAAGATGTTTGTTTGTGGTTGGAGGCGAGATGATGTAGCTGAATATACATTAACAACAGGTTTTGACGTTTCCACAGCATCTTTTGTAGATAGTTTGAGCGTATCAGCACAAGACGGCGACACAAGAGATGTGAAGTTTAACACGGATGGAACTGTAATGTTTGTTGTAGGTAGAGGAGGTGCTGGAAAGAGTTCTGTTTATCGATACACATTAACAACAGGTTTTGATGTTTCGACAGCAACTTTTGAAGATTCTTATAGTGTTGCTGATCAGGAGGGATCCGCAAATAGTGTAGAATTTAGTACTGATGGGATGAAGATGTTTGTTATGGGTCAAGGCAATGATACTGTAAATGAATATACATTAAACTCAGCTTTTGACTTCTCTCCAGTAACAACAACTGTTGACGGAATTGAAGTAAAAATACTTGCTAATAAAAAATCAAGAATTGAAGATAATATTATACAACTTGCACAATCAGGAAGTGTAATTGGTACAAATCAAGCCACTTCAGGCGCTGGAAGTAATTATACCTATGGTGATAGTTCCATTGTAACACCACACACCTGGGGCGCCACTTTGGTATATGGTGATTTAAGCACATTACAAGTAGCAGTAAAATACACATCTGATGATCAACCACACAAAGATACTGCTTATGTTTATTCAGTACAACTAAAAATACACTACACATAATTTGAATAATTACCAAACATTGACAATTCACAGATCTGTATTATAATAATTACTATAAATGAAGAATTATTATGACACCTTGGGTGTGTCGGAAGATGCATCAAATGACCAAATTAAAAAAGCATTTAAAAGTATTGCTAAAAAAGAACACCCTGACCGTGGTGGAAATGAAAGAGTATTTAAAGAAGCCAACGAAGCATACGACACATTAAAAGATACAAAGAAAAGACACGAATACGATACTTTAAGAAAGTATGGCCAAAGTATGGAAGGGCAAGGAGGTAATTTTCATTTTCGTTCTGACAACTTTTTTAGTGATGATATATTTGAAAACTTTTTCTCAGGGTTTAATTTTGGCGGCCCTGGTGTACAAACAAGATTCCATTCAAGACAACGTAAAAACAAATCAATAAATGTACGTATGTCAATTTCAATTAAAGAAGCAATGAACAATAACGAAAAAACAATATCATATACATTACCCTCAGGCAAAGAAGAATTTGCCACAGTTAAAGTGCCTGCAGGTGTACAACATGGTGTTACTTTCAAATATAAAGGAATGGGCGATAATTCTATTAAAAATATACCACGTGGAGATTTATTAGTACAAATGAGTGTATTAGAGTCCGATGGTTATACAAGAAACGGAAATGATTTATATACTAATAAAACTATTGATTGTTTTCAAGCTATAAAAGGTTGTGAAATACAACTAAAAACATTAACTGACTCTATTATAAAAGTACAAGTACCTGCAGGCACACAACCTGGTACATTAATTGTTTGTAAGGGACAAGGTATGCCTATCCACAAGACGTTAAATATTAGAGGAAATTTGTATGTGAAAATTATGGTTTTAATTCCACAATTATCACCAAGCGACTTAAAGAAAATAAAAGATTTATGATTTCAATATTACAATATCCACATAAAACATTAACGGAAATAAGTACTCCGTTTGACTTTGAGAATGATAAAATTCTTGATTACGATGATATTGAAAAATTTGAATATGATATGAATAATTTAATGGTCAATGCTCGAGGTATGGGATTAGCGGCAAATCAAATAGGCATTACCAAGCGATTCTTTGCATTTGGACACCAGTCATTTGACAAGTTGCAAAAATCTGTTATAATATGGAATCCATCGATAGTTCGGGAAAGTGAAGAAAAAACCTTGGACGAAGAAGGATGTTTAAGTTTTTTAGGTGTATTTGTAAAAGTAGTAAGACCTAGACAAGTTACAGTACAATGGCAGAACAAAAAAGGAGAAACATTAATGCAACATTTAGATGGCATGGAAAGTAAATGCTTTCAACATGAAAACGATCATTTAAATGGCATTACATTTAACACTAAAGTATCTAAATTAAAATGGGACATGGCAATAAAAAAATTAGAAAAAGTAAAAGAAAAAGTAAAAGAAAAGTATGGAAAATATTAAACGGAACATACAAGAAACCAATAGACAACGAGGATGTCGAAAGATTAATAGCGGCAGTACAACAAGAATGCTACTGGGACAACAGAGATGTAGAAACTTGGGATACAATAAACTCGGGCAAAATAGATTGGAGTGGCAATGTTAGAAGCAAACGAAAGTCTTGAAAATATATTTGAGAACGCAGTAAAAGAAGCAGAAAAACGAAAACATGAATACGTTACTATTGAACACATACTTCTTGCACTTGTAAAAGATAAACATGTCGGCGCAACATTAGTTGATTTCAAAATAAATGTTGGAGGGTTAATAAAAGATATTGAAGACTATTTAGATACAAAATGTAATGATATAGTATCAAAAAGTAAAGATAAAATTGTTCCAAGAAAAACTGCTTCATTAGAAAGATTAATGAATAGGGCATTTACTCAAGCACTATTCCAAGGTAGACAAGATGTAAATGCTATTGATATATTAATATCCATATTTTCTGAAAAGAAAAGTTATGGTTCATTTTTTTTAAAAAAATTCCAAGTTAACAAACAAGATTTAATCGATTTAGTATCAACTGAAACAATCCTTGATGAAGGTATGGCGGTTTTAAGCGGTGAACACCCACGCCACACTGAACAAAGACTTAGACCAAATCAAGCAGATAGAATACTAAAAAGTTATACTGAAAATTTAAATCAAAAATATTTTGATAAAAAAATTGATCCTGTTATAGGCAGAGAAGAAGAAACAAATCAATTAAAACAAATCCTAGCTAGAAGAAATAAAAATAATGTTTTAATAGTAGGAGACGCTGGTGTAGGTAAAACAGCACTAGTTGAAGGACTTGCTAGAAGAATTGCAAAAAATAAAGAAGACATTCCAGAATATATTAAAGATCACATTGTATTCAGTTTGGATGTAAACTCATTAATAGCAGGATCTAAATTTAGAGGAGACTTTGAAGAAAGATTAAAACTTATTGTAAACGCATTAGACCAAAAAGGCAAAACAATATTGTTTATTGATGAAGCACATATGATGGTTGGTGCTGGAGCAACAGGCACTGGTAACAGTATGGATATGGCTAATATGATTAAACCTGCATTAATGAAGGGCAATATTAAAGTTATAGCATCTACAACTTGGGAAGAATATAGAAAATTCTTTGAAAAAGATAGAGCATTAATGAGACGGTTCCAACGATTACAAATAGGCGAACCATCACATGATGTTGCTGTAAAAATATTAAAAGGTGTAAAACAATATTATGAAAAATTTCACAAATGCACAATTACAGATGAGGCTTGTGAAGACGCTGTAGAATATTCAGCAAAATTTATAGCAGATAAAAAATTACCTGACAAAGCAATTGACATCATTGACGTGGCGTGTGCAAGACTACGATTAAACAATGTTAAAGATGGCACAATAGATCATGAAGAAATAATTCATGAAATATCTGTCATGACAGGAATATCTATTGAACAATTATCTCAAAAACAAGCATCTAGTTTAAAAACATTAGACGAAAAAATAAAATTACAAGTGTTTGGACAAGATAAAGCACTTAATATTATTATTGATAAAATTTTAGTTGCAAGAGCAGGATTAAAAACTTTGAACAAACCTATAGGTTCTTTTTTATTTTTAGGACCAACTGGTTGTGGTAAAACAGAAACAGCAAAACAATTAGCAAAAACATTAGGCGTTGAACTATTAAGATTTGATATGTCAGAATATCAAGAAAAACATTCTATTTCAAAATTAATTGGATCACCTCCAGGTTATGTAGGATATGAAGATACTACAATGGGTGGTGGTATGTTTATAAATGAAGTAGAAAAAAATCCACACGCGGTTGTATTATTTGATGAAGTAGAAAAAGCTCATAGAGATGTTACAAATATGTTATTACAAGTAATGGATTATGGAAATGTTACAGGTTCTAATGGTAAGAAAGCAGACTGCAGAAACATTACACTTATTATGACTTCAAATCTAGGTGCTGAAGAAATGGAAAGAGAAAGTATTGGTTTTGGACCAAGTGAAAGAACAGGCGAAGATGATACTGCAATGAAAAAATTCTTTCCACCAGAATTTAGAAACAGATTAGATGCAGTAGTTAAATTTGAGAAACTAGCACAAGAAACAATGAAATTAATTGTTAAGAAATTCTTAGCAGAACTTAATGCAATGACCGTAGAGAAAAATGTAGAAGTTAATGCTAGTGAAGAAGCTATTGAATTTTTAATTAAAAAAGGATTTAATGCTAAAATGGGAGCAAGACCTTTGCAAAGAGTTATTGACGAAGAAATTAAAAAGCCATTATCTCGTATGATACTATTTGGTGAATTAACAGACGGTGGTAGAGTTGAGGTTAGTTTGTCTAAAGATATTATACCAAAACTAAATGTTACATTTAAAACACCAAAAACAATAGATAATTTTAAACCTAAAGTAGAAAATGCGAAAACATCATAATAAACTTTACTACGGTAAGTATCAATTCAAAAATATCTTTAAGATGCCATGGGCAAGTGTACTATATCCAACAACAGATCAAAAGCTCTTGGATATGATACAAGGCAAAGATAACGCTGTGAAATCTTTAAACAAAGAATGGTATAAAACATCACCAGATGTAATCAAATTAGCACAATTTATTTTAGATTACAGAACAAAAATAAAATTTAGATTACAACAAAAATATGCAATTTTTTATTCTGCTAAACCTCTTGCTCAATTATTAGTAGAAACATTCTGGGATACGTGGTATGGAGCAAAAAGTATTAATCCAAAATATAATAAACTAGGTAAAAACACAATTGGCTGTAGAAGATTGCCACACGGTAAATTCAAGTATCAAGTACATCTCAAAAAAGATGTACATCAATTAATTACTGAAGCAGAAAGACGAAGTTTATGGAGATTTTTAGAAAATAATGAAGAATATTGTTTAGTAACAAACAAATATGTATTAGACTATTTGACTGGGAAATATCCGCATTGTTATCACGGGTATTTTTATGTTAGTGAACAAAAAATGTTAACTCCAATCTATATGTTGGCACAAAAAGCAATAGATAAAGTTATAAAATATATAAAAATAAAAAATGACAGCAATCAAAAAGTTAAAAGAACATAATATTTTTAAAATAGATTCAATTATACAATCTACAATAACAAAGGACTGGATGGGTTCTCCAGTATTAGTTAAAGCACATCTTATTGTAAAACAGATAAACAATGAAGATGTTATTTGTGAAGAATATAAAGAAGCAACTGGTAAAGCATACAAAATTAGATTTATAGACATTACAACAATTGACGGGCAAGAACCAAACGAATTAGCCGCTGTATATGGGTTAGGTCCTAAAACTGAAAGATTTAAGAAGCATTGAAACAAATAAATAGTAGCAAATGGCACAAACAAGCACAACAATATTAGCATCAAAATCGCATAAAGCGAACGTAACTGGTACAGATATTAGTTTTACCGCTACAGGTAATGAATATAAAATTTCAGCTACAAGCACTACTTTGAACAATTTTGCCGTACGTGATCTAATTACAGTAACAGGTACAACAAACAACAATTCAACATTTACTGTAAAAACTGTATTATCTAGTACCGCACTTATTGTTGAAGAAATTGTTACAACAGAAACATCGGACGGTTCTACTACAACTACATTAGATCATACTGGTTTTGTATCTGATAAAATTAAAGGTGATGGCTATTATTCACAACCAGATGGCCTACATACTGTGGCACACAAAGTCACTACTACATTGACTGGTTCTATTAAAATGCAAGGATCACTTGCTACAACACCAACAGAAGATGACTGGTTTGATATATCAGGCACTACATTTACAACAGATCAAAGCACCACAATATCTAGCTCTAATTTTACTGGCAATTTTATTTGGGTTCGAGCAAAAGCAACATCAGTTACAGCCGGTACAATAACTTCTATTCAATTGAACCACTAATTTATCCAAAATTACCAAATATACCTAACGTAAGTCATTGAATTATATAAGAATTATATAGGTCTTTTTAAGACCAACTTTGGTTGACATTTTCCAAAAGTATAGTATTATAATACTATATGATTAACGAAAAGTTAAAAAAGATTGTATTAAGTACAGCTCTTTGTACAACACTAGCCGCTTGTGGCGGTGGTGGTGCTGGAGGTGGTGCAGATACAATTAATGATTTTGTTCAAGACGATTTATCAAACCTATCAGGCTCATCATCAATTATAAGTTCATATTCAAGTTTATTATCAATTTTCCAATCAACTATATCAAGTGGAAACTATTCAAGTCTATCTGCTATACTAACAGGACCAGATGCAGATGATATAGCGACAGCAAATACATTATTAACAATGTTAACCCAAGCGGAAACACTTTGGTCTCAAACAGAAGATTTAATTGCTAATGTTGATGATGAAATAGATCTAGATGGAAATATTACAAAAAGTGCTGATCAAATAAAATACGACATCTATAATTCAGATTCATATAAAGAAGCATATGCGGCCATGCTTTATTTGAACGATCACGTTAAGCCTGTAATACAAAAAGTATCAAATGGTAATACAGTTACTCAAGATGAATTTAATATAGTTGCAAAATCAGATAGAGCACAAGAAATTATTAATGAAGAAAAAGTTGGAACAGCATCAACTTATGCTGAAACAAAGAAAATTAAAAGTACAGAAACAGTATCTAACGATTCAAATTCATATGTAGATACAGTAGGTGAAGCAGAATCTACAACATCATCAGGTGAATGGGAAACCGTAAATGCAGGTGGTGGACAAGAAACTAGAACACTTACTACTACTATACCAAATTATAGAACAACTACAACTCAAAATTGTACATTTTCTAGAAAAATATTATTAAATGGTGATGTAATTGATGGTGCACAAACTTGTACTATTACAGACACAACTACATCTACACTAGATCCAACAATTACTACTGCAACAGAAACTAGAGAAGGCGACAATCCAGTAATAACATCAGAAACACTTGACGCTCTTGTTAATACAGTTACTGAAACAAGTAATGAATATGTAGTTACAAATTATGCAGATGCTGAAGATACAAATACAACTACTACAAATGGTACTGCCGTAACTACTACTGCAAATAGAGACATTGTAACAGATGTTGATAATGGTAATAACACCACAACAAGAACAACTGTAAGATATGTTGACACAACAATTACAACACCAGTCACAACTACGGTAACAAGAACAAGAACTTATACAGATATTACAAGACAAAATTCTAGAACAGTTACAACTACAACACCACAAACAAAAGTTACATATAAAGATGGCACATCAGAAACAATATCAGATACTGCGGTTGTTGTAACTGGTGATTGGCAAATAAGTCAAATTAGTACTGCTACAAGAACAGAAGAAATGCCAGTTAGTGAAACAACTGCTAACACAGTTTCTACTACAAGCGATTCTGGAACACCAATTGCACAGATTACAATTGAAAATGCATACACAGATGATGATAATACACTTGGAACACAAACAACCGGACTATCAACTACTGCAAATGATTTTAAAACTACTGAATATAACAAAGGTGGTGGATTAGATTTAATTAATGCCGCAGAAGCCTATGCAAAAGGCTGGACAGGTAAAGGTGCAGTATTAGGTGTAATTGACACATATCAAGATCAAAACCATTCTGCTTTAAGTAACAAATATAAATGGTATAATGATTATACACTACATGATAGTACTGTAACAGATAGTGGTAACCTTGTTTCACATGGTACTCACGTTGCAGGTATTGTTGCAGGTAAAAGAGATGGTAATGAATTTCATGGTGTTGCCTTTGATGCTGATCTAGTTGGTGCTAACGTTGACTATCATGGAAATGGTGGTATTAATAAAGGTAAAGCTCAAGAGGCCTTACATGATTTTGCAAAATTAAAAAATCCGGATGGTGAAAATTTAAACATTGTAGCAGTTAATATGAGTTGGAATACTCCAAATATGTTTACGAATGGATCAGCAAGTACCGTGACTGCATTAAATGATGGCACATACAACGCATTAGAAATTACAACAAGAATGGACCATCATGATGGTCAAGCAAAATATTATAAAATAGCAACCGACAACGATATGATTTTAGTAAACTCTGCAGGTAATGGACTTTGGATAGATAATTCATATATGATGTATGACTACGTAATTGATCCAGGTATTTGGGCAACTGAAGTTTATACTCAATTTGATGCTGACAACAATTTAATTACAAGTGGCAAATCCGTTGGAGACCTTAAATTAAGTGGCAAAATGATTATTGTAGGTAGTTGGGATGGTACGCAAATTCAAGGTAATAAAGCAGGTCACATATGTTTAAATATTAATCTTGCTAATAATACTTGTAATGACACATTTAAAGTCAAAGACTTTTATATACTAGCACCAGGACAAATTGGCAATCAGGGTATTTACAGTTCAGTTCCACAAAATGGATACTTACGTGATAGTGGTACATCAATGGCGGCTCCACACGTTACTGGTGCATTTGGTATAATAAATCAAATGTGGCCACACATGAAAGGTGACAATCTTGTTAAACTTATATTGTCTACTGCAGATAAAGATATAACTGGATATAATGTAAACACACACGGACAAGGACTATTAGATTTAAACGAAGCAACAAAACCCCAAGGTGCAACGGGTATTGTTACAACAGGTAGAACAAACGGACCAATTATAGATGTATATGGAACATATTTTGCAACTGGTACTTCGTTACCAAGTAATTTAGCAAATTTAAAAGTAATGGTTTTAGATAATTATGAAAGAGACTACTATGTTAATTTAGGATCAAGTTTCACAGTATCAGACAATAGAAAACTTTCAGATATTAATTCAATGATGAATGGATTTACATATCTTCCAGTCCAATCGATGTATGGAACCTTTGCACAAGGTGGAAATTATGATTTAGGATTTATGAACTTCGGTTTATATTCTGGAGAAAATGGTAATGGAGATTTTTCAGCAAACATAGGTAAACATTTTGATTTGAGTAAAAATCTTAAATTAAAAACATCTATAGGACAAATGAATGAAGAAACTAGCTGGTTGGGTAATCAGTCAGATGGTATATTATCCACTGGTGGAGACAATACAACAAACTTTGGACAAATAGGTGTTGAATATAATTTGGGTAATAATATATTAAGTGTTGATTATTCAAGAGGTAATACAAGTGTTAATACAACTGACAATAGTTTAATTACAGGTTTCTCAGATATTAAAACAGAATCATTCAAAGTTGGTTATGAAATTAAAAAAGATGATAACAATAGTTTTGGATTTACTGCATCAATACCAAGTCATGTTACAGATGGTACAATGGATTTAACTGTTCCAGAATCTAGAACATTAGATGGGCAAATAAATTATACAAATATTAAATCAGATATGTCTAGTGATACCGTTGAAAAAGATGTAGGATTTTATTTCAAACACACACCAAAAAATGAAATGGATGCATCATTTAATTTCTCAGCAGAATACAGACAAGACATTTCAGGACAAAATGGACATGATGGCGTAGCATTAGGTTTTAATTATGTTAAAAAATTAAATACAAATTGTAAATTTTTATGGATGAAAAATCCAAAATGTTATCACAAAGATGGTTCTAAAAAATCTTACGCACAATTATACAACTATGATAAAACAACTGATGTTAGTACTGCACTAGCCTTAGGATTAATCGACAATGCAAGTGTTGATGATTGGGACGCAGATAAGTAATGGAAAAAATTCAAATTCGTTGCACAGAAAACGATAAAATAAAAACTGCTGATGTGTTATCACGCAATGACAAATATTTAAAGGTAGCTGTCGAAGGTACTCAAATTGCAATTGAGCTGTTTAGAAAAGACGTAAATAAACCATACATAGGGCATACGGCCGGGTTAGAATTTACATGGGTACCGAAAAATTAAAATTTAAACTAGAATTAGATAGTACACATTGGGATAAACCTCCTATCGCAGAAATATTAATTGGTGACAAATCACATTTTAAACAAGAAATTACAAAACCTACAATAATAGAATTTGAGCATACTTGCGAGGAAAATAAAGAATATTCTTTAACAATATTAAGATCAGGAAAAAACAACAATCAAACCGTTTTAAAAGATAGTAAAATTATCAAAGATCAACTATTACACATAAAATCTATAGAAATTGATGAAATTGACATTGGCTCTTTAGTATATGAAGGTGTATATAAACCAGAATACCCAAAACTATGGGCAACACAACAAGCAGAAGCAGGCAATAAACTACCAGAAACTTTTAAAAATGTAACTGGAATGGGGTATAACGGCACATGGACATTTACATTTACTTCACCTTTTTATATGTGGTTGCTTGAGAACCTTTACTAATAAATATGCTTGTATGAGAGCATATCAATTCATAAACGAAGCACAAGATTCAGACGCAGTAAACGAGTTAGACTTGTTTATAATGAACGATGAAGATTTATATCGTAAACGTTTTATGCCTATTATAACAAATATTAAAAGAAAAATGAAACGTGGCGTATACGACCACGAAAAAGTAATTAAGTTATGGATGTATCTTGTCGATGATGCCGCAAGACAATACGTACAACAATTTGGCTCACCAGAACAAGATGTTAAAGATATGTTTCCTAAAGAAACTAGATTACAAGTTGCTCAAGTAATAGCAGACAGAGAAAAGGAAAATATAGAACAAGGCGAATACGATGTTGTTAAGGGAATTGTGTCTCCAGGAGGATGATAGGTCCACAGCCGTATTTGCTTTTGGCAGATTTAATCCTCCTACAATAGGACACCAAAAATTAATTAATAAAGTACAGTCAATGACACGACAAGTCAATGGCAAAGGCTTTGTTTTTCTTTCACACAAACAGCATCCAAAAACCGATCCATTATCATTTCAAGAAAAACAAGCATACATCAAAAGTCAAATTACAGATCCTAATTTAGAAATAGGACATTCTGAAGCAAATACAATTATAAAAGCATTACAAGTTATCCAAGCACAAGGCAGAACAAGAATTATTATGATTGCTGGTGACGACAGGGTAACAGAATTTCAAAAATTATTAAACCAGTACAATGGTAAACCAGATAAGCAAGGTAATGAACTTTATAAATTTGATTATATTGATGTTGTAAGTGCTGGACAAAGAGACCCAGATGCAGAAGACATAACAGGTGCTTCAGCATCTAAGGCAAGAGATTGGGCGGCTAAAGGACAATGGCATGAATTTTCCAAAATTGCAATGGGTGGAGATAACAGTGAAATACTTTATAATAAGATACAAGACACACTCGGAGTACAGGTTGCAGAACACAACAAAAAGTTGTACACTGAACAAATGCAAGAAAAACCAGTAGTGTATATAGATATGGATGGAGTTTTAGCAGACTTCTTTGGTGGTGTGGAAAAACTATATGGCGTGGACCACTGGAAACAATTATCATCAGACAAAACAAAAGATTTAAAACAAGATGTAATTAACAGAATTCAAGGCACAGATTTTTTTGCAACACTTCCAGAATTTCCAACTGCTGATCAATTAATTGCCATGGTTAAAAAATTTACTGGAGGTTCATTTTCAATCCTAACATCACCATTACGAGGTGACCATGAAGTTTCAACCAAATACAAAAAACTATGGATTGAACAACATATTGATAACCCAGAACAAACTATTATCACTGGAAGAAAAGAATCATATGCAAAAGACAAAGCATCAGGTACACCAAACATACTAATTGACGATAGACCAGTTAATATAGAACGTTGGCAAGGAGCCGGTGGTTACGGAATTTTGTATCAAGCTAATAGAGATTCATTAAATAAAGTAAAAAAAGGCTTGGAAGAGTATGGGAAAATTCAGCGGGATCAATAGACCTTATAACGCAAATCCAATAGAAAAAACACCCCAAGAAAAACAACAAGAACTTGATGAAAAAATGAAAGAATTCTTAGCAAAAGGCGGCAAAGTAGAAAAAGTAAAAGCACATAAACCTACCAAAGAACAAATTAGATCATGGAAGATTTAGAACGTTTAAAAAAATTAGCAGGTATTAATGAACCAAAAGAAGAACATGATTCAATGGGTGAAAATTTATCTTTAACAGGTACAAAAAAATCACAATATCAAAGAAAGCACAACATCCAACCCGGAACAGACGAATGGTTTAAACTATGGTTTGCAAGACCCAAACTAACTGGTGAAAACCCGATGCCAAAAAACAAATAAACATTAATGAAATATCCAAAAAGAATAATATTAGGATTGGGAGGAACCCATCCAGATTTTCTTTGTGCTTGTTTTAGATTAATGGAAACTGGCGCCGAAATAAAAATAGATCCAAATGGTAGAGTACCAATAAAAAGTAGATTTAAGAGAGAGACAAGAAATGCTAGGTTTAAAGGAATTAAAAATTTAAATCTTTCCTACAATTACGAAGATACCGAGATCAGTCATATATGGTATGATGAATATAAAAAATTTCCTTCTAAATTTTTCATTATAAATTTTAAACTTGAAACACTTGATTATATCTGTCAAATGTTTAGAGAGAAAAGAAAAGTTAATATTATGGAAATATTTGACTATATTACTCCTAAATTAGCCAATTATTTTAAATCAAAGAATATAAATTATGAAGAAATTTTTAAAAAATTTTGCATGGATTCTTTAAAAAAGTTTCATAATTGTAAGAATCCAGAAATAATCGAGATTAATAACATTTATAACAAAGACTATGTAATAGAACTATTAAAAAGGAATGCTGTATATAATATAGAATACGTACAAAAATTTAATGAATTTTACGAGAATTGGCACAACAAGAATAAATCGTATATTGATAAAATAAATATGTATTATGCGAGATCTAATTGACCAAATTGACCGGATAGAAGAGACTAAGGCACACTATATACAGTCCAAACTACCTTATAGTCTTACAGATCTAGTGCCAATAATGAGCAAGAATACACTAAATTATCACTATGGCAAACTATATAAAGGCTATGTAGACAAAGCCAACAAAGGTGAGGGTGGTGACTTCCAAATAGCAGGTGCATTCTTACACAGTCTATATTTTCCACAATTTAAAGCTCCAGCAGGAGCTAATAAACCAACAGGTGTTTCTAAAGAATTTATAAATGATTTTGACAAGTTTAAAGACGAATTTACAAAAGCGGCCATGGGCATCCAAGGATCGGGTTGGATTTATATGGATACAGGTGGTACAATTAAAACAATTAAAAATCATAAAGTTGTAAAAAATATTGCACTATTAGTTGACTGGTGGGAACACGCATGGGCACTTGACTATCAGGCTGACAAGGCAAAGTATCTAACCAACACTTGGAAGATAATAAATTGGAACGTAGTAAACGATCGGATTAATGCAAAATGAGAGCAAAAGAATTCACTGAAGGTCCACACGATCCTTATACATATAAAGCTATATTTTTTGCTGGCTCTCCTGGCTCAGGAAAAACATATGTGGCTAGAAAATTAGCAGGTGTATTTCAAGGATTAAAACAAGTCAATATGGATAATATTTTTAAATTTCTCATGACACAGAAAAAACTATCATGGAAAATGCCACCTGAAGAAGAACCTGAACGAGAAAAACAAAGACAAAGATCAAAAGAATTAATTGCTAAAC
>Ga0187833_10002058_pt1 | contig 22119 bp, 22 predicted proteins | sample ETNtaG_37_FD_167968 | JGI IMG/M metagenome (GOLD analysis project Ga0187833, IMG submission 167968) | Marine microbial and viral communities from oxygen minimum zone, Eastern Pacific Ocean - ETNP2014_SV_400_PacBio MetaG (Illumina Assembly) | ecosystem: Environmental > Aquatic > Marine > Hypoxic...
TGCTGCCCAGCCTTGATCAGTTTCACCTGAAACTGCAAAAGTTACTGAGTCACCCATACTCATTGGATTAGCTGACTCATCAGAATCTTTAGAATCCCAACTCCATGACCAGCTACCTGTTACACTTAAATCTTCAGCTACCACAGAAGTTGCGACCATTGATCCTGCTAAAGCAGTCAATCCCAATTTCTTTATTTTGTTCATATTTTCTCCTATTTGTTTTTATAATTAATTATAAACAGCTCTTTTTTAGCAAATTAGTTAAATTTATGTCTACAAATGTTAGTTTTTTTTATATTATTTTTATTAGTGTTGCATAAATACACCATTGATTTTACCTTGTTTTTAGTAGTTTTTTTTGATTTTAAAGCTATGAACTATAACAATTTATGATAATTTCTTTATTGTTCTTGTAAATTTTACATGAAAAAACGTACCCAAATGCCAATTTTTAGCTTTTTAGTTATTTTATTGTTAATTTTAAATTCTTGCGGTCCTTTTAAATACAAACGAACTAAAGCTGGAGAAGTTCCTGTAACCGGTTCTGAGAGAGTAAAGAAAAATATGGAAGAAGGAAAAGGCTTTAGACTTATAGATTTAGGTAAAAAAAAAGGTGGAACATTTGATTTTGCTAGTTCTAATGAACTATGGAGAGCATCTTTAGATACTATAGATTTTATGCCTCTGGCATCAGCTAATTATAGTGGAGGAATTATTATTACCGATTGGTACAATGATGGAAGTTCTAATAATCAATCTGTTAAAATATCAATTCGTTTTTTAACTAATGAAGTTAGATCTGATGCTTTAGATATAAAAATTTTTACAAAAAATTGCAACACAAATATTGATTGTAAAGTTTATGAAAATAAAGGTAATTTAATACATGAACTTAAAAAAAGTATATTAAAAAAAGCAGCTCTTTATGAAAAGCAAAACAAAGATAAAAAGAAAAAACCTTATACAATGAGTAAACCAGGATAATAATAAAAAGAAAAAAAATTAATTAATCAATAATAATTTATCATAAATCAAAATCGAAGTAAGTGAACAGATATAATTTTAAAGTTGTTGAGAATAAATGGCAAGAATTTTGGCAGAAAAATAAATCATTTAAATCAGAAGAAAGTAAATCAAAAAAAAAATTTTATTGTTTAGAAATGTTTCCATATCCTTCTGGGAAAATACATATGGGACATGTTAGAAATTATACAATTGGAGATGTGTTATCTCGTCAAAAATCATTGCAAGGCTATAATGTATTACATCCTATGGGTTGGGATTCTTTTGGTATGCCCGCTGAAAATGCTGCCAAAGAAAATAATTTAGATCCAAAAATTTGGACAGAAAAAAATATTTCCGTTATGAAAAATCAGTTAAAAAAACTTGGTTTATCCATTGACTGGGATCGTGAAATATCTACTTGCTCTGAAGAATACTATAAACATCAACAGCTTTTCTTTCTTGAGCTATATGACAAAGGATTGGTTTACAGAAAAGAAAACTATGTTAATTGGGATCCAGTAGATAAAACTGTTCTTGCCAATGAACAAGTCATTGATGGTAAAGGATGGAGATCTGGAGCAATCGTTGAAAGAAAAAAATTAAATCAATGGTTTTTTAATATTTCAAAATTTTCAGATGAACTTCTTAATGGTCTAGAAAAATTAGAAAACTGGCCAAACAAAGTTAAAGTTATGCAGAAAAACTGGATAGGTAAATCTTTTGGGTCTGAAATAGATTTTAAAATTGAAGGCAAATTACCAGTAGAATATATTAAATGCTTTACAACTAGACCAGATACTTTATTTGGATTTTCTTTTCTAGCTGTATCAGTTGATCATTCTATCTCAAAATATTTTTTAGATGATCCTGAATTTATTAAATTTAAAGAAGAGTGTTCAAAAACTGGAACTACAGAAGAATCGATTGCTTTAGGAGAAAAAATAGGATTTAAAACCAGTCTATTTGCAGTTAATCCTTTAAATAATAATCAAAAAGCTCCGGTTTACTTTGCAAATTTTGTATTGATGGATTATGGATTTGGTGCTGTTTTTGGTTGTCCTGCACATGATCAAAGAGATTTTGATTTTGCTTTAAAATATAATTTATCTGTAAAAACAGTGGTCAAACCAATAGATGCCAATGATGATTATAAAGTTGAAAAAGAAGCTTATATTGGACCAGGACTAATTTTCAATTCAGAATTATTAAATGGTTTAAAGGCTCCAGAAGATTCTATTTCTAAAACGATAGACATTTTGGAAAACAATAAAATTGGTAAAAAAAAAATTAATTTTAGATTAAAAGACTGGGGAGTATCACGACAAAGGTACTGGGGTTGTCCAATACCAGTTGCATATAATGAACATGGTAATGTTGTAAAAATTCCAAAAAAAGAACTTCCTGTCAAATTGCCTGAAAATATAGATCTTAATTGCAAAGGTAACCCTCTTGATAAACAAGACGCTTGGAAATTGGTTAAAATTGATGGCAAAAAATGTATTAGAGAGACAGATACATTAGATACATTTGTGGATTCATCTTGGTACTTTTTAAGATTTTGTTCACCAAAAGAGGAAAGTTATGGTTTTAATTTAGATGAAGTCGATTATTGGATGCCAGTGGATCAATACATTGGAGGAGTGGAACATGCAATTTTACATCTTCTTTATTCAAGATTTTTTATGAGAGCTATTAATTATAAGAACTCAGAATTTAAAATTAAGGAACCATTTAATGGTCTTTTTACCCAAGGTATGGTTTGTCATGAAACTTATAAAGATGAAAAAAATCAATGGCTCAGACCAGATCAAGTTGAAACAATAGATGGTAAAAAATTTTTTATAAAAAATAATCCAAATAAAAAAGTAATTGTTGGACCATCTGAATCTATGTCAAAATCAAAACAAAATACTATAGATCCTGAAACAATAATTGAAAATTACGGAGCAGATGCTGTCAGACTATTTATTTTATCTGATAGCCCCCCTGAAAAAGATGTACAATGGTCAGAACAAGGAATGATAGCTTCATATAAATTTATCCAAAAACTTTGGATTATGCATGAAAAAATAAAAAATAAAATAAACGAAAAAAATGAAACAAGTTCAGATTTAATCTCAAAATTTACTAACCAATTAATTAATAAAATAAATAATAATTTAGAAAGATTTAATTACAATGTTATAATAGCAAATATGTATGAAACTTATAATTTTTTAAATCAAAAAATTAACGAACCAATTAATTCTAAAGATTTAATTGAAAATTATAGGAAAATATTATCAATATTTTTGCCTATAATACCTCATTTTGCCTCTGAATGTTTAGAAGATCTTAATTTGGATTCTTTTCAAAAATGGCCTTCTGTTGATAAAAATCTACTATCAAATGAAATGATCGAATATGTTATACAAGTTAATGGAAAAAAAAGAGGAATGATAAAAGCTGCAAAAGACATTACTGATAATGATCTAATAGTTCAAATTCAAAAAGATGATCAAAATAATAAGATAATTAAAAACAAAAATATTAATAAAATTTTTTTTGTTAAAAATAGATTAATAAATATTTTATTTAAATAATGAAGAATTTTAAATTAAATTACTTGATATTATTTTTTTTCTTTACAGTGAGTTGCGGATATCAACCTTTATACTCAAATAAGGCAGCAAATTTTCATATTACCAAAATAAATATAGTTGGAAATGAAAAAGTTAACAAAGCTTTAATTAATAGATTAGAATTATATAAAGATAACAATAATAATAATAAAATTGAATTAGAAATTGATTCTAAAATAAATAAAACCACAACGTCCAAAGATACAAAAGGAAATCCAAAAACATTTAGAATTGAAATCATTTCTCAAGTAAAAGTTATCGATGGTAAAAAAATAGATTTAACTAAAACTTTTTCAAGATCTGCAAATTATAATAATGAATCTAATAAATTTGAACTAAAACAATACGAAGAAAATCTTAAAACAAATTTAACTGATAAAATTTACAAAGATATAGTTGGTTATCTTCAAATTCTATAATATTCAAATGATTATTAAAACTTTTGAGCTGCAAAAGCTAAAGGCAACAACAGCAAAAAATTTCTTATTTTACGGAGAAAATGAAGGTTATATAAATCAAATAATTAATGAATATTTTCTAGTAAAATTCAAAAAAAATGTAAATAAATACGACGAGAATGAGGTCTTAACTAATTACGATTCTTTTGTATCTAATCTATTAAACAAATCATTTTTTGAAGAAAATAAACTAATAATTATTTCTAGATGTTCTGAAAAAATTATTAAGCTTGTTGAAGAAATTGTAAATAAAAATATTCAAGATATCACATTAATAATAAATTCTGGCCCATTAGATAAAAAATCAAAAATAAGAAATTTTTTTGAAAAACATAAAGATACTATTTGTATAGCTTTTTATGCAGACGAGACAAAAACTTTGAATTTATTAGCATATAATTTTTTTAAAAGTAAAAAAATTTCTATATCTCAAGAAACAATAAATTTGCTTATCGAAAGATGTAGAGGAAGTCGTAAAAATTTAAATAATGAATTAATTAAAATAGAAAATTTTTTAAAAAATAAAGACAAAATTAACAATGAAGAAATATTAAAAATATCTAATTTAGCAGAAGATTATACTGTCTCTGAACTTATTAATAATTGTTTGTCAAAGAATTTAAAAAAAACAATTAATATTTTAAATGAAAACAATTACTCTTCGGACGATTGTATTTTAATTTTAAGAACAATGCTTATAAAAACTAAAAGACTTTTAAAATTAAAAAAAGAAGTAGAAAATTCAAAAAACATTGATCAAGTAATCTCTTCATTCAGGCCTTTAATTTTTTGGAAAGAAAAGGAGATTGTTAAACAACAAATTTCAAATTGGACTATTGATGATACGGAAAAATTAATTTATCAAATTAATGACATTGAATTATTAATAAAGAAAAATAACTATAATTCATTAAACATTATTTCTGACTTCATATTAAATAAAAGTATTAAAGCTAATAATTTTTCTTTATAACTTCTATTAATCTACTCACTTGATCTAAATCTTTATACTCGAAAGATACGATTCCGGTATTATTTTTTTTATTTTTAATAATGGCTCTTAACCCAGTTCTGTGTTGAAGTGAGTCTTCCAGATATGTTAGATTAGGATCTTTTGTAATTAATTTAATTTTCTTTGTTTTTTTATATAATTTAACTAAATTTTCAGTTTGACGAACAGATAATTTTTTTTCTATTATTTTTTTTGCTAACAAAAAAGAATTATCTAAACCAACTAAAATTTTAGCATGACCTTGGGATAACTTTCCACTCTCAATTAAAGCAGTCACATCTTTAGATAATGTTAATAAACGCAAACTATTAGTAACATGAGTTCTGCTTTTGCCTATAAATTTTGAGACTTTTTCTTGATCATAGTTAAATTCATTAATCAATCTTTGATAACCTTCAGCTTCTTCTATCGGATTTAAATCATATCGTTGAACATTTTCAACAATCGCAAATTCTAGTGATTTTAAATTATCTGCTTCTATTACAACAACAGGTATTTCATGAAGGCCCGCATTTTGAGCTGCTATCCATCTTCTTTCACCGGCGACAATTTCATATTTTCCAGATTGATTTTCTGATTGTCTTACGATGATTGGTTGGATAACACCTCTTTCTTTAATGGAATTTGTAAGTTCTTCTAAACTCTCTTTATCAAATGATTTTCTAGGTTGGTATTTATTTCGAATAATTTCGCTAATAGATAGTTTGTTTACTGCGGCAACCTTAGATGTATCCCCAATTAATGAAGATAGACCTCTGCCCAATCCTCTTTTGCTTAATGGATTCATCATGCTGCGCTCTCTAGAATTTTTTCTTGGTTTATAAATTCTTCTGTAAAACTAAAATATGATCTACTTCCTGGACAATTATTATCATACATTAGAACAGGAACTCCATGAGATGGTGCCTCGGACAATCTTACATTTCTTGGAATTATGGTTTGATAAACTTTTTCTTTAAAATAATCTCTTGCTTCTTTTTCAACTTGGCTCGATAATTTATTTCTCTTATCATACATTGTAAGTAATATTCCTCTTATACTTAAATCTGGATTTAAATTATTTTTTATTCTATCGATTGTTTTCATTAATTGAGTTAGACCTTCTAATGCAAAAAATTCAGTTTGTAGGGGTACTACTAATGAGTTTGAAACTACTAATGCCATAACTGTTAATAAACTCAGTGATGGTGGACAGTCTATGAGTATATAACTATAAGATGCTCCAAAATCATTTAAATACGCCATTATATGCTCCTTCAGTATAAATGCTCTTCTGTTGTCACCTGCTGTTTCTACTTCCAATCCTGATAGATCTACGTTTGAAGTAATTAATTCTAAATTATCAAATTGAGTTTTTTGAATCACATTAGAAATTTTCTTACTTCCATTCAATACACTATAAATTGTTTGTTCGGTATTTTCTGCGTTAGACAATCCAAGCCCGGTCGTAGCATTTCCCTGCGGATCTAAATCGATTACCAATACTTTTTTTCCCATAAGAGAAAGTCCTGCTGCCAAATTAATTACGGTTGTGGTCTTTCCCACTCCACCTTTTTGATTTATGACTGAAATTATTTTCCCTTTATTCATTTTTTTTCAAATTAGAAATATTAATTAAAAAAGAATCATTATTAGTCAGACTCTTTTTTTCTTTATACTCAAATTCCCAATTGCTTAAAGCTTCACTTAATTTTTCTTTTCCGTTTTTCCCCATGAACAACACTATGTGTTTAAATTTTTTAAAATTTGAATTCACTAATTCTAAAATCATTGGCAGTGGTTTGAATGCTCGCGCAACTATTAAATCAGACTCTAAATTTTTTTCTTTAAAAATATCTTTTTGAAATATTTCTGTGTTTAGGTTCATTTTTTTTGAAATTTCTTTTAAGAAATAGCTTTTATGAAAACTTTTTTCATAAAGATGAAACTTCATGCTTGAGCCTTTGTGTTTCATAATAATTGCAAGTACGATACCAGGTAATCCTGCTCCTGATCCTATATCTGTACATAAATTATCATTATTTTCAATAAAATCAATTATTTGTGCGCTGTCAACTATGTGTCTTTCTCTTGAATTTATCTCTGTACTTGTGCTTATTAAGTTAATCTCCTTATTTTTTTCTATCATTAATGCAAGAAACTCCTCTAACTCTGGAAATGTTTCACGTGAAACATTTAGAGGTTCCAATTTTGAATATTCTAAAATGTTCGAATCAATCAAGTTATATGCTTAATAGACTTTCTTTTGATATGAGACAACAAAATATATACTGCGGCCGGAGTAATGCCATCAATTCTTAAGGCTTGACCCATGGTTTTTGGTCTAATTTGGTTAAATTTTGATTTAACTTCATTAGATAAGCCGCTTAATTTATTATAATTAAGATTATTAGGTATTTTAACATTTTCATCTCTTTTGAAAGCCAAAATATCTGCATTTTGTTTCTTTAGATAGCCTCTATAATGAGCATTTATCTCCAACTGATCATCTATATTCTTTGAAACATAAGGAATTTCAGGCCAAATCTCTCTTATTTTAATCATATTTACTCCTTTTTGGCTTAATACTTGACCAGCGGTCCTTAATTGACCATCTTTTGCTATATTTACACCAAATTTAGCTATTTTTGTGGGTGCAATTTTCAATTTCTCCATTTTTGTTGAAATTATATCTAAATTAGTAGATTTTTCCTTAAATATTCGTGCTCTTTCATCTAATACAACGCCGATAGCAATTCCTTTCTGAGATAACCTCAAATCAGCATTATCTGCTCTAAGAGTTAGTCTATATTCAGCTCTGGATGTGAACATTCTATATGGTTCAGTAACTCCTTTAGTTACAAGATCATCAATCATTACTCCAATATAAGCTTCTGAGCGATCTAAGATGAATGGTTCTTCGTTTTTAATTGACAGAGCCGCATTAATTCCTGCAATAAGACCCTGAGCAGCTGCCTCTTCATATCCAGTCGTTCCATTAATTTGCCCAGCAAGATATAGATTGTGTATTTTTTTTGTTTCAAGGGTTAAAAACAATTCTCTAGGATCAACATAGTCATATTCTATTGCATACCCTGGTCTTAAAATTCTAACGTTCTCTAATCCATTGATTTTACTACATATTTCTTGTTGTATGTCTGCTGGGAGAGATGTTGAGATACCATTTGGGTAGATAGTATTATTATTAAGACCCTCAGGTTCAAGGAATATTTGATGTCTTTGTTTTTCAGAGAACTTTACAATCTTATCTTCTATTGATGGACAGTATCTCGGGCCTACACCTTTTATACTGCCAGAGTATATAGCACTTCGTTTTATATTTTTTGAAATTATTTTATGGACTACATCATTAGTGTAAGTCATACGACATGAAACTTGTCTGTTTAAATTTTTTTCAGTTAAAGATGAAAAAAAATATGGATCATCGTCAGCAAATTGCTCTTTTAAATTTTCAAAATTAATTGTTTGTCCATCTAATCGTGGTGGTGTCCCAGTTTTTAATCTTCCAATTTTAAAATGCAATTTTTTTAATTGATCACTTAAACCTATCGTGGGTTTTTCATTATATCTTCCGGCTGGTATTTTTTTTTTGCCTACATGTATTAATCCGTTCAAGAAAGTTCCTGTTGTTAGTATTAATCTAGATGTTCTAATTTTTTTTCCTGATTTTGTTATTAATCCATTTATAGTATATTTATCAAAAACAAACTCAATTACTGAATCGGAAAAAACACTTAGATTACAATAGTTTAGCAATTTTCTTTGCATATACTTCTTATATAATGATCTGTCACTTTGAGTTCTAGGTCCTCTAACAGCAGGCCCTCTACTTCTATTCAAAAGCCTAAATTGTATACCTGACCTATCGGCTACTTCCCCCATTACTCCATCTAAAGCATCTATTTCTCTTACTAGATGTCCCTTGCCCAATCCACCAATTGCAGGGTTACATGACATTTCACCGATTGATTCTATTTTGTGAGTGAATAGAGCAGTGTTAACACCTAATCGAGCTGAAGCTGCGGCTGCTTCGCAGCCTGCATGCCCCCCACCAATGACTACTACATCAAATAATAAATCATTTATCATAGTAAGAATTTATAATTGATCTGTTATTTTACAAGATATGATATATTGTTTAATAAAAACCTTTATTTTCAATATTTTTTCTAACTTATTATTAATAAAAACAGCTAAATTGATGTTTATTTACCTATACAAAAATCATTGAAAATAGTACCTAAAATCTCCTCTACATCGACCTTTCCAACAATCATACCTAAATGACGGGATGCCAATCTTAAATCTTCAGCAGCTTTATCAAAATCCTCTGCTTCATTTTTTTGTTTAAAGTTTTCAAGATGACAAACGCACTGTTCTAAATGTTGCCTGTGTCGTTCTCTAGTAATTAATATATCTTCAGAATTTATAAATTGATTTTTTAGTTTCTCTTTAATTGCAATAATTAGTTTATCTAAATTTATTTCATTTTTTATTGAAATATAAATCGGATTATACTTTTTAAAATCATTAACCATATTATCGATACCAAGATCTAACTTATTGATAACAAGAATTGATTTTTTTGACACTAAATCATTCATAAACCCTGTAAAATCAGCATTTTTTGGCTCTATTAGAACTATATTTAAATCTGCGTCTTCTGCTTTTTTTAAAGCCAAACGTATACCTTTTTTTTCAATTTCATTTTTTGAATCTCTTATTCCGGCTGTATCAGAAACTACAACTGGCATCCCTTCAATATTCAAATGAGTTTCTATTACATCTCTTGTTGTCCCGCCTATCTCTGAAACTATAGCAACTTCTCTTCTCGATAAGTAATTTAATAAACTTGATTTGCCAACATTAATTGGACCTACTATAGCAATTTTAAATCCCTCTCTAATCCTTTCTCCGACATTTTGATCATCTAGAATTTTTTTAATTTCAAATTTTATTTTTTCAGAATTTAATTTAATATTTTTTAAAATATCTTTAGGTAGATCTTCATCTGGAAAGTCAATTTTAGCCTCAACATTTGACAGAATTTTTAATAAACTTTCTCGCCATAAATTAAATTTTTCAGAACTTTTACCTGACATTATTTTTAATGCTTGTTGTCTTTGAATTTCAGTTTCAGATGTAATTAAATCAGCAATGCTTTCTGCTTTTAGTAGATTTATTTTTTTATTTATAAAAGCAATCTTTGTAAACTCTCCAGGTTCGGCCAATCGACAATTTTCTACTTTTGAAATAGATTTATGTAAGGCCTCAATCACTGTTCTGCTGCCATGAACATGAAATTCGGCCATATCTTCGCCTGTGTAGCTCTGAGGTCCTGGAAACCATAAAATTATCCCTTCATCTATTAGTTCATTAGTGTTGATTTTATTGATTTTTTTGAGTGTAGCGATTCTAGGTTTGGGAAACGGATCTTTTATGAGCTTGGAAATTACCTTTTGAGTTTCAGGACCTGAAACACGAACGATTGCCACACCAGAGATACCCGGACCAGATGATAGTGCATAAATTGTCATTAAATTAAGTATAGCCTGTTTTTTTAATAAATATACTTTATGATTTATTTATAATTTTAAATGATAATTTGGTTGGCATCTTATCCAAAAAGTGGAAATACTTGGATCAGAACATTTATTTCATCAATAATTTATTCTAAAGATGGAATTTCTAATTTTAACAATCTTGAGAGAATTCCTCAATATCCAATGAGAAGGCATTTCCAAAATTTAATAGAAAATTTTCAAAATGTAAATGATATAAAAAAAAATTGGATTATTTCACAGGAGAAAATGAATCTAGATAATAAAATAAAATTTTTAAAAACTCATCATGTTAATTGTAAGATGGGTACCGATAGCTTTACAAATCTTGATAACACTAAAGGTGTAATCTATATAGTCAGAGATCCTAGAAATGTAGTTACATCAATAAAAAATCATTTTTCACTTAATACATATGATGATGCTAAAAGATTTATTTTTGATGAATATAGATGGGTAGGATTTGTTTCTGACAAAAATATAGTAAGAGATAATAAATTACCAACACTTATAAGTTCTTGGAGTATGAATTACAAATCATGGAAAAATATGTCCGAAAATTTCCTTCTTATAAAGTATGAAGATTTGTTAATTAATCCAGATAAAGAATTTGCAAAGATAGTAAAATTTTTAAATTCTATATTAAATATTGAATTTAATAAAAAAAAAATTAGTGAAGCTATAAAAACTAGTTCTTTTAATAATCTTAAAAAATTAGAAAAATTAGGCCTTTTTGGAGAAAGCGTGGCAGATACAAAATCAGGTGAAAAAAAAGATTTTTTTTATTTGGGCCCTGAAAATGATTGGAAAAGATTATTAGACAATAAAATCGCAAAAGAAATTGAACAAAAATTTCAGGACGAGATGAAAGAATTAAAATATTTAGATTAATTTTTATTATCAAGTTGTCTAAAATAATTATCTAAATATTTTGAATAGATTTCACTTGAATTTACAGAACTTTTATAGATTGGTTTACGAGCCTGAGAAATGCTTACTGTTTGAATAGCTGTTTTATTATATTTGTGATGATTAAAACAATTTTTATCCCATTCTAAGCCGCAATAATCCAGTAATTTTTTTATTTGATTTTCGCTATCTGTAACTAACTTTTCATAGCTTAAATCATAAATAAATTTTTCAAATTTATACTTCCAAAATTTTATTAAATCTGAGTACAAATTATAATATCTAACTATATCTCCAGGATCATATGACCAATCCATATCATTGGATGCAAAATTATTTTTATACACGGAAAGGAAAATATCTCTATTATTTCTGCAACAATGAATTATTTTAGCGTTAGGAAAAAAATATTTTATAAAACCAATCCATATGTAGTTTTGGGGGGCTTTGTCCGTAATTATTGATTCTTTAGTTTTTAAATAATTTATTAATTTATAATATTCAACATTCAAAATATTATTTGAAGAATTTATTTCTTCTATTATTTTTTGATTATTTAATTTATTTTCTAAAACAAAAAATTTTGTTATCACTTGTCTTAAAAAATTTAGCTCTCCAGCCCCAAAAATTTTATTATGGGATGATAATATTTGTTCAACTAAAGTTGTGCCGGATCTTGGCATCCCACAAATAAATATTATTTGTCTATTATCAAAAAAAATTTTACTTTTTTTAAATTCATAATTATCAAAAAAATTTTTAATACTTCTGAATAGTTTTTCTTCTCTAAAAAAATTATATTTATTATTTTTTTTTTTTAATTTATTTGCTTGATCAAAATATTTAAATGATTTTTCATAATCTTTAAGATCTTCATAAGCTTTTGCAATCACAAATGACAACTCAGATTTGTCACTTATTACTAAATCATTATTTTTATATAAATTTAACATTTCGTCTAAATTTTCATCGCTTTTTGAATAGTTTGTTAAATCACCAATTATCTTGTGAGAACGTACATGTTTGGGATACATTTTTAAAATTTTGTGACTTATTTCTTTTGCTTTTATAAAATTACCTGAACTTTGATAAGTAGATGCTAATGCACCTAATAAGTATGGATCATTTTTTTGAATTATTACTGCTTGCTCATATAATTTAATTGTACTCTTAAAATCGTTCAATTTTCTCTTAAGAATTGCTAAATTATTTATCGCAGGAAGATAATCTTTTTTTTTATTTAAAATATCTAGAAAAATATTCTCAGCTTTATCATATTGATCAAGATGTTTATATGAGTTGGCTAGATTATTTCGCACATCTAAATCTTCTGGATTTAGCTTTATTGCTTTATTAAAATAGTTAATTGAAATATCAATTTTCTTAATTCTTTGGTACGCCAAACCACACATATTATATAAATAACTTTTATCAGGAAATTTTTTTATCAGTTTATTGCATTCGGAAATAACTTCATAAAATTTATTTTCTTTAAGTTTTTTTAAAATTATTTGAGATTTTCTATTTAAATTCATAATTCAAATTTAAATTATATTTATAAACTTGAAAACAAATTTATAATTTAATTATGAAGGTTTATTCATTGAGTTAAAAAACTCAGAGTTATTTTTTGTAATTTTAAGTTTAGAGTTTATAAAATCTATAGCATCCATAGGTCCCATAGGAGCAATAATTCTTCTTAAAACGTTCATTTTTTGAAGGTCGTTTTTATCAAATATCAATTCTTCTCTTCTTGTTCCTGACTTTGTAATATCAATAGCGGGAAAGATTCTTTTATCCGATATTTTTCTATCGAGAATAGTTTCGCTGTTACCTGTTCCTTTAAATTCTTCAAAAATAACTTCATCCATTCTACTACCAGTATCAATTAATGCTGTCGCGATGATAGTTAATGAACCGCCCTCTTCAATATTTCTGGCTGCTCCAAAAAATCTTTTTGGTCTTTGTAATGCATTGGCATCGACACCTCCAGTCAATACTTTGCCTGAACTTGGAACTACTGCATTATATGCTCTTCCAAGTCTAGTTATTGAATCTAATAAAATTACCACATTTTTTTTGTGTTCGGTTAATCTTTTTGCTTTTTCAATTACCATTTCTGCTACTGCAACGTGTCTTTGCGCGGGCTCGTCAAATGTTGAACTAATAACTTCGCCTTTTACAGTTCTTTGCATATCTGTTACTTCTTCGGGTCTCTCATCTATTAGAAGAACCATTAGATAACATTCTGGATGATTGGCGGTTATAGAATTTGCAATACTTTGTAAAATCATTGTTTTACCTGCTTTTGGTGGCGAAATAATTAAAGATCTTTGACCTTTTCCTATTGGGCTTACCAAATCGATTAGTCTTGGTGTTAAATCTGGTTTCTTTTCTACTTTATTGGTTTCAACTTCCATAATTAATTGTTTATTGGGATATAAAGGAGTCAAGTTGTCAAAAGCAATTTTATGTTTAGATTTATCAGGATCCTCAAAATTAATTTTACTAACTTGTAATAAAGCAAAATATCTCTCGCCTTCCTTTGGAGCCCTAACTGGCCCCTCAACTGTATCGCCTGTTCTTAATCCAAATCTTCTAATTTGACTTGGACTAACATAAATATCATCTGGACCAGGAAGATAATTGGATTCAATGGCTCTTAAAAAACCAAATCCATCTTGAAGTAATTGTAAAACTCCACCACCAGTAATTTCTTCACCTTTTTCTGCAAATTTTTTTAGTATTGCAAATAAAATTTCTTGTTTTCTAAGCGTACTAGCATTTTCTACCCCCAACTTTTCAGCATCAGAAATTAACTGCTCGGAACTTTTTCTTTTTAATTCTTGTATATTCATTTTGGGATTTATTTATTAGATAACTATAATATATATACTAGACTAAATAAATTCAACCCTAGATCGGCTTAAAAATTACTATAAAAACAATCAATACTAACAATATTATGGGTATTTCGTTAATTATTCTAAAAAATTTAGATGTTTTGTTGTTTATATTTTTCTTAAGCTTATTAAGGCAGTTTCCTAAAAAAAAATGATAAATTGTTAATAAAACAACAAATAAAAGTTTCAATTTTATCCACAAAAAACTTAAACTAGAAAAACCAATTACAAAAATCAACAATAATCCAAATACCCAAGAAAGTATCATCGCAGGACACATAATATAAAAGTAAAGCTTTTTCTCCATAATTTTAAATATTTCAATGGACTCTTTTTTTCCTATATTTTCAACATGGTAAACAAATATTCTTGGAAGATATAACAATCCTGCCATCCAAGAAACTACGGTTATAAGATGTAAAGATTTAAATAAAAAATATAAATTCATAAATTGTTTATAGAACACATGGACATTTTTTAAATTTAGATGGACACTGTATTTCCGGTGGATATAAACCTTCTTTAAATTTATATACTTCTTTGTTTAAAATTAATTTTAATAAGCTCTTAATAAAATTTTCATTCACTCCTAAAGCAGGAACTCTAGTATAATTTTTACACCCATGTTGTTCGGCAAGATTCTTATATTCAATATCTAATTCAACCAAAGTTTCAGAGTGTTCTGACACAAAAGCTATTGGGACAAGAACGATATGTTTGCCAAATTTTGAATTTTCAATAATTATATTTTCAGTGGAAGGTCCAATCCATTTTAACGGTCCAACTTTGCTCTGATAGCTCAATATATAGTCCAAATTTTCTACATTCATTTTTTTAACAATTTTATCTACTGTTTGTTCTACTTGCCACTGATACGGGTCCCCATTTTTTATGTTCTTTTCTGGAAGACCGTGGGCAGAGAATATTAATTTAAAATTATTAATATTGTTTACTTTTTTATTAATTTCATTGATATGAGCATCAATGAAATTATCATCGGTTGGATAACAACAAATAGTACTAGTTTTAACATTATAGTTTTCAATTTTACAAATTTCATTCCATTCGTTGATTGATGAGCCCGATGTTGTTGCTGAGTATTGGGGGTACAAAGGTAATAAAATTACTTCTTCAGGATTAAATTTTTTTACTTCTTTTACAATCTGTGATGCTCTTGGATCCCAATATCTCATTACTATAAAGGTTCTATAAAAAATATCTTTCTGATTAGAGTTTAAAGAGTTTTCCAACTCAACAGCTTGACCATTTGTTAATTTTAAAATAGGTGACGATCCGCCCATTTCTTTATAAATTCTTTTTGTTAGTGGAGCTCTCCTTTTGGATATTAGTTTGGCCATCGGATACCTTATAATTTTTGGCAAATTAAGTATTGCCGGATCATAAAATAAATTAAACAGAAAAGGTTCTACATTCTCTAATTTATTTGGTCCTCCAAGACTAAATAATATAATAGCTTTTTTCACGAATAATTTTTAACAATATTAACTAATTCTTCAACCATTCCTGGTTTTGTTTCTGGCAAAACTCCATGCCCCAGATTAAATATATATGGATGATCTTTAAATATATCTAAATAAAACAAAACTTCTTTGTTAAGTTTGTTCTTGTCGGTCAATAATATTTTAGGATCCAACCCCCCTTGGATGGTTATATCAATCTTTTCTTTTATGTTTTTGGGATCTGTCTTATAATCAATATTTATAACATCGGGTTTTACAAAATCACAAAATTCTTTATAATTATTAATTCCTCGTGGAAAACAAATTACTGGAATGTTTAAACCTTTTACAAAATTAACAAGTCTTTTGTTTGGTTCGTATACATAATTATACATATCTCTATATTTAAATGTCATACGATCCTCTAATAAACCGGCCCAACTATCAAAAATTTGAATTATTGTTGCTCCAGCTTCTATTTGTTTTTTAATATGTATTTTTAAGAATTTTTCAATAATTTGTAAAAGGTTGTTAGTTAAGGAACTAACATTAAATTTATTTATTAATAAATTTCCTTTTGGGGACTTTTTATTAATCATATAAACCAATAATGTCCATGGCGCTCCTACAAATCCTATTAAATCTTTATTATACATTAATTTATTTTTTGAAGTTATTTTTAATGATTCATATATAGGTTTTAGTTTTTCTACAAAGTCAATTTCTTTAACTTGGTTCATGTTTTCTAAATTAATTTCTCCTAGTTTTGGGCCGATTTTTTTTTTAAATTCTACTCTTTGATTCAGCGCATATGGTAACATTAAAATATCTGAAAAAATTATTGCCGCATCTAATTTAAATCTTTCTAAAGGTTGTAATGTTATTTCAGACGATAAATTTTTATCTAAACAAAGATTTATAAAATTTGGGTTTTTTTCTCTAATTTTTCTAAATTCTGGTAAATATCTTCCTGCTTGTCTCATTAGCCAGATTGGTATTTGAGTTGTTTTATTATTTTTAATACAATCTAAAATTGGACTCATAATAAATAGTAATTATATTATTTAGTATTAGTTATATATCCTGTTAATAATAATAATTATTTTTAATTAACATCTTACTAACTTTTTATTTACAATTTTAATAGTAAAAAAATCCAATTAAATATAGGTTTTTTTCTATATTAAGGTTGATGGTAATTTATGTATATTGATTTTAAACATGTTTAATTTTGTTTATTAAAATAAGGTTTTTCAAAAAAATGAAAAAATTAAAAAAATTATTAAACATTTAGCTAATTTATAAATAAGTTATAAACATTAATATACATGAATATTACATATCAAATTTACTTAATTTCCGATTCAACCGGAGAAACCATAGATAGAATTTTCTTAGCTCTAAAGGCTCAGTTTAAAAATTTTAAATATAAAGATCATCAATATTCTTTTACAAGAACAGAAAACCAAATATTAAAAATATTAGATTTAGCTCGAGAAAATCCAAATTCAATAATTTTATATACAATAGTTGACATTAAGCTTGCAAAGTTTTTAGAAATAGAAGCAAAAAAAAAATATATACCATGTTTTGGAGCTTTAGGAGATTTAATATTAAATTTTTCAAAACTTTTACATCAAAGAGCAACACACATTCCAAGCGGACAACATATTTTGAATGAAGAATATTACAAAAGGATTGAAGCAATACAATTTACAATGAACCATGATGATGGAAACTCTATAAACAATATAGATAAATCAGATATTATATTACTTGGCGTAAGTAGGACCAGCAAAACACCGACCGCAATATATTTGGCAAACAGAGGATTTAAAACTTCAAACATCCCCTTGGTAAATGAATATTCGGTTCCTCAATTCCTTAAAAAAAACCCAAAATTAATATGTGTAGTTGGTCTGATAGCCGAACCCAACAGACTAACAGATATAAGAAAAAATAGAATGACTTCCATTAAAGAACAACAAAAAACAGATTATACAAGTTTAGAAAAAATAACTGATGAGATTGAAAATTCAAAAAAAACATTTAAAAAATATCAATGGCCCACAGTGGATGTTACTAGAAAATCAGTTGAGGAAACGGCCGCTTCTGTAATAAAAATTTATGAAATTAAAAAAAATGGATAATATTATTCTTGCTTCTAAAAGCGTAGTTAGAAAAAAAATATTAGAAGAAAATGGAATTAATTGTGTTGTTGAACCGGCAAATCTTGATGAGGATTTGGTCAAAGAAAGTTTATTAATTAAAGGAGAATCTCCACAAATTATTTCAAAAAATTTAGCAGAACTCAAAGCAAATAAAATTAGTAATAAGAAAAATGGGAAATTAGTATTGGGTGCTGACAGCATTATAGATTATAAAGGCAATATTATTTCAAAACCATCCAATAGAAAAGAAGCCCTAGCAATACTTAAGAAATTAAATGGTCAAAAACATTATTTAATTAGTTCTGTTTGTATATCTAAAAATGGCTCGATGATATGGAATTATACCGACAAAGCTGCTCTGACAATGAAAAAATTGACAGTTGAGGATTTAAAATCTTATTTAGCAAAGATAAAAGATGAAACATTGTATGCTTATAATGTTTATCAAATTGAAGGTGAGGGAAGATCTTTATTTTTAAACATAGAAGGAGACGAAAATACAATTATGGGATTACCTATCAAACAAATAAAAGAATATTTAAGTGAGTCATAATGAAAAAATATCTAGTTATAGGAAATCCAATTAAGCATTCATTGTCACCCAAATTACATAATCATTGGATTAATAAAAACAAGATAAATGCAGTTTATGAAAAAAAACTACTGAATAAAGATGATATAGGGGGAATAATTTCTCAGGTTAAAAAAGGAGAAATTGATGGAATAAATGTAACTGTTCCATTCAAAAAATCTGTAATTCCTTTTCTTGAAGAATTAAGTTTCGAAGCAAACAAGTCTCAATCAGTAAATATTATTTATAAGAAAAACAATAAAATTATTGGTCATAATACCGATATTGCAGGATTTGAACTTGGGCTAAGAAGTATCCAATATGACGTTAAAGGTAAAAAAATTTTTATTTTAGGTGCTGGCGGGGTTGTGTCCTCAATCGTACTGGCATTAAAAAAAATGAAAGTATCTGAAATCATCTTAAGCAATAGAACCAAACAAAAAGCTAAAGATTTAAAAAAATCTTTTCCTGATTTAAAAATAGTAGATTGGGGCAAAACTCCAGAATTTCATATGATTATTAACGCTACAAGCATTGGATTAAATAAAGACGATGAAATAAAATTAAATTTTAAAGATATAGGACCTAACAAATTTTTTTATGATGTTGTTTATAATCCAAAAGAAACAAATTTTTTAAAAAAAGCTAAAATGTTTGGGAATCAAACTGCAAATGGAAAAATGATGTTTATTTATCAGGCACATCAAGCATTTACTATTTGGCATAAAATTATGCCAAAAATAGATGATGAAACTGTTAAATTATTAGATTGATGATTAAAATTGGAATTCTTGGAGACATAGGTTCTGGCAAAAGCTATGTTGCGAAGCAATTTGGCTTTCCGGTGTTTGATGCCGATATTGAAGTTACAAAAATATACAAGAAAAATAGAATCTGCTTTAATAGTTTAAAAAACAAACTACCCAAATATATTTCTTCTTTCCCAATTAAAAAAAATGAACTTGTAAAAGCAATTATTGATAATCAAACTAATTTAAAAAAAATTATAAAAATAGTTCATCCAGTTGTAAGAGCTAATATGAATAATTTTTTTAAAAAAAATAGAAGTAAAAAAATAGTTGTATTGGATATTCCATTGCTCATGGAAAATAAAATGGATAAAAAGAACTATATTTTAGTTTTTATAGATGCAAAAAAAAAAGATATCCAAAAAAGATTAAAAAAAAGACCCAATTACAATCCAAAAATTTTTGATAAATTAAAAAAACTACAACTTCCTTTAGAAATTAAGAAAAAAAAATCTAATTTTATAATAAAAAATAATTTTAAAAGTTCTTCTATTAAAAAAAATGTTAAAATATTAATAAATGAAATTTTAAGAAAATGAAAGAAGTAGTTCTTGATACCGAAACAACTGGTTTGGAAGTTAAAGATGGTCATAGGATTGTTGAAATTGGTTGTATTGAATTAGAAAATCAAATACCCACATCAAAAAAATTTCATTGTTATTTAAATCCTGAAAGAAAAGTTTCAGAAAAAGCGCTTAAAGTACACGGCTATACAGACGAATTTTTATCTGATAAAAAAAAATTTAAAGATGTAGTTGATGAATTTTTAAAATTTATAAAAGATAAAAAACTTATAATTCATAATGCGGAATTTGACCTATCACATTTAAATAATGAATTACGATTAATTGGTAAAAATAAAATAGATAAAATCAATATTATTGATACCTTAGATTTAGCAAGAGATAAATTTCCTGGTTCAGGAATTAGTTTAGATGCTCTTTGTAAAAGATATAGAATAGATAATTCTAAACGAAAAAAACATACTGCCCTAATCGACTGTGAATTGCTCTCAAGAGTATATATTAATCTAATTGATCAAAAAGAACCAATGTTAAATTTTCAGATAAATAACCCAAACAACCAATATTCAAATAAGGAGAAATCTAAATATTATTTTAAAAAAATAGTTGCTCCTTCTACAGAAGAACTAAAGTTACATAAGGAATATATAAAAAGTTCATTAAAAAAAAATTATTTTAATTAACTCTTTGGTTATAAAGTTTTTCAAAATCAATTTTTTTAAGTTTATGTTGATAACCAGAATCATTTAATAAATTTGTTAATACTTTTTCTAAATTAGGAGAAATTTTATTTTGAACATCGCACAGAAGTATTTTTTCAATTTCTTTTCTATCTTTAACGTTTTCATTAATTTTTACAATTGAAGTATAAATTATTTCAAAAAAAGATTTTTTTTTTGACTTTCCTTTATCCAGATAAGTTAATTTTGTATTTACTTCAATCATTCTATTTTTAATCGGTTTGGTGTTTATATCAATTTCTAAAGTATAATCTTTAAGATAGTCTTTAACATAAAAATATGTTTCTACATCAGGTGTTTCGCTCGAGAGATCTTTTACAAACTGAAATAATATTTTAAAATTTTCTGGCATTTTTTTTATTAATCCTCATCTATATCTTTGTATTCACCTTCAATATAGTTTTTTCTTTTCTCAGGATAATTTTTTGCGACAGGTTTAAAAAATAATTTTCTTGTAGGAGGAAAAATAATTAACAGTCCAATGAGATCTGTAACGAATCCAGGTAAGATTAATAAGAAAGCAGCCAATGCCAAAGCCGCTCCAGAAATAATTTCATTTACTGGTGTTTCATCATTTTTTAATTGTCTGATTGCTGATTTTAATGTGTTAAAACCTTCATATCTTGCATAGGAGATACCAACAATAGCTGTTAATAAAATTAAATAAATGGTGTTTAATGCACCTATTTGGTATCCAATTTTTATCAAAAGATAAATTTCAATTAATGGAACTAGTATAATTAATAATAAAACTGTATTCATTTGCCTTTAACATAAATTGCTAGTTGAAATTATTCAACATAGTAAATATTATTTATCTATGAATTATAATTTTGAATACATTGATATTATACTTTTAGCAATGATCGCGGGATTTATTTTCCTTAGATTGAGAGGGATTCTTGGGAAAAAAACAGGACATGAAGAAAAAATATCAGCGAGCTTTCCTCATGAATTTTCAGAAGGAAAAAAACAAGAAAAATTAAATGAAAAAAGCTTTGATGAAAATTCTAAAAGAGATTTTTTAACAGGAGCCAAAATTGCTTATGAAGCAATAATAACTAATTTTTCAAAAGGAAACATGAAAGAAATTAAATCTTTGTTAGATAAAAAAGTTTTTGATCAATTTGATGAAGCTTTGAAAGAAAGAAAGAAAAAAGGATTAATTTCAGAAGCTACATTTATCGGGATAAATTCTGCAGACATTAAAGAATATAAACTATTAAATAATATTTTTGAAGTAACAGTTGATTTTGTAAGTGAAATTATTTCTTGCGTTAAAGATAAAGAAAAAAAAATTATTTCAGGAGATCCAGATAAAATTAAAAAAGTCCATGATATTTGGAAATTTTCAAAAGATATAAGATCTACCAAT
>Ga0187833_10002060_pt1 | contig 22109 bp, 25 predicted proteins | sample ETNtaG_37_FD_167968 | JGI IMG/M metagenome (GOLD analysis project Ga0187833, IMG submission 167968) | Marine microbial and viral communities from oxygen minimum zone, Eastern Pacific Ocean - ETNP2014_SV_400_PacBio MetaG (Illumina Assembly) | ecosystem: Environmental > Aquatic > Marine > Hypoxic...
CACCAAGGATAATGTTGCTGAAGTTATCGCGGCTGGGGCTGACTCAGTCGCCGTAATTAGTGCGGTATTAGGGGCCGAGTCACCAGAAGAAGCCGCCCGACAAATAGCGGATAATCTGGAGAGATAGAAGTGAGTGGATTGACGGATAATTTAGATTCAATTGCCGAACAGCTCCGGTTGAGCCTGTCGGTCAAAGATGCGGCCAGGGAAAAGATGTTGCCCCTGTGCCGTGAGGCGATTCGTTACTCCAGCGAATCTATTCGCTCGATACACCGCCAGGAATTTGGCAAAGCGAAAGAAATGCTTGGGTCAGCCGGTAAACTACTCGATGAGGCAGAACAGGCCTTAGCTGGCAGCGCTGAGCTCAGTAATACCGGCTTTTTCAGGGATGCTCAGAAGGAATTCGTTGAAGGGAATGCCGTTCTTACCATAGTTACCGGTAAACCGCTCCCCTCACCAGGCGAACTGGGGGTTGATTCGGCTGCTTATCTCAACGGGCTGGGAGAGGCCGCCAGCGAACTGAGGCGTTACCTGCTGGACAGCATGAGAAAGGGTGACCTATCTAAGGGCGAAGAACTGCTGACGGCAATGGATGATATCTACAGCGTTCTGATTACCGTGGACTTCCCCGATGCTATAACCGGTGGGCTGCGCCGCACCACCGATATGCTCCGCGGAGTCTTGGAAAGGACACGTAGTGACCTGACACTGGCTACCACCCAGCAGGACCTGGGACAGAGAATAGCAAAACTGGAGAAGAAACTGGAGTAGCTATCATGAATAATCCCAATGGGCCTAACCCAGGAAGACATTTATTCATTGGTTTAGCGACTGATGGCAGTCCAGCCATTGCTTATTCGGTAACTGGTCACAGCCCCCAGGGCGGAGAAAGACAGGCCAGGCAGGTCGAACATAAGATAATAATAGGCCCAATTGCTAATCAACAGTACGACCCACTAAGACACTATAAAGCAGTAGAATACGATAATAATTCTGGGATAATGGTGGTAAATAACGGGATTCAGACGGAAGCTACCTTCGAGACTTACACGTCTCTTCACAGGATGGAATCCCCGCCCGTCGGGGATACTTGGAAAAAATAATGGAAGGCGCCAAGGCTGAACCGGACAGTATGCACACGCCCAGAATAGCTGCCGTCTTTAACGGTAATATGAATCCAATATACCTTATCGGTATCATAGAACATAGATTACCCGTTAAGGTCTTCCAGATAGAACCGAAAGCAGGGACTATGGCAGGTATCTCTACGTATAAGGGTGACCTGGACAATCCAGAACCATTTCCTCTCAGTTCTGAATTGCCGAGATTGGAATTTAAAGGGAGAATTGCGGCAGAGATAGCAAGACATTTGTTTGATATATCTTGTGCAACACATAAAGGAGATGATATTAGGGTATGTTCGGTCGGTGGCGTTCTTGTTGAAGGGAAATGTACCTGGGATTCGGTAATAGTAAACGTACACCAAAATTAGATATTCAAGAAGTTTGAAAAATATCTACTAATTGTCTCATAATTGAATGGTCTTTTTGAATTTTTGCATTAAGGCAAAACAGACAATAATTATAAAAAATACCATTCCGACGAAAGCCGGAATCCAGTTTGTTCAGGGACTGCTGGATACCGACTTTCGTCGGTATAGTCAAGATGTTAGCTGACGAAGTACAGGAGACACACTATACTATTAGGAAATACCTGGTAATTTTGAAAGAGGAAAGGAGTGTAACTAAATGGACTTAATATGGTACGGTGTCATAGCTGGAATTCTTGGACTGGGATTCGTAATATATCTCGCCTCCGCTGTGTTAAAGAATGACATGGGGAGTAGCCAGGTCATCGAGATAACCTCCGCCATCGAGGAAGGAGCTCTGGCCTTTCTCAAACGCGAATACGGGACGTTAGTGATATTTGTTGTAGCCGTGTTCGTGGTTCTGTCCGTGATACCTGATATCGGATGGAAAACAGGAGGTGCCTATTTGGTTGGCGCCATAGCCTCCGCTGGGGCCGGCTACATAGGTATGAGGATGGGTGTCAAGGCCAACGGGAGGACGGCCACGGCGGCCCAGAAGGGTCTAAATCCCGCATTACGCGTTGCTTTCTCCAGTGGAGCGGTAATGGGAACTACTGTGGTAGCCCTTGGTATACTCGGCTTGAGTGTAATCTACCTCATCTTCGGCGGAGCCGACCTGGTTAATATCATTGTCGGTTTTAGCTTCGGAGCTTCTTCAATCGCACTTTTCTCCAGGGTGGGTGGTGGTATTTTTACCAAGGGGGCCGACGTCGGCTCTGATCTGGTAGGTAAGGTGGAAGCGGGCATTCCCGAGGACGACCCGAGAAATCCAGGGGTTATCGCTGATAATGTAGGAGACAATGTCGGTGACATCGCCGGTATGGGAGCCGACCTTTTTGAGTCGTATGCTGCTTCAATTGTGGCCACACTGGTAGTAGCTGTAGCCGCCGGTTTTGCCTGGAACTCGGATATGGCTGTTCTTCCTTTCCTAATAGCCGCCGGTGGGGTTCTTGCCGGAATAATAGGCACCTTCTTCGTCAGGACCGGAGAAAAGACGCAGATGGAATCATTACTCTGGGCACTGCGCCGCGGAATATACATAGCTTCCGTGCTTGTCGTTGTCATATCAGGATTGGTTATCTGGCAACTCGACGGAGTGGGATTCGGTGTATTCTGGGCGGTGGTAGCCGGTCTAGTAGCCGGCATACTGATTGGTTTGAGCGTTGAGTACTATACCTCATATACCTATAAACCTACTCAGGCAATAGCAGCAGCAGCCGAGACCGGCACGGGAACTCTTATCATAAAGGGCTTCGGCACTGCCATGCTAAGTACCTTGTTCCCTGTCCTGCTGGTAGTAGTTGCTACTATAGTTTCTTACCGGGTGGCAGACCTGTACGGTATCGCAATTGCGGCCCTTGGCATGCTCTCGACGCTTGGTATTACACTAGCAACAGATGCTTACGGGCCGGTTGCTGATAATGCCGGGGGTATCGCTGAGCAGGCTCACCTTGACCCTGAGGTCAGAGAGCGGACTGATGCTCTGGATTCCCTGGGGAATACCACCGCGGCAACGGGTAAGGGTTTTGCTATTGGCTCGGCCGCTTTAGCTGCTCTGGGTATGACGGCAGCATTTGGTGAGACTATGAGAATTCAGGGATATGAGATTTCAATAAGCTTGAGAGACCCAATAGTAATAGTAGGACTCTTCATCGGGGCAATGATGGTGTTTATCTTCAGCGCTTTGACGATGGAGGCTGTCGGCAAGGCGGCGATGGGTATCGTAAATGAAGTCCGCCGTCAATGGCGCGAGATAAGCGGGCTGATGGAGGGTACGGCTAAGCCGGATTATGCCAGGTGTGTTGATATTTCAACCCGCACCGCATTGAAGGCGATGATACTTCCTGGCCTGCTGGCAGTAGTTACGCCGATACTTGTTGGTCTTATATTAGGTGCCAATGCTCTTGGTGGCATGCTGATTGGTGCAATCGGATCTGGTTTCATGATGGCAGTTACCATGGCAAACGCCGGAGGAGCCTGGGATAATGCCAAGAAATGGATTGAAACCGGCCAGGTGGGTGGTAAGGGTTCAGACGCCCATAAAGCAGCCGTGGTTGGTGACACCGTCGGAGACCCGTTCAAGGACACTTCAGGGCCTTCCCTGAATATCTTGTTGAAACTGATGTCTATTGTGGCAGTCGTATTTGCGCCGATATTCACTGCTAGTGGATGGTTGGGCTAGCGGCCAGACTTAAGCTCTAATTATAATATAAGGACTCCCCTCGGTTTGCTCTGGGGAGAGTCCTTTTTCATTGTACTTAACCAGTAGTCGGGTTACGGCTGGTGATGGTGCCTGTCTTAGCTGGGTTTCATGGTATTATCTAGAAGGCAGGTTAGCTCTACATGAGGGGATTCCAATTGTCCTGCAGGAAGGGGTTCCAGCTGCGCTCGGTGCCGATTGTAGTTTGCGGATTGTGACCGGGGTAAACCACGGTGTTATCGGGCAGGACCATGAGCTTGGTATAGATGCTCTCCATTAGCTGCTCCCCGTCGCCACCGGGCAAATCAAACCGGCCGATACTAAAATTGAACAGGGTATCGCCGGTGAATACTACTCCCTCTCCCATGAGACAAATACCACCTAGTGAGTGACCTGGCGTGTGAAGTACCTCAAAATGAAGATTGCCGATGTCGATACTATCCCCGTCTTTCAGTATTCGGTCGGGGGGAGGTGGGGCTGGATAGGAAACACCGAACCTAGTTGTGGGAGAGTGCCCATGCAGAGCTTCAGCTTCGTCAGTGTGAATAGCTACCTCAGCACCTGTTGCATCCTTGACCTCTTTCAGGGCGCCAATGTGGTCCATGTGATGATGGGTTATAACGATAAGCTTTATCTCAAGCCCCAAATCCTCAACCTTCTCCAAAATTCTATTGGCGTCAGCACCGGGGTCGATTATCATTCCTTCTTTGTTAGATTCAGCCCCCACAATGTAACAGTTAGAACCAAATGGTGCTATTTCAAGTTTTTCAATAATCACTTTATCTTCCTCTGCCAATTATTTGATATATCGGGCATGGCTAAGTGCTCTCCTGGACACAGGCCTATATTCTATCATTAAACTGGGTTAGTCACAAGGATACTCATTCGCGTTGTCAGTAAGGTTACTTCTAAACAGGGGAAGTCCAGCTACATTACCTGCTGAAAATCCTGCTGCTGTGGCGCCTGGGTAGGTCGTAGAGGACTAAAGGGTGGTAAAGCTAACTCAGGCACTGCGGAGTGAGATTGCTAAGAAGGCAGCATAGGCGAGGTTGGGTAAATAATCAATCGGGGTGAGGGGTTATAGCAACGATAGTGATAATAGGTATGTGCTTGCCACTTTCATCTATTTCATCTGGGCCATAACGCCAGAATACCCTGTAAGCTCCTGGGGTATTTTGTTGAGATTAGGCTTCAAAAACTTTCACGCCGTAACGTCTCGTTAATGATTCGTATTCATGGGTTTGTAGGGACTTAGAGCGGAGATTCGTTTCCAGGTATCCTAGAGTTTCCCTTACTTGTTTCAGAGCACTCTTGAGGGAGGGGTCGTTCTCGATATTCGTTAACTGTTCGTCGGTTGCAGGCGTAAAATGTAACTCAGGCCGCATCTTTCGTATATTCTGCAAATGAGCCACATTTTATTGCTTTTCCGCTCTGCGACTCGAGCATGCCCTTATCCACTGAAGCCAGAGCTTCCTTGTTCCCATATAACCATAACTCTGACGCTGGTGTGGTTACTTGAGGGTCTAATATAATTTGCCCGACGCTGTTATGGTATATATGATATATGCCGCCTTCCTGCACCAGGGCACTGGGTAGAACTATTCGCTTTTTACTATCTGGTTTGACATTACCAGCTATTCTTGTTAAATCTACGTCTCTTATTATGGCTACCATTTTGCCCCCTTTGATGGGGTGGGATTATTTAGTAAGTGGGATATACCCACTTTTCCCCGCTTCCTATCACATCGTAGTGTAATAGTTGCGTTTTGCAAATCACCTGTGCTAAGTATTTTTTCAAGTGGGTGTCTCAGACCCTGTCCCTTGTTTCAATTTAGTCCATACCTGGAGTGGGTTTCATAGGCTTTGTCTCGCTGGCACAGTTCGGCAACCAGAATATTCAGGGCAAGTTCACCACCATATTTCCCGGTCTTAATCGAGAGGTCAGTCTCCAATAGTTGGTGATACACCCCCCTTAGCCGCGGTAAAGAATACCGGCCGGCTTGCGCTAATGTCTTGTGTAAAATAAACTCTTGGGTTATACCTAGCCTGTCCTGAATCTCTGTTCTGGGTTTTCTCTGCTTGCTTAACTCCTTAACTCTAACTATCATCTGGATCTGTCGTGATAGCATGGCTAGGAGATAGGCTGGAGCAGCGCCACTCTGGAATAACCGCTGTAACGATTGTCCGGCTATCTCAGTTTTGAACTCAACGATAGCATCGACCATAGCAAAAACATTAACCTGCTGGGTATCGCTTACCAGCGCTCTGATATCGTCTCCCTCAATACGGCGACCTGAAGTAAACAGGACTAGTTTATTAATCTCACTGGCCATGGTCCATAGATTGCTGCCCACGAGTTTAGCCAGCAAATCCACTGCCTGCGGTGATATACTGCCACCCTCCTCTTTAACCTGTTTTTGCACCCACTGACTCAGTTTGGTGCCTCTCACCAGGGGAAACGACTTAACCACTGCCTTATCGGCGAGTTCTCTGAACAGAGGGTTATTGCCGGCGATCTTACTTTCCTGTAATACTACTATCGTGCTATCCGGTATCTCTCCGATATAGGCGCCTAATGATATAGGCTCATCTGGCTGGTCGGTTCGTGTGGACTTCTTCTGACGGCGGGGTCTGCCTTTGGCATCAAAGCGCTCTAGCAGCCCTTTGATGATAACGAGGCGTTTTCCAGCCAGAAAGGGGACTGTCTCACAAATAGGTCTTAACTGTTCCAAGGTCACCTGCTGGCCATCGAGCGTGGTGATACTTCCCACCAAAAGTGCCTGGTCACCAATCTCCCTTTTTATCTCCTCAAGCGATTGGGTGAGGGAAAAATCATCCTGTCCTGATAGTATGTATAACAAGGCCTACCTTCCCGGCGATAACTCCTCCAATTTTAGCACACCTTGCCATTATCCAATAAACTGTCATTGCGAGGAATGCAGTGACGAAGTAATCTCAAAGATTTTTGGTAACCTCACCCCCTGTGTCCCGCTCTCCAAACAGTAAGATGTTATAGAGACTGGGATGAATTTGTTTGGAGAGCGGGAGAAAATAGAAAGGGGGGCTAACGCCTCTCTTAGAACTTGGTTCCGGTTCGAAGTTAAAATACTGTTCGGCTCCTAGCTCATATCCAGTTGTATTTTGATGACTGCCTCTACCTTGTGCATGTCTTCCTGAGAAAGAATACCAGCGCGAAGAAAGAGCCGTGACTTGCTAACAGTCGCCAGTTGGTCTGCCATAGCCTTGCTTTCATTGCCTTAAAAAATCACTACTGCCTCGCTGGGATAAAGCCGAGCAGTCTTACTGGTGAGAGGAACAACCTGAACTCTATTAAGAAACTTGTTTGAGGCATCATTACTGACAATCACAGTGGGGCGCTTCTTTTTGATTTCCCCACCGATGGATGGGCCAAAGTTAACCCACCACACCTCACGCCGTTTCATGACCGGCATCCTTGAAAGTAATCTCAGCCCACTCTATCGCTTCTTCCTCCCTCTCCTTGTCTCTCGTCATTTCGGCGTAAGCTGACTCAAGGTTGGGGCGAACAACGTGTGGCCTAGCTAAGTCCTCGATGAACTTGCTTATTTTTCGTGGCCCTATGGTCTTACGGAGACCCTCATAAACCTCTTCATCGATGGTAACGGGCAGTTTCTTCTGCATAATATCCCCTCCACTTATACGTGTATTATACGTGTAGCCTTCCAATGTGTCAAATGGTAGGGAGATGAAAAAGAAGAGGGGCGAAGCCCCTCTTAGACGCCTGTTGAAGTTCGAATCAAACTTGGGCTACCGCTTGTTGGAGAGAGTTTGAGAGAGGCTTTGCCCCTCTTTTATAAGATTCCCCCTTCCTTTGTAAAGGAAGGGGGTCAGGGGGATGGATTTAGATGTTAGATCTCACGTCGGGATAATGCCGTGTTTCTTATCGGGTCTGTGTTCTATTTTATTGATTGCCATTTCCAGGGCTTCTATCAACCTTGGTCTCGTTTCTGCCGGGTCAATGATATCATCAACGTGTAGATGTTCGGCGGCTTTATAGGGATTGGCAAATTCCTCCCGGTATTCTTTAATTTTCTCCTGTAATAATTTCTCCGGGGCATCGGCTTTTTCCAGTTCTCTTCTAAAGATTATCGGGGCGGCCCCCTCCGCCCCCATCACCGCCAGCTCAGTGCTGGGCCAGCAGAATACGGCATCGGCCCCTAAATCCTTACTGCACATCCCAAGATAGGAACCACCATAGGCTTTTCTAATAGTAATGGTCAACTTTGGTACCGTTGCCTCCGAATAGGCAAAGAGCATCTTCGCCCCATGTCTGATTATTCCGCCCCACTCTTGCTCTGTGCCCGGCAGGTATCCGGGCACATCAACCAGGTTGATAACCGGGATATTAAAGGCATCGCAGAATCTGACAAACCTGGATGCCTTATCACTGGCATCAATGTCCAAACATCCCGCCTTTGACATTGGCTGGTTGGCTATGATACCCACCGAGGAGCCATTCAACCTGGAGAAACAGGTGATGATATTTGTAGCAAACAGGGGGAATAACTCGAAATAGTTTTTCTTGCCGTCTTTCCTTTGGTCAAAGACTTTCTCAATTATCTTGTGCATATCATAGGGCTTGCTTGGATTTGCTGGTACAATATCAAATAAAGAGGTATCTTTACGGTCCGGAGTATCTCCCCAATCGACTTCCCCCGGCTCATCCCGGTTACTCAATGGTAAATAACTCAGTAGCTCCCGTATGTTTTGCCAGCATTCATGTTCACTATCTTCGGAGCGACAGACAACGCCTGCCTTTCTCTGGGCAACAACAGCGCCGCCAAGCTCTTCCTCGTTAATTTCTTGACCCATTGCCGCCTTGACCACCCTCGGTCCGGTGATAAAGGCATGGCTGATACCCTTAACCATGAATACAAAATCCATCAGGGCCGGGGAATATACGGCTCCCCCGGCACAAGGACCGACGATGGCACATATCTGGGGGACTACTCCGGAGGCTAGTGTGTTTCTCCGGAAGATTTGACCATACCCGGACAAAGCATCCACGCCATCCTGAATCCTGGCTCCCCCCGAATCATTTATCCCGATAACGGGATAACCATCTCTCACGGCGCTATCCAGTACCCGGCAAATCTTGGTGGCGTGTGTTTCTGATAGAGTCCCGCCCGTGCTAGTAAAGTCCTGAGAGAAGATATATACCTTTCTGCCATCGATGTTCCCATAGCCAGTAATCACGGCATCGGCCGGTACCTCCCCAGCTTCACCCCTGCTTTTGGCGAACATACCAATTTCACGGAACGTTCCCTTATCCAACAACGTATCTATTCGCTCGCGGGCCGTTAACTTACCTCTCTTTTTCTGCGTCTCCACCCGAGCATTGCCACCCATCTCCTTTATTTTTTCAGCGCGCTGCTTTAGTTCGGCCAGTAATTTTTCCTTTACCTGCTTATCTTCGTCTGTCATCACGTTACTCCCTCGGCTCGACTATTTTCATTAACAGCTTTGCAAGATTGTAAAGACCCGGTTATTCTGGTTCTGTTTGCCTTTGGTTGATTTTATTTGTCGTTGCAAGGAGTCCTTCGGCAGAAGGATGACGTGGCAATCTGGGAGGGAGGTACCCTTTCCCCCACACGGATTGCTTCGCCCTCTGCCTGTAGCTGAATGGTCTCGCAATGACACCCCCAACCAAGACCGAATAATACCATATTATTCTTCTTTACCCCAATTTTGCATTATTTTCTTTATGCTCTGGGCAAGAGCGGGATTAGCCCGCAAACGGTCAATGAAGACAGGACAACCTTCTAACAATGAGTTCTGCGCGGCCGTCGCCATGTTGGATAAAAGGTTTTGCATACCGAGGTCAGCCAGTGGCGGAGTGTCCATCCCTGGCGCTGATGACTCTAACTGCCGGCGGATGTCCTCAGTGGTGAACCTCATCGGTGCGACACAGGATTTATACCAGGGGCACTCCTTACACTGGACTACACCATAGGCTTCATTTAAAACATCGCTCATATTCAGTCTCCTTTTGCTTCACTATTTGTTATTTTATTGATAATCAAAGGTATATCCTCCTTACCTTCTTCGCCTCTTCAATGTGGTCTCTGGCGAGCCTATCGGCGGCTCTCGCCGTGGAGATTTGCTCAAGCTTGGCAAGGGCGATAATCTTTTCCATGGTATGGTATACTTCGGTTACCTGGGATTTCGCCAGCTCGGGATTGTATCTGGTGAGCTCTAGCGATAGATTGATAATGCCGCCGGCATTTACAATGTAGTCAATGGGCATAGAGAATCCCTTTCTGCTGTAGTAAGTCGCCGTGCTCGTCCTCCTCAAGCTGGTTGTTGGCACCGCCGGCCACTATTTTGCACTTGAGCCTCGGGATGGTTTCAGAATTAAGGACACCACCAAAGGCACAAGGTGAGAATATGTCACACTCCGCATCGTAAATCTCATCGGACCTGACCAGGGTGGCACCAAATTCCTCCTGGTCCCTTTTGGCTGCCTGCTCATTAACGTCGGTAACTATGAGCTTCACTCCGTCACCGCGAAGATGCCCGGCAAGATATGAGCCTACCTTACTAAAACCTTGAATCGCTATGGTTGAGCCCTTGAGGGAGTCGGAGCCAAAAGTCTCCTTGAGGTAGGCCTTCATCCCCTGGGAAACACCAAAGCCGGTCATGGGTGATGGGTCACCACTGCCACCCCTGGTGAGAGGTAAGCCGGTTACGTGGCTAGTTTCGGCGTTGATATGCTGCATATCTTCAACTGAAGTCCCCACATCCTCGGTTGTGATATACCTCCCATTGAGTGATTCGATGAACCTGCCCAAGGAGCGGAACAACCCGACGATTTTATCCTTAGCCGGGTCTCCTATGATGACTGCTTTCCCTCCACCAAGGTTAAGTCCAGCCGCAGATGCCTTATACGTCATAGCGCGGGCGAGACGGAGCGCATCCAGAATAGCCTCTTCCTTGGATTGATAGGGCCACATTCGGGCGCCGCCCAGTGTTGGGCCAAGGGTGGTGTCGTGGATAGCGATTATAGCGCTAAGCCCGGCACTGGTATCGCTATAAAAGACTAACTGCTCGTAATCATATCTCTTCATATAGTCTATGATTTTCATATCACCTCAATCTCCAAAGCCAGACCAGAGTAATAATGGATACGCTTTGATACTTTAGTAGAAGAAATAAATGGTACATCCGTATTCGGTTAAACAACTTTAATGATAGTTGATTTGACCTGTAATGGCAAGCTTGGTAGTAACGGCTAACACCCTGTCCGTACAGGTTACCTTAAGGATAAAAAATAGTCTATAATAACCTAAGTTAAGTAGAAGGAGAGTCTTAAGTTGAAAGGGATACAAGAGTTTAATCGACTATTCAACCCATCTTCGCTGGCTATGATAGGTGCCTCAAGGGACGAGAGTAAAAGCGGCGGGCGTTTCTTAAAAGGTCTAATCGATAATGGCTTCAAGGGTAAACTATACCCGGTTAACCCTACTGAATCAGAGATTATGGGACTCAGAAACTACCGTAGCGTCGCGGACATCCCGGGGGAGGTTGACTTGGCCTACGTGACTGTTCCCGCCAGGACTGTGCCGCAGGTTATGGCTGAGTGCGGCCAGAAAGGTATAAGGTTTGCCGTAGTCCACAGTGCTGGTTTCTCTGAATTGGGCGCTGAAGGAAAAGAGCTGGAGAAGGAGATGCTCAAGTTTGCCCGGCAAGGTGCTACTCGTATCATTGGTCCCAATTGCATGGGGCTTTACTCTCCCAAGGCTCACATTAACACAATCGCTTTTATGGCAGGCTCTAAAGACGAGGCTGGTCCAGTTGCCTTCGCGGGCCAGAGTGGTTGGGTTACTGAAAACGTCATCCAGCTAGGCTATGAGCGCGGGCTGCGTTTTAGTAAGGTGGTTAGCATCGGGAATCAAGCTGACCTGAACATTGAAGACTTGCTTGAATATTTTGCCAATGATACTGACACTAAGGTCATTGCTTTTTACATTGAAGGCATAAAACGCGGCAGGGAGTTTCTCCAACTGGCCAGGCGGATTTCCATGCAGAAGCCAATAATAATATGGAAGACAGGTAGAACCGAAATTGGCGCTAGAGCGGCTGCCTCACATACCGGCTCGCTGGCTGGTAATAATGTTGCCGTTGATGCCGCCCTGGTGCAGGGTGGCGTAGTCAAGGCAGCGAATCTGGAGGAGCTTATAGACCTGGTAGCAGGCTTCACCTGTCCAGTTTTGCCTGCCGGGAATAAAGTCGGGTTGCTGGTAGAAGCTGGCGGCGGAGCCGTGTCTGGTGCTGATGCCGCTGAGACACAAGGCCTTGACGTGCCAGTTCTATCTGCCGAAATTCAGAAGGAGTTAGCCGACCAGCTCAAAGGGGTAATACCTCCTCACTCCAGCCCGAGAAACCCTGTAGACCTTGTTTGGACTCCTGCCGCAAATAAGAGTGACGTATATTTGCAGTGCGCCAGAATCATGCTAAAGGACGATATTGATGCGGCTGTGATCGTAGCCTATGCCGAACTGGATGATTATTTCGCTACTGAGCTGGTAAATTTGCGGGATAATGCAGGGAAGCCCGTTTTTGTTATTCCCGGTCATTCATCTGAGCAGAGGGGCGGGATAAGCCTGTTGACTAAGAATGGGATACCCGCTTTCAGCATCCCGGAGAGAGCCATCAAGACTTTGTCAGCCATGGTTCGTTACTCAGATTATCGGCGTCAAAGCTAGTGGACAATAGAAAGGTTCTATTTGGATTTGGGTGATTGTATCTGTCATTGCGAGGAGGCGTAGCCGACGTGGTAATCTGGGAGCTGGTGGGGAAAGGGTCTCGTCTTTCTGAGAAGGAACGCCATCATCCAAAACCGAACATTACCAATGGCCGTAAGTGTAAGAAAAACAAGCTCCAATTTCCATCATCACTTGCCCTTTTTAGCCAACGTAATTGCCTGGTCCAGGTCTGACTGGTAATCTATGTTAAAAAAGGATAGGAGTTGAGGGTCTAGCCCCTGGCATTCGGCTCGTTCAACATATCTGACGCGCACGGCGCTGAAAAAGGAATATACTTCTAGTTGGCCGCGCTCCAGGTGTGTTTTCATAATATCCAGGCAGCTCTTGGAGTAAATGGCGTGGAGCGGTTCCAACAGTCCTTCGCCTAATCGGGGGACAACGGCATCGAAATCACCGGATAGTGCAACCATATAGCGCAGTAGTTCAGTGTTTAGAAAAGGCATATCACAGGCGACCACAATACTGTGTGAAGACCGGGAAGTCAGCAAGCCGGTATAGATACCTCCTAGGGGGCCCTTACCGGGGTAAAGGTCGACCAGGATTTCTGCTTTGCCAGCAACCGGAAGGTCAAGCTGCTCTTGAGAGGTTACTATCAGAAGCTGGTTGGTTAGGGGTCTGAGCCGTTCAGTAACGTGCCCAATCAGGCTTTTACCATCGATGATTTCCAGAACCTTACTCCTGCCCAACCGTCGGCTTTTACCACCAGCCAGAGCTATTGACGTTACCTTCATAAATACCGACTAAGTAAAAGCTTATTTAATGCCCTTTTAATTGGAGAAAATCAGTTCTGAGCCATTCTACCATGGGAACCCTATCTGTGGGCGAAGTTGAATATGGGAAATCCGGGCTTAAGTGTTCGGCGATGCACTCCGATTCGGCAACGGACTCAGACGCCAACGGCCATAAGTAACGAAGCCAGCCAGGGCCGCCAGAATCTCTGCCGTTCCACTGAAATAGTGAATTCCGGTCGGAAGCTCATACATCCAGCTCATAGCCCCAGGTAAGCCCGGCGGAACGATAAAGTGGTTTACCCCGACAAACAAGAAGTAAATACCCAACAAAACCTGCAAAATCCACAGTATAATATTCATTAAATGCTCTCTCCTTTCACTTAAAACTGTACATTGGTCGTATTCGCCAATTACCATTAGATCTAATTATGGTTTCCATTTATGCCTCCACACCTGAATCGTTCAGTATTCTAGGCATTATTACACAAAGCTGACTGCCCTGTCCAAAAGTCACCAATCGATGCAAGAAGCCTCAGACATAGCTTCATTATTCTAAGAGATGTCAGCAGTAGTCATGATATACGTTCGGGCTCAGGCTTACCTTAGATAACTAATCAACTTCCCGGCAACGGTGCCACAGAGCACAGTTATATCCTCAGTGGGGAGGTAGTCAGAAATGGTAGCATCAAATACTATGCTTCCCTGGGGGGTAAATTCATCATCGCCTCCCCACAAGATTATGGTTATCGGTACATGGCTGAAAGCATTGATGGTTACAGCCGTATCGCCATAATCTGATGTATGACCGCCTAGCTTTCCCCCGGCATCTATCAGGCGATGGGGTTCTTTGCCAAAGTATCCCAGGATAGGTTTGATAGTTCTCCTGGAGAATGTCGGAAAGTAGACGCTGCCTTCGGGTAGCTCCCTGAAGGTAATCAACTTGTTGGCAGGCGGGGTGCCTTTTGCCGAGATTAAATAGTGAAGTATCAGAAGCTTGTCCCTTATCGGAATCTTCTCGGCACTGTCCACCAATGAAATTTCACCGCTGGGAAGGGCGATTCGGTATGATTGGTTTAGATATTGGATGAGGATTGTCTGTTTGAAATCTACTAGTTGATATTGGGTGCCACTCTTACGGCACTGCTGCTCAATATCATTAATCCCGGCTAATTGTTCAATGGCAAGTTTATGAGCCAGCCCATAGGCATAGTCATAATTCTTCTGTTCAGGTAATGCCAAACGGTCGTTTTCCATCAAATCTGTTGAGACTGCTCACCAGGTTATTTACTTAGGCGGGCCATTATTAAAGTCCGGCGGCTTCCAGTATTTGAGGTACTTTTTTCTCCCAGCCGATAGCCATAATATGTATTCCCTGGCAGATATCCTTGAGCTCTCTCATGAGGTCAGCGCAAATCTGTATCCCCGTCGCGGTTTTATTTTCGGCGTCGGCCATCTTTTTGATCAAATCTTCAGGCACAAAGATACCGGCAACATTTTTATTCATAAATCGAGCCATACCCACTGATTTCAGGGGTATTACCCCGGCCAGGACAGGTACTTTGAATCCCTCCACCCTCTTCATAAATTTGGCAAAGCTGTCAGCGTCATAAATAGCCTGGGTCTGGATAAATCTGGCACCAGCCTCGACTTTCTTCTCCATTTTGATAATCTGTAGTTCGAGGGCAGCTTCAGTATCGGCTCCGGGGTTCACTACCGCCCCCGGGAAGAAGTCTGTCTTCCCGGTAAGTTCATTGTCGACCATATCGTAGCCTTCATTTAGACGGCCTATCACCCGCAGAAGCTGCACTGAATCCAAATCGAAAACCGGCTTGGCTTGAGGATGGTCACCGAGCGAGGGTACATCACCGGTGAGTGCTAGGATATTCTTGATACCTAGAACGGAGGCACTCAGCAGGTCCGATTGTAAGGCTATTCGGTTTCTATCCCGGCAGGTCATCTGGAAGACCGTTTCCAGCCCTATTTCCTGTATCAAATAACTGACAGCCAGTGAGCCGAGTCTCATCACTGAGCTTTGCTGGTCGGTAACATTAGCCGCGGTAATCCTTCCCTGTAAAAGCTCAGCCACCTCCATTATCTCGGTGGTATCGGTCCCTTTCAGCGGAGCGACCTCAGCCGTGATAACAAACTTCCCTGACTCTAAGAGTGACTGTAAGCTCATTTTATCTATCTCCGTTCAATCGGTTAGTTATAAACCAGTATCCACTATTTAAAGTGGAGTAACTTCTAGTTGGCGTGGCCTTTTCAATTTGCTGTAGTCCTTAAGAGAGACCTTCTCCTTTAGCTTATCAAGCATGTCTAGTTTCTTTAATCGCTCATATATCTGTACCCAGGCACAGTCATGCTCGGGTTCTTGTTCACACTTGCCACCCTTGGCGCCTCCGCAGGCACCCGTCAATAGTGACTTGGCGCATGTGGTCACCGGGCAGATAGCGGCATACTGGCCAATCACGCAGTCACCGCATTGCAGACAGAGCTCGTTGAAATTCCCCAGGCTCTCCTCTAGGCCCAAAAACAGGGTATTGAGTGCCGGGTAGACGGGTTTATCACTATGACGGGCAACCATTTGAACACCGAGAGCACAGGACATCACTAGGATACAGTCAGCCGCCCCGACATCCACGGCGTTCTCTGCCAGAGCCTCCCTGGTCAGTGTGTCACAAACGGTAGGGATTACCATCCAGCCGGAGCCTTCCTTGTCGGCATCTTCAAGCTGGTGTTTCATCTCAAGTACCTCAGATTTGCCACCTGTATGCAGCGCCGTGGCGCAAGTGCCGCATCCAATAAGATAGACCTTGCGGTACTTATCCAGAAATCGGATAACCTCTTCCATCGGTTTTTGCTCTGTAATCATTAACATTATACTGCCTCACCTTGTTTTTATTTGATTCGGCTTTCGTAATCATTTCTGAAGTGCTGTAAGCTATCTAATACGGGGTTGGGGGCCGCTTGTCCCAAACCGCATAATGAGGAAAGCATCATCACCTGGGATAATTGCTCTAAGGTTATAATATCCCTCTCTACCCCCTCCCCTTTGTATAATTTCTCCATAATTTCAACCATAACTTCGGTTCCTTCCCGGCAGGGAGTACATTTGCCACAGGACTCTTCGGCGAGAAATTCCAAGGTTCTATGGACAATATCTATAGTATCTCTGCTTTCATCAAATACGATTATAGCTCCGGCACCGAGAATGCTTTCAAAAGCGAGAGGGGCGTCTATCATATCATAAGGTATGATTCTTCCCGTGGCGCCACCTATTTGAATCATCTTAACTCTTTCCGCTAAGGCTAATCCTTCAATTAATTCCCGTAATTGGCTTCCCATGACTAATTCATACACACCGGGCTTTTTCACATCTCCGCTGATAGAGAAGACCTTGGTGCCTTTACTCTGTTCTGTTCCGACTTGATTAAACCAATCGGCCCCGTTAAGGATGATTTGAGGGATATTCATCAGGGTTTCGACATTATTGATGATGGTTGGTTTTGCCCACAGTCCGGAAGTCGGTGGAAACGGAGGTTTATAGCGGGCTTCTCCCCGCTTACCCTCGATAGAATCCATTAAGGCTGACTCCTCACCACATATATAGGCGCCGGCGCCCTCACGGATATCAATATCAAAGTGAGATAACGCCCCCTTCTCTCTTGCCTGGGTAATGGCACCTCTCAGTAAATCAAGGAGACGATGGTATTCGGCTCGCAGATAGACATAACCACGCTTCGCTCCAACAGCATAGCCGGCAATCGCCAGCGCTTCAATCAAGGTGAATGGGTCTCTCTCCAGGATATATCTATCTTTGAATGTCCCCACCTCACCTTCGTCAGCGTTACAGATAATGTATTTCTCGTCCCCAAGGGCTCCCCTAGCCAACTCCCATTTCAGTCCACAGGGAAAGCCAGCCCCTCCCCGACCCCTCAACCCTGATGCTTTTAGTTGCTCTATTATTTGCTCGGGCGTCATCTCATCCCGAGCTTTTTCTAGCGCTTTAAGGCCATCCTTATCCAAATAGGTAGCTATATCCCTGGGGTCAATAACCCCGCAGTTCTTCAAGACAATCTGTTTCTCTGGCACTGATAATCCTCGCTAAGTCTTCACTTGTATGACTTTAGAATTTCTGATATTTTCTCGGGTGTCAAATTACCATGTACGTCATTATTAATAAGCATTACCGGGGCTTCATCACAGACGCCGATACAGTTGGCCAATTCGAAAGAAAATTTACCATCAAGGGTGGTCTCACCGGGTTTTATACCAAGCTCATCTTCCAGGCTTTCAATTATCATCCGGGAGTCCTTAAGATGGCAGGGAAGACTTTGGCAAATCCTGATTATATTCCTGCCCAGCGGCTTGGTAGAGAGGAAGGAATAGAAGGTAGCTACTCCGTAGACATCACTTACAGACATAGCTACGGATTGAGCCAGCTCGGTGATAATGTCTTCAGACAAATAACCGGATTTGCTTTGTGCTTCCTCAAGCAGCACCAGTAAGTCCTCCTTACCCCTACCATGAGTAGGGACCCTTTCCTGAGTTCCACTCATCTTCTCTCTCCTTCAGTAACCAACAATCAACCCTTTATAACTAACGGCTTCCCTTTCTTCTCTTCTCCTATCTCCACCGGTTTACTCAATGCCCCGGTAGGACAGTAAAGGATACAGATACTGCAATCCCGACAAACCTCCTTGTCTATCGGCTGGTCAAAATCGACTACAATCTTAGAATTGAAACCCCGGTAGGCTATGCCGAATACATGCTGCTTGGCTATTTCATTACAAGCCACTACGCATCTCCGGCATAAAATGCACTTTGACATGTCTCGTTTAATATAGGGGCTAATATCTTCTATCTGATAATAGCGCTTCCTCACCTCAAATCTAGGAAGCCCCAGTTCCACGTCGGCAGCAATCTTGCGTATCTCACACACGTTTGCCTTTTCACACAATAGGCAGGAACCACAATGATTAGCCAGTAAAAGTTCCAGTACCACTTTACGGGTTTCCAGTACCTTGGGAGAATGGGTATTGATGATCATCCCTTGAGTTATTGGGGTATGGCAGGAGGCGACCAGTGTCCTTGAGCCTTCCACCTCAACCACACAAAGACGGCAAGCCCCCATAGGCGGTAATCCCTCCAGGTAGCACAAGGTAGGAATGTCTATACCATTTTCCTGGGCGAGCTCAAGGATAGTCATCCCCTGGCGGGCACTCACTTGAGAGTTATTCAAGGTTAATGTTATCTCTGCCATCTTTCTTGCCATAGCTATTATATCTCGAGCCAGGAATGAGAGTAGAGCGATTCGCCGGTCAGAACTCTGACCGTTTTCGCATATGCCACTTCTTTTTGGCTTAACGAGGTAAGGTCAGGTTTTTCGCCGTCCATTATCCGGTGCACTAAGCTAACGACCTCTGGCATCTCACCTCTGGCTATTTTTACCAGCTCAGAGTCAAAGACATCAGCGATGGCTGAGTACAGCCCGTACTTCATCAGCATTATCAGATAAGTCCGATTAAGTTGCGGCCTGAGATGGGCGGGGGCGCCGTTGGAGATATTAGAGAGACCTACCGTAGATTTACATCCGGGAGCAATCTCTCCCAGCATACTCATAAACTCTACGCAGGCTTTTACCTGGTTTATCTCCACTGATACCGGGCTGGCAATAGGGTCAACCCAAACATCCTCGTTAGGTATACCCCTCCCATTAGCCTGATAAAGCAAATCAACAGTATGCATACACCTTTCATTGGCGTCTCGGGGCATTCCCTCTTTTCCCCACAACAAACCAATCATGGATGCGTTGTATTTCGTGACCAAAGGTAACCCAGCTTCTAACCTATCTGGTTGCAGGGAGATAGAGTTAATTAAGGGTCGGCTTTTGCAAACCTTCAGCCCAGCTTCCATAGCCACCGGGTTAGTTGTATCCAGCGACAACGGCAGGTCAGTAACTTCCTGCGCCGTGTTAACCATCCATTCCATCAACTCATCCCCTCCCCTTCGGGCAGGGCCAATGTTGAGGTCAAGGTAATCCGCCCCGGATTCAACCTCAGCCCTGGCCATTTCCTGAATAGGCTTGGGGTCTCTCTCCTTCATGGCCGGACCGAGAGTTTTGGACATAATATTTACACTTTCCGCGATAAGTATCATCTTTCCCCCTATGGTTTCCATGTTTTGAGATAGGCTGATAAGTGGGCTCCTTCCCGCGGGCCAACCAGAATCTCCCAGTCAGATAACTCTTCTTCTAAACCGCCACTTTCGGCAGCAGCATACCCCGGTATTATCAATTTACGGTGCTTAATCTTATCCTCGATGCCACTCTTCTTGACAAAGGGGGCAATATCATCGGCGACAAATTTTCCGGCTGCCCAGGCAGTCATCACCGAGAGTCCTTCGGTATCCATAACCAGAAGGTAGCTGGGGATCTTGCTGCTTTCTATTTCGCCGGAGACAATGAAGTAGGTGAGCGAAAAGTTGGTGGTGATAAGCACCGGAGAATTCTCATCAGGTCCACCAATCTCATAAATTCCTTGCGTAGTGGCCAGTGGTCGCTGGGGGTCAGTATAGATATTCAATCTTTCCACGAGCAGAGGAAACAGGCTTTCTCCCTGGAAATCGGAGAGAACAATGATACCACCATATTTAGCCACAAACATAGAGGCAATTACCGCTTCCTTCATCGGGTCATCAGTCATCTCGCAGGGGAAAACAATGGTGGGGAAGCCCAGGGGGCGAAATTTCTTGGTCAGGGCAGCGCTTCTAATAATTACCTGGTCATTAAACGCCTGGCGAACGGTTCTTGACCCGGAATCGATAACGATGTCATTTACCCCGGCTTCGGTTAATTTGGTAGTAAGGTCGGTAGCTTCTTCTAGACTGGAAGCCTTTATTGCCAGCGGACAAGAATTCTCCTTAGCCAAACTCGCCATACTATCCAGGTTATCTTTGGTAGCCGCGTAGAGCAGTGGTTTTTGGTCGGCACAAACCTTTACGCCAGCCGCCAGGATATCAGGATTGCTGCTCATCAGAATAATGCCGGCATCACTATTTTGCTTCACTTTGGTACCAAGTGCCTCAAATTTGCCGGCATCTCCTGATTCATCCTTTACTGCTATCAGCTCAGGACGGAGAGTGAGCCCCACCCGCTCATACTGGAGCTGTTTGAATTTCTCCAGCCTGGCATCAACCTCCGAGTCCTCCATAGTATCCTTAATAAGGAGAGCCACCCCAGGAGGATTCTCAAACCTCTTTTCATGGCGAAACATAACTGTCTCGCCGCCAACTTTCAATGCCCTCTCGCCGGCACCGATAGTGACCACTTTAATCGGGGGGGCTGATGCCTCCTGTAATTGACCTTTAGCCTCCTCGGAGACATGAGGACAGGCGCTTAATTCTGCTTTCCCGGCGGCTAGACTCATGGCGAAAGCGAGGCAAGTAGGCACCCCACAGTCACCACAGTTCGTCTTGGGTAGTAATTTAAATATCTCTATTCCTGTAAGCGGCATTTCTTATACTCCCTTTCCAAACGTTAGTTGCGTTATCAATGGTAATAGCGGCTATTATCTTGGTTCTATTTGCATTTGATTGATTTTATTTGTCATTGCGAGGAGTCCTTCCAGAGGAAGGACGACGTGGCAATCCGGGATGTGAGAGGTACCTTTCCCCCACACGGATTGCTTCGCCCTCGGGCTGAAGCATTCCGCCTGTGACGGAATGCTCTCGTCCTTCTGAGAAGGAACACCCCCAACCAAAACCGAACAATACCATTATTATTGTATCCACCAGTTCGAAAAACTTCTTTTCTAGCCTATTATCGGGTCCATGGTAAGGGCCGGGTGCCCTTTCTCCTGCAAGAAGGGAAGAATCTCTTCTTCGGTAACGCCGATCGTCTCATCAGCAATCATGTCAAGCAGGTTGGGAACACCGAGCTCTTCAGCCCTGGCTTTGAGGCGGTCACCAATCTCCTCCTTCAGCATTTTGGGCATCCAGACTATTCTCAGTAGGCCGCCATCACCTGAAATAAATTTTCTCTGGGTGGTGTTATACTTGCCATGACCAACAAAGCCAGGAGTGCTGATACCACCACCAATTGTCCCGGCCAGTGTAGTAAATTTCATCCCGCAGGGGGTCTCGTCAGAATATTCTCGGTTGACTGTCATCACGCCGTTACACAAGGGCAGGATAGCCGCAATCGCCTCGCAACAGCCACAGGTGGTCATCGGGTCGTTTACGATACTGTAGAAATTATAGTGGTCTATCTTACCGCGGGAAGCCTGAGAAATAAACTCGTTTACTCCCTTCCATTGCCCCATCTTGGCGTCAATGACCTCACCCTTCTCGACCGGTTGATTGGGTCCGGTAGGATTAATCTCGAAAGCGGCTTTACAGTCCATCCAGTTATATGAACCACAGAGGCCGGTTCTCTCAGGACTAATTACGCAAACATGGCCCGGGGCAAAGGACTGACACAAAGTGCATGAGTAGTACATGTCGGTAGTTTCATCGGTCATGCCCTCGATTCGGGTGTCTCTAGCTTGATATACACCTCTGGCTTGTTCTACAATCTCGGCTACCTTAGCTTCCTTGGTGTAGAGTTTGATCTGCATTTTGTCGAATATTCGTCCGAAATCCTGGTGCAGCTTGGCGTGGATAAGAGTACCGATATGAGACAATCGGAAGCCCTTTTCCACAGCCGATTTGGATACTCTTACCCAGGCGATATCCCTCTGTCCGATGTGCATTACCCCCTGGGCGTAGTTTATGAGGTGATGAATCTG